>Ga0187853_10003870_pt1 | contig 11300 bp, 10 predicted proteins | sample June2016WEW_6_10_2_FD_132417 | JGI IMG/M metagenome (GOLD analysis project Ga0187853, IMG submission 132417) | Peatland microbial communities from SPRUCE experiment site at the Marcell Experimental Forest, Minnesota, USA - June2016WEW_6_100 | ecosystem: Environmental > Terrestrial > Soil >...
ATTAGGCACTCCATTTGTAGCCGCCTGGTTCATCGTATTAAAAATCTGTTGTTGAATACTAGGATCGACTTTTACCTTCGCCATATCACTTTCAGGATTTGGTAATTGATTCTTCACACTACTATCCACAATTCCTTGCAACGCCCTTTGCAACTCCATTTGACTCGCAGGACTCATCATCTTCGGCGTTGCAGCTTTTTTCTCCCCGGCAGTTTTCTTTGCATCAAACTCATACTTCTTTTCCTCACTAGCATCTTCTTTCAACCCAAGTCCAATATCAGTTTGATTCATGCGACGCTGGGTATTTTCTTCCCTTTGTTTTAAAATATCCTGTTTCTGTTTAGCCAAAATAGGTACCTGCCCCACTTGTGCTTCGTGTAGTTTACTCAACGACTTTTGCTCATCTACCTGTCCTTGCAATAATGCAAGCTGTAAAGGAAACTCCGCCGCATCTCTTCCCGCTTTGTCTTTCTGCATTTGAATCTCCGCACGGAGTCTCGGCAATTGAATCAACGCTTGAGATAAAGTATCCCCAAGACCTTGACCAAATCTACCAATGTCTTGCCAGGGAGAATAACCAATTAGTGGCATATATTTATTTTGGTTGCTTGTTTACTTATTGCTTTATATTTGTTAAACGGTTTATTGCGTACCCACTCCACTCTGGCCCCACGTTTGCAAAAGATTTGTAAAAGGATTTCCTCCCAAGAACTGATCAGCTGCATCCGGTGTATTAGCCGCTATCGTAGAAAAAGGTACATTTTGATACAACTGTTGTTGCGACCCCACCGCCGAGGTATTCGCTCCATTATACATTGACGCAGCAGCGCCTCCTGCACCTAAAGCAGCTCCAATTGTCTGTCCAATCCCCGCAAGTTCATTACCTGTTTGACTCGCTTGTTCTTCCATCGGGCCGAGGGTGCTTGCAATACCTTGTGCACGTGCATTATTCAATCCTAAAGCACTATTTGCAGTTACATCCTTTAAATACTGTTGCAAGGAATAATTCGTATACCCTTGGTTCTTAGCCCCTGCTTGAGTCCCAGCGGCAATCTTAGCCCCCGCGGCGCCACTTGTAACATTAGGTTTACTTCCTCCTCCCCCACCGATAATATCTTGCAATGACAACTGTCCCTGCAACCTATTATCTTCATTCAAAGCTTGGTCTTGTCCTTGTTTAATCTGACTCTCCGCAGCTTGAGGTGTGCTTTTATCCAAACTCTGTTGGAATATATCTCCCCCTTGTTTAGCAGCGCCTTGTTCCTGTGCGATGATATTCGCCGCGGCTTTGTTCATCGCTGCGACGTCTTCCGCATTTGCTATTGTGGAAAAGATATTGCTTATTCCACTACCGACCATTTGTGCCCCACCTGCCATACCCATAGATACCTCGCTTTTTTAATTGTTAAAATTGTTTTTATTTATTTACTTTTACTTATCCATTAACATTGTAATTGCCCCCACCGCTGCCACTTCCTCCACCCCCACCACCGCCTTGATTACTTAAACTCATTATTGAATTCGCCCCCGTCGCGGCACCAGTAGGAAGCACCGTACCACCTTGTGTCGCAGGCGTGCTATACGCATTATTTAACTTTCCAGCAAGCCAAGTATTAGCCCATTGTTGAAACATATTTCCAATCGGAGCCAACACACTAGGAGCTTGTAAACTCCCCGCTTGTGCAATAGCTTGCCCCGCAACTGTCGCAGGATTTGCAGCCGACTGTGCTTGGCCTATTAAACTACTCTGTTCATTTGCAACCTGCTCTTGAAGACTTTGCTGTGCCTGCTGTGCCTGATTTGCAACTTGATTCGTACTTCCTGCAAGCTGTTGCTGCAAACTCGCATTTGCTTGATCAGCCGCGCCAGATTTACCCAATCCCCTATTCGCCAACGCCTCTTGCGTTTCTTGATTAGTCTGTTGAAACTGTTGACCAACTTGTGGCAATGCGGCATCTTCATACGCTTGTCCTCGCTGTTGATAAAACTTAGGAGTGAATCCTGAAAATGCACTATTGATATTTCCAACAGCCTGATTTACTTGCTGCTGCTGTTGTGCATTTTGAGCCGTCGCTTGACTACCGACATCCGTTGATCCAAAGAGTCCCATATTTTTATTTAGTGAATGATTAGACTTTTAGCATACAGTTGCACATTAGCCACATCTATATAGCCAACGCGAGTTAAAAAAGGGCGCAAAGGAGAATCCACTGTGCAAGGAACTAACAACCCCCTATTGCCGATAGCAGATAAATGTCCTTCAACAAATTCATTTGTTTGCTTTGATTCTCTCGCTGTGACTTTTTCAGAATGCAACCAAAACAATACACTGGGAAGAATTGACAAACAGCCAAGAATCTCGCCCTCTTTATTGTCTCTGCGAATAACTTGCGTAGGCATAAGTGGCCGATGATTTTTATCAGCCTTTGCCACGGCCAGCACTGCTTGAAACTCTTCTTCATTTTGAATGTTTCTAATGTGCATACTTTTAATCTTTCTCGTTTTCCATTCTATAATGAAAGGTTAAAGCCCCAAGCACAGCCGCAGTACTTCCAGTAGTCTGTGCCATAAACCTCACCTGATATCCTTCCATGTTTGTACAGACCTGCGACTGCAACTGATAAGAAGGTATATTCGTGGTGAAAACTAACTGCATCACATCATTTAACTGTCCTGTTTGCATCGGCTGCCCCGGACCGACCATTCCTACATATAGATTCCATCCACCACTAACATCACAATCAAGACTCTCCGCTGCTTTTAAAGTCCCCGGATGCTTGAAATCAAGAAACGCCGTAGCGGCAGTAGCCTGCGTCGCGTCATACGTATTATTATTCGCTCCTCCGTATATGTAAATCCCATTTGCAGTATTGATATAAACTTGTCCATTGTATATTTCAAACCCCGTTGGAACAATAGTAAGTGCCTGAGTTAAATCCGTAAGCGTACTACTTCCATCAGGAGTTCCTGGGTATGTAATATACAATTGAAAAGTAGGAGCTACGATATTTTGCGAAGTATACCAATTTACTCCTCCCTCTCCTACTGAAGTCGCATTACCTTTCACCCAGGCATATGTATGGCCAGGTACTGTATTAAAGCTAACAACCGAACCTCCAGTAGTCGCAGGGGTTAAAGGAGAAAAGATAGTAGGAGTATAAGTACTCCACGAAAGAATCTGTATCGTCGGGAAGTAACTAAAAATATAAATCAATCCATTAAGATACAACCAGTATCTTCCTGTTGTAGGATCAACAATGGAACAAGCCCCCGCTGCACTGTTTATTCCGTTCGCGATTAAACTCGCTTGGATCAATGAATCAATAGCACTTCCCAAATCGTTGACAAAAGAAAATCCAGTAATCTCTCTCGCGCGTAAGCTCCTCACTCCTGTGTAATGAAGATATAAAACATCCAAATCTCCCATAGGTTGAACGCTATTCGCAGCAATAGTTCCTGAATTCTGAATAGTTTGAACTAAATCCCACTGCAAAGGATCGGCATTTGTTTGCCATATTTGAATACAGTTCTGACTAAAGAAGGCAAGATTACCTTGGAATTCTGCAACAGCTATTAAATTCGTCGACTGTCCATTTACATCGCTCAATTGAACATAGCTATTGCCAATTCCTGTAAGACTATTCCACGATGCCGCATCGTCGATGCTTGAAAAATACACTGTATCTTTTGCAAGTACATATTCTTTCTTATTAAAGGTAAAAGCAAAAGTCGGTGTAATTCCTGTAACTGTGCCATAGCCCAAAAGCGTCTGTGAGCCTGAGGTTAAATCTGTCACAATAATACTATATCCATCCCCTGTTTGTATAGTAGCGGCTCCAGTTAAATTGAACTGATAAAACTCTCCAATTCCATCAAGAGGATCAATTCCGCCGGTGATTGCGGTGCAAGTAGTAACAAGCTTTTGAGGAAGCGTAATGCTCATATAAAATTACTTTTAACTCAATTAAGGTTGATATACAGTGACACCATTGCTTGTTGCAGAGTTTCCTTGTGAATCAGTAACGACACAGACCCATGCAGTTAAATCACTACCCGCTGTATCATTGCGATAGAATTGAACTGATTGAGCTGTGGGACTCGATACATAAAACCCTGTCGCGCCGTTTGCAAATTGCCATGAATAAGTATAAGGAGGGTAACCGCCAATGACAGAACACGTGACAATCACTGGTGAAAAGGTAGCAGTGATGTTATTGTTGCGTGTAAAATTAACAGATGTAGGACTAACCGACGCAATCATTGAATTAGTTCCTACACTTCCTACACCTAAGTAACTATTGGAGTCAACAGAATATGTTAACGTTTGTGGAGGATCATTATTCGTCGTAACGATATTCGAAAGATAAAGTATATTCCCATCAGCAACAGCGAGCCAAGTTGTATTAACTCCTCCCATTGTATTTGAATTTATATCATTTGCAATAGCTGTGACCAAAGCAGGAATGGTGGTTAAAAACGCGGCGGCCCCTGTTATTAAAGAAATTCCATTAAACGTTAAAGTTGACAACGAAGCAGTAGATGTCTGTGCACCTATCGAAAAGATTAATCCTAAAAATCCACAGCAAATACCCACTGCTGTTACACTAATATTCGCATTATTAGTATAACTGTTAAAACTCGTTGCATAGATGAAAATCGTTTGATTCCTATTCTGCGCATAAAACCCACTACTCCCTTGATAACTACTAATGGCTGAAGCCACGCTGTTTGCAAACTGTTGAATAGTTTGCTGGGAGGTCCAAATAACAGGATAGGGAATTAAAGAAACTGTGTCCGCCCCGCCTGTTAAAGTAGCCGAAACAGTCAAATAAGCACTTGACGTACTCATGCTTATTGCATTCCCTGCTGAACCTGGGAAACGGGCAATTATTTTATAAACACCCCCTTGAGTCGAAGGCAGGGCAGAAGCTTGAGTATTCAAGCTAGACACTTGATAATTGACTCCGTAAATTCCTGTCTGATTAATAGCGGCTATGAGGTTTTGTAAAGTGTCTTGTATAACACTTCCAATTAAAACACTTCCTTCAGCAGGAGTCCCAGGGAGTGTTGTAACAAAAGTATACAATGTTGATCCAATAATAATTGTATCGTTATTGGATAAATTAGTTCCAGAAAAAGCAATCTGTCCTGACGCTGCTACTGGGCCTACAGTAATCGCCGTGAGTTGACTGGCTCCTACTATAGTTAAATTGGCCGTGTTATTCCCAGAGACGGGAGCGCCTCCTGTGGGGGTAAAAGTAAATCCTGTAGTATCTCCAAACATGTCAGGATCGTCAGGAACTATTGAAATTATAAACAAAGTAGGCAGCATGCTTAAAGTAATACCATAGGTTGAGCCTGAAATAAGTACAGGTGCTGCTGCGGTTACACTCAAATTGGCAATGATTTGTCCTGTGTTCCAAGTAGTAATTCCAGAGTAGTTCACCCCTGGAGTTCCTTGAGCCGTTATTGCCAAGTATAAATTATTCAATGTAGTTTGTACATCAACTCCAATCAACACGTTGATGTCCCAATCACCTCCGCTTACATTAGAAACACCCGCCGTTGAAAGGGATGCAACAAAAGTATAATGAGCCAATGAAGTTCCATGACCCGTGAGTCCTGTATAGATAAAAACATTCTCACTAGTTCCTGAAGGCTGTGTAGCCCCATTACTACTCAACACTCCTGTAGCTACTGTAGACGAACTTGGCACACCTGCGACGATTTGAAACTGTCCTTGTGCTTGTGCTCCTTGTGTAGGAGTCGTCGTGGGAGCTTCATTTACAAATGAAAGCCCTGGAATAAGGTTTTCCACTGCGCCACTTGTATTTAACGTGCGTGCTGTTAAAGTAAAAGAAGGATACTTAGCCAAGGACAATAGCGAAGCAATAACATTCGCATTTGCAGCGGCGCAATAATAAGTATTATTATACCCAGTACCATGATTAACCGCATTATACAAATACGAAATTGTCTGATAAACATTTGTCCCAATAAGTACTTGACCCTCTACAGCTGAAAGCACAGAAACAAAAGTATAAGTCTTTCCTCCAATGAAAATTGTTTGTCCATTACTAGGATTCGTTTCTTGGGCACTTGCTAATACCGCAGTGGGATAGGTAGTATTGCTTCCAGTAGTTATATTAAACCCCGAAAGACTTTCTGTTATCACTTCTACATTATAACTTCTTCCCGGAATACCTAATAAATCCATCTCTGTTCCATTAGAAATAGCTGTGTAGTCAGATGTATTATTAACAAGACTCGCTATTTCTTGCACTACACTTGTATAGGTAGTTAAATAAGGAAGCACCAGCCCTGCAACAAAGTCCGCAACTAGCTGTCCGTTGTAATAACAAAAAGTCCCAGCAGCTCCAAAGGTTGCAATTACAAAAGGAAGTCCTCCAAAGCATCTAGCCATTACCACAGCAGTCATCCCACTAATTCCATCCGGGGCTATTAACTGCTGATAAGTAACTCCCCCAGGAACTGTCACACCCGCTACTGAAAGGCTGCCGAATGTCATTAATCCGACAGAAGTAGCTACAAGGCCGAAACAATTCGTGGTGTTCCCCACTAATGTTATTGCTTTTCTTTTCTCGATCTGGCCTCCTTGGTTGATGTGACAGTCAGTCAAAGTATCTAACGTGCCCGGTTGAGAGGTAAGCTCAGAACGACGGGTGTCAAGTCCTGGTTTGAAGTTAGATATTTGAAAATAAGGCATATTTTTATCTTAGGAGTTAAATTGTTTACGGTCTTCTTCAAAAGAAGACCAACCTGCGAAACGAACACCTTCGTATATTTCAATGATAAGTGCCTCGTGAACTTGCAAAGATTTCATTGCTTCTTTTAAAAGTTCGTCGCAGGATTCTTTAGAAAGTTCTGCAAGCGTGAGAATTTCTACCCCTGCATTTAAAGTTGTTACCTTTCTTAGGGTATTCCTGTAAGCTGAATCGTGAAGGAAAGCAGCCTTCCAGTAAGGACCGAAGGGAGGAATCATCGGCCACAGACCGGAAGGGGTTGATGCACCATCGCTAGTGGCACCAAAAGGGATTTCAAATAACGTGCCATCGTTTGAGAGATAGCGAACAGCTTCGAGGAGAGTGAAGTTCCTCCCATCCTCAGTAGAGACTTTAAACTGTTCTGTTTGAAATCCTTGTCGCATAGGTCAATAAGTAAATCCAAGGCCAGTCTCAAAGCAAGGAGTGCGAGAGTTCTTGCCTTCAGTAAACAAAGGAATCGAAACTCCAATGAGTGCAAAGGTGTTCTTGGTGAGTTTCTTCTCAAGCTTCAACTCAGGCTCGATCACATAAGTATTACGATACCATGAATATCCAGATTCAACTTCAATACTCGCTTGAGTATCGAAATGCTGAATAAACGCATAGCCAGTGATAAGTTGGGCAGAACCAATAGTAGAGCCAACACCCTCAAACTGAATACTACCACCCAACAAAAACCGAGAGTCGATGTGGTATTCAGCATTGATAACATCAGTCGCTCCTTGACCAGTGACTTGCTTCCACGAAGAAGCGGCTTCAATTGTCACAGAAGACCAGTCGTAGTTCGTATTAAACGAAGTAAGATATTCCTCAGCACTATTGAAGAACGTTGGGATGTTCGTTACTTGCGCCTTGCTTGTCAAAACAAGGCTTGCGATCAAACTAACTGCTAATACTAACTTTTTCATTTGTTTTGTCTTTCTCTTGTTGTTGTTTACCATTACGGAATTGTCCAACAATTCCGTTCAATCCACCATTATCCGTCCACCATTGCCAAACCGCGGGCGTAACAGCCTTGACCTTACTCCACTCTTTGGCAATCCAAATGCCGAGGAGTTCAAAAAACTCACGATGTTGAATAATGAAAGCGATCATTTTGCAGTGTGAAATGTAACATATAACACTGCTACAATATTAACAGTAAGCGTAATGCCTACTCCGATGAATACAAGTCTGGCTAATTGCCAGATTGCTTTTTGCGTATCGTGAATGTTCATTTGTAATTGTTCAACTTTGGCTTCGAGCCTCGCCACACGTTCCCCTTCAGTGCTCATATTTGTTTATTGGTTTTTAAGTTCATGGCAGCGGATATCCATTATTAAGGATAAGTCGCCATTGGTTTTACCACATAACTAGACGACGTGTTGCTATACACAATAGCCATCTGCCCATTCGTCCACACACCAAACCAAACGTTGGTTTGCGTAGCGGAATAGGCCGGTACTAGAGACCAGTTGAAACCCGCTGCCGTATTCTGCGTTCCAACGAATCCGTTCGTACTGGTGATGTAGCCGGAAGCAATTAGTTTACCCGTGACATTCACCTGTACTACGCTCGGTCCCCCCAGCAGCACAGAATTATCTACGTTGTTTACGGCGTTGTAGCCGATGGCTGTCCGGTTGAGCGACCAGTCGCTTGATACGTTCGCCCCGTACCCGATGGCAGTATTATAGCCCTCGTTTGAATAATTACCGACCAACGCATTATAGCCGACGGCAGTGTCGCCGCTCTGACTGTTTTGATTCATTGAGTTGGCTCCAACCGCCACGCTGTTGAACGCTGCGACCGAGCCGGACCCCGTATTGGAGTTCGTGCCCATGGCCCCGTGGCCGATGGCTACATTGTAGTTCCCACCCACATTGTAATTCATCGCCGATGTTCCAATCGCTACATTATACCCGCCAGTGTTGTAGTAGAGTGAATTGATGCCAATCCCCAAGTCATATGTACCGGAGCTACTATTGAGTGAATTGTACCCAAGGCCCACACTAAAAACACTAGCACTGTTTTGCATCGAATTAAACCCGACAGCCACATTGCCGTTCACTCCGGCCGACACGCCGTGCATCGCCCCGTATCCAAGTGCCGTATTGGCCAGGGAAGTGTTGGTGCTGTTCCCTGCATTCCCCCCAAAAAAATAGTTGTTTTGTAAGGGTTGAGCCTGGAACAGTTCGACCCCATCAAATATGATGTCATTTGCGTTAATCAGTTTTGGACTGCCAGCCAAATCTTCAACCAGCGAAGCCCGCGTCACAAGATTAGATGATAGCGGCACAAACAGAGAACTGCCTGCCACACCCGCGTAAGCCCCGATACCCATCACCAAATACCCCTCGTCATTGTAATGCACCGATCCATCCGCCGCGATCAGGGAGACCGGCGGAATGTCATTCGACGCCGCCCATATATCCAACGGAAAAGCCGGATTCCCATGCGAATGGATGAAATGATAAACATCAATATAGTGGTTCGTAAAAGTGGTGGCCAGTTGCATGTTGACATTGGTAATACCTGTATAATTGGAAAATCCATTACCCCCGGGATACTCGTTGGTGGCGTTAAGAACTGACATCACCCAGTAGTTGGATGGGGCATGCACGTTGATGCAACTCCAAATGTTTGAAATTGTGACGCTTGGATTCGTATAGTTTATATCGTTTGGCAAAGTGGCGTCATTCCGCCCCATCATAAAGATTGTCGGCAAGTTGGAAATGCTTGGTGTATTTGTCCACATTGCCAGATAATTGGAAGTAATCAGCGTTGATGAACCGCCAACAAAAGCGAAGTTGGTCGCCAGGCAACCGGCCATGGCGCTAAACGCCTTCGGATAGTTCATATAGGTGCCTTCATACCCGGCCGTCAAACTGTCACCGACAAAAACCCATGTGTTCGTGGGTGAAATCGGCGCGTTCAAATTTGTTGCCACGTTGAGGTTGGTCAGGCCCGCGCCGTTGCCATTCACCACCCCTTGCAGGATTGTATTGGTGATGTTCGCATTACCCAGCACCACCTGCGGTCCTAAAACTGTCACGCCTTCACCTATAGCAATTCCAACATCTGTGGCAGCCCCAGCACCAATGGCCACACCATTTGGGCCGGTTACTAATGCATGGGAACCAATGGCCACACCATTGGTTCCGTGCAGAAAAACGGCGGCGGAATAACCGATGACTGTTGATGCAGGACCATTCGCAGCAGATTCTTCACCTGCTGCGAAGGAAAAATTTCCAGGTGCGCTGGCGGCGTATCCGAATGCTTCGCTGCTTGCACCCCACACACCGGGATCAATCGAATAGAATGCAGACCCCGAATTTCCCCCGTTCGTTAAAATTGATTCGGCAGTCACATTCAAGTTGGTCAGTCCCGCGCCGTTGCCATAATAAGTTTGCCCGGTCGGCAATGAAACACCAGTAAGAGGAATGACGCTAAACCCGGTATTTGTAGAAATGATCGATTCGCCAATATTGAGCGAATTTGCCCCTGCGTAGTAAATACTGGCCACTTCTCCAGCGGAAAGGCAGTTGGTGAACCAGGCCACCTCGTCCATATATCCGTAGCCACTGTATCCCTGGCCACTCAGAATCAGAGTCGTTTCGCCAGAACCATCCAACTTGCCGCCAATGGGGACAGGAGGCAGCGCAATGCCATTGGTGTAAATCGTCATCTGCTCCAGGTTGGCTACAACCGCGACATGCACCCATTGGTTCATTGGTAGAACAGCCGCGAAGTATCTGTAACCCTGGGAAAATCCGAGTTGAAAGCCATTTCCTGATGTGGAATAGAATAGATCCCAAGCACTTTCGCGAACAGGGTTAATACCATTCCCAGCGTTAGTAGTGATGAAGAACCAACCCGAGTACGACCAGTTTGTGAACACGTTAAGATTATAGGCCGGACTTGAGGCGAACAGCGTGGCGCTAGGCTCACCAATCAAGCTAACCGCCTGCATGGATTCTCCATTTGTGACATAGGATTCAACTCCTCCATAGACAGAGGCATTGTTTCCCCCCACGACATCAGTCAAGTTCCAATTAAATGGCCACCAACTTACCAGACAATTGGTGACACTCGCTAAGACAAAGTAACCGTTGGTGTTGCTGTTGTAAAGGAAATTGAACCCACCAAATGCCGTCTGTGGTACCGGCGTAAGATTATTATTTACCAGGATGTTACTGTTTGTTGCAGCGAACGTTACCGAACCACCGAACGTCCCACTAAGCACATTCAAATTTGTTGCTGTTCCGTTCACGCTGGAAATATACGAAGAGCTTGGCGGAATAGTCAGATTGGTCAGGCCGGAGCCGTCGCCGATGAATACACCAGCAGAAATCACAGGCTGACCATTGGTGAAAGCTCCTGGAGGATTGGTGCTGCCAGCGCTTTGGCTTTGCCCGGGATAGGGTCCGTTAGGATAGGCGACCACTTCATTCACTATTGCCAAGAAAAGGCAACTCAAAGTTAAAAATTTCTTCATAGTATTGATCTATTTTAGATTCTTACATTTTAAATAAAGAA
>Ga0187853_10003876_pt1 | contig 11288 bp, 10 predicted proteins | sample June2016WEW_6_10_2_FD_132417 | JGI IMG/M metagenome (GOLD analysis project Ga0187853, IMG submission 132417) | Peatland microbial communities from SPRUCE experiment site at the Marcell Experimental Forest, Minnesota, USA - June2016WEW_6_100 | ecosystem: Environmental > Terrestrial > Soil >...
GCGACTGCTCCAGGAGGCGGCGGGCGGTGGCGCGGTGCGGGTCGGTCAGGGAGTCGGAGGCCGCCATCAACTCGATGGCCGCACCCCTGAGATTGACGGCCAGGTGGTACTCGGCTGTCTCCGGCGCGAGACCCGCGGCCCACCCGGCGGCCAGTTGGGCCGCATCCCGGAGCTCCTCTGCGGGGAGCTGGGGCCTCTGGCTGAGGTCCCGCAGTCGCTCCGCGAGCCGTGCCGCTGCGGCATCGTCAAAGGTCCGCGCCGCTGTGTCGCCCTGGGTGGCGAACGTCACGCTCTTCACGGCGTCGAGGTCCTGACGTGTCTGGTGTGTGGCGAGGACGAGAACCACCACCATCACGATGAGCAAGCCGGCGAGGGTGAAGATCGATCGCACCTGATCCTCCCGTTACCCAAACGATACACCCGACTGCGGCGGTGACCGCCAGAGGCGACACTCTGCGGCCCGGCTGCGCTGAGGATTGGCTGAAGTTTGGCACGGCCTCTGCAATGAGATCGGGCGGAGGTGGCGCATGGTCCGGAAACTCTTGGTGGCGGTTGCGATCCTCGCGATGGCTGCCCCCGCCTTCGCAAGGGAGTTGACGAGCGCCTACGTCATCACTGCGGTCGCCAACAAGGCGGGGCTCGCGGGCACCGACTGGCACACCGACCTCACGCTCTACAACCCTCAGAGCAAGGCGCTCTACATCGACGTTTTCTTCCTCCCCACCGGTCAGGACAACAGCGCCGGCGCTCCGATGCTGCCGGCGATCACCCTCCAGTCGTGGCAGACCCTCAACCTCTGGGACATCCTCGGTCCGTACGGATTCAATGCGCACGGCTGGACGGGAGCGCTCCTGGTGTACGCCGACACCGCAGCCAGCGGGTGCCCGAACACGCCGGGCGACACGAGCTGCGACTTCGCGGCGTTTGCGCGCAACTACACGCTCGATCCCGACACTTCCGATGGTGAGTTCGGCCAGGACTTCCCAGGCTTCCCGGCGCCTCTGGGCGTCGACCAGACCGTGATCGCCTACATGCCTCAGATCTCCGACGACGGCGTCTTCCGAACCAACGTCGGAACGGCGTCGTGGACGAACGCGTGGGTCACGGTCCGCGTCGACCTCCAGGACGAGAGCGGCAACATCATCGGCCGGCACGATCACCTGATCCCGCCGTACGGTCACATGCAGTGGCGACTGGAGGACGGAGTCACGGGCGGCACCCTGGCCGCCTACGTCGTGAGCGGACCGAGCGACGCGATCGTGTACCCCTACGCCACCGTCGTTAACTGGGCCACCGGGGACGCCACGACCGTGGAGGCTCAGATCAGCCCGGTCGGGTTCGGCGCGCAATCGATGTCGGTCCGGCGAGGCGACGCGCGGTCGGTGCCGCCCGGCCTGCCGGTGCCGGGTTTCTCGCTCGAGGGACTTGCGCGTCGCTCCCTCTGACGCCGGCCCGCTGGCGGCGCGCACGCGCCCGGGGCCGCCCCGCGTGGGCAGTCGCATGTTGTTACAATGAAATCATGTCTTCCCCGCCACCGGAGAAACGGCCGGTCGTCCTGATTGTCGAGGACAAAGAGGAGCTGCGGTCGTCGATCGTTGCGGCGCTCACCAAGCAGCTCCCCGACATTCGGACCCGCACGGCCGCCGATGGCGCCGAGGCGTGGGAGGCACTCGGCGCCGACGATGTCGACCTCCTGCTCACTGACGTCGCGATGCCGGGCGTCGACGGCATCGCTCTCTTGCACAAGGTGCGCGGCGAAGCAAGGACCGCAGGAACCTACGTGATCCTGGTGACGGGTGCCGCGACGCCCCAGGAGCTCTACGCGACGATGGAGCAGGGCGCGGACGACTACCTGCTCAAGCCCGTCCGGCTGACCGAGCTGGTGGCCCGAGTCAACGCCGGGCTCCGCCGGTTGGCCGCGGCGCGCCGGAGGGCGGCGCGGGAGGCCGAGCTCGAAGGCCTCCACAGCCGACACACCGAGTTCCTCTCGATGGTGTCACACGAGATCCGCACGCCTCTGTCCGCGATCCTCTCCGCCGCCAATGTGCTCATGCGGTACGGCAGCTCGCGGCCCGAGTCCGTCGAGCGCTTCGCCAAGGTCATCCATCAGGAGGGCCGCCGCCTCACCCGTCTCATCAACAACCACCTGGACCTGGCCAAGATCGAGTCGGGGCAGGTCGAGTGGCTGTTCGCGCCGGCGGCTGTGGACGAGCTGGTGCGCGACGTGGAGGAGTCTTTCAGCGCGCTCGTGGGCGAGCGCAACCTGGAGCTCGACGTCGAGGCCTGGCCCGAGCCGGTCGTTGTGACGCTGGATCGCGACAAGATTATCCAGGTGCTCGTGAACCTGCTGTCGAACTCGATCAAGCACTCGCCGGACGGTGCGGGGGTTTACTTGCGGTATCGGCCACGTCCGGGCGGCGGGGTGCGGCTGGAGGTCGAGGACGAAGGTGCGGGGATCCCCGCGGGGCGCGAAGAGGAGATCTTCGGGCGTTTCCATCAGCTCGGCATCGACGACCAGCGTCGGGGTTCGGGGCTGGGTCTGACCATCTCGCGTCAGATCGTCGAACACCATGGGGGGCGGATCTGGGCCGAGCCCGGACGGGCGAGCGGCGCGCTGTTCGTCGTGGAGCTGCCGGGAACGGTTCGGGGGGGCGATGGTCCAGTTTGACAACCAGTACCGGCAGGTGAAGCTGAAGGTGGTGTACTACGGGCCCAGCCTGTGCGGGAAGACCACGTGCCTGCAGTACCTCCACCGGGTCACCGACCCGCAACGGCGCACCAAGCTCTACACGCTCAACACCGCGTCCGACAGGACGCTCTTCTTCGACCTGCTGGGGCTCGACCTCGGCCGCGTCCGGGGCTATCGCCTGACGCTCCAGCTTTACACCGTGCCTGGACAGGTCCAGTACAACGCGACGCGGCGCGCGGTGCTCGCGGGGTGCGACGGGGTCATGTTCGTGGCGGACTCGCAACGGTCGTTCGCGAAGGCGAACGAGGAGAGCCTTGCGAACCTCGCCGAGAACCTCCAGGCCAACGGACTGAACCCGGAAAACATCCCGTTGGTTCTGACCTACAACAAGCGCGACCTGCCCGATCTGCAGTCACGCCCGGAGCTCGACCGGTCCCTGAACTCGCGTGGCGTCCCGGTTTTCGAGACCGTGGCAACGTCCGGGGTCGGTGTCATGGAGGCGTTCGCCGGCATCGCAAAGGCGACGGTGCTTGCCGTGGCCGACCGCCTGGGGATGTCGAGCCAGCCCGAGGCCCTCAACCGGCTCATGGAGAACGTGAACACGGCACTGCAGCCGCTCGTGCGGCGCGAACCGGCGGCCGAGGTGGAAGGGCCGGTGGTCCTCCACCCGTCGGCAAAGGGCGACGACCTGCGCGCCGACGAGCTGGTCGCCGAGGCCGTGCGCGCCAACCTCACCATGACGGACCTCAACGCCCGTCTCGATCAGCTCTCGGGCGAGCTCGAGCGCAGGGTGGCCAACCTTCGCTCGATCAACGAATTCGGCCGGTTGATGTCGCTTGCCCGCGAGCCGGAGGAGATCACGGGGGGGTTCCTCGACCGGCTGCTCGTCGAGCTGAAGGTCGCGTGCGGCTCTCTGTTCCTCATCGACCAGAACGGCGAGCTCGTCGAAGTGCTTCGACGGGGCCTGGCCGCCGATCCCCTGGCCAGGCGCGACGAGTCAGGCCAGTCGCCCGCGGAAGTGATCCTGGCCTCCCGGCAGCCGCTCATCGCGCGGCTCGACGAGGTCGAGCCGTCCCAGTTGCAGGGCGGGCACTGGATGGAGGAGGTCCGAAGCCTGAACTTGCTCGGTGTCCTCGCGGTCCCGCTCTTCGCGCAGGATCGACCCCTCGGCTTGGTGACGGCGTTCTCGGACGCAACGCGGGGCGCGTTCGAGGACGTGGAGCTGGAGCTCGCGTCGGCGCTCGGCGCCAATGCGGCCACCGCGCTGGCGAACGCCCGGGCGTGGCGCTCTCTGGAGCAGCTCAACCGCTCACTCGAGAGCGCTGTGGCGGAGCGAACGCACGAGCTACAGGACGCCCTCACTCGGGCAACGTCGCTCGCCGAGCAGCTCGAGGACCGGAACCTCGCCCTCCAGGCCGCCAACCGCGAGCTGCGCGACCTGGAGCGACTCAAGGGCGAGCTCCTGGATCGCATTGCACACGAGCTCAACACCCCCGTCACCGCGATCCAGACGGCAGGGAGGATCCTGGCCCGCTACGACGAGATGCCGCCGGAGAGGGCGGTGAAGTTCGTCGAGATTATCACGCAAGAAGCGGCACGCCTGGGGGAGCTGATCGCGTCCTCGCTCCAGGCCGCAGTCCTCGGCGTCCCCGAAGGGCGGCCTGCGCCGACCGGTCTGGGCGTGGCCGACCTTCTCAGGCGTGTTCTTGCCCCCCTCAAGGGCGAGATCGCAGGCCGTCACCTCGCCGTCCAGGTGAAGGTTGCCGCGGGCCTCGACGAGGTGGTCGGCGACGAGAGTCAACTGGAGGCCGCGCTTCGGGCGATCGTGAGGAACGCCGTCGAGTTCAACCGGGAGGGCGGCAGCGTCGTCGTGACGGTGCGCCCGGTGCGGCGAGGCGCCTCGGCGTTCGTCGAGTTCCGCGTCGAGGACACCGGCATCGGCATCCCCGCGCAGGATCTGCCGCACGCCTCCGAGGTTTTCTGGCAGGGAGGCGACAGGCTCACCAGCAAACCTCGAGGTCTCGGTGTGGGGCTCGCCGTCGCAAAGCGTGTCGCCGAGAACCACGGCGGGACGCTCGAGATCTCCTCCGAGGAAGGGAAAGGCACGGCTGTCGGCATGCTCCTTCCCATGGTCGGGGTTGGGCAGCCGTGATCGCCCCACGACGCCTGTCCGGGCCTTCGCCCGAGCGGTCCGCGGGCTGCGCGGCAATCCCGAGGGACAGGACCACATCCGATGGGTAAACCTCTCATCGTCCTCGTGGACGACGAGCCGAGCATTCGAGAGACGGTCGCGTTCATCCTCGAGATGGAGGGCTTTCGCGTGGAGACGGCGAAGGACGGCGAGGAAGGGCTCGAGAAGATCCGTGCCCTGAAACCGCCGGTCGTGCTCTTGGACGCCATGATGCCGCGGCGCGACGGCTTCGACGTGTGCCGCACCGTCAAGGGCGACCCGACACTCACCGGCATCAAGGTGATCATGCTCACGGCGCTGGGCCAGGCGGCCGACCAGGAGAAGGGCCGTGCGGCCGGCGCCGATTTCCACGTCACCAAGCCGTTCGACGAGGACGAACTCCTCGCGCTGCTGCGCCGCCTGACGGCCTGAGGAGCGTACGAGAGTTCGAGAGTTCACACGTTCCAACGTTTGCAAGTTCCAATCGGATAGGTGCACAAGTCAAACGGAAAAGGTCAAAGGTCAAATTGAAGGCAACGACTCGGAATGAGCGCCGGCGTGGCGCGGCGTGTCTTCCCTTTGACCCTTGACGTTTGACCTTTCACCTCCTGCTTGTCGAACCTTCAAACGCCACCGCTCTCGCCGCGATCCCGCGGTAGACTTGGCGCCGTGAGCGACATCGGTGTCCTTACCGCCAGACCGGACCTCGCGATCTACAAGGAGCTCGAGATGGCCGGCAGGACGCTGGGTGTGGGTGTGAGGATCATCGACGCGCTGCGGCTTGCGGCGCTCAACTCGCGCCCCTATTTCTGCCAGGAAAGCCAGCAGGCGGCCGCCGGCCTCGGGGCCGTGTTGCCCAGGGTCGGGAACTGGCGCCCGGACTCGGTCCTCGCGGTCCTGGCCTCACTGCGTCGTGCAGGCGTCGCCTCGCTCAACGAGGTCGGCGCGATTCGCGCCGGGCGCGATCACTGGGAGACGGCGTGCGCGCTCGCGGCAGTCGGGCTGCCGCACCCCGAGACCGTGGCAGGTTCGGAGCCCGAGACGCTGGCGGCTGCCGCGACGGGCGCCTTCGGTTTTCCGTGCATCGTCAAGCAGCGAGGCTCCCGACAGGGCGTCGGCGTCATTCGCTGCGCGAGCAGGGCGGAACTGGAGGCGGTGCTGGACTCCCTCTGGCGCATCGGCGACGAGGTCGTGGTGCAACGATTCTGCCCCCCCGGGGGGGTGAGCAGGCGGATCCTCGTGCTCGATGACGAGGTTCTGGGGGCGACGGAGCACATTGCGCCGGCCGGCGAATTCCGTTCGAACGCGGCGCGCGGCGCCGAGGTCCGGGCGGTGGCGCCCGACGAACGGATGCGGGACCTCTCGATCTGTGCGGCGCGCGCCGTCGGGCTCGGATTCGCCGGCGTGGACCTGATTCCAGACACCGACCGGTGGGTCGTGGCGGAGGTCAACCCTTCTCCCGGGTGGCGACATTTCGCTGCGGCGACCGGCCTGCCGGTTTCCGTGCGGCTGGTTGAGGCTCTCATGCGCCGGGCCGGTGAGCGGTGAGCGATCCGTTCGCATGCGCAGGCGAAGTGCGGTTGAAGCCGGGCCGGGGGGCGTCGATCGCCCGGCGCCACCCCTGGGTCTATCGGGGAGCGCTGGCGGAGCCCCTTCCCCGCGGCGTCGCGCCGGTCCGCGTCGTCGCCGCGCGCGGCCAGCCGCTCGGCATCGCGCTTCCCGGCGGTTCGGGATGCTCCCTTGCTCTTCGCATGGTCGCGTTCGGGGAGGAGCCGTGGAACTCCGCGACCCTTCGCGGACGGCTGCTCGCCGCGGCCCGGCTGCGCGAACGCCTGGGCCTCGATGCCGACGCTTTCAGGCTCGTGCACGCCGAGGGCGACGACCTGCCCGGCCTCGTTGTCGACCGGTACGGGACGGCGGCGGTGTGTCAGATCTTCGAGCCGGCGTGGGAGCCCTTTCTGCCGCTCATTTCCAACGTGCTGGGCGGGGAGCTCGGGCTTGCCGACGTACTCGTCCGCTCCGGCGACACGACGGGCGATATCCCTGCGGCGTTGCGCGGCGTTGTGCCCGCCGGCGAGGTGGTCGTGCGAGAGGGGTCGCTTCGCTTTCCCGTGGATCTCGTGGGCGGGCAGAAGACCGGGTTCTTCCTGGACCAGCGCGAGAACCGCCGGCGCGTGGCGGCGATCGCCCGGGGCGCACGGCTGCTCAACCTCTTCTCCTACAGCGGGGGGTTCGCCGTGGCGGCGCTCGTTGGGGGTGCCGAGCGCGCCGTCAACGTCGATGCGTCGGAAGCGGCACTCGCGCTCGCGCGCCGGGCGTACGAGCTCAACGCCCTGCCTGTCCGCGATTCGGACTTCGTGGCCGGCGATGCCTTCAGGGCGGCGCGGGCTCTCGTTGCGGCCGCAGAGCGCTTCGACTTCGTGGTCGTGGACCCGCCCGCGTTCGTCAAGCGGAAGAGCGAGATGGGCGCCGCCCTGCGCGGCTACAGGGACATCAACCTGCACGCGATGCGGCTCGTGCGTCCGGGCGGCTTCCTGCTCACGTGCTCGTGCTCCGCGCTCGTGGACGAGCGGGAGTTCGGTGCGGTGATCGCGGACGCCGCGGCGGACGCGCGCCGTCGTGTCTCGGTGCTCGAGCGGCGCGGCGCGGGACCCGACCACCCCGTCTCGGTGCACTGCCCGGAAAGCTCCCACCTGAAGGCGTGGCTCTGTGCGGTAGACTAAAGGCGATGCTTCGCTTCGGTGCAGATCCAAACAGGCGCGACCCGGTCCCGGCGTGGGTTCTCCGCGCCTCCGGTCGGAAGGTGTTCCCAGATGTCACACAGTCATCGTATTCCGAAGGGAGGTTACGTCAATGCGACGAATGTCGCGTCGCGTATGTCCTTTCCCGGCAAGATATCGCCGACATGGCACAGGGGTTGCTCTGAGTTCACTCGTGAATTGTGTATCAGGCTCTGCCCGTCGGCGCGAAGCCGGGGTCACACTGTTCGAGGCGCTGGTCGTCCTGCTGATCCTCGGGCTCGTGACGGCCATCGTCACGGTCCCGGTCAACTCGTACTGGCAGAGGGCTCGTCTCCAGTCCGCCGCGGGCGACATCCGCAACTTCCTGCAGATCGCCTACACCGAGGCCGTCAACCAGCACGCGCAGATAACGGTAACGATGCAGCAGGTCGCCGGGCAGTGGCAGCTCCAGATCTCGCCGCCGCCTCTGAGTGGGTCCGCGACGTACACCTTCCCGGACGTGGTGGACTGCACGACCCTCAACCCCGCGTCGACCGCCGGTGGCTGGCCACTTTCTTCTTCTCAGACTTCGGTCAGGGCGATCCTGTGCGACCCGCGGGCGGGCATGACCGAGATCCCTGTCGGGTTTTCCGGTTCGATGGTCGAGACAGGAGGAAACCCCGCCACGGCGACCACCCCCGTGCAGGAGGTCAAGACGCTGTCGATCACGCACACCAGCATGGTCGGCGGGTCGCTGACCCCGTACACGCGGTACGACATCCAGATCTACCCGGTCTGGAACGTTTCCTATCAGAAGTGGGCACAGGAGAACGGAATCTGGGTGCTGCTATGAGAAAAGCCAGGATGAGCCGAAAGACGTTTGGGCGGCGGAAGGAGCGCGGCCTCACCCTCATCGAGGTGCTGGTGGCGTTCTTCATCCTCTTCGTCGTCACGCTCGCGGTGCTCCAGCTCCTCTCGATGGCGTATCTCGTCAACCTGGGCTCGATGGTGCGCACGGAGCTCACGTACAAGGCGGAACAGGTCGTGGAGACGATCCGGCTCCTCAACTTCCGCTACTACTGGCTCGACCAGTTGCCGACCGCCACGGAGAGTACGTGTTGCCCGATAAGTCCTACCCCCCCCGATTCCCCCTTCACGATCTCAATGACGGGGCCCTGCCTGGACTTCTGGGGCCCGAACGGTGCCAACGTCCTCATCTATGACCCCAACAGCGGCACCGACATCTCCCGCTTTGCCCTCGATTACCAGATCGATGCCAACCTGGCCGTCACGGTCCATGTCGTGCCGAAAACAAGTGGTCCCAACGTGTACCTGGGGCCGACGGCTAACAAGGTGGTGGTTTATGTCGCGCAGATGCGAAACTTCTAGACGCGGCGCCGCCCGCGGGTTCACCCTGGTCGAGGTGCTGGTCGTCCTCGCGTCACTCGGGGTGATTCTGTGGATGGTCGGCCAGCTGCTCTTCCCCATGCGCCAGGCCGCTGAGCGCCAACGCCTCCAGGTCGAGGCCCGCCAGGCCGCGCGCGCGTCCCTGGACTATGTGACCATGCAACTCCGGGGCGCCAACGACATGAACCGTGTGACAGCCGCAGCCGTGCAAGGGCCGGCGGCCCTGCTGACATTCGTCTGGAAAGGGGACGGCAGCGGGGCGGGCACCAACCCGACGTGCGACGGCACCGGCGGCCAGAATGCGGGGTGCGTCCAGACCTCGTTCAACAATGTGCCCGCCAATGGGAACAACCCGACCCTGGCGTCACCGGGGACCGACATCATCACGGTGGCCATCGGCGAGCCGACGGTGTCGTCGATAGGCCCGGCGAGGAGCCTCACGTGGAGCGGGAGTGTGAGCACCAACCAGCCGAGTAGCTTCGCGTTCAACCTCGGGTGTCCTGTTTCCGGGAACAACCTCACTCAGTTCAAGTCAGTGACGGGGTGGAACGGCACCACGAGCGCACCGCTCATGCTGGTCACCAGCACGGGAAACTGGGCCTTCTACCAGATCACGGACTACCAGGACAGCTCGAACAGTACTTCCTGTTCGGCGACACCGCCGGCCTGGTGCTTCGACTCGGTAACGGCTTCCCTGATCCCTTGCATCGGAGTCCTCGCCCAGCCAGGCGCCGCCGGCATCAACGCGCCGGGGCAGACGCAATCCCTTTCACAACCGCTGTATCTCTTCGTCAACGTGCGGTTTGCGGCACTCCGCGTGTGTGACGGCTGGCTCGAGCAGAAGAACGGGATCTTCGACCCAAGCGTCGACGCCAACTGTCCGGCGATGGCGGCGGGGGCGGCGTTCCCTCCGTACGTCACCAAGCCGAATTGGTCGCCGCTGCTCCCCAACGTGGAAGATCTTCAGTTCGCCTACATCGAGGCGCTCCACGGTGCGATCTGGAACGGGTCGCCGGGTGGGACGATCCCTCCACCCAACCTGGCCGGCGTCCCGGTCGCGGTGGGAGGGGCCAACCCGCCTACGTACGACTCGACACTGGTCATCGCCGTCCGGATCACGGTCACCGCGCGCTCGTCAACGCCCGTGACGGTGGGCGGCGGCAAGATCCCGGCGCCGCCGCCGGTCGCCGAGGATTCCGACCCGGCCGACTACTACCCCCTGGGGGCAGCCGTAGCCGACACCTACTACAGGTCGCAGCTCTCGTCTCTCGCCTTGCTGCGCAACCGGCTGGCGGGATACTGATCATGGCCGGGGAAGGGAACGTTCGCATGAGGCAGGAAGAGCGCGGCGTGGCGCTGGTGATGGTGATCCTCGTCTTGCTGATCCTCACGGTGCTGGGGATAACCGCGGTGATGATGATGACGCAGGAGGACAAGACCTCGTCGCGCCAGGAGCTGCAGAAGGCGGCCCTCTACGCGTCCGAGGCCGGCCTGCGAAGGGCCGAGCTGATCCTCGCGCCCTTCCAGGGAGCTTACAGCTCGAACACCCTGACCATGTTCTTCAGCCACATACCGGTCGCCAGGACCGCCGCGGCGCCGCCGTCGGCGGGATCGGACCCGCAGGTGCCGGTGCCGCCGCCGAGCACCATGCCACCCCTCTGGGATCTCCAGCATCTCGGGACGTACCTGACGACAGTCCCCGGCGGCGGCGAGGAAGTGGCCAACCAGGAGATCACGCAGGTGGCCACGGGCGGCAACCCGATCCGCGTCTACTACAGCGTCTATGTCCGTAACAACGTGGACGATCTCGCCCCGGGCGGAGCCTTGAGCCCCTTGGTGAACTACGACCCCAAGCTCCGTTTGATCTCGGTCGGGTTCGTCACCGACTCCCAGGGGGTGGACCAAGCCAGCGGGAATGCCAGGGTCCTTGGCGTCAAGATCATCGAGGAAGAGCTCAACCTGGCCGGCGCACCAAACAACGGGGATTACCAGAAGTGCAAGGATGCGGGCTGCACAAGCTCGGGTTTCTGGAGCGGGCGAATCACAGGTTGATCGCCGAGAACGGGCGATTCGCTCGCGGCGGATGGAGTGCGGAGGTTGATATGACGAGGATTCGGACCATGCGTACGAGGACGTGCTTGATCGCTATCGTGCTGGCCGTGACGGTGGCGGTTGGGGGGTGGGCTGCGACGCTCAAGCCGGCCGGCGAGGGCTACGACCTGATGCAGCAGATCACGTTCCAGCAGGCCAAGGCCAACATCCTGATCGTCCTCGACGTGAGCGGGTCGATGGGGTGGGACTA
>Ga0187853_10003900_pt1 | contig 11247 bp, 13 predicted proteins | sample June2016WEW_6_10_2_FD_132417 | JGI IMG/M metagenome (GOLD analysis project Ga0187853, IMG submission 132417) | Peatland microbial communities from SPRUCE experiment site at the Marcell Experimental Forest, Minnesota, USA - June2016WEW_6_100 | ecosystem: Environmental > Terrestrial > Soil >...
AGTTGCTTACGGATGGTCGGGGCGGGGCGATTTGAACGCCCGACCCCCTGCGCCCAAGGGACGCGAGTGATCTCCAACGGCTCCGTAGTTTTTCGCAAACTCCTAACGTTTACAACAATCTGGGGAATCTGCTTTCGCTCAACAAGCAATTCCAATGATTGGAACGGATGCAGTTCGGACACAGTTTTGGCACAGCCAAAAAGCAGCGGCGCTACTACCACCTGAACATCTGATCCCCGCTCCTGATCTTCCAACCCCTCCGAGGAGTGTATGACCAGGTTCACCGGTTTCTTGTGGCTGAACCCCGCGGAGGGGGCGGAACAGTTCTGCGCACCCGACGGGGCAAGCCGGAACTTGGAGACCGGCGCGTCTTCTTCAAAGAAAAGCTCGGTTCTGTTGCTGCGAATCGTGTTTTTTGAGTAGTTCATCCGTATCCGTCCGGCTAACCCATCCGGAGGCTAGCAGCGAGGCCATATTCCTCCGGGAAATAGGTCAGTCTCAGAATTGAGAAATCGAGCCGGCCCGGGTTCATCCTGCACCTGGAGCGCTGAACTCATCAACTCATCTGCCACGGAGAAAGGGCGGGGCGGGGGCAAGGATTCTCGGAGTTTCCTACGGTGACTGTCCCTGTCGCCAAACTCGACATGCTTCTGCCGCATCGTCGGGCTCCCGCCAATAGCTGAGTTTCCCCGTTTGCAGGCACCGGACCTTTACAGGGCGTCGGCGTTCATCGGGTGCTTACTCTAAAGTGAGGAACTATCCCTGAAAATAGCTGAGACCCTGCTCGACGAGCGATACCACATGGCTCAGTTTCTCGGACTGCGAACTCAACATCGTTATCGTGAAGACTCCGGCGACTCCATCACTAGCTGCGTAAACCTGGCGCTGGACTACGGAACCGCTGGCTGCCGATGGGCTAGTGATCGTCAGCGCCAGGGCTTCCTCAGCTCCGCGAATCTCGGCGGGCGTTGGGCCCACAAGAGTTGCACCAACAAGGTGCTGACGTGCAAGCTGCTTTTGCGCGTCGACATAATCCCAAAGTGTCTGCCCCTCTGCCAAAGGCTCCTCAACGGCTGTGATGCTGGCTCGAAACGCCGGATCGCTTGTCATTACGAACCCGACGGACTCGGCCGGTTGCCAGCCCTCTGGAACGAACTCGAATCCCCAACCGCCGAAGCGCACTTTTGCCGGATAAGGATAGGGCGCGGGACCGACCACAACAAACACCGTATTCCCGGCCTTGATTCGATCCCCAGGTTTGAGGGTGGAGGAAGCGATGGGCGCGCCGTTGAGTTCAGTGTGGCTGGCATTACTCAGGTTCTGGATTTGAGGAGCGTCTTTCGCCAGCGAGACAGCGAAATGGAGACCAGACATTGACCCATCGTTGGGAAACGTGATCATAGCGGCATCTCCGCGCCCGACAGTAATCCCGACAGTAATAGTGTTGCCGGGTTTCAGGGCGATTTTGCGCGACATGTCGGCGCCTTCGACAACTTGAAGCGACCAGGGCATAGGGCTATCGGGTCCGCGATTGGGCCGCGGGCGGAAATGTTACGCCTCGTTCATATCGATCTAACAACGCGAGAGCCATCAATATTGTGTCGCCTGTCCCATCGGTACTCGCTGGCTCCTTAATCGTATTTAACGCGGGCATGCGCTACATCCGGAGGAATTCCGCATCGGTCCGCACCAGGACGTCGATGGTCGCCGGGCAAATCTGCGCCACTTGAAACGTCTGGCTCAAGGACGCCCCCTTCACGGCTTGAAACACGCCTGGCGTCCCCAATGGCTTCAACACGGTCTCCCCAGTCTTGAAAAAGTAACCGATCCTTAGTTCCAGCCGGTTGACCAACTGCTGTTCATACGTCGCGCCTGGATAATCGGGGGTGTATTCGGAGCGCTCCTTCACCGGCAGCGGCAGACGGAATTGCACGCGACGCGTCTCCTGCGGCGCTATTTGAGACACCGCCGGCATGAAGATGCGTGTTGTGTCTATGCTCGGATGAGGACTAGGGCGGATTCGCTGAACCCGAACGGCGCCATCCGCAAAGCTGACGTAGCATTGCCCTGTGAGGTCGGGAAAGGGGCCGCCGCCAGTGCCTGTCGCACCGTCGAAGGCGACGATCGCGCGCCCGGCCCGATTTATCAGCGCATACCTCACATGCAGCGCACCTCCTTCAACCGATGCGCTCAGATCGAGCACCAATGTGTCAGTCGCGTTTGAAGTTTGCATAGACACTCCTGCCAACCCGCATAACCAGTCGCGCCTACCGATTCGGAGGAGTTCCCGGGGGCGGCGTCCCGGTTGTGTCGCTGATGACATTCCCGCTTGCATCATAGGCCGTTTGGTGCCAGACCCCGCTAGCATCTTGATACGTCCCTCCCGTGACTGAATCGTGATCCGGTCGCGCACTACCCGGCCCGCGCGCATCCTCGCTTAACTGCCGCTCCGAAATATCCTCGTCATCGAAGCCATGAACCCCGATTGTACGCGCCTCTTCCTGATTGTCGCCGTTCAAATATGTATCCGGAATATTGCGACGATTCTCGCCCTGCGCGTTGTGCAGTGAATGAATCATTTCATGCCCCAGCACCTCATTAGGCTGCTGGGTGTAAGTGTTGCCGTCCTCGCCCGTGTACTGTTGCGTGTACGAAGGATTGTATGTGATGATCGAGTCGGAGCCAGCGCCCGGCGTCTCCGTCTTATCCGGATTGACGGTCGCCAGCGCATCGTTCGGACTGACGCGCGCCGTGCCCCCGTTGTCCTGCTGCCCGGATACCGGCATCGGCCGGATCGCGAGATTCCTTCCTGTCGCCGCGTAAGCATCGGCCCATCTTTGCCCGGTCCGCGTCGCCAGGAATCGATCAAGATCCGCGACCACGGTCGGCTGATACGATGGCGATCCCTCAATGGTGATCTGCGCGTTGTACCGCGTCACCACCTTCCCGTCTGGCGTGATGCTGCAGCGCGGATATGCGTCGCCAGCGAGATTGTTGAGCCCAGCCGCGAGACCCATAATGATCGCGCCGAACCCCAAGCCGCCGCCGGCCATGCCAACGAGCACTGTGGGGCAGCCCATTGCCACGGAGTCAGGCGGGCCGACACAGACCAGCATGTCCCCGACGCGCGACTGGGGTACGCCTCCAGTCAAGACCGTAAAGGAGCCCAACACCAGGGGTCCGCCAACATGCGGCACCAGAACGGTGACCCGGGGACACAGGTGCATGTCGCCGATGCGTGCAGCCGGTTGGCCACCGATCAGCACGGTGGGCTGGCCGACTACGATCGAGCCGCCGTGTACGGTTGGATCTCCAAGGCGAGCAGCTGGCGAGCCCACGTTACCGTGCCCCTTTCGTCATGTGCTTTCTTCTCACGGACGTGCCTTCATGCGAATCGGACTTTCAACTCGATCCAGTATCGGCTTCGGTGGGTGGTTTAGGATCTTGAGGGGAAGCCCCCGATCCCGAGCCGGCAGACCCGCCGCTGTTTATCATGACCATCGTGCCGGAAACGAACACACCGGCCGGGTTGATATTGATGAAGTTGCCGCCCACTTTCAGCGTCAGCATCGTGCCGGATTCGATCACGAGATTCATTCCAGCCTTGACGTGTACCTCAGTCCCGGCATCGAGCGCGTAATTCGTTCCAACCTTCGCTTGATAGCCGACACCCGCGTTCAAGGAAACCGTTCCATCCACCTTCTCGTTCTGATCCCCCTTCACTGCCAGGTGAAGATCGCCGCCAATTTCCTCGAGGTGATCCTCACCGACCTTTCGGTGGCTCGCTGCGCCAACGGTTTCGTAAAGATCATTCTTGATGCGGATATCCTGGTTGCGTTCCGCGTGGATGAAAACCTGTTCTTTCCCCTTGGCATCCTCGAAGCGCAGTTCGTTGTAACCGCCTCCCCCCTTCGACGAGTTGCTCTTGATCGTGCTCTTCGTCTTCTCGTCGGGGAGCTTATATGGAGTGACTTGTTCGGCGTTGTAGACCCGGCCAGTGATGATGGGCTGGTCGGGATCGCCCTCCAGAAAATCGACAACGACTTCCTGGCCCACACGGGGGGTGAAGATGGCGCCCCACTGCTTGCCTGCCCAATTCTGGGCCACCCGAATCCAGCAGGAACTGTTCTCGTCCTTCTTACCCTTCCGGTCCCAATGGAACTGGACTTTTACGCGACCGTACTGGTCTACGAAAACCTCCTCACCCGCGGGGCCGACGACCACAGCGGTCTGTGAGCCCTGCACAACCGGATGCGGAGTGATGCGGGCCGGTCGAAACGGCGTCGAATGCGGGATGCATTCGAAGCAATTCCGGTAGTGGAAATCCGCCTGCGAGAAACCGGTGCCGCTGCGGAAATCGCCGGGCTGGCTGGCCGTGTGACGCAGTGCGGTCAACACCCAAGCCTGATTCATATCGCTCCGGTAATGCTCCGTCAGATCAAAACGATACCCACTGGTAAAAGCGCGGCAATCGCTCGACCCACGAGCTACCAAGGTAGGCGATTCCAGTTCCTGCAACCGGGTCCGCACCAGGCCGTCACCCTCCGGCACCTTCCGGTATTCGCCCGGATGGTAGTCGTAGATCTCATACGAGCCCTTCCCTGTAATGCTGGCCTGCAAAACCTGGCTTGGCTGTTCGAAATTGTAGTCCGCCTGGGCATAAACGCCCGGCCGCATTTCCTGCTGGGCGCGCCACTCGAGGATGATGTCGTCTTCTTGCGCAGCGCCGCCGGAAGCACCCTCGTATCGACCCTGGGGCTGATCCGGACAGGGCCTATGCTCTATGGGGTCATTGGCCAGGATCAGGGTGTGGATGCCGTCCTGATGCTCGAAGAAATAGAAAATTCCTTCTTCTTCCAGCAACCGCGAAATGAAGTTGAAATCGGTTTCCCGATATTGGACACAATACTCGCGCTCCAGGAAATCTCCGTAGAGCTGCAATTTGTAATCCTTGAAATTCATTTCGTCAAAGATCTGTTTGACGATGTCCGGAACCTTCATTTTCTGGAAAATGCGGCAATCCGATTTGCGGGTGAGGAACCACAGCCAGGGAACCATCTCGGCGTAGTAGGAAATCAGGTCCCGATCCCGCCCACCCTGCGAAAACCGGCTAATGAAGCCATTGAAGTAACGGTCGTTCCCGCTCGCCAGCGTCAATCGGACGGTGACGTTCTGCCCGACGATTGCATTGAAATCGATCGAATCGCTGACCGACAGCAGTTCCAGATCGAATCGAAACAGTCGGGAAATGCCTTCGTCCCCCGAGAAAGCGGATAAGAGTACCGCGTCCTCGGCAAGTGGGGTGCCGATCGCCATCAGGCGGTTTTCTTGAGTGTATGTCACTGGGCTCCCAAAACCTCTCTATCCTCGCCAGCCCGTCAATCTCCGGCCGATTCGGATCGCCATACCCGATACGTTCCCCATTCCCTGCACGAACATGCCCACGCTTCGGCCTGCCAATAGCCCGCCTTGGGTGACCACGGTGATCGCCACCCCGGTATGTTCTAACGTTACTGTTGCCAGAGAAGATCGGCTGCCGTTATAAGCCCTTCAAGAAAACGGGGACTTCCTGTTCCGCGCAGATGGCGAACCATATGGAAGTATCATTCGGGACAGAAGGCACTGTCAATAGTGATTCTGATCCTCGCGTTCACCCGGGTGATGGCTCGCCGCCAGAGGAACAACACGCTGGCCGAGAGGCGCCTTACGAGGCGGTTCCCTGCGGGGATGTTGCGAAGGATTGCGGCCTTGCCGGTGACGACGGAAGAGAGATGGCCGGAGAGAGACGCGTGTGGAGGGTGTTGAAAATACGGACTTTACGGATTTTGGATTTTTCAGGCACGACGACAACCGCGTTTTGCGGGGCCGAAGATAGCCCCCCGAGGAAGAAACTGCACCGGGGGGACCAGACGGACCAGACGGATCTGGGGTCGAAGATGGAAGGCTGGGTGTATACTGATCAAACTTGGGATGCGAGAATGGAGATTCTGGGCAGTGTTCTTGAACGGTTCGATGAACCAGGCGGTCTGAAATAATGCGAATCTGGAATCACGCTCCCAAAGGAGGCGGGTCTATGAGCGTCAACAAGGATGGCGGCCGGATTGAGAAGGCCTCTCACATAATTGAGGTTCTCCAGACTCGGAATCAGAGCCGTGGCCACCTCAACGATCTTGTGAGCCACACGTGTTTTATTATGAAGAGAGTGTTCGGCTCCGCCGCCTACCGGCAATTCGACTTGGTGCGCAGCAAGCCAGTTAGGAATATCGAGGGTTCGTTGCGTGGCGGGGTGAAAAGCTTGCGTTGGCGAGTCGCCTTTGACAGGCTTAATAGCATTGGACTGGCATCAGAAACCGTCGGAGACGTACTAGACGTCGAAGAGGCTGTGCTAGACTTTGCCCATGGACTACTTGGATCGTGGCATCACATGCGAGCCGAGATGAATTCAGGGGATACTTGGGATGCTAAGAGTGCCAAAGTCAGTACCCAGATTGTGTCGATTTGTCTTAGGGCCGCGCTGTTCAAATACAAGTCTACGGCGCTCAATGCCGTCCACGATGTGGCGCGGGGGGTGCACGCTGGCAGTTGGGCTGGAGGCGTACTTGGTTGTAATGTCACCAATCCGGGTCGATCACGGCAATTCGTGGACTTTGTTAATGCACGAGTTGACTCGTGGGCTGATTCTATTACCGATGGAGAGAATGTCTACCGTGTAGTGAACACTTATATTAACCTTCCGCTTGAACACCGTATCAATTTCAGTGATCAGGAGTCCCCTCTGTATCGTTCACCGCGAGAGCGTTACATGCAATCCTTGTCCCGCCGGGGGAGGTTTTAGTAGCGCGTGGGAGCGCGTACGGAGAAGCCCTGTGCGCTGGCGGCACAAGGCTTTCTTCATCCACACGCACACCCTTTTTGCGAAGGGCCGGTGGCGAGGAAGCCAACAGGGTATAATGCCCCTGACCAGGACCCACGAAGAAATGGAAGCTCGCCTTGTGGCCATATCGGGACCTCTAGAGGGGGCTGTGTTCCCATTAGACGCCGAGTTGTCTATCGGGCGGGAAAGGACCAATTCAGTCCCGATTGAAGACCGGGTGCTATCCCGGCGTCACTGTCTGATTCAAAAGGATAATGGCCGCTTCAATATCCGTGACCTCGACAGCAGCAATGGAACCTTTGTTAACGGCTTGCCCGTTACGGCCCAAGCCTTGAAGGACGGCGACCAGATTAAGGCCGGCCAGTCCCTATTCCTGTTTGTTCACAACGAAGTGGAGCCGGCCGTGGCTTCCTTGCCGGTGGAACTCGCGAGCGGCAATCCCATGGCGGCGACAACGGTACTCCTCAAAGCAGAGGACGCTCTCTACCTGCTGCCTCACAACTTGCCGCGGGTAGACCAGACCGTGAGGAATCTGGAGACCCTGTTGAAGATCGGCTCGGCCATCGCGTCCATCCGCGGACTGGAACCGCTCCAACGAGAGCTGCTTCGGCTCATTCTTGAGGTGATTCCCGGGGATCGCGCCGCAGTCTTGCTGGCCGGCAAAACACCGGACGAATTCACCTCCGTATACCAGTGGAACACCAACGCCCAGGATCGGCCCATGCAGGTTTCGCGAACCATCATCGACCAAGTCATGAGGGAGAAGGTTGCGCTGCTGAGCAACGACGTCCTTCATGATGCGGCAATCGACTTGACGGAGAGTGTAATCAGGGCGCAGATGCGTTCGCTGCTGGCCGTGCCCTTGATCGCATTCGAAAAGAGCCTGGGCGCGATTTACGTGGACTCGCAAGACGCCCGGACCCGCTTCGAAGAAGACCACCTGCAGTTGCTCACTGGAATCGCGGGGATGGCTGCCATCGCGTTGGGAAACGCTCTCCTGGTGGAAAACCTCCAGCGCGAGAACCACCGGCTGAAGGTGGAAATCAACGTCGAGCACGACATGGTGGGCGGCAGCCCATCCATGCGCCGCGTGTTCGATTTCGTGGGAAAGGTTGCGCCGTCGGCTTCCACCGTCCTGATCCGGGGGGAGAGCGGTACGGGCAAGGAACTGGTGGCCCGGGCGATTCACCGCAACAGCCCTCGGGCATCCAAGCCGTTTGTGGCAATCAACTGTGCCGCGCTGACGGAGTCGCTGCTGGAGAGCGAACTGTTCGGTCACGAAAAGGGAGCATTTACGGGGGCCGTAACGCAGAAGAAGGGCAAGCTGGAAGAGGCCAGCGGCGGTTCGGTCTTTCTCGACGAGTTAGGAGAACTCGCCCCCGCGTTGCAGACGAAACTGCTCCGTGTCATTCAAGAACGCGAGTTCGAGCGAGTGGGGGGAGTTCGGCCGATCAAAGCGGATATCCGGCTGATTGCCGCCACCAACCGGGATCTCGAAGAGGCCGTAAAGACCGGAACCTTCCGCCGGGACCTCTACTATAGGGTCAACGTAGTCTCCATTGTTCTGCCTCCGCTCCGCGAGCGCCGGGAAGACATTGTGCCGCTCGCCAATCACCTGGTTCGCAAGCATGCCAAGAACACGACGAGGCAGGTTACGGGCATCTCGGACGCGGCCCGCGCCTACTTGGTGCATTACGATTGGCCGGGCAATGTTCGAGAGCTGGAAAACGCCATGGAGCGGGCGGTGGTACTGGGCGCAACGGAGTTGATCCTGCCCGAAGATCTTCCCGATAGCGTTGTGGAAGCCGATATTCCCGGATCGCCCTCCTCGGGTGGTTTCCACGAGATGGTGCGGGATGCGAAGAAGCAGATTGTTCTGAAGACGATCGAAGAGGTGGGAGGCAGCTATAACGAGGCCGCCAAACGGCTGCACCTCCATCCCACCAATCTTCATCGGTTGATCCGCACGCTGAACCTGAGGGGAGATCTGAACAGGTGAGCCTCAAGCTCAATCGCGCTATCAATTCGGATCAGCCCATTGTCACTTGCGATACTCGCCAGACCGAGTCGGGAAGTGGGCAGGCTCCCAGGGTGCACCGTCCCCCAAAATCATATCTGTTTGTTAATCAACAAGATGGAGCAATAATGCGGGCCTTTGCATTGCTCTTGGTGCGGGATGGCACTACTATTGCCTTTAGCTAGCACGAAAAGGAGAACGACATGGCATTCGATGCCTTCCTCAAAATCGACGGAATTCCGGGCGAGAGCACGGACGACAAACACAAGGACTGGATCGAGGTCCTGTCCTTTAACCACGGCATGACCCAGCCCTCCTCGGCAACGGCGAGTTCTGTTGGCGGCGCGCCGACGGAGCGGGTCAACATCCAAGACTTCTCGGTGGTGAAGCATATCGACAAGGCTTCCCCGAAGCTGTACGAATTCTGCTGCAGCGGCAAGGTCTCCGCCAACGTGACGCTAGAGCTCTGCCGGGCGGGCGGCGACAAGTTGAAGTATCTGGAGGTGAAGATGGAAAACGCGATCATCTCCGGCGTGCACCCGGGCGGTGCTGCCGGCGGGAGTGACACTTTTCCCACCGAATCTGTGAGCTTCAACTTCGGCAAAATCAAGTGGACGTACACACAGCAGAAGCGCTCCGACGGCAGCGGCGGCGGCAACGTCACCGGCGGGTGGGACCTGCAGGCGAATAAGATCGCGTCCTAGTCGTGAGGCCTGGGGTGTTCTGGACCACTCCGAAGTCTCGCTCAAAGGAAGAGTGATTGATTATGCGACCACCATTGAACATCAAGATGCTTATCCGAAGCAAGAAAGACGATGCAAAGTTCATTGGGAAGCCAGGGGTACACCATGTCCTCAATAGCCCTGCCGGCGGCGCATTCGGCATGGTTCGGTCAGAGGGGCACAAAGGTCACTCAGGCTGGGACGTGTACGCACCCGTCAACACGCCGATCGTGGCAATCGCCGAGGGAAAAGTGGTCTCCGCTCGACGCCATGGTGATTATGGGCTATCGGTCGTCTTGGCGTTTACCGACCCAGGGCATCCCGGCGGCCTCTATGCTCTATATGGCCATTTGTGTCAAGCTTCCGTCGCGGAGGGTCAGCCGGTGAAGGAGGGCGCTATTCTAGGGTATACCGGAACTGACGGCAACGCCCATGGTCAGCCGCCCCATCTTCACTTTGAAATCCGGACAGCGGATCCCGTCAATTGGGATCCCAAGCATCCTCTACATCACCGAATCAACCCCGGAACAATCCTGGGTGGACACTATGGGCTATGAGGGTGATGCGGCGGGTGCCACCGCGACCAAGCCAAAAACAGGACAGCTCCGGATAGTCGTGCAGTTTTGTCCCAAATGATAGAATCCTACGCGCTGACCGACACCGGCTGCGTCCGCCAGGAAAACCAGGACCGCGTCCTGACGGATCATTCGCTCAATCTATTTGTCGTGGCCGACGGAATGGGCGGCCATCAGCACGGTGAGATGGCCGCCGACCTGGCCATCTCTACCGTGCGGTACTACATGGAGTCCTCTCGGGACCGTTTTGATGTCACATGGCCTTTCGGTTACAATTTCGAGCTTTCCGTCGACGCGAACCGGCTGGTCACGGCGATCCAGCTTGCGAACCGTCAGGTCTGGAATCATGGGCAGCAGTCTCCGGAGCGTGCGGGAATGGGGACCACCGTGGCGGCTATTCTGCTGAGTGAAGGCAACGCCGTGATCGGCAACGTGGGGGACAGCAGGGTCTACCTGTTTCGCGGCAACGAACTGAAACAGATCAGTTTCGACGATACCTTCGTGAATACGGTAGCGCGGCAAGCCGGGGCTAACGCCGAAGACATGGCGAATCATCCAATGCGCAACGTGCTCACGCAGGCGGCTGGATCCCAGGGCGCCTTGGACGTCCACATCGTGGAACAGCAACTTGAGAGCGGTGACCTGTATTTGATTTGCAGCGACGGGTTGCACGGAGTGATCGGCAACGCCGCTATCCGGTCGATTCTGGGCGCGGGCGAATTTCTCGAGCGCACTGCCGTGCGTCTCAAGGAAGCGGCGCGGGCGCAGGGTGGCCCCGACAACATCTCCGTTATCTTGATGAGCTACAATCTGTAAGCGCCGCGTTGGGCGGGAAAAGCGGTGATACTCCCGGTACCGACGCGGCCTGAGGAGAATGTGCCGAGCGAGCCATGATCCAAACAGACGCTAACGAAGGGCGCGACGCCGGGCAAAAGGCCGAGCCTTCGCATACTGAGCGGCTGGCGCTGCTCTACCAGGGAATGCTGACCGCCATTGTACGTCTCCAGTCGGGGAAACAACAGCTCATCGATGCAAACGCTTTCCAGAAGAGGATGGAAA
>Ga0187853_10003901_pt1 | contig 11246 bp, 12 predicted proteins | sample June2016WEW_6_10_2_FD_132417 | JGI IMG/M metagenome (GOLD analysis project Ga0187853, IMG submission 132417) | Peatland microbial communities from SPRUCE experiment site at the Marcell Experimental Forest, Minnesota, USA - June2016WEW_6_100 | ecosystem: Environmental > Terrestrial > Soil >...
GATCAATCGGAAATGTCTTTTGAGTCACGGTGCCTGCGCGATGCGCTTGGTGGGCCGCAGTTTAAGTTGGTGAAGTCCTTCCCGATCATCTCCCCCAGACGGACGGCGCGCGTGGATTTATATCATCTACTTATTCCTGTCGAGAAGCCGGGCTACATCGATATTCCATTTAAGAAGATTGGGAACAAAGCAATTTATCGCATTCGGCCTATATCAAAGAAAGACCGGTGAATGGACGGAAAGCTTTTTGTGTCGGTGATCGTTCCTGCTTACAATGCCGGCCCATATCTGGACAGATGTCTTGCCGCTTTAGGCGAGTCCTCCTAAACGGATTGTGAGGTGATTGTAGTTGACTATTCGTCCTCTGACAACTTGTGTCAGGTCTGTGCCGCGAGGGAAGTAAAGGTGATCAGGTTCCCAAAAAGCTCTGGGCCTGCCGCAGCCCGTAACCGCGGAGCTGCTGAGGCGAGAGGGGATATCCTTTTATTCGTGGACTCGGATGTGGTGATTCGCAGGGATTCCGTTGCGCGGGTAGTCGATTCTTTTGTTTTAAATCCGGATATCGCTGCGGTATTCGGTTCTTACGATGACGATCCTGCGGAAAAGGATTTCTTCTCGCAGTACAAGAACCTTGTGCACCTTCGGCAACGGCTCACAGTCACGCTAAGTAATGAAGATATATATTATACAAACCGTATTGGGTATATGTATTACCCTTTAACTCCCCCTGAAAGTACCCCTTTACAACTTGTCAATACTGGCGCATACAGCACCAAATTATACCCCGTTGCTTTGCCCAATTTCACCAAAAGTGCAAAGGAGCCCAAATTAATTTATTGCCGCCGTTGACATCATTCTGAATCGATAATATCTCTTATCGGCACAAAGGTGCTTCGGCCTCAGGCAGTGCCACTGGATAGGTTGGGATGGCGTCGTGGGCTACGTACAAAGCGCCATAGCATTGTAAAACTCATGGTGCTTGTCGGGCTGTGGATGGTTTAAGTTTGAGATCATTTCTAACAATCTTTCGAAGTGTATGGTCTTGTGCCGACAACATGGGCAGGCTCTGGTGTACTCTGCAATAATGGAGGTTCTCTAGTGGGTCTGCAGCCGTTTGTTACAGTCATCATTCCCGTTTATAACGTGGCTGAGCAGCTTAGCGAGTGTCTTAGGGCTATCGGAAAGTCGTCCTACTCAGCCTATGAAGTAATTGTAGTAGATGATGCCTCTTCGGACGGGTCATTGGATGTAGCTCGCACGAGCGGAATCATCGCATACGGACTTCCCCGAAAATCCGGACCAGCAGCGGCTCGCAACCTAGGTGCCAGATATGCCAGAGGCGACATACTATTTTTTATAGATTCAGACGTTCTAATTCAAAGGGATACCATAGAACGTCTTATGCGTAATTTTACAGAAGGAGAAACCATTGCGGCGGTCTTTGGTTCTTATGACGATGACCCGCCACAGAAAAATTTCTTTTCTCAGTACAAGAACCTCTTGCACCATTTTATCCATCAGTCGTCGTGTAAAGAAGCTGGGACGTTTTGGGCCGGGTGTGGCGCCATTCGGAAGTCGTTATTTACTCGCCTGGGAGGTTTCAATGAGAAAGCATACCAAAAACCCTGTATCGAAGATATCGAGCTTGGATACCGTATCAAGGCTGCAGGCTACAGAATAATTCTGGATAAAGACCTGCAGGTGAAGCACCTCAAGAGATGGAGTTTCAAATCGCTCATTCTCACGGACATCTTCGCACGAGCTATACCGTGGACCAAACTGATCCGGGACCGTCATGTGATGGTGGATGATCTCAATTTGCAAATGAGCCAAAAAGCAAGCGCTGCGCTTGCCTGCCTGGTCGCCCTTATCCTTCCCGTGCTGCCTTTCCACCCCATTTTGATCCTACTTGCGTTAGCTTGTCTTGCTATTGTCCTTGGCATAAACCATGGTCTCTTCAGACTTTTTCTTAATCGCAACGGATGGAAATTCGCAGCTTGTGCCTTCGGAATGCATCTTTTATACTACTTATATAGTACGGCTGCTTTCGCCCTGTACTCTGCGTTCTATTGGAATTCGCGAGATTGTCGTTGAAGATCTGGGCTACGGGTCATCAGCATTGAATTGTCTGAGACAGGAGCTAGAGACTGATAATTTCACGTTGAAGAAGCGAATACCTATTGTATCCAGTAGTCGAATGTTGAACGGAATAGATTTACTGGTCTACGAATACAAAGGGTGGAAGGAAGCCAGACCTGATGCCACAGTGTCTATGGATATACCGCTCATAGGTGAAAACATCGTCGTGCCTCTTAAAGATTTGGCTTCAGAACACACCAACTGACAATGCTTTGCTGGAAGAGAGTCGATGCCTGAAGATAAAAAAAATGACAGAGAAGTTCTCATTATCGGAGCAGGGCCGGCCGGTCTAACCGCCGCATATGAACTCTCCAAGGCGGATATCCCGTGCATTGTTGTTGAAAAGGATGATGCAGTAGGCGGCATTTCGAGAACAGTCAGCTATAAGAGCTATTATTTCGACATCGGTGGCCATCGATTCTTCACGAAAATAGACAGGGTTGACAGTTTATGGAGGACTCTTCTCGGGAACGATCTGCTCAGGAGAAAGCGGTCATCAAGAATCTACTACGACAAGAAGTTCTTTTTTTACCCGTTGAAGCCTCTCAATACCCTTCATGGTCTGGGATTGTGGAACAGTTTTTTTATCCTGCTCAGCCATCTCTACGCTCACCTGTTGCCCTCGAAGAGTGAAAAGACCTTTGAACAATGGGTTTGCAACCGTTTTGGCCAACGGTTGTATAGAATTTTTTTCAAGACGTACACCGAAAAAGTCTGGGGCATTCCATGCAGCGAAATTCGAGCCGAATGGGCTGCTCAAAGAATTAAGGGGCTTTCCCTCCTCTCAATCCTAAGACATGCGATTTTGATTTCTCGGAACGGTAACGGGAACAAACGGCGCACTATTAAGACGCTCATCGATGAGTTCGATTATCCCAGGTTGGGCCCTGGTATGATGTGGCAGAAGATGGCGGATGCTTCGAAGCAAAATCACACCCGACTCTGGTTGGAATCAGAAGTGGAAGGGATACTATGGAGTGGTAGCAGGGTATATGCACTGGAGGTGAAGCGCAAGGGACAGATCCAAACAGTCAGTGCTACAGATTTCATCAGCAGCATGCCATTACGAGAGGCGATACTGAAACTTAAACCCAGTGCGCCTGAGGAAGTTTGTGAGGCGGCCGGTGGTCTAAGGTACAGGGACTTCATCATTGTGGCTCTGATTGTCAACCGACAGGAAGTGTTCCCGGACAATTGGATCTATGTGCATGACCCGGCCGTTAAGATGGGGCGCATTCAAAACTTCAAGAACTGGAGTCCTGAAATGGTTCCCGACCCTGGTAAGACATGCCTGGGGCTGGAGTATTTTTGTTTCGAGGGGGATTCCCTTTGGACAGCGCAAGACAATGATTTAATCGAGCTGGGGAAAAGGGAACTGCAATCCTTAGGACTGGTCAATGCAAACGAGGTAGAAGACGGTTGTGTGGTTCGCATGCCTAAGGCATACCCCATATACGATTCCACATACGAGCATTCGCTCCAGGTCATTCGCAGGTATCTGGCAGGATTGGAAAATTTCCAGGTAATGGGCCGGAATGGAATGCACAGGTACAATAATCAGGATCACTCGATGTTGCTGGCAATGCTTGCGGTAGAAAACATTTCGGGTGCCAGCCACAATCTTTGGACAGTTAATGAAGAACAAGAGTACTGCGAGGAGGTAAAAACAGAAAAAACTGACAAATTAGCCCTTGAAGAATTTGTGACGAATGCTTTTGCAAGGATGGATAAGCTGGGGTTTGCCACCGCGGTTGGGTCTGCCTGTGCAATGCTGATCTTACTTATCACTCTGCTTCTTGTTTTCAGACAAACAGAGGACGGTGGAGCAACGGTTCAGTTCATCGGGCAGTACCTTCCATGGTACACGGTCACAATGGAGGGAGCTTTCATTGGAATGGCCTGCATTTTTCTATGGGGATTCCTCTTCGGGTGGCTTTTTGCCTATTTAAGGAACCTTTTCACTGCACTCCATATTTACCTGGTTAGAAGAAAACTGGAAATGATAACGTTTAGGGACTTTTTGGATCACTTTTGATTTGCCAGAGGCCGCTTACCTTCAGGAAAAGAGTAAAGATACCCTTATTAGCGATCGGAAGAGGACAAGACGATGAATGGCAAGAAGACTGATGAGGAGAGGCTTTTTCAGGGCATTCTCATTCTAAAGGCAAAAGTTCTTGGGCTCGTACTCGGCCTTCTCTTTGGACTTGCTGTCTTTATTGCAACCAATTGGCTTCTCATCAAAGGCGGTCATCTAACTCCTGAGGGAAAATACGTGGTGGGTCCGCATTTACAGCTATTGAGCCAGTTTTTTATCGGATATCGGGTCTCGTTCATCGGAAGCATTATAGGATTTGCCTACGGCTTTGCGGTCGGAACCTTGTGCGGCGCAACTATTGGATGGATCTACAACAAAATAGTCTACTTCAGAAATTGAGAATTACCAGTCGTTCTTGTCCGCCATGATCTCGAAGCCTAAGACTTTTTGGCGGACGGCCCCAGCAAGGTCATGGCATAATGGGCTTTGATTCGAACGAATCAATATTGCAATAGCATCCACAGCACTTCCCATCTTCCTGGAACGCTTCCACTGAACAGCTCTACATCCGCTGTTCGGATGGTCACATGCCAGCTCACTTTGTGCAGATCAATCCCGACAAAGAGTGCTTCCGCAGAATCCAAACCCTTTACTTGTGGCTTCATTTCCTGCCTCCTTCTATCCTTAGTTTGGAAGGAGAATAGCACTCAAAATCCGGATATCTCAGGTCCTCTTTGCATCATAGTTACTTGCCAACAGGTGAATTTTGCGATTTTTCAACATATGATTTGCTTATGGAACCTTAACTGAGAAGCGGCAGAGGGCAGACGTGAAGACCCGATCAAGCCCCTGCTTGAGCATTCGGGGCTTAGCATTCGGGGTCGGACCGGTCGGACCTTGCCAAATCATTCCTGCTCGGGGAAAGAGTGGCCATAACCGACCATTTTTTACTCTCAAAATGCAGCCCTTGGCCATGAAATTGCCTTCGTAAGACGGGTTCTCTCACACAGCCTTCGAGTGGGGCGACGCTAAAGCTCTGCCGCTAAACGAAAGATCGGCCCCGATTGGCCAAGGTCTCGGAGATAGTATTCCTGCTTTGCTTCCCCGCTCCTCAGTTCATCTGCTTTTGTCCCATTCACCCATTTGCCTGTTCGCCTACTCACCTGCTTTTTTTCTTTTTTCCTCTTCTGGTTGCCGCTTCTATTGCCACATCTATTGCCGCTTCTGGTTGCCGTTTTGCAAAGCAAAACCACTCTGCAGTACAATATGGCCAACCAGATGTCGAAAGTATCGGAGAGTTGAAATTGGTTTTTCACTGGTCACTGTTCACTGGTCACTGTTCACTGCTCACTGTTCACTGCTCACTGTTCACTGCGAAGCCGTTGCCGTTTTGCACGACCTTTCAGAGTGTGCCAGACTATTCGGGAAAACAGCAAATCCACCGCAGAGACGCAGAGGAACCCTCACTATGTTCGGGTTCGCGGTGATGACCTGAAACCGCGTAAGATGCTGGACCTGAACGAAGTGAGGGTCCAGTATCTAACATTGGCTGGAACGGTTAGCGCGAACCCGAACGAAGTGAGGGTTCAGCACTCAGTCCTCAGCACTCAGTCCTGAGTTAATGGAAACAGTCTCCCAAAAGTTTCCCATATGTTTCCAAGGTGTTTCCATATGTTTCCATGGCACAGAAAAGGATTGAGTGCATCGGCTGGGGGCAGCTAATCGTGACGGCAAGCCGCTTTCTCGGCTTGCGCCCTCAGAAAAGATCGGGCGCCGAACTATACGCGTCAAGTGCGGCGCATGCGTATAGCGCAAACCCGAACAAGGTGAGGGTTCGCCCTCCTTCCCCGGGCTGCCGGCGGCGAAACTCGGTTGGATAAAATTTACCGGCATCGGACCTCCACATCTCTCATTCTGGACGGTTGTGCCCCCCTATACTTCCTCCTGGGCCGCCTGCCGGCCCAACTTCTCGAGCGCGTTTCGCGGCCCGCGTCGTCGAGTGGAAAATGTTTGTGGTGCTCGTTTTGACTCAACCGGGCTATGACGGCAGTAAACCAAAAATTCCCATGATGTTTCCAGGATGTATCCATGGCAAAGAAAAAGATTAATGATGACACACTCTTACAATTGATCCGGGATGGAAACAGCCCGGCCGAGGCAGCGCGCCGGCTTGGAGTAGGTCGGGCGGCGGTCTCCGAGCGCTTGAAAGCGCTGAAGATTGGAGTCACCAAGGGCGTGACGCCCCGTGGGGCGGCCAAACTTGTTGACCGGGGCATGGACGCCATGGCCCAGACTGGGACTTGGCGGCGGCGGAGCACTCTGGATGCTCGGACGGCCGCTTGAGCGGGAGGCAGAGGGACACGACGGGAGGGCCTTTCAGGATGGGGGCTGATGCCGTTCGGCTTCCGTTTCAGTAATACTTTCATTCGCATGAGGATTTTGGTATCTTTCAAGTCACTGCTGTCCGGTTAAATAATTGAAAATAGGCTTGAAGTCTCATTTTGTGGTATAGTGGTTTTGCGGATAATCCAATAATACAAAAGGAGAATCAGGCCATGGCACCTGGTAGCATAATTTTTCCGCCTGATGCTGCGACTTGTTGACCGACTCTTTTGCAATCGGGTCGAACATGAGGGATTGCAGGGCGTTCGTCAGTGCCGCAGCCTCAACGGCCGGCAATAGTTCACCGCGATGATGTTCGCCCAGCTTACTTAGATGAATCTTTTGTAAAACAATTGGACTTTATCATGACATCCTCAGATTTTTCTCAGGAATCACTACAAGAACTCACTTCTAAATGGTTACCTCAAAAGCCGGGGCAACGCTTTAAAGTGTACAAAGATACAACCGATTTTTTCCGTATCGAATATGGTGATATTGTTATCCTTGATGGAAATCCTTTTCTGATTCGCCATAATGCGAAAGAAGGGCGCTTTGGACTTGATGATGAAGAAAAGTTTTGGGTTAAGCGTTCAATTGATTTACGTTCGGGAATGACAAAAATCATTAAACTTGTGTTTCACGAGACTTTTAACGCACGTATTGGCGAAATAGAATTTGAATGCTTCCGAAGCCCTCGAAAAGAAGCTCGTATCCTCAATTTAGTAAAGAATCTTCCCAATTTCATGCAAGGTTATTCTGTACAAGATGATCATGAAAACATTGTTCGCATTCTTGAATTTATCTATGGGATATCATTAGCAGAACACATCGGAGAAATCGCAACGGCCGTGAATCATGAGACGTATTTCTATCAATATTTTCCCAAAATATTAGATAATTATATTCTTTGTGTCGAAGGTATTCGTTTCCTTCATGATCATGGTGAGAAACATGGAGACGTCCGAAGAGATCATATTCTGATTGACCGAGAAAGCGGACAATACCGATGGATTGATTTTGATTACAATTTCCGTCACAGAGAAAACATGTATGTCTATGACCTGTTTGGTCTTGGGAACATTTTGATGCATTTAGTGGGCATGGGAGACATTGTATATCAAGATTTGAAAAGGTCAAATCATCCTTCACTTGATCAGTTAGTAGAAGATGATGTTAATATTGTTTTCAATAACCGAATTGCCAATCTAAAAAAGGTATTTTCTTACATTCCAGATAATTTAAACCGAATCCTGATGCACTTCTCGAGAGGAGCTTTCGTATTCTATGATCATACGACTCAATTAATTGATGATCTCAACGAAGTCCAATCAACCTTTCCAAAGCCAACATAAGAATATGTTTAAACATATGCAATTGATTGTTGTAATGACATCCTTCTAGATATGCTGGCATAGAATATTGAGCAATTACATATATATGTTCAATTACATTTAATAAAAGGATTGGAAAGAAATGAGCTTTGATATAAACAGAAATATTCTAATCGCTGCAGATGAATCTGAGAATGCACAGCGCGCAGTAACGTATGTTGGAAAACTCTTGGGTGGTATTAAGGGATTTAAAGTTGCCGTATTGCATGTTATTCGTTAACCTGAATAAGACTATTTTCCAAAAGGCGTTGATAAAGATCAATGGTATAATGAATATCGTCAACACGTTGATAACATGCTTGAGAAGTATCGCAATATGTTAATTGATGCTGGATTTAACCCTGAGGATGTATCAATCCGTTCAACTGTCCGGTATTGCCCTTCAATGGCAGAATGTATTCTTGCAGAAAGAGATAAAACGGAATATAGTACCTTAGTAGTTGGAAAAAGAGGACTTACTCATAAAGAAGAATTTTTATTCGGAAGTATTTCAGGAAAAATCGTCAGAATTGCTAAAAACTGTACGGTCTGGGTCGTTGAATAGCCCTGGTAGCTACAGAGTACTTGCTTCGTCATCCCCATCAGTTCCTATGTGCGAAAAGTGCATAGGCGAACAGATTACCACTCGTTCGGTGCCTGCCTGGCGTCAGTGTATGGCCTGGCCCAAAGCGCCAACTGTATCTGCATTGACTTGCACCATGCCCGATGCATCTTGTCGACCTCTTCGGCGGAATTCCCTTTTGCCGCAAGATACGGCTTGATGGTCTCGTTCATGACCGCGATAAATGCAATAACCTCTCGCAACGGCACGTACGGCGTCGACCGAACCCCGTCGACCTTGTTCTTCTTCAAGGTCGTGTGCCGCAAAGCAATTTCCTGTTGGTAGTTGAGCCAGTCCTGCTGGATATGTATGGGAATTCCCCCTTTTGTGTAAGCTAAGGGTATGGCTGTTAAAAATGCTCAAAGTATTATTTGTTCAGTAATATCTGTATCGTTGTGTATCGTATATACTTGTCTTGTGTCATGTCTTGCCGTGCATAGATTAGATGGGCAATTTCCTCTGCCGGGCCGTGGACGATTTTGAGAGAACATCAATCGAGAGTCCAGGGATCTCGCCGTCAATGATCTTCCGCGCAAATATGATGCTTTCCATATCTGCCATCTCTTTGCTTGAAAAGGTGTTTTCGGACGAGAAAGTTTGTTCTCCCGGTTCGGCACCTGAGTCTTTGTGAAGGGAAACAGTGACTTCCAAAGTCCAACGGTTACTTTCGACAAGTTGAATAGATTTTGACCTGAGCAAATAACCCCTATAAACAAATCCCATTATCCATTCCTTTTAATTAGACCGTTGGATTTTTTTTCGACGCCTTCATACATTTACTATACCGGTTTCTCGCCGCCGGCACAAACTTTTTAAGTCTGAACCGGCCGATATTGGACTGTAAACTTGGGAGCGAGGCAAAACTCATTACAATCCGGAGGTCCCTATTAAGCCTTAAAGATTTCACCTGGCCGATCCGAATTATTACATGAGGGTGTACCGGCCGCCTGTCATATTGCGCAAAAATGAGATGCGTCCGAGTTTTACAATGAGTGTCCACCCGGTCATAGCAGCAACGGCAATGACGACGATGGAGGACTTTTGGGGGCCGTCGAAAGGGAATAGGAGGCGGTAAGGCGCCAAATTGCCTCTGAACTTAGCAAGATCGGCGTGACACCGAATGTGTAGTTCGTGTGATTCAAGTCATTTGGACGTGGCATGCTCTAAATTGAAGTCGCGTCTACAACCCCGGAAAGAGCCATGTGCAGCCCAGCGGCAACTGAATACGAAAAAGAGGTCCATCCGCCATTCACGGACAGTCTGACCTTGCTGTTCAATCACCGGTATTCCGCGAAAGGAACTGTCCTATGACTCATGAATCGACTCGCACAATCAGAGCCACGGACCAACCTGTCGCACTGGAACTGATGCGGCTCCTCCAGCGGAGCACACCCCGCGGCCAGTCCATGATATTTTTGACCACGTGTTTGGTCACAGTGGTGCTTTGGCCAGTTGAGAAGCCGCTCGCAATGCTCGTCTGGCTTTCGTTTGCCCTGATGTCTATCATTTTCAGAGTTCTTCTGTGTTGGCAATTCTTTCGATTCAAGCGTTCAGAAACGATCATAAGAACTGATCTATGGGAGCGCTGGACCTGCTTGAGCACTTTTGTCTCCGGAGCGGTCTGGGGAATTGGAGGGGTCTGCTTATACCCCACTGGAGACGGTCCCAGGGAGACATTCCTTTGTCTGGTCTTGTTTGGCATATGCGCCGGAGCTCTCCCGGTTCTGTCGACGGTTCAGGGCGCTTTTCCTCTTTTCGCCATGGCCGTTCTGCTCCCCATTGCAACGCTTTTCGTGGTCAAGGGCGGATTGATGAATCTGTACCTTGCCGCCGCGATCCTTATAGAGCTGTATGCCTTGATCCTCAGTGCCGATCTCTATCGGTTGTACATCTCCAAGAGCCTGCATCGGCGCTTCAAAAATGATGCTTTGGTCAAAGATCTGACTGCAGCCACGGAGACGGCGTTGGCTGCCAGCAAAGCGAAATCGCAGTTTCTCGCAAACATGAGCCATGAAATTCGAACTCCTATGAATGGGGTGCTCGGGATGACCGAGTTGCTGCTGGGGACCGAACTCACCGAGGAGCAGCGCGGCTTTGCCGAGATTGTGTTTCACTCGGGGCAGACCCTTCTGAGCACTTTGAATGACGTACTCGATTTTTCCAAGATGGAAGCTGGACGGCTCGACCTCGAGAGCATCGAATTCAATCTTTGGGATACCGTTGAAGAGATTACGAGACTGTTTGCCGAACACGCCCACCGGAAAGGCATTGAGCTTGTATGTCACATCCAAAAAGATGTGCCGGCCATCGTTGAAGGCGATCCGATGCGGCTCAGGCAGATATTGAGCAACCTTGTCGGCAACGCCATCAAGTTCACGGAAAAAGGCGAAGTGGTGCTCAAAGTCAGCCTTTCCGAGATCAGGGAACTGAACACCGTCGTTCAGTTCGAGATAAAGGACACCGGAATAGGCATTTCGGAGGAAGCGAGGCTGAACATCTTCAATGCTTTCTCCCAGGCCGACGGTTCGATGAGCCGGAAATACGGCGGCACGGGGCTTGGTCTTACCATTTGCAGACAGCTCTGCGAGATGATGGGCGGCTCTATCGAAGTGGAGAGCACCAGGGGAGAAGGGAGCGTTTTTCGATTCCGGGTCGAACTCAGGAAGGGGAATTCGCCGGCTCTGAGCATGGCTGTCCA
>Ga0187853_10003902_pt1 | contig 11245 bp, 7 predicted proteins | sample June2016WEW_6_10_2_FD_132417 | JGI IMG/M metagenome (GOLD analysis project Ga0187853, IMG submission 132417) | Peatland microbial communities from SPRUCE experiment site at the Marcell Experimental Forest, Minnesota, USA - June2016WEW_6_100 | ecosystem: Environmental > Terrestrial > Soil >...
AAATCGCTGCGTCCAACCGTGAGGGATCTGCCGGCGACCGCGCTGCCGTTTACGGACAGGCTGGACCCGACCGTGCTGGCGGAGACCGGCAAGGCGCCTGTCGCGACGAGAACGCCGATCGCGATGGCAAGGGCGAGTCTTCGCATGGCGACCTCCCCTCGGCCCGTGACGCGAAGCTGGAGCATCGCTGTGCGGGGATCGCGCCCATTGGGCACAACACTTGCTGGACCGAGTTCCGATTGTCCGTCTAGCCTGCGACGGATAGGTCACCCAGAGCAATCGCGCCTTGGTCCGGGGAAGGGGTAGCCCCTTTGGACGAGTTGAGGTGCGGTCTAGTGCGGATCGGAACGGTCCGTTACCCTTAGGGTGCGTCTAGCTACAGGTGCGTCACGCTGGACCGGCCCGCGCCCACCTCTGTGAAGGAATCCTTGGCCGCAGCCACCCTGGCTTTTGCGTGTGGTGGGCCGGCGAAGGCATCCGCAATCCGCTCGTTCCGCCGGGGCTCGGACCCGGATCGGTGGCCCGTCATGAAGCGGACGCTAGACGCCTTTGGATCCCGATAGCCGCGCCGTCGACTCGGGCCGCGAGTGTGAAGCCCCGGTCGTCTGTCAGGAAAGCGACCGCGGTGTCAGGAGCGCCAGACCCACCTGACGCGGTACGGCTCGAAGCCGATCGTCCGCTTGAATTGGTGCATGCCTGCCGAGGCACCGGAGAACATGTCGTACATGAACCAGGCCGGGTTTCCATCCGATCGCCGCCGATCGATCATCCCGCGGATCACTTCGGTCAGGAGCAGGTACATGACGCCGTCATTCAGCGCCTCCGCGTGACCGAGGAGCCGGCTCAGGCTCGCGACCTGACCGCAAACACGGATGTCCGAATAGGCGCGCAGGACGCCGGCGCTGTCCGACACTCCGTACACCTCGCTCGCTTGGCCGAAATAGCGGCGCACTGCGGCCTCGTCGAAATAGTCGGGGTGCATCGCCTGTCCCTGTCGCTCGTCGAGGGAGCGATTGATAGTCATCACCTCGTCGAAGCGATCGAACGGGTCGAGCGGGGCGAACGTGTACCCTGCCCTCACGGCGCGGCCAACGTGCTGGCGCAAACGCTGCCGCCGCGCTCCGCTGACATAGTCCGCGAACGTATCGGGAAGCGGCAGGAGGGCCACGCCCCACCGCTTGTTCTGGATGAGCCGGTACTTGGGGTGGCGCTTAGTGAAGGCATCGTACAGCTCACGGCATCGTTCGTCGCCGCGCATCTCGATCGTCACTGCGGGGAGGCGCGAGAGCTCCACAGCCTCTGCAAGCAGAGACTGGAGTCTCAGAAGCGGCCTCCTGCCGGAGCTGCCGTTGGCGAGATCTACCGTCACGCGCGGCGCCTCCACCTGGCCAGCCCGTCCAGATTATCTCGTCCGGGGCGATCGGCGGCACCCGGGCACGCTGTCAGAACCCTCCGATTCCGGATCAAAACCACCGCCAGACGATACCACCCGTGCCCTGCGCGGGGCTCATTGCCCTTGCCGGGCATCGGCTGACCTGAGAAGCCCGGAGGCTGGGCCGGTGTCCCCGGCCGAGGGACGTGTCCAATCAGGCTGGTGCGGCCAGGATATCGGCGTAGAGCTGGGTCAGGATAACCGACTCGACCTGCCAGTTCCACCGTTGGGCCGCAGCCGCAGCGCACCGAGCTCGCAACGCATCGCCGGCCGGCTGACTGAGACCCAGGATCGAGTTGAGGGCGTCTGCGATCGCATCGACTCGCGAGGGGTCACAGAGCGCACCCAGCGGACGGTTTGGATCGCCCATGACGATCCGCCTCATCGCGGGAATATCACTGGCGACAACCGGGACGCCGGCAGCAAGACACTCAAACAGCTTGTTCGGCGCGGAAAGGTAGTCGTTCATGGTCTTTCCTGGAATTGGCATCGCACCGACGTCTGCCGAAGCCACCCAGGCCAGGAGCTCATCAGGAGAAACCGCGTCCAGAACATGTGCGTGCCCGCGCAAGCGGTCGGACCGCGTCATTTCGACGTACTCGTCCCGGCGGTCACCGAAACCCATCAGGACCAGGTGGGCCTCCTCGAGCCCAGGTTCGAGGAGGGCATCAATCAGTTGCTCGATGCCGCGCTGCGCGGTCAGTGCGCCGTGGTACAGGATGATTGGCGCCCCTGCGGGGATTCGGGCCGCTTCTCGGAGCAGCGTCGCGCGATGGGTCGGTGCGATCCAGCGGTCGGGACAGTTGTGGACGACTTCGATCCGCCGCGGGCGGTAGCGTCGGTGCAGGACGTCTGCGATCTCCTCGTTGACCGTGATGACCGCGGAGGTCCGCGCCACGAGGTGCCGCTCGTACCGCCGGAGGAACTGGCGGAGCGGCCCGGGGAGGCGTGACGCCGTAGCAGCTTCCAAGAACAGCTCGTGCGAGTCGTACACGATCGGGATGCCTTTCGGCACGTTTGGGGCGATCGCAGCGAGCCCCGTGAGGTCATGGGCATGCCAGGCATCGATCGGGCCCGCTGCGGCGACGGCCAGCCGTCCCCAGCCACGAAGGCTCCTGGCATATCCGAGGAGCCAGCCCGCCCTCCGGAGCGCCGTGCTCACTCGACCGCCGCGCCGGCCCATGCTGGCCGGGCCGAAGAAGGCGTTGGTCGCACCGGGGATCACCGCACCACGGCCCGGATCGCGGACCAGCACCCGAACGTTCTCGGGAAGATCGGACGCCGTGGCCTCGCCGGCCAGACAGACGATCGACACGTTGTAGCCAGCCTGGCTGAGGCTGCGAGCCTCCTTACGGACCCGGCTGTCGTACGTCACGTCCCCGTAGAGGGCCATGCCCACCGTGGAGCGCCGCGCGGCTGGGGGCTCTGGTCTACTAGTCATCCACACCCCGACGTCCTCGCGCGCAAGCGCGCCGGCCTATCCGGCAGCCAATGTAGCGAATCTGAATTGTAGAGGACGGATGCGATGTTGACTGGTATCTGGCCCATACGGGCAGTCCCTCTCTCACACGGCCGCAGGTCTCGCTGGCGCGGCAGAGATCGGCCACGAGGCACAGGTTCGGGCCGTTCACATTGCAGCTCCATAGGTGCAACTGCGTTGACTGCGCGCACCTCTGAACTCGACCCAACCTTGAAGTACCAGGACCACCCGATTATGGTGAAGACTCTTTAGTACTAAGGGTGACAAGGGAGCCGTTCGTCTCGTGCCCTCGCAGCATGTGGTGTGACCATCCGTGACAGGGGCGTCGGGGACATGCAGCCTGGGCAGGCCGCTTCTGTAGGTGAGCCGCGAGCCCGCGTTAGTGCATGGCCGCCCCTGCGACTCGCCCGGATGCCGTGAGCGCGGATCCGTAGGTGTCGTGTCACCCAGCTGCCCCCAGACCTGTAGAGCCCTGGAGGAAGCCATGCAAGCAGGGCAGAGTCCACGCCCGCGGCCTTTTCACCGAGGCCGCCTAGGCGGCGGCCACGTACCCGTGCCCGCTCCGGGCTCTCTATGCGCGGATACGAAGCCGTCGCGGACCCCAGATCGCCGCCGTTGCGGAGGCTCGCAAGCTCGCCGTCCTGGTGTCGAAGGTGGCGAGAGGGTGACGATCTCCGGGCGCGACGGCGGATTCCGGCTTCTCCTCATCACCCGGTACTACTACCCCGAAATCGGTGCCGCCCAGACGCGGCTGCGCGAAACGGTCGGCGGCCTTCAGGACCGGGGCTTCAATCTGACGGTGGTCGCGCCCGTGCCTAGCTACCCGCTGGGCCTCGTGCCCGCGGGATACGACTGGTGGCGTCCACTCCGCGAGCGCATCGACGGCGCCCGCGTGGCTCGCCTGCCGACGATCGCCATTCATGGTGCCGGGATCTTTCGTCGCATGATTGATCATGCGACCTTCGCCATGACGTCCCTTGCGACTCTTGCGATCGCGGGCGACTTCGATGCTGCCCTGGTCGAGTCGCCTCCTTTGTTCCTTGCGTTCGCAGCCCGAGCGCTTCAGGCGAGGGGAGTCCCGTATGTTTTCCATGTTGCTGATCCGTGGCCTGACTTCCCGATCGCGATGGGCTACCTGCGATCTCCGATCGAGCGCAGGATCGCCTTCGCGCTCGAGGATCTCGCGTACCGAGGCGCGGCGGCAATAACCACTGTCAGCCCGGGGCTCGTCGAGCTCCTGTCTCGCAAAGCGTCTGCCGCGGGCCGAGTCGAGCTGCTCCCTAACGGCGTCGAGGTCCGCCGGTTCCGGCCCGAGCGCAACCCCGCAGCTGCGCGAGAGCGGCTCGGGTGGCGGGAGGCGTTCACTGTGGTCTATGCGGGCACAATTGGGCTCGCACAGGGAATCGGAACGCTATTGGAGGCGGCGCGCCTGCTCGGAAATGACGTGAGCATTCGTGTCGTGGGGGACGGGGTCGAGAGACCCGCGCTCGAGGCTCGCGCTCGGGCCATGGACCTCCCGAACCTTGCGTTCCACCCCTCCGTGCCCCGGGTTGACATGCCGTCAATCCTTTCGGCTGCCGACGCTGGCCTGGTGATCCTCCGGAAGGGTGCCCTCTACGAGGAGTCGCTCCCGACCAAGCTGCTCGAGACTATGGCGGCGGCGCGCCCTGTGATCATAAGCGCAGACGGCCTCCCGGCCAGGATCATCCGCGACGCTGGAGCGGGCTACATCGCTCGGGCAGAGGATCCGGTCGAACTCGCTCGCGCTATCGACGAGTGCCGACGGGATTCAGGCCGCGGGCAACGCGGTGCGGCGGGGCGCGCGTATGTAGCGCAGCACTATGAGCGCGGCGCCATCCTGGATCGGCTGGCGGAGATCCTCGCCGAGGCGGCCCGTACGAAGCAGCGATAAGTCCTGCTCGAGTTGTTGCGCAAGGCCGGCACCATCAGGCAGGCCCGTGCGGGCGGTCGCGCTCCTCGCAGCCATGGACCCGGTGCTGCATCTCTCCCACGGGATGGGCATGCTCCGTGGCTTGTGGCAGTTCCGTAGGCAGCGACGGGGGTCGCCGACCGGCTTCGCTGCGCACACGTCCGGGGCGCGACTGTGAGGCCTGCCCGGCCAGCGTGCACCGGCACCGCCCAAGCCGGAGCCCGAAGCGGAGACCCTCTGCGAGCCGCCGGAGGTCATCGTAGCCATTCGTCACGCGGGCCACGCGCCAGTGTCGGGGATGCACCAAAACCTGGATGGTCGGCTCGCACCGACAGATGGCTTCGGCCGGGTCATTGGGCAGCCAGTATGTTGGGTGGAGTGTGTCCGTGTATCGGCGTGGTAGGTGCCGGAGGAGTGCCTCGTCGTACGCCTCCAGCTCGACATCGACCTCGTGGCGAAATACGGGGTCGTCGAGGATCAGCCAATTCGGTGATCTTAGAGCGCGGTTCACGAAGTCGCCGTGGGCAGCAACGACCCGCATTGGCAGGCCGGTGATGTGCCGCAGCCGGCTGACATTCCGTCGGAACCGGTCCCGAGCCTCGGGCAGATGCGCGATCACGTCCGAGCCGTTGCGGAGCCGTCGTCGTTTGGCCACGTTGGCGAGCTCCTCATAGTGGTAGCTTGCGTGGCTGCCGTACGCGGCGATGTCCGCCATGAGCGCCGGGTCTAGGGTCGAGAGCCGGAAGAAATACGAGCTTTCCACGCCCAGGTCGCGATCGATCGCCCACATTGCCGCCGCAGTCGCCGGGTCAGTGTCGATGTCGTGACGGAGCACGAGGACGCGCCGACCAGGATCGAGACGGTCCGCGGCGATGATCCTCCATATGTGCTCGACCGAGACGATCTCGTAGCCCGCGGCCAGGGCGGACTCCAAGAGTCCGCGGTATGCGCCTAGCCGCGAGGGCATCAAGAAGTCGGCATAGAAGCGGTCCCGTAGGGCGGCAGGCGTCAGCGGCATGTTGACCCAGGCCAAGAGGCGCTGCGAGGGAGGGAGTGGCGACGACGAGTGGATCGAACCACTGAGAAGAGCCTTTTTGGCCTCTCCCTTGGACCGCTCGGGCAGGTCGCCCAGCGTAAGACCACGTTATACCCGGAAGCCGGTCCGCAACGCAGGCCGAAAACGGGTCGGTGTTGTCCACGCGCACCACAGCAAAGGGCGTCGGGGGCGCCAAGCCTAGTAGGACTACGCCAGATGACCTATCGTACCGAGTCGCTGACGGGCACTCATCAGAGTAGCTGAAGCGCCACCTGTCTTCGTTGTGGCTCCTCCGGCAGTCTCACCGTCGTGTGTCGGGCCTCATGCCCGGGGTTCTATTGACTGTTCGTCCCTCCGTCCACTTGCCTCCGCGACTTGTCGACGCACTTCGCCGTCCGTCGCTCATCGCCGGTGGTTCGTGGTCCTCGCTTGTCGATGGCGCCGCGATCGGCCGGATTGCCCGCCGCATGCGCGGGCGGCATCTTCTGGTCATCGACCTGCTGGGAATCGTCGTGGCGGCCTACGTCGCTCTGGCCATCCGCTACGAGACGCTCCCTGGCCCCACCGTAGTCGGTCCGTTCTTGCCTGTCTTCGGGCTGCTCCTGGCCGCCAGAGCGGTCGTCAACGTCCGGCTTGGTTTGTATGCGCGTAGCTGGCGTTTTGCCAGCATCCCCGAAGTCGAGCGGATCGTAGGTGCCATTGTTCTCGGGTCGGTGGTCAGCGTAGTCCTGTTCTATGCCGTCGTGGCATTTCCCCAACCGTACCTGCCGACGGGCTTACCTCGATCCTTCTGGCCGACGGAGATGCTCCTGAGCATCGCGATCCTGGGCGGCGAACGGTTCGCGATTCGCGCGGCCTACGATTGGGCCCCATCTTCCTGGGCGGGCCCCGTCACGGCACAGCGACTCACCCTCCTGTACGGGGCCGGCAGGACCGGTGTTCTCATGGCTCGGTCCGCGGAGCGCAACCCCGCCGCCGGTGTCGCGCCGGTCGGCTTCCTAGACGACGACCCCTCACTCGCCGGCAAGATCGTCGCCGGTCTGCGGGTGTTCGGCGGCCGTGGGTGGCTCGCCCAGGCGGTTGACCTGACAGGGGCACGGATGCTCTTGATCACGATGCCCAGCGCCCATGGAGCCGCGGTCCGCCCCGTGGTGGACGCCGCCCTTCGCCTCGGTCTTGAGGTCCGAACGGTCCCACCGTTGACCGACCTCTTCAGTGGGAGCATCGACGCCTCCCGGATTCGCCGTGTCCGTGTTGAAGACCTGCTCCAGCGACCGATCGTGACCGAGCATGTGGCGGGCGTCGACGAAATCGTGCGAGATCGAGTGGTAATGATCACCGGTGGCGCAGGCTCGATCGGCTCCGAGCTGGCTCGCCAGGTCTTCACCCTCCAACCGCGCCGACTCATCCTTGTCGACCGCGCCGAAAGCCCTCTCTATCTGATTCAGCGCGAGCTCGAGGTCCGCGAGTGCCGTGGCCAGCGGAGCGGCGAGCTCGTCTGCCAGCTCGCCAACATCACAAATCGCCAGGCCATGGACGATCTCATCAGCGAAGAGAAACCGTCAGTCCTCTTTCATGCCGCGGCATACAAACACGTGCCGCTCATGGAGGCCCACCCATCGGACGCGATGTTCGTCAACGTGTGCGGGACGCTCGCCGTGCTCGACGCGGCTGCACGGGCCGGCGTCGGGCGGTTCGTGTTCGTGTCGACGGACAAAGCAGTGCGTCCGACCAGCGTGATGGGCGCCAGCAAGCGACTCGCCGAAATGCTGGTTACCGACACTGCTCGCCGGACGGGCCGCCCATACGTCTCGGTTCGTTTCGGCAATGTCCTCGGCTCCAACGGCAGCGTCGTTCCCATCTTCCAGGAGCAGCTCGAGAGAGGTGAACCGCTGACGATTACGGACCCGGCCATGACCCGCTACTTCATGACGATCCCGGAGGCGGCCTGGCTCATCCTCGACGCAGCTGCCCTGGGCAAGACGGGTGACTTGTTCGTGCTCGACATGGGCGAGCCGATCCGCGTCATCGATCTGGCCAAGGACCTCGTTCGGCTGGCAGGCCGCGATCCCGAAAGCCAGCCGATCGAGATCGTCGGGCTGCGTCCCGGCGAGAAGCTCCACGAGGAGCTGTTCTACGCGTCCGAATGCGTCCAGCCGACTCAGAACCCCAAGGTGCTCCGCACGGCGGCGGATGTCCCGCCACAGACGGTCCGTGACGACGCGCTGCGGATGATGGGCCTCGCGACCGGCCACACCGAGGAGCTGCTCCGCCGTGCGCTGCTCGACTACGCTCTTGGCAGGAACCACCAGGCGGATGCACGGGAGCTGAGCGGACCGCCCGCCGTGGACCCCGGGACTCCGATGCCGGCTCCTTTCACCCTGGCCTCGATCGGGGCGAGCGCCGGCGCCGTCGCCATTCGCTGATTGGCCGACGCAGCCGCGCTGAGCATGCCATCGTCCGGTCGCCGCGGCTGACGAGGCCTCGTCTGCCGTGACCCGCAGCGGCGTCTCGGAATCGAGGCGATGACCTCTACCAGGTGCACATCCCGAACCTGTTCTTCTCCCGGTTGGGGGCGGCCGTACCCACCAGCTGTGAAGCGGCATCGGCACCACGGCTCGTGATCTGCCCTGGGATGGACCGGTCCCCTCGACACGCGCATGGATCGAGAACAGCGCAGCGCGCTGCCGTCCTGCAGGCCGGCCCACGCTGCACGCCGGGCGAGCTCAGGCCAGGCGGGAGCCGCTCGTCGAGCGCGCCGACGTCCCGTCGGTACGCGACGATCTGCGCCCGCGTGAGGTCGATCCGGGGCCTGGTCACGTTACCGGTCGCTTTGTCGGGAGACGCCCTGTCCGGGCACTATCGCGACGATGCCGCCGCTGACTCAAGAGCGACGCTCGCCGGCGTCTCTCCATGATCGAGGCGGATGACTCGCCGGTCGGTGACGATCGCCGTTATCAGCGTGGCCGGCGTGACGTCGAACGCGGGATTGAGTGCTCGGGTGCCTGCAGGCGCAGTCCGAACACCGCGCACCATCGTCACCTCGTCAGCGGAACGCTCCTCGATCGGGATCTCCTTTCCGGTAGATGTGGCGAGGTCGACTGTGGACTCGGGGGCCACGACCACGAACGGGACGCCGGCATGGCTGGCTGCCACGGCCAGGGAGAAGCTCCCGACCTTGTTGGCGGTATCGCCATTCCTGGCTATGCGGTCGGCGCCGGTCAGAACGATGTCGGCGAGACCGCGGGCCAGCACAGAAGCAGCAGCGGAATCTACAAGCAGGCGGAAGGGAGCGCCCATCTGCTGAAGCTCCCAGGCGGTGAGTCTCGCGCCCTGCAGGAGAGGTCGGGTCTCAAGGGGGAGGACCTCCTCGAGCAATCCGCGGGCACGGAGCTCGCTGACCACGCCCAGTGCCGTCCCGAGTTCGACAGCGGCGAGCGCGCCTGTGTTGCAGATCGTCATCACGCGCACCGGGCGCGCCCCGACAAGGGCCTGCACGAGGTTCGCGCCGCGCCTCGCCATCGACGCACACGCAGCGATGTCTTCGTCGCGGATCCGTTCAGCCTCAGCGAGAACAGCTGCCGCTCCATCGACTAGGCGGGCCAGTGCACGGTCGACGCCCCACGCCAGGTTCACGGCGGTCGGACGGGCGTCGCGGAGGCTCCGTGCCGCTTGCTCGACGACCGCAGTGTCGGCGGGGTGGGCCGCGGCGACAAGCGCGACACCCATGGCTCCGGCCACACCCAGCGCAGGCGCACCTCTAACGGCAAGCCTGCTGATCGCGCCGACCAGGTCTTCGAGGGTTGAGATCCTGAGGATGACGAGTTCGTCAGGAAGACGTGTCTGGTCGATCAGCTCGATTGCGCCGTCGACCCAATCGATCGTCCTCATGACTCCTTCACCTCGGCGGGTGCCCCGCCGGTTCCCGAGTGTACGGCTTCGGACCGAGAGAGCGGGGCCAGGCCGCCGTGCGGCCAGACGCTGGCCCGCGGCCGCGGCCGTTCCACCGCTCTAGCCCCTCGACTCGTAGCCGACAATCTCGGCGCGCGCCCACTGGGAGCGCCAGTGTCCCGCGAGCCACTCTATCTCTTCGGTCGGAAGCACCGGGACCTCTCCCAGGGGCAGGATTCGCAGGTACGCGTCGGCGGCACCTTCGACGACTGAGGCCGAGTTGTAGGCGCGGGCGAGCGTTCGCCCAACAGCGAGCACGCCATGGAATCGGAGGAAGCACGCGCCGCGGTCATGGAGCGCGTCTGCTGTGCAGTCGGCCATGGCCGCCGTGCCCGGCCGCGAGTACGGTGCGGTCCGGACGTCCCCGCCAACGGCGCCGACGAGACCGGTCAGGAACGGCGGCAGGGTGAGGCCCAGGGCCGCCATCGCCATGGCCGCCGGGCTGTGGGTATGAACGATCGCCCCGACCTCAGGGCGACGGGCATACACGAGCGTATGGAGGGGGAACTCCGACGTCGGTCGACGCTCCCCCTCAACGAGTTCGCCTTCGACGGAGACGATGCAGATGTCCTCGGGGCGCATCGTGTCGTACGGGAGCGACGCCGGGGTTACTGCGACGAGGTCGGGCTCTCCATCAACACGCTTGCTGATGTTGCCGGCCGTGTAGTAGGCGAGATGCTCGGCCATCATCCGACGGCAATACAGGAGCACCTCCTCGCGTGCACCGGCTCGACGCTCGCTACTGTTCATGGCTCTCCGTTTCGGAACACTGTAGAGAGAAGATGCCTAGATTAGCGCTGGTCGAGGCGTCGTTCGGGTCTGATGATGCCGGCGGGTCTCGCGACGCCCACTCTCCGCAAGCTTCGAGCAGGTGGCCAATTGGCGTCTCGCAGAGGGGAAATCGGGACCGTCCGAGCCCCTGACCGGCACGCGGCCACCCAGCACGCGGCGAGTCCGGGGTTCGAAAGCGCTACCTGGTGCGCCAGCCCATTCCCCAATGCCCTACCATCGGCGGCGTGAACCCTCGTTTCGAGGCCGCGCGTGCCCGTGCCGATCTGGAACGCGTCCGGCAGGGACTCCCAGAGGCGGCCGCGGCCGATCTCGGCGTGATCGGCGGCTCCGGGCTGTACGAGATCGAGGGCCTCCGCGACGTCGTCGAGGTCCGCCCGGCCACGCCGTTCGGCGAGCCATCTGACGTGATCGTGGTCGGCCGTCTCGGTGAAACCCGCATCGCGTTTCTTCCGCGCCACGGTCGCGGCCATCGCCTCGCACCTTCGGAAGTCCCGTTCCGAGCCAACCTGTACGCGCTCAAGCTGCTCGGCGTGGGACGTGTCGTGGCCGTCTCCGCCTGCGGCTCGATGCGCCGACAGATCCGGCCGCGCGACGTCGTGATCCCAGACCAGTTCGTCGACCGGA
>Ga0187853_10003909_pt1 | contig 11240 bp, 7 predicted proteins | sample June2016WEW_6_10_2_FD_132417 | JGI IMG/M metagenome (GOLD analysis project Ga0187853, IMG submission 132417) | Peatland microbial communities from SPRUCE experiment site at the Marcell Experimental Forest, Minnesota, USA - June2016WEW_6_100 | ecosystem: Environmental > Terrestrial > Soil >...
GCCGCCAATGTGATCCGAGTGCTGCGCGATCGGGAACTCGCCCATCGCCTGGCGGAGAACGCTTACCGCGAATCGCAAAAGTACACATGGGAACTTGTGCGCCAACAGTGGTTGACGGTGTATCGGGGATTGATGGGGAAATGAAGAACAGAAGTCAGCGGGCGAGGGTGAATGAGCGGTAAGCGAGCCGAACGCCGCCCGTGGCCAGCGCTTATCGAGTAATCCCAACGCCCGATTCATGATGCTCGCCCTCGGGCGGATTGGCTACCGGGCCGGGTCCATCCTCAAGTTCGAGCTGAGACAGGCTGGCAAACCGGCCGAGCGGTGTGTGCAACTTCAGCCATAACTTGCCGCCGAGAAAGGCGGGATACATTCCGCGCATCGACGAGTGGCGCAAACTACGGCGGCGCTCGGCGGCGGGCAGCGATAGTTCGTAGCCATTTTCCTGCAAGGTGTCGCCCACGGTCGCTTCGATAGCGGCAATCTCGGTGTGCGTCAGGCGTTCCTTCCAGCGGCCGAGCGGATTAATTTTGCCTTTTGCGCCTTCTTCGCGAAACGAAGAGTTCGTTTCCGACAGGCGACCCAGGCCGGCACGCTGAATGCGATCGTAGTCCAGATCGTGATCGAGGAAGCCGCCGATTTTGCCGAGCGTTTCGTGTGGGTTGGTGATCAGGTCTTCGTAGCGGAGCTCGATGTAGTCGGCAGGGAACTTGCGACCATGGACGCGGCCCTGGCGGACCATCCACTCCCAGTATAAAGCGGTCGCAACCAGGCTCCTGGTTTCGCTGCAATCCCAGGGCAGGGGACTGAAGCCGCCCATTTTTTTGAGCGACAGAGCGATATCGCGCCCGTCGCGGATAATATGCAGAAAAAGCGCGTTGGGAATGCTCGCCTTCAGCCGCTCCATGTGAAGAACATTGTCGGGATTGTACGCGGCCCACCGCGGGACTCCCTGACTCTCGGCGACCGCATCCATGACCACGCGGATGATATCCCCGCCGTTGTGGCATTGGTTCAGGATGCGCGAAGACAACTGATTTTCATCCAAGCCAGTGCGGCGAAAACCTTCACTGCGCAGCCAGGTTCGGAGGAGCTTTTCGCGATTTCTGCGGCGCTCCATCGAACCATACCGCGGGATCAGCGTCTCATAGACAGGCAGGGAACCGCGGTAAATTGCAAAATCGCCCGCGGAGAGCAGCATGTCATAGAGGAGATTTGTTCCCGAACGGTGACAGCCGATCACGAAGACAGGACTGCGTTTGCGGTCGCTTGGATTCTCGATAGCCAACAATCAGAAGTTTACCATCATGCCAGTCGGGAAAGTTACGGGGTGATGAAAGTCGCCAAGTTACGAGAGTTACCTTGCAGCTCGACTCGGGCGAGCGCCGCGTCGATGAACGAATGAAGCCTGGTGCTCAGACTTTTTATCTTCAAACCCTCGATCCTCAAACCCTGGGCCCAGGTCCTCCGGGCAGCGTATTGGCCGACTGCGCGCCGATTTCGGAAGCACCGTCATACTTCCCCGTCAGGTCATACCAGCGGACGCGCAACATCTCTTGAAACATGCGCGCCCCATCCGCCAGCGGATGAATCCGTGTTCCGCCGCAGTGTCCCCAAAGCACTGGTACTTCCTGCACGCGGAACCCAAACTTGCGCGCCAGGAAAAGAATCTCCGGATCGAAGCCCCAGCGCTCGATGCGCTGCAGCGGCAGAATCGTTTGTGCGGCCCGGCGGGTGAAAGCCTTGAAGCCGCATTGTGTGTCTTTGAATCGCAGCCCCAGAATGATCCGCAGCAATCCATTGAAGATTCTTCCAAAGAGCTGTCGATGCAGCGATTGCCGCTGGGTCTGCAACTCCGTCCGCAACCAGCGCGAGCCAATGGCGATGTCCGCCCCCGCCGCCAACGCCTGCAATAACTTCGGCAGCTCTTCGATGGGCGAAGACAAATCCGCGTCGCTGAACGCCACCACCTCGCCCCGAGCATTCAGCACGCCGTGGCGCACACTATAGCCCTTGCCCCGGTTGCCGGGATTCTCCAACAACCGTACTGCCGGATCTTTTTCCGCAAACTCGCGTACGATCTCCGCTGTGTTGTCGCGCGACCCATCGTTCACCACGATCACTTCCGCATCCCATCTCTGCTGGCGCACGAATCCCAGCACCTTCTCCAAGGTTGCTCCCAGGCGTTCGCCTTCGTTGTAAGCGGGGATGACGATGCTGTACTGAATATTCTTCAATCTGGATTTGCCGATTTTACACTCATCCCCCTGCTCGCGACATGCGAGGTTGGTATGTACTGACCGCCGCTTTTGAGTCAAAATAGAGATTCGCGAGGAAGCCAGTTCCAGAAAAGAGCAACGACCCCCGATTTTTCCGGAGAAATCATCAGCATGAGCGAAACGACGCAGATAGAGGACACGCCGAAGAACCGCTCGCGGTACGCCTGGGCGTTGATCGCGGTGGGAGCGCTGTTGCGGGTCGTGTCGTTCTTTTTTTCGGACAATAGCGGCGGGGACGCGGGCGCGCATGTCGAACTGACCGCCATTTGGCTGCAGCATCCCACCGTAAAATTTGTCTTTGCTGTTTACCCGCCGGGTCATTTCTGGTTGATTGGGTTGTCAACGCTGATGGTGCATGATGTGCTTACGGCCGGGCGGTTGTTGAGCCTGGTCCTGGGAATCGCTTCGTTGATTCTCGTCTGGAAGACGGCGCGCCTGCTGTACGGCATGTGGGCCGGGCTGTTATCGCTGGGCGTATTCTCTCTGTACAGCTTGCATATTGGTTACAGCACCACCTCGTCGGCGGAAGTCAGCGCCGTGTTCTTTTGCTTAGCCGGAATATATTTCTTTTTTCGATATTTTCAGAGTGGCGCTGACAAGATCTGGCCTCTGGCGATCTCGGGCGCTTGCTTTTCGGTCGCGCAATCGATCCGCTATGAGCCTTGGGTCCTGTTCGCAGGTTTGTTCGTGATCCTGGTCGTCCTTCTGCAGGTGCAACCCGTTCGGCGGCCATGGGGAGATTCGCTCCGGCCGGTACTCGTCTTCGGGATCACAGGAGGAATGTGGCCGGTGTTTATCCTGGCATATGCCTGGCAACGGTTCGGCAATCCCCTGTACCTGGTGCATTTGAACCAACTTGCGGCCATCACATTTATGGCGGCCAATCCGATATCGCGGATTCACCAACTGGCGCTTCCGCCTTCAGTGTTGCTCTTAAGTCTGTCGCCGTTGGCACTGGTGGGCGCAGTTTATGGATTGGCAAAGTCATTCTCATCGCGCCTCCCCTGCGCCTTTGCGAGCCTTACGATATTCCTTGGCTTGTTTTACGCCTATGAGTTTTCGACAGGCGGGATGCTGGCGGTGGCGAGGTATACGCTGATTCCAGGTACGATGCTTGCCATCGTCTCTGGATACGGACTAGAGGAAATATGTGAGAAGCTGTTTCCGAACAGAATAGGTCTGGCGCACAGCGCCATCTTTGGTTTGCTTTTTCTGAATTTGGTCGCTGTGCTGGCGATGAGCGACCTGCCCAATCGCTATGCAGAGAAGTTTGCCTCTATATCCCCGCGTCTCCGGTATCAGGAAAGGATTCGATTGGTCGGAGAATACCTGCGCAGCCATATGAGGCCCGACGATGCCGTCGTCGTCGACAATTACAATGCCGAGTCGGATATAATCGCCATCGCTGCGGGACTTCCAATCATCCCGGGCAAGCGCGCCTACCTCCTAAGCAAGAAGTACACGATGAGCGTGGACGACTACATCAACGCTGAGCACCCTCGATTCCTCGTGTACGCTGAGAGAGGAACACTGCAGCATTCGTTCCAACTCCCGCCCGGATGCATGGGAATCGAGGAAATTCACGGAGTAAAGTTCCAATGTACCTATGCAGGCCCCACTTATCGAGTGTACGAGCTCAATTATCAGTGATTTCGGTCGTTTCACGGGACCCCCAGAGTGGCCGAATCGCCATAAAGGCGCAAGGTCCGCGTGAGCGGAATTGTCTACCGCACTCCTCGAGTCGCTTCCTGCACCACACCCACATCGGCCCCGGGATCGCGGCCATCGGTCGCTTAACCCTTGAATTTGCTGCTGGCGGCAAGGTGGTAGTCGCCGTCTGGGCGCTGATTGCGGTGGGAGCCCTGTTGCGAATCGTTTCGTTCTTCTTTTCGGCAAATTACGGCGGCGACGCTTGGGCGCGGCTGGCGCTGGTGGCGGCGTGGTTGAAGCATCCAGTGTTTAAGGTGGGGTATGGAGCGTATCCTCCGGGGCATATGTGGCTGATGGCATTGTTCGCGCTCATTTTTCATGACGTGGTATTTGGGGGCCGGTTTCTAAGCCTTGTAACGGGAATTGGCTCGTTGTACATGGTTTGGCGGCTGGCGCGAGATCTGTATGGAGAGCCGTCGGGCGTGCTGGCGCTCGCGATTTTTACCTTCTACAGCCTGCATATTGGCTACAGCACAACTTCGTCGGCCGAGGTCAGCTATTTGTTTTTTCTACTGGCGGGGCTGATGCTCTTCTTTGGCTACTTCCGCGATGAGTCGCGTCCGCTGGGGAGTTTGGCCTTGGGAGGACTGAGTCTTTCCGTCGCTGAGTCGATCCGGTTGGAGGCTTGGGCGATTTTCTTTGGGTTGGCGATTATTCTGGTTTTTTTTGAGTATCAGGATCATGCATCGCAGTCGGGATGGTTTTCTCGCTGGTTGAAGCCGGTGCTGACGCTGGGGCTAACGGCAGGAGCGTGGCCGATTTTTTCGATGGTGTACAGCGCGCTTGCGCTGCACGATCCAATGTGGGTGCTGAGTCAGCACAACGAGGCGCTCACCCTATGGTTCAAGGCTCATCCGGCGGCGCTGGGCTATCGATTAGCTTCGGGTCCGGGGGCACTGCTGCTCAGCTTGTCGCCGCTGGCGGTGGTGGCGGCACTGTATGGGTGGTGGAAGTCGTGGAGTTCACGGCTGCCGGCGGCGTTTGCGGCTTTGACGGCATTCTTCGCCATTGTTCAGAACTACGAGATCGCGACGGCGAATCTGCTCGCGATGGCGCGGTACACGATGACGCTGGGGGCAATGCTGGCCGTGATCGCGGGCTTTGGGTGCGAGCGCTTGTGCGCGAAGTTTCTGCCTGGGCGCTTGCGGCTGGCGTACGGGCTGGTGATCGCGTTCCTGGTGGCGAATCTGGGGATTGTGTTTTTTCTCAGCGAGCGTCCGAACAGGTTTTCGTCGAAGATGGCGTCGGTTTCGCCGCGTCTTCGGTACCCTTCGCATATTGTGGACGTGTCGAATTACCTGCGGGCTCACATGGCGGCCGAGGATGCGGTAGTGATCGATAACTACAACGGGGAATCGAATGTCGTGGGCCAGGCATCGGCTCTGCCTCTGAACCCAGGAAAGAGAGCCTTCCTTGCGAACACCAGCTACGACGAAACTGTTGACCAGTACATCACACGCGAGAGACCCCGATTCGTGGTGTACTCCGATCAGGGCACGCTGCGCCGCTGGCTGAATGTGCCATCAGGATGCGGAAACGCAAGAATCGAGGGTATGGACTACCAGTGCATGTTCGCGAGCAGCATCTACCGCGTCTATCAGCTCGCGGAGCCTGGCAAGAATTGATCTTTCCGGCTTAGCGCACGCCTCGGACCCCGGCCAATACGGCATCGACATCGGCTCCGGGATCGCGACCATCAGTCGCTTTACCCTTGAATTTGCTGTTGGCGGCAAGGTGGTAGTCGCCGTCCAGACCGCGGTTAAACTTCACGAATCCTATCGAATCCAATCCGCCCGCCATGAAGTTGCCGTCCGGCCAATCCGGCGGTTGACCGTGGATGGCGCTTCCTTCTGCCAGCACATTCCCCTGGAACACGCTGCCCGATTTCCAGCAAGCTTCGAGTCGGCTCTTGGGGCTCGCTCCCCTGAAAACAGCACAATTCTGCTCCGGTGATCCGCCCGATGGCCACAGGCCCCACATGCCAACATCAGCAATGGTGTTCGTCCACGTGATGTTGTGCAGCTGCGGAGTATCCGGATCCTTAGCCGGAGGACCCTTGATGACCATGAGGTTCCTTGGTTCTGACATGGAAAGGAAGGTGATGTGATCGATCGCGACATCGTGCATCACCGATTCTGCGGGGGACCCACCGATTGCGCCGTTCAGCTCGTTCAACGCCCCGTGGCAAGTCTTGCCGCACTCGGGATAGGCGATTCCCTCGGCCACGACGTCGTGAATGGAATAACTGTTACCCGGTGAGGGTTTCACCGTGGCCAGGACATTGGCCATTTGGAACACCTGGTTGACTTTCCGGATCCACACATAGCGGATCGTTATGTCGGTAACGGCGCAGTTCGGACAATTCGTGACCCCCGTTTGTCTGTTTGCCATGCTTTGTGGGGTCAGCAGGATCGCGGCCCCGACCTGACTGAAGCCGGGCCAGCAGTTCTCAAGGTAGTTGGCCTCGAACAATACACGGTGTGCGTTCTTGAGCTCGAACAGATTCTTCACGATCGGCGCCGGCTCGCGGTGATCGGGGGAGCTCCGGTTCCAAAACATCGGCTTGAATAGGTGGTTCCGGCGGATCTCGATATCTTCTGGAGTGGCCATCGCGCGGGCGCCTCCAAAGAGAATGTTTTCCCCGCTGGCTTCGAGATAGTTGTCGACAAACTTGATCGTGTGGGTTGGTTCGTCTCCGTTGCCACCGCCCACTGCCGTCGCATCGGTGCAGCTACCGGTTCCTGCCGGGCAATTAAAACCGCTGAAGTAAGAATGGATCACCGCGACATACGTCGAGCTCCAGAGAGCAAGACCGTGCCCCAGTTCCGTCCCATCGATTCCGTGGGCCCAGTTCCGGTCAAAGATGAGATGGTCAGCCCCGTTCGGAGTCAGCAGGCGTTCAATTTTCTTGTCCGATTCGGGGACCCACTCGATTCCAATGAAGCGATAGTGATCGCCAAACTCGAGGCCGTTTACGGGCTTGACCGAAATCGTGGCCATCAGTTTGGCAGGGCCTCCGGCCGGCTGAGCAAACGACGGCCTGCCCGGCAGGCTAGCGACCCCGGCCCATGCCGGCGAGATCCGCGTATCCTGCGGTGGGAGCTTGGAGTCGGGAGTGTCGGTTCGCACGGTGATGTAATGATGGTCGTCGCAATTCTTCCGCGGAAAGCTTTTCATCGAGTAAATCCCGCCCGCGGCCAGCAGCAGCGTATCTCCGCAATTGGCGCCATCCAGCGCTTCCGCCAGGTCCGAGTTTGCTCCCAAATGGATCGCTTTTCCGGGTGAGGGAGTACCATCGATCCCCGTGTAGTAACAGGTCTTCGGGAGTTCGGCGGGACCGTCCTTCTCGCCAAACTTTGCCACGTTGCCTTTATCGCAATAGGCGTTTTCACCCTCGGGCGGAAACGCCGCCACCGTAAACCGGGCTGACTCGGTAGCTTTCGCTTTGGTGCTTGCAGCAGACCGGTCCCACGCTGGCGTCAGCGAAGCGGCTGCGATCAACAGCGCCAGCAGAAAGCTCAAGCGGCGAGAGTTCGTGCCAGCCGGAGAGGCGGGTTCGGGGAAGATGTCAAGGTTGGACTGGGGAGAGTGGAAGAAAGCCAAGGATCCTCCTCGGGGGATACTGCGCTGGCCAACGGAATAAGGGTTGCTGGCTCGCTTTGAAGGAGGATTATACCGGGAAGGTAGCGGACTTGCCGGGAAAACGGAGAGCGGGTCGGTCCGATGAACCAACCCGCGGCCGTAGTTGCGTTACTCCACTCCCTGAATGGCGGCGTTCACGGCGACGATGTTGGCGCCGGGATCAGTGCCGCCACCGCCTTTTCCCAGGTAAGGGCTGTTCGGCAGGAGTTGATAGTTACCTCCGTTGCCGTTGTTGTAGTTTACGAAACCCACGTCCTTGACGGTGGCCGGGAAGAAGCTTCCATTGGGCCACTTATTGGATGGGAAAGCCGGAGGCGTGGCTGCCAGGACGTTATTGACAAATGTGTAGGTCTTGAAGCATGTGCTAATGACCGTCACGGGAACGTCGCTTCCCGCACAGCTATCGGTTCCTCCCGCACTCCAGACTGGGTACTGAGGAACGACCACTATGTTGGAGGAGAAGGTGAACGCGTACATTTCCGGATATGTCAGATCGTTCTTGACCGCCATCATGTGGTTTTGTAAATCCGGGAAGCCGGTCACATGCTGGATGCTGACGTTGTTCAGAGTGTGATTGGCCCAATTGTTCATTATCAGGAACAGGCCACCGTCACCCAGGTATTTCTTGGCATCGATGTCATCCACAACGATGTCATGGATGCTGTAGCGCTCGCCCGCTTGCCCGTCATAACCGTCCACCAGGACATTGGCTATGTTGATCCCACCCCCGGTGTGGCTGACAGTGTTGTAGCGAACGGTGATGTCCGTGGCTTCACATACGGGGCATTGGTTGCCCTGCTTGGTTTTTTTGTCGTAGGCGTTGCGGGGTGTGATCAGGATCGATTGCCCGTACTGCGTGAACCCGCCCCAAGAGTACTCAAGAATGTTGGCTTCTAACAGGATGCGTATTCCGTTCTTGATTTCAAACAGGTTCTTCACCACGAAGGGATCGCCGTGGTACCCGCCCACAAAGCCTTGTGAGCCCTGCTGCCATTGCGGGACCTTGTAGAAGTGGTTGTGGCGGATCGTAATGTCGGACGGCACGGTGGTTGACGCTCCGCTTCCGAAGAGAATGTTCTCGCCTGCCGCTTCCAGGAAGTTGTCCTCGATGTCCCAGGGGCCGCTTGTAAGATTGCCCATGCCGCCGGACATGGTGGAGGAATCCGTGCACGTTCCCCAATGCGACTCGCAGTGGAAATCGTTCAGGTAAGAATCGATGACTGCCACATAGGTGGTTCCGGCGAGGGCAACACCGCGACGGGTTTCGTCCTGCGCGGTTCCGTGGATCCAGCACCGGTCAATGACGATGTAACTAGCCGCGGAGGTTTGTTCCTTTGCCACTAGCGCTACGACGGGCTTCTGGTCCGCCGGTCGCGTAATCTCCAGCCCGAGGAGACGGTAGTGATTGGCTCCGCTTGCGAGAGTGATCGGGCTAGCTCCTGTCTTTGACTCTGAGGAAATCGTCGCCACCACGTCTTGCGGTTGCGGACAGTTGTAGGCCGGACGATTGGGCAGGGAAGCCACCCCAGCATAGCAAGGCGTAAGGCGCTGACCCTCGGCGGGCAAAGCGCTGTTGGGAGCACTGGTGCGAATCCAGATCCAGTGGCCGCTATCGCAATTCTGGGCCGGAAGTTCGAAGTTTCCAGTAAAGGTGGCGCCGGCCTGGAGTTGGATGGTGTCTCCACACTGGGCGCTGTTCAATGCCGATTGCAGATTGCCGCCGGCATTGACGCTAATGACGGATCCTGGGGCGGGCGTTTGCGCCATCGAAGTTTGAACGGTCGCGATCGGCAGTTGCGCCGGACCATCGTAGCCGTTGTTGGCAGCGACCGTGACGCCGAAATTGCCGCTGGCAGTCTTGTTGTTGGCATCCGTGACCAGGACCGTGAAGGTGAATGTCCCAGAGCTTGTAGGCAAGCCGCTAAAATTCCCGTTCGTATTCATCGCGGTTCCCGGTGGAACGGTGCCTGCGGAAATACTCCAACTGTAAGGCGAGGTTCCGCCGGTGGCGATGAATGCTTCACCATACTCGCTCCCTTGCTGGCCCTGGGGAAGAGGAGTCGCGGTAGTGATTTGCAGTGATTGCTGAACCGCCGGGTCAACGGCGAATGCCACACTGGCTGACACCGAAGGGTCAGCACTGCTTTTAGCTGTGACGACCACATTGGTTAGCGTGTTTACCCTGGGCGCGGTGTAAAGACCGTTGCTATCCACCGAGCCTGCCGTCGCCGACCAGGTTACGCCGGTATTGGAAGTTCCGCTGATAGTGGCGGTGAACTGATGCGTAGAATTCGAGAACAGAGTTGCGCTGGTCGGAGACACAATGACTTGGACATGTCCGCTACCGCCACCACCATTACGTTGGAGGCCGCCGTTCGTCGTGCCCGCCGTTTGTGCCAACATGTCGCAAGGAGTGGCTATCAGTGCGACCGCCAGCAGGACTATCAATACGCTCAAGCGCTGTGCACGTGCAGGGAAGAATCTGGAATGGGATTCTGAGAAAGCAAACTTCGTTTCAAACATTGCAAGCCTCGACCTTACAAAATGGGGGACTAGTCGATTGTCCTTACGCTGAATCTATCGAGATAGGGCAGCGGTTCCCAGATACCCTAAGTGCATCGGAAACTAGTTAGTACATGGGGGCACGGTATGTACAGATTCGCGTACCGTAGTGACCGCCGGATTACTTGCTAAGAAGTAAGTGAAAGCAGTGGGGAATGGGACAGCGGGAAACTTAAGTAACCACCGATGAGTTACTTTTGGGTTTCCCCCAGCAAGACCGCGCGCAGGCGATCATAAGCTTGGTTGCCGAATGCGCGCTGCGCGCTGCGGCGCACCTCATATTGAAGGCGTTTCTTCCACAAGCCGCGGCCCCGGCAAGTGGCGCTGAACTCCTCGATGGTGATACCGCGCATCAATCCCACGCGGCCCAGTTCATAGCGGCTGGTGGCGGGCGAGTTCGCATAAAACTGGCTGTTGGCAACGGTTCTGAATCCCGCTTGGCGCGCCATCTGAAGTGTGCGCTGATCATAGCGCCCTCCGGGACAGGAAAAGTGTTCGATGGCGTGTCCCACGATCTGTTCGATCTGGAGCTTCGCGTCCATGACTTCACGTTTCAATTCCTGTTCCGGGAGATCGGAAAGATAAGAGTGCGACATCGAGTGGCAGCCGATCTCGAACCCCTGGGCGTCCAGATCCCGCACCTGGCCGGGGTTGAGATAACCGGCCGTGCCAAGAAATCCAACAGTGAGGTAGAAGGTTGCGTTGAAGCCGAACTCGCGGAGCACGGGCGCGGCGGCGATTAAGTCGGTCTCGCAGCCGTCGTCGAAGGTAATACAAACACTCGGCTCGGCCGGATAGCGAAGCGCTTCGCGGACGCTCAGCCCACGCCAACCGGAATCTTTTAGCCACGCCATCTGACGGCGAAAAGTCTCGAGCGGCAGAATGTAGCGCACGTAGCCGGGGGCGGATTGGCACATTGGACGGCCGGGCAGCTCGAGCTCGTGATACATGAGAAAAACGCAGCTTTTTGCCGCCGTCATTTTTGCTGCCATCGTTTTTGCTGCCATCAGAAGATCCTTCGCAACTGGGCTTTCACCGATTCCGGAA
>Ga0187853_10003911_pt1 | contig 11237 bp, 12 predicted proteins | sample June2016WEW_6_10_2_FD_132417 | JGI IMG/M metagenome (GOLD analysis project Ga0187853, IMG submission 132417) | Peatland microbial communities from SPRUCE experiment site at the Marcell Experimental Forest, Minnesota, USA - June2016WEW_6_100 | ecosystem: Environmental > Terrestrial > Soil >...
CGGCGATGTGAAGGCAGTGGACGACGTCACCTTCGGCATCGAAGACGGGGAGATCATGGGGCTCGCCGGTGAGTCCGGCTGCGGCAAGTCGACGCTCGGCAACAGTCTCGTCCGCATGGACGTTCGCATGCGCCAGCTCGGCGGCCGTGTCGAGTTGGACGGCAAGGAACTTCCGATATCGGACGCGAAGGCGATGCGCGATTTCCGCTTCAAGGAGGTCTCGATCGTCCCCCAGTACGCGATGAGCGCGCTCAACCCTACGCGGCGAGTCGGCCGGATGGTGGCCGAGCTGCTGAAGTCGAGGGGCTTCGACTACAAGTCTGCCCTCCCCGAGCTCGAGCGCCGTGTCAAGCTGGTCGGGCTTGACACGGACATCCTCAAGCGGTATCCGATCGAGCTCTCAGGCGGGATGAAACAGCGCGTCGTGATGGTGATCTCGACGCTGCTCAACCCGTCGCTGCTCATAGCCGACGAGATCACTTCCGCCCTCGACGTCTCCACCCAGCGCGCGGTCGGCGAGATGCTGCTCGAGTTCCGCGACCGGAATTTCGTGAAGAGCACGATGGTGATCACTCACGACCTGTCGATCCTGGCTCAGGTCGCGGACACGATCCTCGTCATGTACGCGGGCAAGCTCGCCGAGAAGGCGAAGGCGGACGTGGTCATCAACAACCCGCTGCACCCCTACACCCAGCTGCTCATCTCCTCGCTCCCCGACGTCGGGATGCGCCATGACGAGCACACGCTCGTCGGCATCCCGGGCCGTCCTCCCCCGCTCCTCAATCCCCCGGCCGGCTGCAGGTTCCGCGACCGCTGTCCGTTCGCCTTCGACCGCTGTGGGAACGAGCCGCCGTTCGTGGAGGTCAAGCCCGGTCATTCCGTGGCGTGCTGGCTTCACGCGGACGGCGTCTCGCCGTCGGGAGGCGTTTGAGCCGTGCTGGTACTCGACAATGTCACCAAGGCCTTCAAGACCGGCACCTTCGGCGGTGGGACACTGCCGGCGGTGCGTGGCGCCAGCTTCGAGATCCGCCCCGGCGAGGTGACCGCCCTCATCGGCGAGAGCGGCAGTGGCAAGTCCACGCTCGGCAAGATGATCCTGCGGCTCACACCGGTCACCTCGGGCACGATCACCTTCGAGGGCACCGATATCGCCACTTTGAAAGGCAAGCAGCTCCGGGAGTATTACCGACACGTCCAGGGAGTGTTCCAGGACCCGTTCAGCTCGTACAACCCCGTGTACCGGGCTGACCGCGTTTTCGCGACGATCAAACACTCGTACTTCCCGAGCGTGAGCGGCGACGAGTGGCATGAGCGAGTGGACAAGTCGCTCCAGGCTGTCGGCCTCAACCCGGTGGACGTGCGCGACAAGTTCACCCATCAGCTCTCGGGTGGGCAGCTCCAGCGGATCCTCATCGCACGGGCGTTGCTGTTGGACATCAAGATCCTCGTCGCGGATGAGATCATAAGCATGATCGACGCGTCGACCCGGGTGGACGTGCTCAACCTCTTGGCGAACCTGAAGACCCGCGGGCTCGGTGTGCTCTTTGTCACCCACGACCTGTCCCTCGGCAACTACATCAGCGAACGCACGGTCATCCTGCGCCGTGGTGTGGTGGTCGAGATGGGCGCGACCCAGAAGGTGTTCGACAACCCCCAACACGAGTACACGAGGATGCTGCTGACCGCGGTGCCCCAGCTCCACAAGAAGTGGGAGGGCGAGTTGGGTCCCGAGTTGGAGACCACGAGGGTGATCCCGGAGCACAATGGGCGTCCGGGCCGCTACTCGAAGAGCAGCCTTCACCCGCTCGCGGGCATGCATGCCCGCAAAGGGCGTCGGGCCCAGGCAGCCGCGACCGAGCGCGACCTCGCAGCGGGCCTACTCCGGACCGACACGTACCTGCGGACCCACGAGGAGGCTCCGCCGCTCGTCGAGATCGAGGAGGACCACTTCGTGGCGATCTCCGCTGGCGCCAAGTGAACCGGCTGTTCCTCGGGCGGTAGCTCGACCGGCTTGGTGCGCGGTGGCGACCCCAACATGGGCCTGCACGTGGGTACAAAGCAAATCAATGCTGCGAGGTAACAGAACTCAACTGCCGCACGGCTCGCGGGCTAGCGGCTGTGAATACTGATGAACTCCAGGCACGCCGAGCGGCTATTCGCCTTTCGCGTCGAGGGGTTCCTGGTCGAAGACAGCGGCGTCGGGCCGGCGCCGAGCGCGGTCACTTCTTCAGGTGCGCGTCGAAGAAGGCGATGATGCGACGGCGGGCGTCCAGGGCGGCCTCCTCGTGGTAGCCGTTTCCAGAGAGTCGCCCCATGATGGCGAAGACGAGCGGCGACTTGTCCCCTGCGCCTTCGTGGTCGTTGATGAACCCGTGGCCGGCGCCCGGGTACACCTTGACGTCATGTTCTACGCCGACCGCCGTCAAGGCCTTGTCGAGGCGGTCGGCAGCGCCCCTTAGGGCCCGGTCTTCGCCGCCGTAGCTCGCGACAACTGGGCAGGAGCCCCGGAGGAAGGCAGGGGTGTACGCCCTCTTCGGGACGGGGCCGTAATTGACGCTCGACGCTGCGAAGCCACGGCTGGGTGCGAGCATCAGGGCGAACCCGCCGCCCATGCAGAAGCCGACCACGCCGATCGCACCCGAGCAGTCCTCGCGAGCTGCCAGCGAGGCGCGTGCGGCTTCAATGTCCTCGTACGACCTTCCCCTTCCGGTGGCGGCGTCACGCATGACAGAGATGATGCAGGAGGCCTTTGGCCTCCCGCGGAACAGGTCGGGTGCCGCGGCCAGGTATCCCGCGTCCGCCAGCCAATCGGCCTGGTTCCGCAGATCCTGGTTCATCCCTAGGACATCGTGGATGACGACGACTCCGGGCCACGGAGCGTCGCCCGACGGCGTGGACACGTACACGGGAAGTTCCCCACTCGGGATGCTGATCATTGAGCCGTGCATCCACACAGCATTGCAGGGTTGGCGCTTGCAGGAAAAGGGGCAGGTACCGGCCGATCCGCTGGGGTCATGCCGTGGGGCCGCGGCCGAGCCAGCCGCGCCGCTTTAAGAGAATGAACAGGAGCACGAGGGCGACGAGCTCGGAGCCGATGCCCAAGAAGAGGAAGTAGCTGAGATTGCACTGAAGATGACCCGTGAGCCAGGCGAAGTTCAGCCCGAAGAACCCTGTGAGGTATCCGAGCGGCATGAAGATGGTGGCGACGATGGCAGTTGCTTCATGACCACATTCAGCCGGTTGGACACCATCGACAGGTGCGTGTCTATGGCGCCGCCGATCAGGTCCCGGTACCTGTCCACCATGTCGCTGATTCGAATGAGGTGGTCGCAGAGCATACGGAAGTAGGCGGAGCCTGGTCTGTCATCCCGGGGACCGTCACCATGTCGGCGTTGACGCTCGAGATCATGTCGCGCTGGGCGAGATGGTCTTGCGGATGGTCAGCATCTGCCGCTTCATGTCGGAGAGGGTCTTCAACTGGTCCTCGGTCGGCTTTTTCAAGATGGAACCCTCGAGATCGTCGATCGAGTCGTCGAAGGCGGACAGCACGGGGAAGAACGAGTCGATGAGGACGCCCATGATCAGATAGAAGACGGCGATCCTAGGCCTGGGCGAGGACGGCGTCCATGGTCTCCATGATCTCGATGGTTTCGTCGAGCGGCATCAGCGGGCTTTCCAACAGCCCGGCCCTCAGGCAGCGCGCGACCTCGTCAGCCTCGTAATGCAGGCCGTTGCCCTCGTGCGGTGGCTCGTAGCGGGTGGTGTTCCCGTCGCGACCGATCAGGGTGAAGGACGAAGGTGCGTAAAAGAGGCTGTCGATCTCGATGCGGGCCTCGGTGCCGACGATCGCTGCAACGGTCGGAGTCCTGGCCGAAGACGTGCAAGTCAGGACCGATTGAGCGCCGTTGGAATACCCGAAGAGCATCGAGGTTTGCCCGTCGACACCCGTGAATGCCGGGGTCACCAGCGCCACGATCTCGGTCGGCTTGCCAAGAACCATCGACGCGAACGACACCGGGTAGACACCGCAGTCGAGGAGTATGCCGCCGCCGAGCTCGGGTGCGAAGAGACGGAATGCCGGATCCTTCTGGAACCATTGTCCGTGATCGGCCATGACCGTCACGATGTCGCCGAGCACGCCGGCGGCGAGCAGGCGGTTGACTGCCGCTGTGTGTGGCAGGAACCGCGTCCACATCGCCTCCATCAAGAACAGCCCCTCGGTGCGCGCGCAGGCCACAAGCTCGCGAGCCTCACCGGCGTTCATGGTGAACGCCTTCTCCACGAGCACCGGCTTGCCGGCCTCGAGCGCTAGCAGAGCGTTGGCCAGGTGCATCGGATGTGGAGTTGCCACGTAGACGACGTCCACGTCCGGGTCGGCCACCAACGCCTCATAGGAGGCGTGGCGGTTGGGGATGCCGAACTTGTTGGCGAAGCGGTCGGCTGACTCCTGGCTGCGTGAACCGATGGCGACCGCCCGGCCGGAACTCGTAACCGTCAGATCGTCGGCGAAAGCATTGGCGATCAGACCCGAACCGATCAGCCCCCAGCGCAACGGTTCAGTCGTCAAGTTTCGCTCTCCTCTTGCTGTGGAAGCCACTAGTACGTCCTTCCTGTTCGACCAACCGAGTGCACTTACCTGATAAGCCCTTCACCAGGGCGTTTGAAGCGGAGAAGGTGGGACTTGAGTTCACGGACCGTTGTAGCTCACACGGTTGCCCGTCAAGTCCGTCCGACGCTTCTTCATTCTTGTAGCTCAGGCGACGTGTCTTGTCCATGCCGACCGGTCCAGATGCGCCGAAAGCGTCGCAGCAACCTACGACGGGTCCTCCGATCAGGGACGTAGGTGTGATGGCTCTTCCACGATGGCCGGTCGAGGGTTGCCCGCGTGCCTTCTGTGCGCGCCTTGGGCTGTGACGACCGCCCGGCTGGCGCGGGCGCCAGACCCGAGAGCCATGTCCCGCTGTCGTGCTGCTGTCCGCCGCGGGCCGCCTCGCCTGTGGGAATTGACGATGTTGTTCGACAGTCGTTTGCCCGGCCGTCATTTGATCGAGCATGCCTGACGCAGGCTGGGGTCTCCTCCTTCTTTTCCTGGTCCTTGCTGAATCTTTCCCATATGTGCCGCAGCCATCCGACGGAATGCGGGCAAGAGGCATACGGTGACACGCACCACGACTCGCGGAGTTACATTGACGTGCGGTCCCAGATGTCCTCGCATCCTCGCGGCGCAAACTCGTCAGGAGCGAACCTCAAGAGCGGCTCCAGGGCGAAGGGGCAGACATGGACAGCAAGGACACCGGTTGCCGCACGCCGGCAAAGTCCGGACAAACGGGCTTCACAAGGACGCATCTGCGATTGACCACGCGGCTGCGGCCATGGGAGATCCCGGCCACGAACCGAGCCCCACACCAGCGGCTCACCGGAACGTAGCTCGCGTCAGTCCCCCACCAAGCAGGCCGGTGACAGTTCTGCCGGACAGGTCCTGCCGCGCGCGGCAAACACTGGCGCGTACGATCGCCCAGCTGGACCGGGCACAGCCCGGGCGCAAGGTGTGAGGAACCGCAGCGGTTCTCCGAGTCGCGATTCGGGTCAGGCTAACCGCGTGGTGCACGGTTCTACACTTCTGCGGCCGGGTGACCCAAGATCCTGTGTCCGAGTTAGTCCTTGCCGCTCGGGCCGTACCCCGCGGTCTCCAGGAGCTCTCGAATGTCGATCACCTGCTGAGCGTCGAGGTCCTTACCCCGAGGACGGGTGAGGACGATCGTTTCACCGCCGACGATGACCTCGAGCTTTCCGTCATGGCGTTCGGTTACGTCGCCGACCTCTCGAAGTAGGGAAACGGCAGCTTGCCATTCGATGTTGTGGCTGAGCGGATGGCGGAAGATCTGGGCGAGCGTGTCGCGATGGTTTCTCCCCAAGTGTTTCGGATCGAGCGTCATCGAACCTCCCTTGTCTCGGAGATCGTAGTAGCCCGGACGGTCTGGAGCCGGTGACCCCGCCCGAAACGATTGCTTGGCACATCGGGCCAAGCAATCGTTTCGTTGTGACTCCGCGCAGTCATCGCCGCTTTCCTCTCCTGAGCGCTGACCCCGTGAACGCGTCCCGCGGTGCCGGTGGTTCCCGTCTCGAAGTGCAGTAGTGACTACTGAGGACTGATCTCCCGCGTTTGTGGTCGTCTGTACCTGTGACACGCCGTCGTCCCTTTGCGTTCGGGCTGTGCAGTCTTGTGCCCACAGCGTGGCAGCGGAGGCGTCGTGTCGTCGGGCAGAACCTTCTCGTCACGAGTCCCAGTAAGAGGAGAAACCATGTCGAAGGACAAACCACTCACCCTCTGCATCGCCGTCTACGACAGCGTCGACACCGCGTTGGCTGATCTCGACGCCATCGAGCAACTGCACGAGGACAACCTCATCGCAACCTACGACGCAGCTGTCATCGATCAAGAGAATGGCAAGCCACACATCATAAGACGGGCGAATCGCCCCCATGTCCACGCCATCCCGGAGGCGTTGGGGTTCGGACTGTTGCCCCACAAGCAACTCAAAGAAGCCGCCGACGAACTCGCGCCCAACGAGGCGGCATTGATCCTGGTCGGAGAGACGACGGTAGACGAGGCCTTTAACAAGGCCTTTGACGAGGTCGTCACCCGTGCCGCAAAGACCCTCAAGCGCACCGTGGACGTGGTAGCTGATGAATTTGCTAAGGAGATGAAGGATACGCTCAATAGTTAGCTGGAGTCCCGCATCAGCAGCGCGTGAACTGGACCGCGGGTGAGACACCAACGAGAAACAAGACAGCACTGTCCTCGATGCAGCGAGGAGTCATGGTCTCGCGCTCGAGGGGCCCAGCACGCCAGCGCGTACGGTTGCTCGGTCACAAGGAGCTCGAATGCGGGTGAGGAGTCGCTGGGCGCGTCGCGCAAGCGGTGATCCAACTGGAGAATCCTTGCGATCCTCGGCGTCATGGTAGCGAAGCCCATCTTCAGTCCGGCAGATCCTGAGAGCAAGAACCTCCATGGCATCAAGGCTCGGCAAAACGCGGTGTCCCGACCGTTAACGGTAAGCCAGGGTCAGTCAAGTCGATCGGAAGGGCACCGACCCGGCCACGAGCCGCCTGGCCGCGCTTCGCGGTCCATTTGCACGGCCTTGCGAACGACTCGCGTCCAGGGCCTTCCTACTTCGCCGCAAGGTCCCATTCGGCAAAGAACGTAATCGGCATCAGGCGTCGCGTGGGCACATAATGGTCGTCTAGTCGACGCTCGATCACGCCGATCACCTGAGTGACGTCCCACCAGTCGCATTCAATGTCCTCTGGGCGGGCGGCGGCCACCGATTCATCTGGCGTCTCGAGAATCAGGAGAATGTGCGGCCGCTCCGGCCGCACGGCCGCTCGGTAATCGAGGAAGCCCGCTGTCGCCCCTGACACGTAGAAGGTGGGGTGGTCTGTCACTTCCTCTTCTCCGAACCTGCTGCAGCTCGCGCGAGGGCTCCAAGATCGTCGTCGTGGCGGCTACGAACCAGCGTACGTCCCAATCGATAACCGTGACTAGACCTGGGGATGCGACGCGGCCTTCTCCGCGGCGACCCTGAGAGCTCTGGTAGGCCCGCTCGCGGTGAATGTCGACGGTTCGAACCGAGACACGCGTCGCTAGTGAACTGCGTGTTGGTGCGACCTTCGGAGGCGCGCTGGGGGACGTGGGACTTGCCGGGTGGAACTTGTCGGGACTGGAGGGGACGCGAGACGTGCCGGCTTCTTTGCAGCGGTGTGCGCCTCTCGGCCGGTGCGCAGTGCGCGGGTGGCGCGGTCTCCAGGCCGCAGAGCCACGCCCAGCTGTCCTGGTGACGTTGGCCGCCGGCCGCTCCGGCTCTGCGGGTTGACCTTGTGGTCTGGTAGTCGTCCGCCCAGGCTTCATCGGATCGAGCATGCCCGGCGCGGACCCTATGACGGCGACGGCTGGGATCTTTCTTGCCAGGATCTTTGACAAGTCTTTTCGAAACGGGTCGCCCACACCGAACGGACCGCGGGAAAGAGATGTACGGCGACACGCGCCACGACTCGAGACGATACGTAGGCAATTGACAGGCGGTTCTCGGTGTCCTCGAAGCCTCAACACGCAAGCTGGTCGACAGTGAGCCGGAAGGCGGCTCGAGGGCGAAGGAGGAGACATGGACGACGAGGACACCGGCCGCCACACGCTTGCAGAGTCCGGACTGACAGGGCCAACGAGGACGCGAGTTGCGTTCGGCCACGCCACGCTCGCTGTGGGCGATCTGCCCCACGGACCGACTGCCGTGCGTTTAGCTCACCGGAACATGGCGCTTGTTCGTCACCGAGGAACCGGGTCGGCGACAGCCCTGCGGGACAGGGTCCGCCGAACGCGACAACGACGGCGTGTGCGATCGCCACCGCCGGACCGCGCGCCGCCCTGGGCGCCTACCTCGGGCTCGCTGTAATCGGATGCGGTGTTTCACGAGAAGACGTGGTCCGCGATTGAGCGCTCATGTGAGGGTCATACGGGTGGGCGGCCACTAGGACCGATGGACGGGATCGGAAACACGACGCTCGGGTTCCCGGACCAATGCGCCGGTAAACGACCGGTGAAGGTCAGTGTCGCGGTCGTGAACAACAAACGACCGCCCTGACTGTATGGCGAAGACAGGGCGACGCGAGCTGGATAGGCCCCTGCACGCCCTTCAGAACAGTTCGGAGTGCACTCGTTCACCCTCGCCTGGCCTGTGCGATCGCCTTGTTTGCTGTCCACGACGTCCATCTCAAGTGGGTAGCGGAAGAGACGGTGGTGCACGGTGGACGCCTTACGGCCAGGAACTCGAGCCAACCTCGCGGACCTGCACCGGAGGTTGCACCACGGTGCCTACCGCCCGAGCCCGTCTCGGCGCTCGTACATCCCGAAGGCGGACGGGCGGCAGCGGCCGCTCGGCATCGCCACGCTGGAGGACAAAATCGTCCAGCGGGCCGTCGTCGAGGTGCTGAACGCCATCTACGAGGTGGACTTCTGCGGTTTCTCCTACGGGTTCCGGCCGGGGCGGAAACCCCACGACGCGCTCGGCGCGCTGGCGGTCGGGATCGAACGGAAGAGAGTGAACCGGGTGCTCGACGCGGACATCCGCGACTTCTTTGGCCAGCTCGATCATGCCGGGTTGAGAAGTTCTTCGAGCACCGCATCGCGGACGAGCGGGTCCTCCGCCTCATAGCCAAGTGGCTGAAGGCGGGGGTGATCGAGGACGGAAAGTGGCAGGCGGTCGACGAGGGGGCGCCCCAGGGGGCATCGGTCTCGCCGCTCATCGCCGATGTCTACCTCCACTACGTCCTCGACCGGTGGGCCCGGCGCTGGAGGAGCGAGCAGGCGCACCGAGACATGATCATCCTGCGCTGGGCGGACGACTTCGTCGCCGGGCTCGAGCACCGTGACGACGCCGAGCGGAGCTGCACCCCGACAAGACCGGGCTCATCGAGTTCGGGCGCAATGCCGCTCGCTCTCGTGCCGCCCAGGGGCTCGGAAAACCGGAGACGTTCGGGTTTCTCGTCTTTCACGCACATGTGCTGGAAGACGAGAGCCGGGCGCTTCTGGCTCAGGCGGGTCACGGAGGCGAAGCGGATGCGGGCGAAGCTCAAGGACGTGAAGGTCGAACCGAAGCGACGCCGACATCAGCCCATGCCGGTGCAGGGACTGTGGCTCGCCAGCGTGGTGCGGGGACACTTCGCCTACTACGACGTGCCCGGGAGCAGCGACGCCATTACGGCCTTCGGCTACCAGGTGGCGCGGCACTGGATCAAGGCGCTCCGGCGCCGCAGCCAGCGCACCCGCCTCACCTGGGCCCCGATGACCCGCTATGTCCGCCACTGGCTACCGCCCGCTCGTCTACAGCACCCGTTCCCCTCGGTGCGCTTCGACGCCAACACCCGCGGCAGGAGCCCAGTGCGTTAGTTGCGCACGCTGGGATCTGTGCGCGGGGCCGCCCGGAAGGGCGGTCCCTACCGCGACCCAGGACGCCCACGTGCTTCGCACCTAGTTCCGCTCAATCACGTACGGGAGGAAGCGCCTCCCGATTACGTCCTCCAGCGACGGACAGCGACGACGCTGAGGACGAGCAGCACGCACGCCCCGGCGACGAACACGCCAGCTTCGACAAGCTGGAGCGCCCAGTAGTGGCTCCCCGGCTGCATCTGGACGACGTAGTGGAGCTTGAGGAGAGACTCGCAGTGCTGCTCGCTTTGAACGACCTTGCCGCCGGTGGGATTCGTGCAGTTGAGCATGGAGGCACTCTCGCTCTGCCAGGTGATCCCGCGCCCCGGACTCGACTGCCCGAGCGGTATGTAGCCCTGGTTGAGCACCCAGTTGTTCGAAGGTGCTATTTGGACCGCGGACGTATCGACCGGAGGCACCAGGACGGACCGGACATAGGTGCGCTCGAGGTAGCGAAACGCCGCGAAAAGGGGCAGGCCCAGCGCGAAGGCCCAACCAGTGCGTTGGACGAGAGTGCCGAGCAACGCGCCGAGCATGAACGCGAACAGGGCGTAGGCGATGGGCACCAAGCCCGAGACGTCGAAATTGGGCGGGATGATGCGATCCCCACGTTGCACCGTTCCGGTCCACCACTGGAACACCGGCGCCAGTGCGGCGACGAGGACCGCCGTCGCTAACGCTCCGACGCTGAGCTTCGAGACGAGCCATCGGGTTCTCGTGATCGATTGCGTCCACGCAAGCCGGTTTGTGCTCTGGTCGATCTCCCTCGCGACTATGGGCGCTCCGAACACGAGACCCAGCAAGCCCGGGACGAGGAACCCGACGACGACACCGGTGCTGCTGAATCGGCTCGCGCTGTAGTAGCTTTCCGCAGCCGACCAACAGCCTGAACTCGATCCTGGCTGGCTGCAGTGGAGGTTCGAGAACGCGGTCCAGGCAGCGTCCTGATGGGCGCCGGCGAGCACCAACGCCACTGCGACTACCACCAGGACGGCGAGAGAAACGAGATAGAGCGACCGCTCCATCCGCCAGGTAGCCCAGATCATCGCGGTGCCTGCTTGCGCTCGCTTGTGCCAGACGCGACCCCAGAGGCCTCGAAGAACGACGTGCTTCTCGCTTCGGCTCGCCTGAGGTAGGCGATGACGATCTCCTCAAGCGTCGGTTCTTCAACTTGCCACGCCAGATCGTCGATCGGCTCCTCTACGCGGACGAGAAGGTTCGTCTGCCGCTCGGTGTGCAGGCCGGCGATGACTTC
>Ga0187853_10003928_pt1 | contig 11196 bp, 10 predicted proteins | sample June2016WEW_6_10_2_FD_132417 | JGI IMG/M metagenome (GOLD analysis project Ga0187853, IMG submission 132417) | Peatland microbial communities from SPRUCE experiment site at the Marcell Experimental Forest, Minnesota, USA - June2016WEW_6_100 | ecosystem: Environmental > Terrestrial > Soil >...
ATCGCGGGTATGACCGACGGCTGCGCGGCGCAACTCGGCGCCGGAGTGCTGAGCCCGGGCCGCTGGAACTCGGTCCTCGGCACGACGCTCGTGGTCAAGGGCGTCACGCGAGAACTCATCCACGACCCGCTCGGCGTCGTCTACTCGCACAGGGCACCCGGCGGGTACTGGCTCCCCGGCGGTGCCTCGAGCACGGGTGCGGGTTTGATCTCCCGGGACTTCGCCGGTCGCAACCTGGACGAGCTCAGTCGCGCGGCCTCCGCCTGCGAACCGGCCCGGGCCCTGGCGTACCCGCTGGCATCGACCGGCGAGCGGTTCCCGTTCGTCGCGCCGGAAGCGCAGGGGTTCGCGCTCGGGGGCGACGGATCCGAGGCGGACCGGTTCGCGGCAGTTCTCCAGGGAGTCGCCTACATCGAGCGGCTCTGCTATGACTACCTCGACCTCCTGGGCGCCCCGATCGGCGGCGACCTCGTCCTCACCGGCGGCGCTGCGAAGAGCGAATACTGGTGCGGGCTCCGGGCCGACATCCTCGGGCGTCCGGTCTCTCTTGTCGAGAACTCGGAACCCGCGCTGGGCATGGCCGTGCTCGCGGCCAGCCCGGGCAGGGATCCTGCCGACGTTGCCGCCGAGATGGTTCGCATCCGGGTAACGATCGACCCGCGCGCAGGGTCGGCCGGACGCTTCGACGCTGCGTATGTGCGCCTCGTCGACGAACTCGAAGGTCGTCGCTGGCTGGGCGCCGCCCTTGCGACACATGCGAAGCAACGGGCGGGGCGATGACCGACCTGGTCCTGGTTCGGCACGGAGAGACGGTCTGGCACACCGAGAACCGTTACGCGGGGGTCTCCGAGGTCGAGCTATCCCCGAGCGGGCTCGAGCAGGCCGCGGAACTCGCGAGGTGGGCTTCTTCGGCCGGGCTCTCGGCGATCTGGTCCTCGCCGCAGGGTCGGGCTCTCGACACCGCGACCGCGTGTGCCGATCTGGCAGGCCTGCGATTGCAGGTCGATGCCCGACTCCGGGAGCTGGACTTCGGCGATGGGGAGGGACTGACCGCCGAGGAGATGCAAGCACGGTTTCCCGGGGCGTTCGCGGCCTTCGGCATCGATCCGGTCGTCAATCACCTGCCCCGGGGAGAGGACCCCGCCGAGGCTGCCGCGCGGTTCGTCGGCTGCCTCCGAGACATCGCCGACGCGGACAAGGGCCGGGTCCTCGTCGTGGCGCACAAGACCGTGATTCGCCTGGCCCTGTGCCGGCTCCTGGGGGCGCCGCTGCGCGACTACCGGCAGCTGTTCCCCGCCATCGGAAACTGCTCCCTGACCGAGATCCGGATGACGGGGCGGCGGGCCGCTCTCCTGCGGTTCAACGTGCCGGTCTAGCCGGGCTCGGGCGTCGACCGACGCACTACCGGTCCCCGTTGGAGCTGCCGGCGATCGCGCCCTATCCACGGAAGCCGCCTCAACGTGCGGTGGCGCCGCGCGACGCTTTGGCCCGAAGATGGCAGGATGGGGCAGAGTGTTGAAAGGAGTATCTCGATGGTCGAGTTCGAGCCGCTGGTCGATCAGTTCTTGCGCGAGGAGTACGAGGAGTCGCCTGTCAACGCCAGCGGTCTCGGGCTGATCGAGTACGACGACCGACTCGACGATCTCTCGGCCGAGGCCTTCGAGCGGAGGGACGCGAGCGCGGCAGGATGGCGGGCCCGATTCGCCGCCCTGCCCGACGCCGGGCTGTCCGCCGACGAGCGCATCGATCGCGACCTGGCGGTCGCGATGATGACCGGCCGGACGATCATGGACGACTGGACCCCCTGGCGCCGCGATCCGGTGGTCTACAGCGGCCCGATCACCGGCGGCCTCTTCGGCCTCTTCCTGCACCGCCTTCGGCCCGAACCCGAGCTCGTCGATGCGGCCATCGCGCGCATGGCCCAGGCCCCCCGCGCGCTCGAGCAGGGCCGCGCCAACCTCGACCCGAAGCTCGCGCATCCACTCATCCTGGAGCGCGGCCGCGACGCCGCACATGGAGCGGCGCGATACGTCCGCGATCTACTCCCTGCTGAGGCGGGCACGGACCGGGATCGGTCGCGGCTCGCCGACGCCGGAGCCGACGCGGCCCGCGCCTTTGACGACTGGGCCGCTCATCTCGACGAGCTCGCGCGCGATGCAACCGGCATCTGGCAGCTGGGTGAGGGGCGGTACACCCGGCTTCTCCGGGAGCGGGAGGCGCTCCCATACGACGCCCGCTCCCTGCGCGACCGAGGTTGGGCCGAGTACGACGGCCTCTCGACCGAGATGCGCGGGCTGTCACGGGCCGCTTGGGCCACCGACGACTGGAACGCCGTGCTGGAGCGGTCGAACGAGCATCATCCGAAGACGGAGGAGGAGATGCGCGCGACCTACGCCCGCTGGACCGCGGAGGCCAGGTCGTTCCTCGCCGAGACGGGCCTGATCACGATGCCCGAGGGCGAGTCGTGCGACGTCCTGCCCTCGCCGCCGTTCCAGCGCCCCCTGATCGGAGTGGCTTCGTACATGTCGCCGCCGGCGTTCGCATCGTCGCTGCAGGGCCACTTCTTCGTCCCTTATGCCCCGGACGGCGCCTCGCCGGCTGAGATTCAAAAGCGGCTGGCGGCCAACAGCTTCGGTCACATCCCGACCACGGCGGTCCACGAGGCCTACCCGGGTCATCACTGGCACCTCGTCGTTCGCAAGACCAGGTCCCGGCGGCTGCGCCGGGTTCTCGGCACGCCCTACTTCAACGAGGGCTGGGGCCTCTACGCCGAGCGCCTGATGCGCGAGCGCGGCTTCTTCACCGAACCGATCCAGGAGCTCAATCACCTCAAGGCGACGCTCTTCCGGGCGGCCCGCATCGTCGTCGACACGAGCCTGCACATGGGCGCGATGACCTACGAGGAGGCGATCCGGTTCATGGTTGAGAAGACCGCCACGCCCGAACCCACCGCTCGAGCGGAGGTCGGGCGCTACTGCTGGTGGCCGACACAGGCGTCCTCCTACCTGGCCGGCTGCCTCGAAATCATGCGCATCCGCGATCGCTTCCTCGAGTCGCGCGGGCTGCCGGCGGGATCGGCCGCGACCGCACCGGTCAGCGTGTTGCGCGAGTTCCACGACCGGCTGGCGGCGAGCGGTTCGCTTCCCCTGGGGCTGGCCGAGCGGGCGGTCCTCGGGGCTGGAACGTGACGCCGGACCTCGTGCGGCGCCAGGCGCAAGACACGGCCGAGAGCTGACCCAGCCGCCTGCGGGCTGTTCAATCGACCAGCGCCGCCAGGATCACGTCGCGACGTTGGGGCGACGGCGACGTCGCAACAACCGGCCTGAGCCGGCGAGTACGCTGCCACCTGGGCGGGCTCTGGCCCGCCCACGAACCCTGGGCACCGAGGCCGACGCGGGCGCCGGCCTCGGCAGGCGGCTGTCGAGCCGATCCGCTATCGCCTCACCATCTGGAGTGCGAAGACCGCGCCCTGCGGGTCGCCGAGGATCGCGGAACGGCCACCCGGAAAATCCTGCGGGGCGACCATCTCCCGGGCTCCGGCCTCGATCGCCCTGCGGAAGGTGGCGTCCACGTCTTCGACCGAGAAGTAGACCATCCAGTAACTCGGGACCTCGGCCGGTACCATCGGGTTCATCTCCATGCCGCCCGCGATGCCCTGGTCTCCGACCAGGAACAGCGTGTACGGCGGCTGGCCCTCGCCCATCGGGATCGTCCTGGGCACCCAGCCGAAGACCGCCGGGTAGAACGCGAGCGCCTTCTCGAAACCGCGCGAGTTCAACTGCGCAAACTGGTACGTGCCCGGCGTGCCCGTGACGAACCCGCTCATCGCCATCGGCTGCCAGGCCCCGATGAAGGCGCCCGAGGGATCCTGGAAGACCGCCATGCGGCCCTGGTCGCCCACCTGCATCGGCGGGGCGATGACCCTGCCGCCCGCGGCCTGCACCTTCTTCGCCAGGTCGGCGGCGTCGGGCGTGCCGATGTAGACCGACCAGGCCGTCGGCGCCTCGGGCATCATCTTCGGGCCGATTCCAGCCACGTCCTTGCCGCCGATCCTTGCCAGGGCGTAGCCGCCGTACTGCGGATCGGGGTTCACCTCGACCTGCCAGCCAAGGACTTCCGCGTAGAAGTCGCGCGAGGCCGCCGGATCGGAGCTGGCCAGGTCGATCCAGATGGGCTTGTTGACGGCAGGAGCCGTGTGGTCATCCATGTGTCGCCTTTCCGTACAACCTGCTGGTGCATTCGCGGCTGGAGCCGCGCTAAGTCTGAGCCGAACAGCGGCGGAATCATGGCATCGAGTTGTTGTCGGGCGTTCAACGGTCAGCCGCCGTCCCGGCCGGCGCGCCCCAAGTTCGAAGGGCCGAACGGCGCCAGTGGCAGGCGGGAGGCTGGGGCCGGCCGCGCGACAGAGGCGCGGACCTCGCCGCTATGCCCGGGCTCTTCGGAAGCAACGCCCCGGGCGCCGCCCTCGAACGTCCGGTCAGGGCCGCGGTCGCACGTGATCTTCAGCCGTACAGCAGCGATCCGGGCGTGGTCAGCGACCGGCCCGTTTCAAGCCACGTCTTGAGGCCCGACAGGATCATCGGCCAGCCGCCGTACAGCTCCTCGTTCGCGCCGTCCCGAAGCCCATCGTGGGTGAGGGTCAGATGGCAGGAGTCGCCGATCGGCTCGATCTCCCAGGTGACCCGCGTTGCGCCCTCCCTCTTCACCTCGTCGCTCCAGAGCGCCACCATCGTTTGGACAAGGCGGCGCGGGGGTTCGACCTCGAGGTTCTCGCCCTCGACCAGGGGTCCGGGGGCCTTCGGGTTCGTGATCTCGAAATGCGAGCCGGGCGTCCAATCCGAGCTGACCCGGTTCCCGAAGTGGAACCTGGCCCTGATCTCGGCGTCGGTGATCGCCTCCCAGAGGCGCTCCGGGGTCGTGCGGATGTAGAGCTCGTATACCTTCTCCAAGGGAATCAACTCCCATCGCCTCGAGTACCCATGCCGGCACCAGGCCCGGGCAGTATCCGCCATCGCGCCCCGTTGCGCCGTTCCGCCCGCCGCTGTCGCGCGCCGCGGGCAGAACACGCGCTCGGCCAGCCCCATTTCGATCGGTCCAGGGCTCCGTGCCGCTGCGCTCGAACTTGGAATGGCGATGTGCATAGAAACTACACAGTCTGAATGATCCTGCGCAGTACTTGCGCATATCTCCGTATCAATGCATAATCCGCGGACCATGTTCGTCCAACTGCTCGCCAAGCCGAAGTCGAAGCGCGTGCGGCCCTGCCGGGAGGCACGGCCCTAGGGCTCGGCGGCGTTTGGAACGAACCGCGGAGCCGAGGGGCAGGAGGCTCCGGAGGGCCGCGACACCGAAGAAGGTGCCGCGGCTTTTTGTTTCTCAGCAACGTTCACGGAGGTGGTCGGAATGCGCAGCATTGTCGCCGGAGACGGAGGCATGGGCAGGGCGGTCGCGGCCGCGCTCGCCGAACGTGGCACACCCCCAGGGGCAGTCCTCGGCATGCCCAACACGCCCCATGGCCACGCCCCTGCCCGGTTTCACGAGGCCGATCTCCTCTTCGATTTCAGCGTCGGCGACGCAGTCCTGGCGAACGTCAGTGCCGCTCTCCAGGGTGGCGTCCGCTACTTCGTGATCGGCACGACCAACTGGGCCGGCGATCGCGCCGCGGTCGAAGCGATGCTGATCGAGCGTGACGCAACGGCCGTGGCTTCGGCCAACTTCAGTCTCGGCGCCACTCTCTTCGCGCGGCTCGTCGAGGACGCAACGCGACTCTTCGGCTCGTTCGCGGACTACGACCCGTACCTGCTCGAATGGCATCGCCGCAGCAAGGCCGACCGACCGTCCGGGACCGCCATCGAGCTGTCGCGGCGGGTGATCGCCGCTCACCCCCGCAAGACACGCGTTGCCAGCCCGGTGGCCTACGGCGCGCCCGCTCCCGAGGAGCTGGACGTCGCCGTCATTCGAGCCGGCAGCGCGCCGGGCATGCATCTTGTGGGCTTCGATGCCCCGGGCGAAAGCCTGGAGATGCGCCTGACCGCTCGCGACCGATCGGGGTACGCCGCCGGCGCCATTACCGCCGCCGAGTGGCTGGTGGCCGAGCCGCGAGCTCCCGGCCTCCACGGATTCGACGAGGTCGTCGACTCGATCGTCGCCAAACAGCCGCCCGAGCCCGGATCGAACGGCCGCCACGCGGCTGCAAGCTCCGGCTCGGGAGCCCTCCATGCCTGAGCCCGGGCCGCAGTTCGACGGCCGGCCCGCATCGACATTGACCTGAACCTCAAGGAGCAACTCAGATGCCACTGAACCGCCAGTTCCGCGGAACCTTCACGGCCCTCGTGACGCCGTTCATGCCCGGGGGCGCGGTTGATGAGTTCGCCTTCCGAGCGCTCGTACGCCGCCAGATCGACTCTGCCGTCGATGGCCTCGTGCTCGCGGCCACCACCGGCGAGAGCCCCACGCTCAGCCCCGACGAGCGCGAGTGGCTCTTCTCCACGGCCGTGGAGATCGCCTCCGAGCGGCCCTCCAGGAGCCGCATCAAGGTGGTTGCCAACACCGGCTCCAACGACACCTCGGCCACGATCCGGGCCACGCGGCGGGCGGCGATCCTCGGCGCCGACGCCGCCATGTGCGTCGTTCCCTACTACAACAAGCCCGACCAGCGCATGATCGAGGCTCACTACCGGGCCATTGCCGACGACGGCGCCCTCCCGATCGTCGTCTACAACGTACCCAGCAGAACGGGCGTGAACATCGAGCCGTCGACGCTCCTGCGCCTGGCGGAGCACCCGCGCATCCTCGCAGTCAAGGAAGCCTCGGCCAACATGGACCAGATCTCGACCATCCTTCGGGAGAGGCCGCCACACTTCTCCGTCCTGGCGGGTGACGACGTCTGGACGCTGCCGATGCTGGCCATGGGCGGCGATGGCGTCATCTGCACCTGCGCCAACGAGATCCCCGGCGAAATGGTGGCCATGTGCGCGGCCTGGTTCGCCGGCGACTCCGAGGCCGCGAGGCGGATCCACGACCGCTGGTTGCCGCTCATGAAGGCCAACTTCGTGGGCGGGCCGAACCCGGTGCCGGTGAAGTCGGCCCTGGCGATGCTCGGCCTGATCTCGGATGTCGTCAGGCTTCCTCTGCTGCCGCTCGAGGAGGTGCACCGCGCTCGACTTCGACGGGTTCTCGAAACGACCGGTCTCCTTGAGATGGCCCAGGCTGCGGTGGCTGATGGTGCGGCCGAGGCCGAGTCCCACGGCCGCTCCCTCGGCACGACCGGCGGCCCCGGCGCGGCCCGCAAGGAGGCGACGCGTCGATCAATCACCCCGGCGCGCGCGTGAGCGGCCGTGAAGAGGCGCAGGGCCTCCTGTCGGACCTCGACGCCGGGCGAGTGAGGGCGGCTCGCCCGGACCCGGACGCCGACGACGGCTGGTTCGTGGATTCGGCCGTCCAGGGCGCGATTCTCGGGCTGTTCGACAACCGCGAAACCCGAACCTGGGACCTCGACGGCGCCCTGCGGTTCCGCGATCGCATCGGCCTGCCGGTCAAGGGCCTGATCGACTCGCCAGAGGCACTGGCGGCCCTCGCTGCCGGCAAGCCGTGGCGCGTCGTTCCGGGCGGAACGTCGGTTCGTGGCGGGGTCTACCTCGGGCCGGGCGTGACCATCATGCCGCCCTCGTACATCAACATCGGGGCATGGGTCGGCGAGGGAACCATGGTGGACTCGCATGTGCTGGTCGGGTCGTGCGCCCAGATCGGCTCTCGCGTGCACCTTTCGGCCGGTGTCCAGATCGGCGGCGTTCTCGAGCCGCCCGGCCGGCGGCCGGTGATCGTCGAGGACGACGTCTTCATCGGCGCGCACGCGGCCGTGCTCGAGGGCGTCCTCGTGCAGCGCGGCGCGGTGATCGGCGCGGGTGTCATCCTGACCGGCACGAGCCGGCTGTACGACCTGATCCGCGACCGGGTCATCGTCGGTACGCTCGAAGAGCCGCTGGTGGTCCCGGCCGGAGCCGTCGTCGCCCCGGGCGGTCGCCGGGTCCAGGGTGAATTCGCCGCCGCCCACGGGCTCGTTCTCTCGGCTCCGATCGTGGTGAAATACCGCGACGAGCGCACCGACGCCCGGGTGGCCCTGGAGGAGGCGCTGCGGTGACGGCGACCTCCACGCTCCACTTCGCCGGCGGCAACGGCGAGGGGATCGACAGCGTCCTGAATGTGGGCCGGCTGGCCGGCCTTTCGCCGGCGGCCCTGGCCGAGACATTCGGGACGCCCTTCTACGTCTACGACCTGGACATGGTCGGCCGGCGCGTGGAGGCCCTGCGGGCGGTCCTGCCGCGCGGCTTCCGAATCGCCTTCGCGGTCAAGGCCAATCCGTCCCTGGCAGTCGTTGCGCACTTGCGGCGATGCGGAGTCGGCGCCGACGTGGCTTCCGGCGGCGAGCTCGAGACGGTCCTCCGGGCAGGCTTCGACCCGGCAACGATCGCCATGACCGGCCCCGGCAAGCTCGATGAAGAGCTGACGGCGGCGGTCGCGGCCGGTATCGGCCTGGTCACCGTCGAATCGCCGGGTGAGCTTCGCCGGTTGGAAGCGGTCGCCGCCCGGGCCGGCCGCCGGCAGCCGATCCTCCTTCGGCTCGCCGTCGCCGAAGAGGCGGGCCTGGAGACAGTTCGGCTGATAGGCGGTGCCGAGGGCAAGTTCGGCATGCCGCTGACGACTCTCATGGACACGGCCCGCACGGCGGCCCGCTCGGAGCACGTGGAGTTGCTGGGCGTGCACGCCTTCGGCGCATCCAACCTTCGCGACGCCGAACAGATCGTGGGTCACATCGCCGGGTTGGTGGAGGTCGGCCGGCAGGTGGCCGCCGAGACGGGTACGGCCCTGCGCCTGGTGGATGCGGGCGGCGGTCTCGGCATTCCCTACGCCGACGGCGAGCGGCCGCTCGACCTGATCCTCCTCGGCCGGCGCCTGACCGAGCTGCGGACACGTTGGGATGGCGACGCCGCGCTGGGCCAGATGGAGATCCTCCTCGAGCCCGGCCGATTCCTGGTTGGGCCGGCCGGCGCCTACGTGGCTCGGGTCGTGGACGTGAAGGGACCCGACTCCGCCCCGGTGGCGATCCTCGATGGTGGAATCAACCATCTCGTACGTCCGGCCCTTGTCCGGACCGAGCACCGGCTGGCCGTCCTGACCGCCGATCTCCGAACCCCGGTCCACGCTTTGGTGGCCGGCCCACTGTGCACCGGGCTGGACGTCTTCGCGACCGAAGCGGTGCTGCCCCGGCCGCGCGTCGGCGATCTCGTGGCCGTGCTCGACGCCGGCGCCTACGGCTTCACCGAGTCGATGCCGTTCTTCCTGTCGCACCCGACGGCCGCCGAGATTGCGGTCCGCGACGGTCGAGCTCAGCTCATCCGGCCGCGCATCACGCCGGGTGAGCTGCTCGACCGCCAGGTCGATCCGGACTGGTAGACCGGCGCGCAGCCTCTCTGGCGGCCAGGCCGGTGCCAGGCGGCAACCTTGAACGGCCCGTGTCGATGCCAGCGCTACGCCGTCGGCAGATCAGGCCTGTGGCGCTCGCGCAGGCGGGCGATCACCGCGGACGGCGGGAGGTCGCGTTCGCGGAGCAGCACGAGGGTGTGATAGAGCAGGTCGGCGACCTCGCCGGTGAGGGCGTCGCGGGTGGCGGAGCGTGACTCGGGCGGGGTCGCGGCGTCGTCCTTCGCGGCCATGAGAACCTCGGTCGCCTCCTCGGCAACCTTGCGGGCAGGGCCATCCACGCCGGCCGCGAGCAACCGAGCGGTGTAGGAAGCGTTCGGATCGGCGCCGGCGCGGGAATCGATCGTCGCCCACAGCGCCTCGAGCCACCCGAATCCCTCGCCGGGCGCGACCGTGGCCGCCCTATCGGCCGTGGCCGGTCCATCGGCCGGGCCCGATCCGTCAGCCGTGCACGGTCCGGCGCCGGGGTCGGGGCCGGCGGGGACCGTGGCAGGGGTGTCCGACGCCGGCGGCGCCACCTCCCAGGCTCCGGGGGAGTCGAAGCAGCTGCGGGTGTTGCGATGGCACGTCGGACCGGCCGGGTCCACCTGCAGCAACAGCGCATCGCGATCGCAATCTACGGCGATCTCCAGCAGGCGCAGGACGTTGCCGCTCGTCTCGCCCTTCCGCCACAGCCGATCATGCGAGCGCGAGTGGAAGTGGACCTCGCCCGTCGCCAGGGTGGCGGCGAGCGCCTCGGCGTCGACGTAGGCAACCATCAGGACGCGGCCGTCGGCGGCGTCCTGGAGCACGGCCGGTACAAGGCCGGACGGCCCCCAGGCGACGTCCTCTGTGGTCAGTCGCCGGGCGGTCATGCGTCCGGCTCCGCGATCCGACGGACCGGCAATCCGGCCGCCGCCATGGCCGCCTTGATATCGCCAACCGAGTACATCCGGCGGTGGAAGATCGAGGCCGCGAGGACCGCGTCGGCCTTGCCGTCTCGAACCGCCGCCACGAAGTCGTCCGGGCCGGCCGCGCCGCCCGAAGCGATCACCGGCACCCGGACGCGCGTGGCAACCGCAGCCAACAGGTCGGTGTCGAAGCCGCTGCGAGTGCCGTCGCGGTCCATGGATGTGACGAGCAACTCGCCGGCGCCCAGCTCCACGGCCCGCATTGCCCAGGTCACCGCGTCGAGCTCCGCAGGGCGCCGTCCGCCGTGGGTGACGACCTCCCAGCGTCCCTCGGCACCCTCTTCGCGCGGGAGACGCCTGGCATCGATCGCGCAGACAACGGCCTGGCTGCCGAAGCGATCCGCGGAGGCCCGCAGCAGCGTCGGCTCGGCCACGGCCGCGGTGTTGAACGAGACCTTGTCCGCGCCGGCCCGAAGCACGTCGCGCATCTCCTCGACGCTGCGGACGCCGCCGCCGACGGTCAGCGGCACGAAAGCGCGCGAAGCGGTCCTTCGCACGACATCGAGCATCGTGCCGCGACCTTCGTGAGCGGCCGTGATGTCCAGCAGGACGATCTCATCGGCACCCTCGGAGGCGTAGCGTCCGGCCAGCTCGGCCGGATCGCCTTCGTCGGTCAGGTTCCGGAACCTGACGCCCTTCACAACGCGGCCCCTGTCGACGTCGAGGCACGGGATGACCCGGCGGGCAAGCATCACGCCACCTCGGTGGAACCGGCCGCCGCGGAACCGGTGGCCATCGCGGTCGCCTCGGCCGCCGCGGTCGCCTC
>Ga0187853_10003935_pt1 | contig 11178 bp, 7 predicted proteins | sample June2016WEW_6_10_2_FD_132417 | JGI IMG/M metagenome (GOLD analysis project Ga0187853, IMG submission 132417) | Peatland microbial communities from SPRUCE experiment site at the Marcell Experimental Forest, Minnesota, USA - June2016WEW_6_100 | ecosystem: Environmental > Terrestrial > Soil >...
CGCCGTCTCGTAGTCGGAGCGCCGCTGCTGCTCCCCCAGCCAGCGGCGCCACTCCTCCTGCGACGTGAAGTGCGCCGACGCGATCTGGGCGCGGAAGGCGGAGTCGGTCGGGAACTGCGCGCGCACCTTCCGCACCTGCTCCTCCACCTTCACCTGCACGTCGGCATCGCTGACCGAGATGCTCGTGTCCGCGCGCGCCTGCTGGTAGAGCACCTCGTCGTCGATCATCGACTCGAGCACCTGGTGGCGCAGCGTCGCCAGCGCGGCCGAGTCGGTAGGAGCTGGAGCTGGTTGTTGGCCTGCCGCTGCAGGATCTCTTCCTGCAGCTGGGAGAAGAGGATGGGCGTCTCGCCGACGATGCCGACGATCCGGTCCACCACCTGCGGCGCCGACTGGGCGCGCGCCGGAAGCGCCGCGGCCGCGACCAGCGCCGCGCACGCCATCGCCCCGCCACGCCGACGCATCCTACGGCCTCGGCGTCGTCGGCCGGCGCGGCGCGGGCGCCTGCGCCGCCGGCGGCTGGGTGCCCATCGGGGGCCCGCCCGGCGCCGGCTGCGTCGCGCCGGTCCCGCTCGGAGCAGACGCCGTGGCCGGCATCGTCGGGCCGCGCAGTTGCCCCGCCTTCGCCAGCGCGCGGTCCACGCCCGCCGGCGAGATGCTCCACGAATACCGGTCGCGCAGCACGTCGGCGAGGAACGGCTGCACGTCGAAGAAGACGTGCCGGGGCGAGGCCCCGACGACGTCGTCGAAGAACACCTGCACCCGCCTGGCCACCGCCTCCGCCCGGTTGCGGCGCACGGCAGTGTCGGCGGCGAGCGACTCCGGCGATACGCCGAGCCGCTGGATCATGTCTCTCAGGTCGGAGCGGTACGCCGTGCGGATCGTGTCCTCGTCCGCCGCGGTGAGCCTGATGTGCTGTTCCCTGGCGGTGTTGATCAGCATCGCATTCCGGGCGATGCTCTTCACGAACAGGATCAGCGTCGAGTCGGGCGCCTGCCCGATCATCCCCAGCGTCTGGGGGGAGAACGCCTGCATCCAGTGGGTCAGGTCCGCTTCGGTCAGCTTCCCGCCCACCCAGGTCGCCAGGACGCGGCTGCTGCGCTTGGCGTCGCGCAGGTTCTGGGCCGCGGCCCGGACGGTGGCCGGCACCGACGACTTCACCTTCACGTCCGCGTGCTTGTTCAGGCTGTCGACGAAAAGCGAGTCGAGCCGCCTCACGATCACGTCCTGGAGACGCGCGGCGAAGGAATCCCGCACCTCGGCCAGCGGCGGGCGCCAGATGATGTGATAGCCGTACGGAGATTCCACCACGTCGGAGATCCCGCCGGGCTTGAGCGTCCACGCCGTCGAGTCGAACGGCTTGACCATCTGGCCGCGCGTCACCATGCCGAGCGAGCCGCCGTTGCGCGCGCTCGCCGGGTCGGTCGACTTCTGGAGGGCGAGCTTGCCGAAGGCGGCCCCGCGGCGGAGCTGGGCCAGGTAAAGCTCCGCCAGGCGCCGCTTCGCCTCCTTGACGGCCGGCGTGGAGCCCTGCTGGACGCTGACCAGGATGTGTGCGAGCCACCGTACATCGCCTGCGTTGTAGGCGCTGTCGACCGCGCGCGGCGTGACGTGCGCCCGCGACACGATCATCGAGTCGTGCAGGTGGTCGGCGAGCCGCTGGGTCACCTGCGGCCAGTTGGCCGCGAAGACGGTCGCGCTGTCGAGGAGGCTGTCTCCCCCCGCGACGGCCTGCCCGAGGAGCTCCCAGTTCACCCAGAGGTCGGCCACGCGGTCCACGACGTCGCGGCGCAGCGGGACGTTCTTGGCCGGGGCGATCGCCGCCGCCAGCTGGTCGACCGTGAGTTCTCGCCCGGCCGCCCGGGCCACGACATCCTGGTGGGCCGTCAACGCGTCCCGGAAACCGGCGCAGCCGGCCAGCGCGAGCACCCACAGCACCGCAAAGCGGCGAACCATCGTTGCTCCTCTCAGGTGGTGTCGGCCAGGGCCCTCGGCAGCGCCCGGACCAGTCCCGCCAGCAGCGGCATTCCGCCCAGCCGGCGCAGCTTCATGACCAGCGGCGCCGCCCGGCGGACCTCGGCGGCAAACTGCACTTCGTCCATCGCGGCGGTGAGATTGGCGAGCCGGGGGACCGCACCGGCCCGGAAGACCAGACGGGCATCCTCTCCCCGCACCAGAATCGTCTCGAGGCCGAGCCGCGCGCCGATCACCCGGAGGTGCGTCACGGCCACCAGCGCTTCGGCCTCGGCGGGAAGCGGGCCGAACCGATCCGCCATTTCCTCCCGCAGACTTTCAATGTCGCCAGTCGTCTGGCTGCGCGCCAGCCGCCGGTAGAGATCGAGCTTCGAGGCGTCGTCGGCCACGTACGGGTCGGGCAGGAGCGCCGGTCGGTCCAGGAGCACTTCGGGCGGCACCGACGTCACGCCCCGCGCTTCCCCCTTGAGGCTGCGCACCGCGTCCTCGAGCATCCGGAGGTACACCTCGACCCCCACCGACAGCGCGAAGCCCGACTGCTCGGCGCCGAGGATGTTCCCGGCGCCCCGGAGCTCGAGGTCCTTGAGCGCGATGCGGTAGCCCGCGCCCAGCTCGGTGTAGTGCACCAGCGTCTCGAGCCGCGCCTCCGCCGCCGCGTCCACGTCGTCGGGGACGAGCAGGTAGCAGTGGGCGCGCCGGTCGCTGCGCCCCACGCGGCCGCGCAGCTGGTAGAGCTGCGCCAGTCCGAACTGTTCCGCGTGGTGCACGATCATCGTGTTGGCGTTCGGCACGTCGAGCCCCGACTCGACGATCATGGTCGAGCAGAGGACACCCACCTCTCCCGCCACGAAGCGCCGCATCACGGCGTCCAGCTCGCGGGCGCGCATCGCGCCGTGCGCCACCGCCACGGCGGCCCGCGGCGCCAGGCGCCGGATGCGCTCCACCACCGTCTCGATCGTCTCGATGCGATTGTGCACGAAGTACACCTGCCCGCCGCGGTCCAGCTCGCGCGCCATCACCTCCTCGAGCAGCTCGTCGTCCCACGGCTCGACGAAGGTCAGGACCGGGGAGCGGTCGCGCGGCGGCGTCTCGATCAGCGTGAGATCCCGCAGCCCCGTGAGCGACAGCTGCAGCGTGCGCGGGATCGGCGTCGCGGTCAGCGTGAGCACGTCCACGGCGAGCCGCAGCTTCTTCAGCCGCTCCTTGTGCTCGACCCCGAAGCGGTGCTCCTCGTCCACCACGATCAGGCCGAGGTCGTGGAACACCACGTCGGGCGACAGCAGGCGGTGCGTCCCGATCACGATGTCGATCTTGCCGGCCGCCAGATCGGCGAGCGCGGCCCGCTGCTCCTTCGCGGTGCGGAAGCGCGACAGCGTGACCAGGCGCACGGGGTAATCCGCCAGCCGCTCGCCGAAGGTGCGCCCGTGCTGCTCGGCGAGAATGGTCGTCGGCGCCAGCACCGCCACCTGCTTGCCCAGCGTCACCGCCTTGAACGCCGCGCGCACCGCGACCTCGGTCTTCCCGTAGCCCACGTCCCCCACGACGAGCCGGTCCATCGGCCGCGGCTGCTGCATGTCGGCCTTCACCTCGTCGGTCGCCCGGCGCTGGTCGGGCGTGTCCTCGTAGAGGAACGACGACTCGAGCTCGCGCTGCCACTTCGTGTCGGGCGGGAACGCGAAGCCCGGGGTCACCTTCCTCCGGGCGTACAGGTCGAGCAGCTCGGCGGCCATCCGGTGCACCGACTCCTCCGCCTGGCGGCGCACGCGCGCCCACCGCTTCCCGCCCAGCTGGTCGAGCCGCGGCACCGGCGCGTCCGCGCCGCCCAAGTCCACGCCCCGGTAGCGCTCGAGCTGGTCGATCCGGTACAGCGGCACGTGCAGCAGGTCGCCGCCGTGGTACTCGACGGCGGCGACCTCGAGGGCGCCGCCCTCGACCGTGATCGTCTGGAGGCCGCGGTAGATCCCGATCCCGTGCTCCAGGTGCACGACCGCGTCGCCCGGCTTCAGCGCCGCCACCGCGCCCAGCGGCGACGCCTGACGGTAGCGCCTCGGCCGGCGGATGCGCCGTGCGCGGCGGAACACCTCGTGATCGGTGAAGACAGCCAGTCCCGGGATCGTGAACCCCCCGGCCAGGGCGCCCACCGCCAGCGTCGTGCGCTCGGGGAAGCGCCCGCCCTCCCCCAGCAGCTCCTCGAGGCGCTCGAGCTGCCCCTCGTTGTCGCACAGCACCAGCGACTCGACGCCCTGCGGCGGGCGCAGCCGGGCGAGGTCGCGCGCGACGTCGGGCGGACGTCCGACCGGCAACCGCTCGCCGTCCGCCGCCCCGATGGAGACGCGGGCGAACGCACCGCGCGCGGCGAGCCACGCCTCCGGAGCGACGAGCAGCTCGGAGCGCGGCGGCACCTCCTCGCCGAGACGCCGCGCCACGTCCGCGTGGTGCTCGGCCTCGGTCCAGGCGCGGCCCACCTCGTCCTCGAGGCGCTCGCCCTCGCCTTCCTCCTCCACCACCAGCGCCGCCGCGGGCAGCAGGTCGAGGAGGCTGCGCCGGACGGGCGGCGAGCCGGGAACGACACCTCCGACGCGCTGCCCGCTCGATTCCGCCTCGTCACGAGGGCCACCGCGCCGCACGCGCGTGCCCTCGTCGAGCGCCGCCCGCGGATCCACCGGGAGCACGGTCACGCGCTCCAGCGGGCCCACCGAGCGCTGCGACGAGAGGTCGAAGGCGCGCAGCGCGATGCACGCGTCGTCCCAGAACTCCGCGCGCGCCGGCTGCGGCATGCCGAAGCCGTACACGTCCACGATGCCCCCGCGCACCGAGTACTGCGCGACGTCGGTGACCATCGGCACCCGCGCGTAGCCCATGCGCGCGAGCCGACCGACCGCGTCCCGGAACGAGGCCCCGGCGGCCAGCTCGAGCCGCGCCGCCTCCAGCGCCGCCGGCATGAGCGTCCGCTCCGCGGTCGCGCGCGCGGTCGTGACCACCACGCCCACGGCGCCGCGGTTCAGGCGCTCCAGCGTCTCGACCCGCTCGCCGGCGATCTCGTAGTGCGGCTCGTCCTCACCGAGCGCCTCGCGCTGCGGATAGAGGGCGACGGCGTCCTCGGGCAGCAGCACGTTCAGGTCGGCGAGCCACCGCTCGGCGGCGGTGGGGCTCGGCGTCACGACCAGCACGAGGCCGTGCGGGCGCCGCTCCGCGAGCGCCGCGACGAGCACCGCGCCCGCCGAGCCCGCCAGCGCCGCCAGAGCCACCCGCTCCCGCGGGGCCGGCAGCTTCCGGAGCAGCTCCTCCACCTGCGGGAGCGCCGCGAACGCCGCCACCAGGCGCGGGAGCGCCACGCTTAAGCGCTCCGCCCGACGCGGCCGGACGCGAGCAGTCCCTCGGCCACGAGCGCGAGCAGCGCCGCGAGCAGCGCCGCCCCGGTCACCTCCGCGCGGCCCGCCGCGCGGAACCGCTCGCCGGCGTAGGCGCGCGCGTCCGCCGCCACGGTCACGCGCGCGCCGGGGAAGAGCGAGCGGAGCTCGGAGGCCGTCGCGCGCGTGAGGTCGGACTCGCGCGGATCGGGGGCGACGACCAGCGCGCCCACGGTATCCGGGCCGGCGAGGAGCGGATACACGCCGGGCTCGACCGGCGCGGTGACGGCGCGGCCTGCTGTGACCGGCCGCACCCGGCCCTCACCCATGCCGATCGCGGTGACCGCGTCCCCCAACCGCGCCGGCTCGCCCGGCGCAGCCTCGACGAGCCCCTCGTCGCCGCGCGCGAGCTGGTTCACCAGCGCGCCGACGAACGGGACGAAACCGGGGGACAGCGGCAGCGCCGTCTCCTCCGGCACCAGGCGGCTGCCGATCACGACGACGCGCCCGCTGGCGACCAGCCAGGGGTCGGCGCCCGCCCGCGCGAGCACGCCACCAGTGCCGGCGGACGTCGCCTCGAGCCGGTAGCGCCGGTGGATCGCAGCGCCGGCGATCGGGCGGAGGATCATCGGGCCCGCCGCGAGGGTGTCTTCCCGCTCGATCCGCGTGCCGAACCGCCAGGGGACGCCGGCCGCGGCGAGCGACCGGTTGGCCGCCCCCACCTCGACGGGATCGTGCGGCGGGAAGACCACGGCCGAGCCTCCTCCGGCGCTCGCGCGCTCGCCGAGTGCGACGCCGCTCCCGGCGGCGCGCGGGCCGCCCAGGCGGACCTGGCCGGCGCCCGCGAGCGTCGCCAGCGCCAGGGCGACGAAGCGGCCGGGGTCCGACTGCGCTTCCACGACCACGGCGGCCGGCGCGACCACGCGCACGGCGAAGGGGCGCCGATCGTCGGCCCGGAGCTCGTCGGGCTCGATCTGCACTTCGCCGGCGAAGTAGCCGGCGCCGGAAGCCGGCGCGGCGATCGCGGCGCGGTCGCCCGGCGCCATCATCGCGCTGCCGCCCGCCCTCCCGCCGATCGCCACGGTCACCGCCGCCTTCCCTCCGGGGGCCGGCGCGCCGCCGATCTCGACCGCCACCGCGCCCGGCGTGCCTGCGAGCCAGGTGGCGGGCGTGGCCCGCGCGGAGACGACCGCGCGATTGACCGGCGGGTCGCCGCGTGGGTGATAGAAGAGGAGCGGAAGCCCCGCGGCCGCGCTGTCCGGTGCTCCGAACGCCGTGCGCTGGAGGTCGGAGAGGACGTGGACTTCCCCCTGCGCGTAGCCCGAGGCGCGGACCAGCCTCGCCGCGCCGGCCACCGCGGCGGATAGATCGAGGCGCCGCGCGTCGGGCCGCGTGTCGGCGACCGCCCGCAGCAGCTCCTCGCGCGTGCCGCGGCGCGCGATGCCGTCCGCGCCGATGAGCCACACCGCATCCGAGGTTCGCGCGGCCAGGAGCGTCTCCCGCGCGCGCGCCGCCAGATCGTCGAACGCGCGCACGCCGCCCGACACCGCGCCGGAGGACAGCGAGTGATCCAGCACCAGCGCCACGGCGGTCGGCTGGTGTCCCGCGCCCGCGCGCGGCACGACGGGCCGCGCCGCCGCGAGCGCGAGCAGGGCGACCGCCGCCACCCGCAGCAGCAGCAGGAGCAGGTGGCGTAGCCGGATCGTGCGCGACGCCTCCCGCTCCGTCTGGCGGAGGTAGCGCACGGCGGGGAAGACGACGTCGGGAGGCCGGCGGCGCTCGAACAGGTGCAGCAGCGGCGGGACGAGGGCGGCTCCGAGGAACAGCAGCGCGAGCGGTTGAAGGAAGTACATCAGCCGAGCCGGGCCCTCCTCTCGGCGGCACGGCGCAGCGCGAACCCGAACGGCATCTCGGTCGTGACGTGATGGTAGCCGATCCCGCTCGAGCGCAGGGCTCCGCGCCAGGCCGACACCACCCGGTCCACGGTGGCGCGGTACTCGCGCCCGAGATCGCGCGGGGAAACCACCACGCTCTCACCCGACTCCGGGTCCACGAAGCGCGCCTCCTCCGCCCGGTCGAGCGAGACCTCCGCGGGATCCATCAGATGAAAGACGATGACCTGGTGCCCGCGGTGGCGCAGGTAGCGCAACGCGAGCAGCACCAGCTCGCGCTCCACCAGCAGGTCCGAGACGAAAACGACCAGCCCGCGGCGGCGCAGCAGATCGGTCACCCGGGCGAGCGCCCGCTCCGCCGCAGTGCCGCCGCCCGGGGCCAGTTCCGTCAGCGCCCGGGCGACCACGTGCCACTGGCCGGCACGCGTCCGCGGCGGGATCGCGAGCCGCACCTCGTCGTCGAACGCGATCAGCCCCGTGGCGTCCCGCTGCCGGAGCAGCACCAGCGCGAGCGCCGCGGCCATCCGCGTCGCGTAGTCGAATTTGGTGAGCCGCCGCTCCGCGTCCCCCGACCATCCCATCGAGCGCGAGACGTCCAGCACGATAGTGGCGCGGAGATTCGTTTCCTCTTCGTACTGCTTCACGTAGAGCCGGTCGCGCCGCCCGACCACCTTCCAGTCGAGGTAGCGCAGCTCGTCGCCCGGCTGATACGGCCGGTGCTCGGCGAACTCCACCGAGAAGCCGCGGTACGGGGAGCGGTGCAGACCCGAGAGAAAGCCCTCGACCACCCCTTCGGCCACGAGCTCGATCCCGCCGAGACCCGCGACCTCGAGCGGATCGAGCAGATCGGGGCGGTTACTCACGCCGCTCGCCGCGGCCATCCCCTGTCACTGGAACAGGACACAGACGAAAGGTACGGACGCCCCTGCGAGCATGCCAACTCCTTGAAAAACGGGCAGTTGGCCCGATCGCGATGCCTGGCACGGTCCCTGCTCCTCCAAGCCTTCGGACCACGGGTCCGGAGGTGCTTATGATGCGCCGCACATTGTTGGCTGCTTCGCTCCTGCTCGCGCTGCCGCTCCTGGCGGCGCCGGCGGACGCCGGGATTCCGCGGCGCGCAGCCCCCGTCCCGCCGGGGATCCGGCTGTGGACGTCGCACAGCGACACGTATCACCGCGGCGAGGCGGTGCGCATCTACTTCCGCACCGAGCGCGACGCGTACGTGACCATTTTCCGCGTCGACACCGATGGCCGGCTCCGGGTGCTGTTCCCGCGCGAGCCGTCCGATCCCAACCTCGCGCATGGGGGCGAGACCTACGACGTCGAGGGCGTGGACGATCGGGACGCCTTCTACGTGGACGACTACCCGGGTGTGGGCTACGTGTTCGGCGTCGCCAGCCAGGATCCGTTCGACTACAGCCAGCTGGCCGACAACGAGCACTGGGACTTCGAGGCGGCGCAGAACCTGACCGACGGGCGCCTGCACGGCGATCCGTACGCGTCGCTGCAGCAGGTGGTGCAGCAGATCGAGCCCGAGGGCTACGCGGACTACGACACGCACCTCCTGCCCTACTACGTGGAGCAGCATTACGACTATCCGCGGTTCCTCTGCTACGACTGCCACGCGTACACGCCGTACACGTATTGGAACCCGTACGCGGCGTTCTGCTCGCGGTACTCCCTGTTCGTGTACTACGATCCGTTCTACTTCTATCCCAGCTACTGGTACCCGACGCGCTACTACGGCGGGACGGCGGTGGTGTACGTGCGGCCGCGGTTCGGCGGGAGCCAGTTCGTGTTCCGGGAGCCGGGCGACCGGTCGACGCCGTCGGTCGTGTATCGGAACCGCAACACCGGTGTTCAGAGCACGCCGACGGACCGTGGCGTGCGCGGGGCGGATCTCGGCGGCGTCGGGAGCGTGCCGGCCCCGCTGGGCGGAGGGCGGCGGGTGGCGGGCGGCGCCGGGAGCGTGCAGTCGCCCATCCAACGGCAGCCGGGTGGCGCGGGCGCGTCGCAGGCGCCGGGGCGGCGGTACGCGCCGGTCACGGACCTGGGTGTGATCGGACCGTCGGCGCCGCGGGGCGGCACGAGCAAGCCGCCGCTGGCGACGCCGGAGGCCGGGCGCCGGTACATCGGCGGCGCCGCGCAGTCGGCGGCCGGCAGCGCCGCGCAGGGTTCGCCCGAGACTCCGCGCGGACGCGGCGTGTACATCGATCCCGGATACCGGGCCGCGCCGCAGTCCGCAGCCCCGGCACCGTCCGCCGCCGGCCGCTACGCGCAGCCGCGAGGCGCCCTCGAGGCGCGCGGGCAGGGACAGGCGGCGCCGCGCAGCGAGCCGAGGGCCCAGCCCCGTGGGGAATCGCGCCCGGCCGGCCGGAGCGGTGGAACGCCGACACTGATTCGTCGGCGGCCATAGCCAGCGCCGCCGCCGCCCTGGCGGCTTCCCGCTGGAACTTCGCGCGCGCCCGGCCGTACTCTACCGCCGGGCGCACGTGCGTTCGATACTCCAACCCGCGCCGCACTCCGCCAGCCGCGCCGGCTCTTCCGCCCGGAGCGCCGCGCCGGGATATTGCCCGGCGATGATCCGTGTCGGCCCCGCCGGCTGGTCGTACCCCGATTCGCCCGGCCACGTGTATGCCGCGAGCGTTCCCTCCCGCTTCGACGCCCTGACCTTCCTCGCGCCCTACTTCGACACCATCGAGGTCAACTCCACCTTCTACCGCCCGCAGCCGCCCAGGACCTACGCGTCGTGGGCGAAGCGGGTGGCCGCGAACCCCGATTTCCGGTTCACCGTGAAGCTGTGGCAGCTCTTCACCCATGGGACGACAGAAGCCAGAGGCGAGTCGCGAGTTGCGAGGGGCGGGAGCGGGGCCGGTGAATGGACCGCCGACGACGTGCGCATGGTGACGGAGGGGCTCGAGGTGCTGCGCGGCGAAGGGCGGCTGGGCGCGCTGCTCGCGCAGTTCCCCTGGTCCTTCAAGCCCGACTCCCGCTCGCGCGACCGGTTGATGCGCATCGCCGAGACGTTCGCGGGCTGGCCGCTGGCGGTGGAAGTCCGGCACGCGCGCTGGGGACGTCCCGAGGAGCTGGCGTTCCTGCGGGACATCGGCGTGGGCTTCGCCAACCTGGACCAGCCGGTGATCGGCCAGTCCCTCCCGCCCACGGCGCACGCCACGGGCCCCCTCGGCTACGTCCGCTTCCACGGGCGCAACTACGAGCACTGGTTCGGCGAGCACGAGGACGCCGCGCCGGACGCGCGCCGAATCGGGCACGACGCTTCCGACGCGCCGCCCGCTCGATCCGGCCCGACAGCGAGTACCACCGCGCCGGACGTGCGCCGAATCGGGCACGACACTTCCGACGCGCCGCCCGCTCGATCCGGCCCGACAGCGAGTGCCACCGCGCAGCGGTACGACTACCTGTACACGGCGGCAGAGCTCGCCCCCTGGATCGAGCGGATCAAGGCGCTCGGCGCGACCGACGGCGTCACGGACGTCTACGTGATCACGAACAACCACTTCGAGGGGAAGGGTCCGGCCAACGCGCTGATGGTCCGCGCGATGCTGGAGGGGCGGCGCCTCAAGGCGCCGCCGGTCCTGTTCGAGACCTACAAGAGCGCCCTGGCGCCGTACGCCGACCCGTCGGAGGAGCCGCATCAGCAGCCAGGGGACCCGGGCCTGTTCTGAACTCCGCCCTCTCCAGACTCGCAACCGCTCGCAACTCTCCGTCTCGCGACTATTCCGACCTCTGACAGCTATCTTACTGCCCTCCATGGATGCCCGGCGCATACGCAATTTCTGCATCGTCGCCCATATCGACCATGGGAAGAGCACGCTCGCCGACCGGCTGATCGAGGCGACGGGAACGCTGAGCGCCCGGCAGATGCGCGATCAGGTGCTGGATACGATGGACCTGGAGCGGGAGCGCGGGATCACGATCAAGCTGAACGCGGTGCGGATGAC
>Ga0187853_10003936_pt1 | contig 11177 bp, 8 predicted proteins | sample June2016WEW_6_10_2_FD_132417 | JGI IMG/M metagenome (GOLD analysis project Ga0187853, IMG submission 132417) | Peatland microbial communities from SPRUCE experiment site at the Marcell Experimental Forest, Minnesota, USA - June2016WEW_6_100 | ecosystem: Environmental > Terrestrial > Soil >...
CGCGGTGTTGGGCTTTTCCTACCACGACCTCATGTGCCGCCTCAAAGTGGACGGACCCGACGACACCTGGAGGCGCCTCCAGGAAATCCTCGCCTGGTTCGACGAGACACAGGCCGAGGGCGGCTACCGCGCCTACTATGGCAAAGACCCGGCGCGCGGCACGATGCAGGGCGGCAACGTTCCGGGCGGGCTGGGGCTGGACCGGGAATTCTTCGAGAGCATCCTCGTCCCGCAAGTGATGCTCTACGGGTTCTTGGGCTTCGAGCCCACGCCCTCTGGATTCAGGATGCACCCGCGGTTGCCCAAGGATTGGCCGGAGGCGAAGGTCACGCGCGTGCATCTGCACGACGTGGTGCTGGACCTCACCGCCAGGGCGGACGGGAAGATCGTCATCCGCGCCGATGGCCCGTCCGATTTGCCGGTGATCATCGAGCTGCCCAAGGGAAACTGGCAGACCAAAGCACCCGGCGCGCAGGCCGAGGACAACCGCATCATCCTGCCGCTGCCGGCGGATGCCATCGAACTCTCACCGGCGCGGTGACGGGCGCATGACCTGCCTTCTATAGCCTTTTCAGATTGCCTGCGGGGAACCGCGCGCCGCGGCGTAGTAACCAAAGACGATGCAGAATATGAATAGTCTCAGACCGAATCGCATCTCGCGTGCTCTTGGCACTCTTGCCCTGGCCTCGCTCCTTGCAGGTTGCAAAGGGGTCCCGACCCAGGGGGAAAAAGAAGCGCGCAGTCAGGCTCAACTCATCGCCGCGTCTTATCGTCCGCAGGCGCAAAAGCCCGAGTTGCCGGTCCTCACGGCGACGGCCAGTCTCAGCAATTATCTCACTTGCGCGCTGCTCAACCAACCGAAGGTCGAAGCCGCTTACTACGACTGGCGCGCATCCATCGAACGCATCACGCAGGCGCGGTCGTTCCCCGACCCGCAGTTCACCTTCCAGATGGACGTTCAGAACGTCGTCACTTCGATCATGCCCGGCCTCATGGGGACCATCCCCTGGCCGGACAAACTCCGGGTGGCGGCGCAAATTGCCTCGGCGGAAAGCCAGGCCAAATACTTCGCGTTTCAATCGGCTGTTCTCGCGAGCGCTTTTGAGGTGAAGCGCGCCTACTATCAGCTTTACTTCCTGACGGAGAAAATCCGCGTCAACCAGGAAAACCTTGGCCTGCTGACAGACCTCGAGAAGCTCGCTCGCGCTCAGAACGAAGTGGGCAAGGTCACGTTGCAGGACGTGCTGCGCGCCCAAATCGAGCAGGATCGGCTCCGCACCGAAATCGCCAACCTCGAGGATTCGCGCCACGCCCTCATGGCGCAGTTCAAGGCCGCCCTGGGCCTCAAAGCAGAGGAACCCGCCCCGCCCATGCCCAAGCGCTTCGAGTCCACCCCGCTGGCGGTCACCGCCGACAAGTTATTCCAGGCGGCCCTGGCGCAGAACACGCGCCTCAAAGCCATGGAAGCCGGCGTGCGCGCCGCCGAAGCCTCGATTATCCTCGCACGCAAGGCGCGTCTGCCCGATTTCGGCCTGGGCTTTATGGCCGACGCGAAGACGGACCCGGCGCTTTATCGTTTGCCAGGGAGTCCAGGCACCGTCTCGCTGCCGATCTGGCGCGACAAGCTCGCCGCCCAGATTGCCGAGGCCCAGGCCGCCAAACGCTCGGCTCAGGCCCGGCTCTCGGCGGAACAGATCGCGCTCGCAGTGGACGTTGCGGAAAGGACTTTCCTGTTTCGGGAGGCGACGCGGACTCTGGCGCTCCTGAACGACCAACTGTTGCCCAAGGCGCATCAATCACTCGAGCTGGCCCGGTCCGGTTACCTCGCCGGCCAGATCGATTTTTTCAATCTCACCGACACCGAGCGCACGTTGCTCGGTTTTGAACTGGACCAGGTTGAAGCCAGCACGCAGCGCGAGGTCGTCCTGGCGGAACTTTCGCTCATAATCCAGGGCCTGCCGCCCCAGAGGGTGGAGAGCGTGGGCAGCGTCCGAGGGTCGGAGCGTTCGCCGAAGAAAGCGAGCGGAAGCATGTGACCCCAAGGGAAATCCGAAATCCGAAGTCCGAAGTCCGAAGCAAATCCAGAGTAACTGTTCAGGTGGGAGGGTGGGGCAGACCTCTGGTCTGCCGGTCAGCCGGGCCTCTGGCCCGGTGTTCTGATCGCACCAGGTTCACGGAGCCGGAGGCTCCCCGAACTGGCAGACCGGAGGTCTGCCCCACACCTGAACAGTTACAATCCAGAAATGAACATTAGAAATAGAAACACAATCCTTTCGGTTTTCTTCGTGCTGGCTCTGGCGGCCGGCGCCGGCTGGCTGTTGACCGGTTGCGGCCACGCGCCGGCCGCGGCTGCCAGCCAGGACTCAGTCAAGACGCTTTACACCTGCGGCATGCATCCACGGGTCGTACAGGACAAACCGGGCAATTGCCCAATCTGCGGCATGAAGCTCACGCCCATCCGCCAACAAGCCGGGACCGCCAAGAGCGGCCCGGCCGCTCCGTCCGGCGGGCGCAAGATCAATTACTACAAGTCCACGATGAACCCCGGCGAAGTGAAGCCGGGAGCGGGCAAGGATAGCATGGGCATGGATATGGTGCCGGTGTACGAAGACGAGGCGGCGGCGGCTGAGTCGCAGCAAATCGCCATTGACCCGGTGACCACGCAGAACATGGGCATCCGAACGGCCACGGTCGCGCGCGGCCCTCTGCGCCGGTCCGTTCGCACCGTGGGCGTCATCGATTACGACGAGACGACGTTGGCAGAGGTGACCACGAAGTTCAAGGGCTGGGTGGAGAAGCTCTACGTGAACGCGACCGGCCAATTAGTGATGCGCGGAGATCCCTTGTTCGAGATCTATTCGCCCGAGCTTTACATCGCCCAGCGGGAATATTTGCTGGCGAGCGAACAGGGAACCAGCGCGTCCGGCGGAGCGGCGCTCAAGACCAGCGCCCTTACCAAACTGAAATTCTTCGACATCTCCGACGGGCAAATTGCCGAGTTGGAGCGTACCGGGCAACCGCGCAAGACCCTGCGCATCGTGGCCCCGCAGGACGGCTTCGTCGTCGAGAAAACGGTCGTGGAAGGGCAGATGGTGGACCCGGGCATGAAGATTTACCGCTTGGCCGACTTGGGCCTGGTCTGGGTTCAGGCCCAGATTTACGAACAAGACCTCGTTTATGTCAAGCTGGGCCAGGAAGCCCTGGTGACGCTCTCCTACCTGTCCGACCGCGAATTCCGCGGGCGTGTGACCTACATCTATCCCAACGTGGACGAGAAAACCCGCACGGCCCGGGTGCGGATGGAGTTCCACAACCCCGGTTATTTCCTCAAGCCAGGCATGTTTGCGACGGTCCAGGTCACTTCCCAATTGGAGCCCTCGGCGTTGCTGATACCTGACATGGCCATCCTGCGCAGCGGCGAAAAGACCACCGTGTTCGCGGCCCTCGAAGGAGGCAAGTTCGAACCGCGCACCGTCTCCCTCGGACCCCAAGCCGAGAACGATGCCTACCAGGTCCTCAGCGGATTGAAAGAAGGCGAACGCATCGTCACGTCCGGCCAATTCATGCTCGATTCGGAGAGCCAGCTTCGCGAAGCCATCCAAAAAATGCTCAATCCCAAGCCACCGGGCGGCTCCGCGCCAACCCCTTCCCCGGACACCAACGCCCTGCCGGAACACCCCATGGGTCATGAGACGATGGCTGCCGGCCATACGGCCGAGAGCGCGGCAACCCTGAAATACATCTGCCCGATGCCGGAGCACGTTTCCATCGAATACGACCGCCCCGGCAAGTGTCCCATCTGCGGCATGACCCTGGTGCCGGTCTCGGGCGCGACCCTGCAAAAGCTTCAACCCGGGGGCAAGCTCCTCTATTACACCTGCCCTATGCCCGAACACAGCGACATTCATGAGAGCAAGCCGGGCAAGTGCCCCAAGTGCGGCATGACGCTCATTCCCGTGATGGAAGCGCCCTCGCTCCCGGGAACGCCAGAGCGTCTGCGCTAAAGTTTATTGTACTCCTCATGCGTGCCAATCCAGACGTTCAGTTCACAGCGTTCCTGGAACGAAAGCTAATCGATCTCGGCCTTGATTTCTTCCACTTTCGTCATGCAATGGAGAATAGCTTGTCGACTGCCGGCCGTCAACGCTCCACCTCTCCGCTCCCAGGGCGCCGGCAATCCGCGGCGTCAGGTCTGGCGTTCCCATCAATCCAATAATCCATCAATCCATCAATCCAATTCTCCATCGTTCCATCACTCCACCACCCCGCCCGGCTCACTATGCTCCAACGCATCATAGATTTCTCGCTCAAGAACAAGTTCGTCGTCCTTCTTGGGACCCTGGCACTTGTGCTGGGCGGCGTGTACGCCGTGAAGAACATCCCGCTGGATGCGATCCCTGACCAGTCCGACGTGCAGGTCATCGTCTATACCGAGTGGCCGGGCCAGGCGCCGCAAATCGTCCAGGACCAGGTCACCTATCCGCTCACCACTAAGATGCTTTCGGTGCCCAAGGCCAAGGTAGTGCGCGGCTATTCTTTCTACGGTTTCTCGTTCGTGTATGTCATTTTTGAGGACGGCACCGACCCCTATTGGGCCCGCAGCCGCGTGCTCGAATACCTCAGCGGCTTGAGCGGCCGGCTGCCCGCTGGCGTTTCACCGAGCCTCGGGCCGGATGCCACCGGCGTCGGTTGGGCGTTCATGTATTCCATCAATTCCACCAACAGAGACTTGGCCGAACTGCGCTCGCTGCAAGATTGGTATCTGCGCTACCAATTGGCTTCCGTGGAAGGCGTGTCGGAGGTCGCCTCCGTCGGCGGCTTCGTCAAGCAATACCAGGTCACCGTGGACCCGACCAAACTGCGCGCCTACAACCTGTCCATCTCCGAAGTCGCCGTGGCGGTCAAGCGCAGCAACGGCGAGGTCGGCGGTCGTTCCATCGAATTGTCGGAGAAGGAATTCATCCTCCGGGTCCGCGGTTACGTCCAGAAGCTCGACGATCTAAGGAAAATCGCCGTAGGTGTGGGTGACAAGGGAGTCCCCATTCTCCTCGGGCAAGTCGCCAACGTCGAACTCGGCCCGGACATGCGGCGCGGGCTCGCCGAACTCAATGGGGAAGGCGAAACCGTCGCCGGCGTGGTCGTCGTGCGCTACGGCGCAAATGCCCGCCAAGTCATTCTCGATGTAAAGAAGAGGCTGGATCAGGCCATGAAGGGCCTGCCGCCGGACGTGAAATACACCGTTGTCTATGACCGTAGTGCCCTGATTCAGCGCGCGGTAAACACCCTCGAAGAGAAGTTGGTCGAGGAAAGCATCGTCGTCGCCCTAGTCTGCCTCGCCTTCCTCATGCACCTGCGCAGCGCGTTTGTCGCCATCCTCATCCTGCCCATCGCCGTGCTCATGTCATTCCTGGTCATGTTCGGCCAGGGTATCAGCTCCAACATCATGTCGCTGGGCGGCATTGCCATCGCCATCGGCGCCATGGTGGACGCCGCCATCATCATGATCGAAAACGCCCACAAACATATCGAGCGCGACCAGGGTAAAAAACCTCACTGGGACATCATCCGCGACGCCGCCGTCGAGGTCGGTCCCACGCTCTTCTACTCGCTGCTCGTCATTACGGTGTCGTTCGTTCCGGTCTTCACCCTTCAGGCGCAGGAAGGCCGGCTCTTCAAACCGCTCGCCTTCACCAAAACCTATTCCATGGGCGCAGCGGCCCTGCTCTCGATCACCCTCGCGCCTGTTCTCATGGGCTTCTTCATCCGCGGCAGGATTCCGGCCGAGGAAAAAAATCCCATCAACCGTTTTCTCATCTGGCTCTATCACCCGGTAATCGACTTTGTCATCAAATGGCGCTGGCCTGTTATCTTCATTGCCGCCAGTCTAATCGTTTGGGTGTTCTTCCCCTGGAACCATCTCACCGCGCGCCTCCTGCCCGATGGCAAAGCCAAGGAATGGGCATTTAAGGTCGGAAAGATTTTCCCGTACCAAAACCTCGGTTCGGAGTACATGCCGCCGCTTTATGAAGGGGACCTGCTCTACATGCCGACCACCTTCCCCGGCATCTCCCCCACCAAGGCTCGCGAAGTTCTCCAGACCACCGATAAGATCATTCGCCGGTTCCCTGAGGTCCATCATGTCTTCGGGAAGATCGGCCGCGCTGAAACGGCCACCGACCCCGCTCCCTTTGACATGATCGAGACGACTATCATGCTCAAACCCGAAGAAGAATGGCCGGTCGTGGACATCAAAGACGACGCCGGCAATATCATCGCCCAGCGACGCCGCACGCCCGACGAGCTGATCGACGCGATGAACGCTGCCGTGCAAATCCCGGGCCTGAACAACGCCTGGACCATGCCTATCAAAACTCGCATCGACATGCTGGCCACTGGCATCAAGACCCCAGTCGGCATCAAGATCGCCGGGCCGGACCTGGCAGAACTGGAGCGCGTCGCCTCCGAGGTCGAGGCGGTCGTAAAGGCCGTGCCAGGCACGCTCAGCGCGTTTGCCGAACGAACTATGGGCGGCAATTACATCGAGTTCAATATCGACCGCGATGCCATCGCCCGTTACGGCTTGACCGTCGGCGACGTCCAGGATGTGCTCGAAGTCGCCCTGGGCGGCCTGCCCTTGACCACGACGGTCGAGGGCCTCGAGCGTTACGCCGTCAACCTCCGCTACAGCCGTGATTTCCGGGAGAACCTCGGGGCGTTGCGCGAGATCGTCGTGCCCACGCCCACCGGGGCACAAGTTCCGCTCGGCCAATTGGCAAACATCCAGACAGTTCACGCCCCAATGGGAATCAAAAGCGAGGCTGCAATTCCCAATGCCTGGATTTATGTGGATGTCAAAGGCATCGACATCGGCACTTACGTCCAGATGGCCATGCGCGCGGTTGACGAGGCCGCCGCCAAAGGGACGATCAAGCTGCCCAGTGGCTACAACATTTTCTGGAGCGGCCAGTATGAATACATGCTCCGGTCCCAGCAACGCCTGATGATCGTCGTGCCCCTCACGCTTCTGCTCATCATCCTGATCATCTACTTGAACACCCGCTCGGCCATCAAAACCGCCATCGTTATGCTGGCCGTGCCGTTCTCCCTGGTGGGGGCCATTGGCATTCTCGCCATCCTTCACTACAACTTAAGCGTCGCCGTCTGGGTCGGCATCATCGCCCTGGCCGGCCTCGATGCCGAAACCGGCGTCGTCATGCTCCTCTACCTCGACCTCGCCTATGCCGACTGGCAGAAGCAGGGCCTGATGCGCCACCTGGCCGACCTCCGCGACGCCATCTATCACGGCGCCGTCAAGCGTGTCCGTCCCAAAGCCATGACCGCGTCTGTCATCATCGCCGGCCTGGCCCCAATCCTCTGGAGCCACGGCACCGGTGCTGACGTGATGAAGCGCATCGCTACCCCCATGGTCGGCGGCGTCATCACCTCCACCCTCATGGAACTGCTGGTGTACCCGGCGATTTTCTACCTCTGGCGCTCCCAGCACCTTAAACCCCTGCCCCCCGCTGGTTAATCATTACACCATGACGAAGTCGCCGTCTGGGTTCGCCAACGCGGTCGCCAGGCTCCAGGTTGGAACCCCCTCGGCGCGGCCTGCTTCCAAGGTGGGTTGGTCTGGTTCCGTCTCTCCACGGCGGGCAAGTACCTGTTTGCCTCACGAAAAACGAACTTTGCCTCAAGACTCGGCGCGAGTTCCTGCGCGCCACGGTGCTCGGCGGCGCCCTGTCGTGGACCGTCCCCGCTTTCCTGGCCAGGACCTTCTCGGCGCTCGAGGCCCGGGCGGCCGACCAGGCCACCCCACCCGTGACTGGCCGCAACGCAAGTATCCTCGTCGGTGCAATGAAGCCTTGTTCCCATCCGGCTCCTCCCTCTCGGGGAAACGCCCGGCTCAGGTTCCGCGGTTGAATACGGCCTGGAGTGTTTATGAACGAATCTGACAGCTCACGGACCCAGTCTTGGAACAACCGTTGGGCGCTCGGGAAGGTGCCATGGGATCTTGGCGGCATCCCGCCAACCCTGGTGTCCTTCCTGATTCGAACCCGAACCCCGACCCATGCCCTCATCCCGTTCTGACCTTTTGGAGCACGGTTTCCAACTTGTGCAGCGTCATCCGGTGATGCTCACCACGTTCGATCCAAAGCCGCCCGATATGGGGCGAACACCCCACTTGCGAAGTGTCGCTTTTGGCCGAAGCTAAAGCTTCAATAATGAGCGCAACAATATGGCATTAAGATTAGGTGATATTGCGCCGAACTTCACGGCGCAAACGACGGAAGGTGAACTGCATTTCCACCAATGGCTGGGGGATAGCTGGGGCGTGCTCTTCTCGCACCCCGCCGATTTTACCCCGGTCTGCACGACGGAACTGGGGGCCGTGGCCAAGATCAAAAGTGAGTTCACCAGGCGAAACGTCAAGTTTCTAGCCGTTAGCGTCGATCCTCTTGATTCGCACCGGGGATGGGTCAAGGACATCAACGAAACTCAGGCCTGCACCATGAATTTCCCGATCATCGCCGATCCTGAGCGGAAAGTCGCCATGGCCTACGACATGATCCATCCCAATGGGACGACAAAGCGACGGTGCGTTCGGTGTTCATCATCGGGCCGGACAAGAAGATCAAGCTGACCATCACTTATCCGGCCAGCACCGGTCGCAACTTCGCCGAGATCTTGCGCGTCATCGACTCGCTCCAACTCACGGCCAAACACAAGGTTGCGACCCCCGCCGACTGGAAGGACGGCCAGGATTGCATCGTGGCGCCCGCCGTTTCTGACGAGGATGCGGCCAAGCTATTTCCCAAGAAGGCTCCATCGGCCGCACGCCTCTCCTGCGCCTGCGCCGTCTGTCCGAACTGACCGGCTGCGAAATTCTAGGCAAGGCGGAATTCATGAACCCCGGCGGCTCGATCAAGGACCGCGCGGCTCTGGGGATCATCGAGGAGGCCGAAGCGCGTGGGGTTCTCCAACCGGGCGCGACTATTGTGGAGGGGACAGCGGGAAACACAGGGATCGGTCTGACCGTCGTGGGACAGGCCAAGGGTTATCGCACAGTGATTGTTATCCCGGAAACTCAATCTGTCGAAAAGATCTCCCTGCTGCGCACCCTGGGAGCGGAGGTCATCACCGTACCGGATAAGCCCTACAGCGATCCGGGTAATTACAACCGGCAGGCGCAGCGGCTGGCGGAAGACAACGATTGGTATTGGGCTAACCAGTTCGACAATGTGGCCAATCGGCTCGCTCATTACAAAACCACTGGCCCGGAGATCTGGGAACAGACCTCGGGCGAAGTGACCGGCTTTGTGGCCTCGGTGGGCACCGGCGGCACCTTGGACGGCACCTCCCTGTTTCTCAAGAAACAAAACCCGAAGGTCAAAGCCGTTTGCGCCGATCCCTATGGAGCAGCCATGTATTCCTGGTTTAAACACGGGGATTTGGAGACGAAGGATGGCGATTCCTTCGCCGAGGGCATCGGTCAAATGCGAGTCACGGAAAACCTGAAGGGGATTGTCATCGACGACGCCTACCGCGTGACAGACCAGAGCGCGTTAAGCATTGTTTGCCAACTGATGCGCGAGGAGGGGATTTTTGTCGGGCTTTCTTCGGGCATCAACGTGGCTGGCGCGCTCCGCTTGGCCAAGGAAGGGGGTCCCGGTCAAGTGATCGTCACGCTCTTGTGTGATTCGGGCATCCGGTACATGTCCAAGACATTCAACCCCGAGTGGTTGCTCGCCCACGGCCTGGACCCAAATCAACCGGTCTCCTGACGATCAACAGCTCCGGCAGAAAAGCAACAAACGCCGCCGGGACCGTGTTCGGCCAACGTTGACCAGGGCGGTGAGACCGGGCACAGTCCCAGCATGAGTGAATTGACGGAAAGGGGTCTTCCCACTCCCAACTTGTTCTGTGGCGAACACAATGCCCATGGCCTGCTCGAATGGGTGGCCGTGCAGGACATGGAACTGCCCGTAACCGCCTGCGCAAAATTGGCCGAGCTTTGGGAACAAAAAGCCAAGCCCCGGTCCTGAGTGACGCCTCGCCTGCCACCGAGGCGTCTGTCCCTCGACTCTGCCGACGCGGGCAAGAGGCCTGCGGCCCATTGGCTTTCCCCGGCCAGTGCGTCCTCGACGAAAGGCCCGCCGGAGGCTATGGTGCGGCGCATGATCTTGCCAGCCACCGATGAGCAAAAGGTGCCGGATGCCCAGGGCCATTTCGGACCCTACGGTGGACGGTATGTGCCCGAGACCCTGATGCATCCGTTGCAGGAGTTGGAAGAGGAGTATTTTCGCGCCCGCACCGATGCCTCCTTCCAGCGCGAGTTGGACTATTACCTCAAGGAGTTTTGCGGACGGCCCACACCCCTTTACTTTGCCCAGCGGCTCACGCGGGAACTGGGCGGGGCCAGGATTTATCTCAAACGCGAAGACCTGCTGCACACCGGCGCGCACAAGATTAACAACTGCCTCGGCCAGATCCTCCTGGCCCGCCGGATGGGCAAGACGCGGATTATTGCCGAAACCGGCGCGGGCCAGCACGGCGTGGCCACAGCCACCGTGGCGGCGATGTTCGGCCTCCAGTGCGTGGTCTATATGGGGGCGGTGGACTGCGAGCGCCAGGCCCTCAACGTCGTCCGGATGAAGCTGCTCGGCGCAGAAGTCGTGCCCGTCAAAGCCGGCCAGCAGACCCTCAAGGAAGCCATCAACGAGGCCATGCGCGATTGGGTCACCAACGTGCGCTCCACCCATTATATCCTGGGCACCGTCTATGGCGCGCATCCCTATCCGCTCATGGTCCGGAACTTCCAGCGGGTCATCGGAGACGAAGCCCGCCGACAGATCCTCGAGCAGGAAGGCCGCCTGCCCGACCTCCTCATTGCCTGCGTGGGCGGCGGCTCCAATGCCATGGGCCTGTTCTATCCCTTCCTCCAGGACGCCCCGGTCAAGATGGTCGGCGTCGAGGCCGGAGGCCAGGGCCTGGCCCCCGGCAAACACGCCGCGCGTTTCCAGGGCGGCTCTCTGGGTGTCTTGCAGGGCGCCCGCTCCTACCTCCTGCAGGATGAGTTCGGCCAAATCCAGCTTACCCACAGCGTCTCCGCTGGCCTCGACTACGCCGCCGTCGGCCCCGAGCATGCCTGGCTGCGCGACCAAGGGCGCGTCCAG
>Ga0187853_10003955_pt1 | contig 11132 bp, 6 predicted proteins | sample June2016WEW_6_10_2_FD_132417 | JGI IMG/M metagenome (GOLD analysis project Ga0187853, IMG submission 132417) | Peatland microbial communities from SPRUCE experiment site at the Marcell Experimental Forest, Minnesota, USA - June2016WEW_6_100 | ecosystem: Environmental > Terrestrial > Soil >...
CCGATTTGCCATCGGCCATGTCATTCCGAGGAGCGGAGCGACGAGGAATCTGGGTGGGGGAAAGCCCAGATCAAGCAGCCCCCGCCCAGATCCCTCGCGGAGCCTGCCCTGAGCGGAGTCGAAGGGCTCGGGATGACAGCATTGCTCTACGACGGACGGCAAAGGGGTATGAGGCCGTCGCGGGCGGAAGGAACGACGGTCCGAAGCAGCCGCGTCCGCTCCCGGTTGGTGGTCCTCCGAGGCTGCACGGCTTCCTCTGGAAGCATCCACCACACGGCAGCCGGGCTCGATTTCTACTTCTTCGTTCCGGCTCCGGCTGACGGCGTCGGCGCGGGCGTCGTCGTCCCCGCCGGGGTCTTGGGCGCCTGCGGCCACGATTCCGGGTACAGCACGCCCCAAACGACTCGGCGCCGGTCGAGGTACTTGCGGGCGGCATCACGGAGCGCGCGGTTCGTCACCTTCTTCACGAGCTCGTCGTAACGGAGCAATCGCGTCGGATCGTCGTTGAAGCGCGCCGCCTCGAGCAGCTCGCCGAGCCAGAAGTCATTCTCTTTCGGAGTTATCGGTTTGGCAAACCCAAACCGGTGCCGTGCCGGGGGTGGCCACGGCCCGACCTACTTCCGGCCGCGCTGCCGAGGCTTGTACGGCACAGAAGCCAGGGCTCCAAGATTTAGATCGAAGTTGGACGAGGGTAGCTTGACCGGTTTTTGTGGACGGCCACCCTTCGCCGAGCTGGCGGCGGTAACTGCCTCTGAAAGTCTGTCGGCGACGGCCAGGGAAGGAAACATGCCCTCGGTTTCTTTAACCGCCTGTTCGTCGATCTTCATTGCCTTCTCACGGACACCGAGGCCCTCGACCGCTAGCTCATTGATCCGTCGCATTCGTCGCTCCTGATCCGCCGTTGTGGGCATTGGAACAAGTACACTCCGCGCTTGGTCTTCTGTCAGCTCATCGACCACCGCTCCGTAGATTCGGTTCGTGAGTTGGACCTTCCCGAGTGGGGACGCTAGGAACGAGTAGAGGTAGCCGGACGGGCACTCCTGTTCGTTTGGCACGATGCGGAGAATGTGCTGCGAAGCCGCCCAACCATCCCATGCGGGCGGACAGATGGCAACGCGCCCGATGGTTCCAGAGCAGGTAACAAGAAGCCACCCGGACCGAATAATCCAGCGGTCAAGGTCCTGGTGTGCCGTCTTGGAAAGGTACTTCACGTCAGCCGGCTGGAAGTGAACGATATGGCTTCCCTGAAGGAACGGCACGCCATAGTCAGCGGTCACGTAGATTCGCCTGAACCGCGGAGGAATGAACACCCGCGCCGTGATCTCTCCCAGTGGACGAAGCACCATCCCGGAACGTCGGAGAGCTTCCAACGCGTGAACCACAGCGGGATTGAAATAGCTGGCGTCGAGACGGAGGTTATCCGCCTGCCTCAGCAGACGCACGGGAACGGAGAAATGCTCTACCTCCCGTCCAGCGATGCCACTGTCTTCGGTTGAGGCTGCGTCACGGTGAACCATAGCCCCCCTCTCGTCGCCACACACCGAATGCGCGGGCAACCAACTGAACCTCGTCATCCTCGGTTGGTTCCTGCCGTTCGTTCAAGATCTCGAATCCCTCTGGCGTGCGGTAGTAGATCCGGTTGCCGCGCTTGTCGCGTCCCGCCGTCTTCGGAATCGCCATGAAGACTTCGTAGTCGTCCAAAGCATCCGCCTCGGCGAGTTTCGCTTCTTCTCTTGTGAGGCGCTGGACGATTAGGACGCTTGGATTTGGGACTCCACCACTATCGGCGAAGGTCTCCTTGGGCAGATCGACAGAGGCAATGAACCGCACCCGACGAAAGGCCCATTGCCGGATGAACTCCAAGCCGGGATTGTTCAGAATGCTGTCCGGCAGTACGATCGCGAGGTAGCCCCCTGGCTTGACATACTTGAGCGCCGCTTCGACGAAGAGCTGTTCTGACGGCATTGAAGAACGCATGTTCGTGACTCCGAAGACCGGTAACTCATAGCGAGCAAGAACGTGCGGGTCGTCAATAATTGCTCGTCCTCCAAATGGCGGATTTGTGACGCACAGGTCGAACGATCCGGGCAGGATCTTCCTACGTGCGTCCTCGTCTTCCCATTCTCCGGGAGCAACGAGCGAGTCCCCGGCAAAGACGTTGGCCGAGCCGTCGCCGTGCATGACTAGGTTCATTTGCGTTGTTCTCACAAGGAACGGATTGATGTCCATCCCGAAGAGGTTTCGCTCCGCCATTTCCTTGATGCGGGCGGCCGTCCTGCTCTGAACGTCGTCCTCAGCCACGCCGCGTCCTGCTTCGAAGCCGGTCACAATTTCCCTGAGTTGGTTAATTGCCGAAACAAGGAACCCCCCGGTTCCGCAACAGCAGTCCAACACCCTCAGAGAGACGATCTTCTGCCGCGAGAAGAGAGAGAACGCCATACGGACGGCCATGTCGCAGACGTTCCGGGGTGTGAAGAACTCTCCGCGGTCCCCGCGGAGATTCTGACCAACCAATTCCTCGTAGGCAGCACCTTTGACGTCGGTGTTTGTCCGTAGCAGAGAGTAACGTTGAAGCTCCGACACGATGTAGGACAGAACCTTCCGGTTGAGTTTGACCGTCTCGGCTGAGGAAAATATGTAGGGATAGCGTTGCTTCACTTCTTCGAAGAGGGGAGCAATGCGCTCGTTCTCTAGGCGGTGTTGTCCAGCCTCAGAGCGGCGTTCATCCCCACGGATGAAGAACCGCAGCGTTCCCGTGGTCTCGTACTCATCGAACACTTTGCAGAAGATCAGCTTCTGGAGTTCGTGAAACGCCTCCGCCTTCTGGATACCCTGGTTAGCATAGATGTAGTTATGACACCGCCGAAGAGAAGCCCTAAGATCGACAGCCGGCACGAGGCTCTTGAACTCGGGAGGCTTTGGTTCCAAGTCTCCGCAACGCGGGATATCTGTGGTTTCAACGATCGACCCGTCGGTTAGCTTCTCAAAGGCAATCTTCTCCGAACCAACCCATAGACCGAACTGACAGGCTGAACACGCGGCCATGTAACTGCGGAGCTGTTCGACGCCTTCGCTCTTATCCTTGGGTAGCACGTCCTGGCGCTTTGCTTCGACGACGACGAAAACCGTGTCCTGCCCGTGAGGTCCCCCTGGTTTGAAGACTACGAGATCAGCACGCTTCGACGCCGAGCCCATCTTGATTCGAAATTCGACCGCAATGTCGGCGACGCTGTAGCGGTACTCCTCCATGAGGCTGCGTGCCCACCGCTGCCGAACATGTTCCTCCGGCTTGTCCGGTCGAAGCGTGCCCGTTACAACACAGCGCAGCTTGCCCGCCGGAATCAGCGAGAAGATCTTCGCTCCGGTGCCTTGTTCCTTCTCGCTCACGCGGCCTGCTCCGCCTTGAAGTACCAGCGCAGCCGCCCGTCGCAGTTGGTCAGGGCGTCAGTGAACCGCTCGCCGTCCGTCACCTTCCGAGTGTTGTACCGGAAGCCAAACTCTCCGCAGTACCAGTCCATCTTGTCCTTCGAAATGTGGTGAAAGGTGCCCACGACGCCACGCTTGAGGAGAGCCCAGAACGACTCCTGCGTGTTGACGTGGATGTCCTTGCCGGTGACGTACTCTCGCGCGTGCTCCACGAAGCCGTGCTCGTAGTTCTGGCCCAGGCCGCGGTAGCTGTACAACTCGTCAGTCATGAGCCTGGAGCCCGGCACGACGCGAGACTGAATGATCGGGTGAAGGGTGCTCTTCTTCACGTCCGGGACGGCCATCGCGTGAACGTCACCACCGCGCTCCACCATGCCGAAGACGATGGTCTTGTTCGGTGCGCCACGGCCACGCTTGCCGCCCTTGGTCTTGCCGCCCACGTACGTCTCGTCAGCCTCAACCGTGCCCGACAGGAAGCCACGGAAGGCCCGAGTGCGCATCGCGTGGCGGATGCGGTGGCACATGAACCACGCCGTTTCGTAGGTCACGTCGAGGCTCCGGTGGATCTGATGCGCCGACATCCCCTTCTTCGAGGAACCCATTAGGTAGACTACCAGGAACCACTTCTGCAAGCCAATGTGTGAGCCCTCGAAGATCGTCCCCACGGTGACGGCGAACTGCTTCCGACAGCTCCTGCACTTGTACGTTCCGGGGCGCGTCGTCTTGCCCTTGAGAAGGTAGGAGCCCTTGCCACCCTCGCAGTGCGGGCAAACCGGACCGTTCGGCCAACGCCGCGCCTCAAGCTCACGGCGGCAGGCTTCGTCGGTCGGGAACCGCTTCATAAAGCCGATCAGGCCGGGGTCGCTGTTCATGCTTCCAATAAAAGGCTAGTTCGTGGGTTTGTCAAGCCGATAATTCCGTTCTCTTTGAGGTCGGTCTCGCGCTCGCGCAGTTGCTGCTCCCTCACCTTGCCGACGACATCCGGGGCGAATCCGTCCTTCTTCGCCGCATCCAGCACGCCCTCGACCGCCTTCTTGAGCTCGGCGACCCGCTCGGGGTCGCAGCCGAAGGCGATCGAGAACACGTACTGCTCAACCGGAGCGCGCGAGATGGAACCGTACGAACCGACGCCGTAGACGCCGCCCATGTCCTCCCGCAGCACGTCCCGGAGCCGAATTCGCAGCGCTTCGCCGAGCGCTCCGATCAGGTGGTCGGCTTCCGGACTCCACGTGGCCGGCCCTGTGAACGTCATGCGGACCTGACTCTTCGGCTCGATCCCCTTCTTGACCTCGACCTTCACCGCGCCCCCGGGGGGCCGAATCCCGACGTCCTTCCAGGTCTCCCTGCGTCCGTGTGACGGCAAGCCGCCGAGGTAGCGCAGCACGAGCGGGCGGATCTGGTCGAGCGTGAACGCGCCGACCAGTCCGAACGTGAAACCGCTCGCGTCGCCGAAGCGTTCGCGCCACACCGCCTCCGCGGTCTTCAGATCGACCTCGTCGAGGATCGCGACGGTCATCGGCCTCCTGCGGAAGTGCCCCTGCGCCATCGTGACCAGCATGGCGTCGGCAAACACGGTCTCCGGGCGCGCCAGCCGGTTCTCGATCGTCGCCTTCGTGCGCGCTTTCCAGGCCGTGAACGCCTTCTCGTCGGCTCGCGGCGAGGTGAAGTTCAGGTAGAGGAGCTGGAACATCGTTTCGAGGTCCTGCGGCGAGGCACTCCCGCTGACGCTTTCCTCCAGCCCGCCGATGTAAGCAGAGGCGCGGGCGATCTTGTCGGCTAGCGCCTTGCCCAGCTCGATCTTGTCGAACTGACCCCAGCCGCCCTCCGAGAGCACCTGCGACGCATAGCTGGTCGAGACGTAGCGATCGTCGCTCACGAGCGAGCTGCCGCCGGGGTTGAACCCGCCCAGCAGCACCTCGTCGTTCTTGAAGTCGGTCGGCTTGAGGAGAACCACGACGTCGTTCGAGAGCTTCCAGCGCGTCACGCCGAGCGGGGCGATCGCCGTCTCCTCGGTGATGATTGCGGGTTGCGGCGGGGTCGGGACCAGCGGCTCCTGTCGCACGCGGTCCACCCAGGGCTCGGGTTTGCTCGTGTCGGCCTCCTTGAAGATCTCCCGCAGCTGCTCCTCGGACGGCAGCAGCGTGGCCGCCTTTTCGGGCCCGTTGACGAGAATGACGCGGTTGGAGTCGCCGATCCACTCCCGTGCCAGATGGTCGACCTCGTCGAGCGAGATGGCGGGGAGGAACCGTTGGGCAAGTCCGAACTCCACAGCGATCCCCGGCATCGGCTCGCGTTCGAGGAAGGCGCTGGATATCTCGTCGCTGTAGCTGTCCGACTCGGTCTTGTCGCGCTCCTGGTACGCTGTCTCGAAGGAACGGAGAAGCTGCTTCTTGATCCGCCCGAACTCGGACGCGCCGAACCCATGCGCGTCCACGCGCGCCAGCTCAACGAGGAGCGTCTCGATCCCGCGCGCCAGCCCGGCCTCCTGGACCCCGGCGGTCTGGTAGACGACGTCCCGCGTGCGGACGAACGAGCCCGAGCCGGAGAACGCGTACAGGAACGGCGGGTCGGGTCGTTGGCGCAGCTCGGCGAGACGGCTGTTGACCATCCCGTGGTAGAGGCTCTCGACCAGGGTCCGTCGGAAGTCCGCGACCGTGACGAAATTTTTCTTGGGGAGCTTGTAGTACACCCCCACCCGTGTCGAGGTCGCCTCCGGGTCGGTCGCGGTCGAAACCAGAGTTTCGGCGTGGTCGGGAACCGGGAACAGCGTCCGGGGCCGCGGTTTCGGAGGGTTCACCAGGGACGCGAACCGGGTCCTGATCGACTGCTCGATCGCCTCCGGGTCCACCTCGCCGACGACGATGACGGCCATCAGGTCGGGCCGGTACCAGTCGCGGTAGAAGCGCCGGATCGTCTCGTGCGGCGCCGTCTCGATGACCTCCTTCTTGCCGATCGTCAGGCGCTCTGCGTAGCGGGAGCCCTTGAACAGGGTGGGGAACTGCTTGTCCAGCATCCGGGCTTCTGCGCCGCGCCCGAGCCGCCACTCCTCGAGCACGACCCCGCGCTCGGTGTCGATGTCGTGGTCGTCGAACGAGACGTTGCAGGACCAGTCGTAGAGGATCGCGAGCGCCCGTTCAACGACGGCCGCGTCGTCCGTCGGGACCGTCAACATGTATACGGTCTCGTCGAATCCCGTGTGCGCGTTGATGTCCGGGCCGAACTTCATCCCGATCCGTTCCATGAAGTTGATGATCTCGAGCTTCTTGAAGTTCTTGGTGCCGCGGAACGCCATGTGCTCGACGAGGTGAGCCAGGCCCTGCTGGTCGTCGTCCTCGAGGGTTGAGCCGGCGTTGACAGCCAGCCAGATCTCGGCGCGCTTTTCAGGGCGCGCGTTGTGCCTCACGTAGTAGGTGAGACCGTTGGCGAGAACTCCGGTGCGAACCGCCGGGTCGAGCGGGAGCTTCGCCGACTCCGGGAGGGTCGCGGCGAGTTCCGAGACGACTGAAGGGGAGGGGACCGGGGCTGGCGTCTGGCTCGACCGTGCTGCCTGCCCGGTCGCGGGAGGAGGAACCGCCTGCGTTGGTCTTGTCGGCTGGGAAAAGGCAAGCCGATCGCAGAGCAGGGGAAGGCACAGCAGCACAAGGCACAGCAGCACAAGGCCACAGATGAGCGTCTCGCGGATCCGAGTCATGGTTCCCTCCACTTCACTCCAGTTCCGGGCGAAGATCGTAAAGCTGGGAGGCACCGAAACCACGTCCCGGGCCTCGCCCGGCGCCGGACAGTCCCTGGCGCCGGCCGGCCTGGCGCATGGCCGCCTTTTGGGCCTCCTGCTCCTGGGGCGACTGCCACAGGCCCGGATCCACCCGCTGCCCGTGCTCGCGCACCCACGTGGCGATCTCGGCCGCGAACCCCTGTGTGCCCCCAGGGTCGAGTCCCCGACCCTCCCCGAGAGCCGCAGGCGGCCCCCATCCTCCGCGGCCGCCGGTGTCGGACAGCAGCATGTACCGGAGGCGCCCTTGGTGGACCCACTCGGCAAGTTGATCCACCGTGAGAGCGGGGTCTCCTCCGCTGAACCCTCCCAGGGCGATGGCGGGCTCGCCAGTCTGAATGATAATGGGAGCCACTGCCCGGACGTTCTGGGCCGCCACCAGGTATTGCTCCCCATGCCGTTTGGTCTTCAAGAACTCCAGCAGGCGCTGCGGGTTCTGGGTATTTTCCCGCCCGCCCAGAGGAGAAGCCTGGCCCGGGCGCTGCAACAGCACGTTGGGGTTGACGTCCGGGGAGCCGCCCGGCCCGGCCGCCAGGACCGGGGTCAGGGACCAGACCAAGGGGCAAAGGAACAGGGCCGCCAGGCCCAGGACCATGGCGCGGGCCATCCAGGCAGATCCGGACCCCCGGTCCGGTGACGTCCGGAAGACCACAAGCCCCAGTGCGCCCAGGCCGGACCCCGCCAGCAGCAACGGCAGGAGCCGGATCTCCCACTCTGGATAGTCCCGAAGCAGGAACATCTGCCACCCTGCCGTTGCCAGCAGCCCAAGAGGCAAGAGCAGGGCGCGCTTGCCCTCCCGGAACTCGAGCCAGAGGGCCCGGCAGCCGATGCCGAGAAGCGCGGCCATGGGGGGCCCCAGCATCACCATGTAATAGACGTGCATGGCCCCGCGCATGAAGCTGAACGCCACGGCGTAGCTGGCCAGCCAGCCCGACCAGAGCAGCAGAGGATGCTGGGCGACGGGAATGGGCAGGCCTCGGGGGAGCTTTCCCGTGGCCACCAGCAAGCCCAGCAGGGCCAGCGGCAAGAGCCACAGCACCTGGCTGGCCATGTTCCCATCGGTCAGCCGCAGCGGTCCCGGGTCCGCGGTCACCATGAACTGGCCCATCCGGCGGCCGCCGAGCCTGCCCCCCGCCCGGGCGCCCGGTGGCCGGATGGCCTGCCGTTCCGCCGCGGGGCCGCCGGCCCCGGCAGAGGAGGGGCGGGCCCCGACTTCCGGGCCTCCGAACCGCCGCCCGCGGCTCAGGAGCCTTTGAAATCCGTTCCACCCCAGAGACAGGGTGATCATCGAGTTGTCCTGTGTGCTGCCGACGAAGGGCCGCTGTCCAGGCGGCGTCAGGTCCACCGCCAGGGGCCAGGACAGCGACACCACGAACAACACCAGGGATGCCAGACTCAGGTCGGCCAGCCTCTTGCGCAGGGAGGCGGCGGCCCCCACAAAGTAAAGGAGATAGAAAGCCGGCAACACCACAAAGGCCGCCATCATCTTGCTGTTGAAGGCAATCCCCACGATGGCCATGGCCAGCAGCAGCAGCCCCCGCCTGGCCGTCTCGGTGGCCCGGCTCAGGAGCACGGCCGCCAGCAGCAAGATCAGGACGAGGCAGCTGTCGACGTTGTTGAAACGGTCGACGGCCACCGCAATGGGGCAGACCGCCATGGCAAGAGCCGCCAGCAACGCCGCCCAGCGGTCGAAGCGCCGCCGGACCAGGGCGTAGACCAAGGCCACCGAAAGCAGCCCTTCCAGGGCCTGGGGCAGCAGCACGGCGAGGCTGCTGAAGCCCAGCAGCCTGGCGCTCGCCGTCTGAACCCAGAGGGCAACCGGCGGTTTGTCCACGCTCACGACTCCCGCAGGATCGAAGGACGCAAAGAAGAAGGTATGCCAGCTTTCCAGCATGCTGCGCACCGCCGCGGCGTAATAGGTGTTTCCGAACTGGTTCCGGGTCAGACCCCAGAGGCGCAGCAGCGCCGCCAGCAGCATGATGGCCGGCAGCAGGGCCCTTTCCCATGCGGGCCCCTGCGGCGGGCCCGACGCCGGTTGGGGCGGCTCCGGATCGGCTGGCCAGACCCGCGTTCGCAGCAGAACCCTCATGAATGGTCCAGGCTAGGGTGCGGAAGCCGGCGCCGGACCGCTATCGCTCCACCAGCCGCCGCCGAGAGCGATGAAGAGCCCGGCCGTGTCCGACAGGCGCTGGCCGATGGCGCGCACGTAGCCGAGGCGCGCGCTGGAATAGGTGTTCTCGGCGACGATCAGATCCAGCGCGCTGGTCTTCCCCGCCGCATAGCTCAATCGCTGCAGCTCGAGCGAGGCACTGGCGATATCGACCGATCGGCGGGACGCCGACACCAGCTCGGCATCGTGCTCGAGAGCGCTCAAGGCGTCCGCCACCTGGCCGAACGCCAGTACGATCGTCTGTCGATAAGTCGCCAGCTGGGCGTCGTAGGCATCGATCGCGGCGCGCTGCTGCGCTCGCAGAGCGCCCCCGGCGTACAACGGCGCGTCGAGGCCGGCGCCCGCATCCCAGGCCCGACTCGCGGAACGCAGCAGGTTGGCGAGCGTCGCCGCCTCCTGGCTCAGGGATGCGGAAAGAGTGATCGAAGGGTACAGCTGCGCGGTCGCCACGCCGATCGCCGCGCTGTCGGAGTGGAGCAGCGCCTCGGAGGCCAGGATGTCGGGACGCTGATGGACGAGCTCCGAAGGCAGGGTGACGGGCACGTCGTTGGGGAGAGCGAACTCGTCGATCGCGAAATCCGGCGGCGCCCACCGGCCAGGGGCCTGGCTGGCGAGGACGGCCAGCGCATGACGGGCCACGCTCAGCTGCTGGCGCAGCGGCGCCAGCTGCGTGCGGTCGGCCGCCAGCTGCGCCTCGGCGGTCAGCACGTCGGTCCGGGCCACCTTGCCGGCGTCGAACTCACCCCGCACCATATCGAGGTTCTTCTGATCGTTGTTGATCACGTCCTGCACCGTCGTGATCTGGAAGTTCGTCGAGGCGATGGTGATCGCCTGCGTGACGGAGTTGCCGGTCAGGGTGAGGTACGCCGCGGCGAGCTGGTAGCGCTGGTTCTCCGCCAGAGCCGTTTCCTGCTCGATGCGTCGCCGTGTCCCGCCGAACGCATCGATCGAGTAACTGACGGTTGGGCCTACGGAGAAGAGGTTCCCGGTCGCGCCCAGCCCTGCCGGGACGCTCGAACGGTGCGCCGACGCGCCGAGAGCGATCTGCGGGTAGAGCGCGGCGCGGGCCTCGACGATCGCTTCCTGGGCCTGCGCCAGGGTGGCCTTGGCGGCGGTCAGCGTGTAGCTGGCGGCGATCACCTGGCGCAGCGTCTCGTCGAGGCGCGAGCTGTGGAACAACTCCCACCATTGCGCCGGGATGCGCTCTCCGAGCGCGATGTGCTGCGCCGCGTCGGCGCCGCTCTCCGGCTGCGCCGGCGGCGGTTCCGGCGGCAGGTATGTGGCGATGTCCGGAGGCGCCGGCCGGTTGAAGTTGGGGCCCACGAGGCAGCCGCCGAGCGGCAGCACCAGAGCCAGACAAAGAGCGAGCGCGGCGCCGCCGCGATTCCACTTCATCCCTCTCGCAAATCGGCTCGTCACGCACCAGCCCCTTTCCACCAATCTCGCATCATCAATCTCACTCATAGCGCAGGGCGTCGATCGGATTCAGCAGGGAGGCTTGACGCGCCGGGTAGTAGCCGAAGAAGAGGCCGATCGCCGCCGAGAACAGGAAGGCCGCGAGGACCACCATCGGATGCAGCAACGTCGGCCAGCCGGCCACCCGCGAGATCACCTTCGATGCGACGGCGCCGGTCAGCACGCCGGCCCCGCCGCCCATCAGGCTGAGCAGCGCCGCCTCGACGAGGAACTGGAGAAGGACGTGGACGCGCCGGGCGCCGATCGCCATCCGGATGCCGATCTCCCTCGTGCGCTCGGTGACCGACACGA
>Ga0187853_10003958_pt1 | contig 11127 bp, 11 predicted proteins | sample June2016WEW_6_10_2_FD_132417 | JGI IMG/M metagenome (GOLD analysis project Ga0187853, IMG submission 132417) | Peatland microbial communities from SPRUCE experiment site at the Marcell Experimental Forest, Minnesota, USA - June2016WEW_6_100 | ecosystem: Environmental > Terrestrial > Soil >...
CTGGCAACCATGAACCGCCTGGTCAATCAGTACATCTCCCACTGTGCAACATTATCATCCGACCACTCCTATGACCAACTAGCTCCTCCCGCTTAATTCCTCCCCGATAAGACAAGCAGGGGTCGTGGCCCATGAGCCTGTCCAGCAGTGGGGGGATATCCGTTTTTGTTTCTGGTTGTTTTGTAATCCCCCTCGCGCCCACTACCAAAAAACGGGGTTTGCGCTACTGAAAGTACTATTCTTAACTCAATTTGGTATATTCGAAAGCACCCATTCCTGCTTTGCAAGAGGAAACCAGCATGACCAATCCATTGCTCGATCAACTCGAAATTACGGCCGGTTCCATCCGGGAGACAGGCGGAGTCCGGTTGCTCTCGGATGCGCACGCCAGCTTGGAGCTGCCAGATGTACCTTTACGCTACCTGTCCTCGGGCCGGTAGCGGGTTGGGGAGCCAGCAGCCCTTCGACAGGCTCCCTGGAAAAACAACCAGGACAGGCAGGACAGGACCTCCGGAGCAGCGGGCAGGCAGGTTGGCGCCCGGTGCGGGTGGACGTCGTCTACCTCTAGTTTGGGTTTTGTAGAATTAAATCTTGATTCCGATATAGACAGTTGACTATTCTACTTAAGGCTGCTATTATCCCTGTGATGTCAATACGGAGTGAAATCTGGTGGTTGTCTGTGCGCAGGCGGGCAAAATCGCTATTGCGCTGGTTCGTTCCCGGTTTGGGCGTTAAGCGCTGGTTTCTGATCCTGCTGGCCGGGACAACCCTGGGTGGCGTGGGGCTGGCTCTATTCCTGCTGGATGTTTATCGCGAAGCGCCGGAAACCTGGTGGCTGCCGGCTATTACCTTTATTTCGCTGCAATTTTTAACCCGGGATTTGCGGATGCTTGTTTTTGGGGGCCTGGGGCTGGGTCTGATCATATTAGGAAGTTGGGGCTTGAACCGGGCCCTGCTGCAGCCTTTCCGCCAGCCCGGACAGCAGCTGGTGGATCAGGTATCCGATTACCGCCGGCGGGAACGAGGCCCGCGCGTGGTCGTCATCGGCGGCGGGCATGGGATCGCAACGGTGCTGCGCGGCCTCAAAGAGCATACCCATAACCTGACAGCGATCGTTTCCGTGGCAGACGATGGCGGGTCTTCCGGCGAAATCCGGCGAGATCTGGGCATCCTGCCGCCGGGGGATATCCGCAACTGCCTGGCGGCGCTCTCCGACGATGAAGCCCTGTTAACTCAATTATTCCAATACCGGTTTGGCGGTGAGTCCGGATTGGGCGGCCATTCCTTTGGCAACCTGTTCATTTCAGCATTGGCCGATCTAACCGGCAGTTTCGAGAATGCGGTTTCCGAATCGGGCCGGGCGCTCTCCGTCCACGGGCAGGTATTACCAGCCACACTGCACAATGTAAGACTGGTGGCGGATGTACGGCTGCCACAAAGCGAGACCGAGGTCAGGGTGGAAGGGGAGAGCCAGATTCCCAAGGCGGCCGGACGGGTTCGGCGGGTCTGGTTGGAACCCAACGACGCCTCAGCATACCCGCCGGCAATCCAGGCTGTCCTGGCTGCAGACATGATCATCATCGGGCCTGGAAGCCTGTATACCAGTATTTTACCCAATATACTTGTCCGTGATTTGTTGGAGGCAATCCATTCCAGCCGGGCGGTTAAGATGTTCGTGACCAATATTGCCTCGCAACCCGGCGAAACGGATAAATATGCTTCCAGTGAACACATCCATGCATTGGAAGATTTGATCGGATTCAACCTTGTAGATGTCATCGTCTGCAATTCGTGTTATGATGGGAAATTTGAAGGACAGATTCAGTGGGTCCGGGTGGACGACAGCGAGGAGCGCGATCCACGCGTTTACTTAACCGAACTGGTTGATCACGATAATCTTGGACGACATGATGCCACCAAACTCGCTCAAACGTTGATGGCCTTGTATAATGAACGCACCGGACCGCTCACGAAGGAAAATATATAAAAGCTATTTGGTCTGGGGAATGGGGTCTCCCCGAGCATTGATGGTATGGGAAATGCAACGCACCTGCGTTGGATCACTCTAAAACCGTAAGGAGGTATTTTATGGCAACGCGTGTTGGTATCAATGGTTTTGGCCGGATCGGCCGTCAGGTTTTGAAAGCAATTCGGGATTATTACCCTGAAGAGCTGGAAGTGGTCGCCTTTAATGATATCGGCGACATGAAGACCATGGCCCACCTGCTAAAGTACGATTCGACCTATGGCCGCTACGATGGAACCGTCGAAGTCCACGAGGAAGGTCTTTTGATCGATGGCAAGAAAGTCAAGGTTTTTAAAGAGACCGACCCTTCCGCCATCCCGTGGAAAGACCTGGGGATTGACATCGTGATCGAGTCCACCGGCCTCTTCACCATCAAGGAAGATGGTGTCAACAAAAAGGGCAAGACGGTCAAGGGTGCAGTCAACCACATCACTTCCGGCGGCGCCAAAAAGGTCATCATTTCCGCTCCGGCGGAAGGCGAAGACTTGACCGTAGTGTTGGGCGTCAACGAAGACAAGTATGACCCGAAGAAGCACCACGTGGTGTCGAACGCATCCTGCACTACGAACTGCCTGGCCCCGGCTGCGAAAGTCGTACATGATAAGTACGTTATCAAGCGCGCATTCATGACCACCATTCACTCTTACACCAACGACCAGAAGGTCCTGGATATGCCGCATTCGGATCTGCGCCGCGCCCGCTCTGCCGGGTTGAACATCATCCCAACCACCACTGGCGCTGCCAAGGCCATCGCTCTGGTCATCCCGGAGCTGAAGGGGAAGTTCGACGGCTATTCCCTGCGCGTCCCGACCCCGACCGTCTCCGTAGTGGATTTCACGGCCGAACTCGAGAAGTCAACCACAACCGACGAGCTGCGCCAGGCCTTCCGCGATGCTGCCATGCAGCCTCGATTCAAGGGTATCCTTGAGGCCGTGGACGAGCCTTTGGTGAGCATGGACTTCAAGGGTAACCCGTACAGTTCCTCCATCGACCTGCCCTTTACTTCGGTGCTTGGCAAGGAAGCCACCAACTTCGTCAAGGTGGTGGCCTGGTACGATAACGAATGGGGTTATTCGGTCCGTACGGCCGACCTGGCTGCACTAATGGCGAAAAGTCTGTAGGAAAAAAACAAATAGATCAATAGTCTCATAGTCGAAAGGCTATGAGACTATTGATATTTGACCTGGAGGTTAAACATGAATAAAAAGACAGTACGCGATATCGATCTAAAGGGAAAACGAGTCCTGATGCGGGTAGATTTCAACGTACCGATGGCGGACGGAAAAGTCACCGACGACAAACGGATCAAGGCCGCACTTCCAACAATAAAATATGTGCTTGAACAAGGTGCATCCCTACTGTTGATGAGCCACCTCGGCCGTCCGAAAGGCGGATTCGATCCCGAATTCAGCCTGAAAGCCGCAGCGGAAGTGCTGGCTGGATTTCTTGGGATCCCGGTCAAGATGGCACCGGATTGCGTTGGCCCGGAAGTTGAAGCGATGGCCAAAGCCATCAAGCCGGGCGAGGTTATCATGCTGGAAAATACCCGTTTCCATCCCGAAGAAGAAAAGAACGACATGGAATTTGCCAGGAAGTTGGCTGCGCTTGGCGACGTATTCGTCAACGATGCTTTTGGTTCCGCCCATCGTGCGCATTCTTCCACCGAGGGCGTGGCGCATTTCCTGCCGGCTGTTTCCGGTTTTCTGATGGAACAGGAACTTGAATATCTTGGGCGCGCAATCGCCAACCCAGAACACCCTTATGTTGCCATATTGGGCGGCGCAAAGATCAGCGACAAAATCCTGGTCGTCGAAACCCTACTTTCCAAGTGCGACAAGCTCATCATCGGCGGCGGCATGGCGAATACCTTCCTGGCAGCCAAAGGCCTGAATATGCAGGACAGCCTGGTGGAAGCCGGCTCGATCGATACTGCGAAAGCCATCCTGGCGAAATCCGGGAAGGGAATTGTCCTGCCTGTAGATGCTGTAATCGCCGACAAGTTCGATGCCGAGGCCAACAGCAAAATTGTGGACGTGGACAAGATCCCAGCCGGGTGGCGCATGATGGATGTAGGCCCCAAGACTCTGGAACTTTATAAAGAGACCCTGAAGGGCGCGAAATTAATCGTGTGGAATGGCCCAGTGGGGGTTTTCGAAATGCCCAAGTTTGCCGAGGGCACTTTTGCCCTGGCAAAATTGCTGGCCGAATCCGGTGCAATCACGGTCATCGGTGGGGGTGACAGCGCCAGCGCGGTGAAAAAAGCCGGCGTTGCCAAACAAATGACACACGTCTCGACCGGCGGCGGCGCGTCGCTGGAGTTCCTGGAAGGCAAGGAATTGCCGGGCGTGGCAGCGTTAATGAACAAATAAAGATGGACCCAAAGGACGAACGCAGCAACCCGAGCGTTCGTCCTTTTTCCGTACCACATCATTGCGAGAGGAAAGCGGGTAATGTCGTTCACCGTCGGAGAGATGGTTGGACCGTACCGGATCATCGGACAGCTTGGTCAGGGTGGGATGGCCACGGTTTTCAAGGCCTACCATGCCGCTTTGGACCGATATGTTGCCATTAAATTCCTTCATCCAGCTTTTCTCGAAGACCCCAGCTTCTTGACCCGTTTCCAGCGGGAAGCTCGTCTGGTCGCAAAACTCGAACATCCCAACATTGTCCCCATTTACGATTATACCGAACACGAAGGCCGCCCCTATCTGGTGATGAAATTCATCGAGGGAGAGACGCTCAAGGCAACATTGTCGCGCGGACCGATCTCGAAGGAAGAAGTAGCCCGGGTTGTGGACTCGGTCGGGACTGCCCTTGCCTACGCCCATAAACGAGGGATCCTCCACCGGGACATCAAACCATCTAATGTGTTGATGGCGACGGATGGCCAGATCTATCTTTCTGATTTTGGTTTGGCGCGCATCGCCCAGTCGGGTGAATCCACCCTGACTTCCGACATGATCCTGGGCACTCCCCAGTACATTTCCCCTGAGCAGGCCCTGGGAAAGAAAGATTTAGACGAAGGTACTGACATCTATTCCTTCGGCGTGATGCTCTACGAGTTAACCGTAGGGAAAGTTCCCTTCAGCGCCGACACACCCTTTTCGGTCATTCACGATCATATTTTTTCACCATTGCCCATGCCCCGGCATGTGAATCCGAATGTCTCCGAAGCTGTAGAACGAGTCCTATTAAAAGCACTTGCAAAGGATCGTCGCGACCGCTATAAGGATGTCCATGCCATGGTGGATGCCTTTCAGATTGCCTGGAAGGAGGGCAACCCGCAACTGTCTGAAACGATGGCCACACAACCGACTCAGGCGGAAGCGACCTCGGACACGTCCGACTTGTCGATAACCCCGAAAGAAGCCCCGACGATGATTCCCGTCCCCATCCCAGAGGTAAATTCGGCAGTCTCGGGCGCAACCCTCCCCTCGGCAACTGTCCAGGCAAGGGAGGCCCCCCAGCCGGTCGTCCAGCCCCAAGAGTCCAACGGGCAGGTCCAGACCCAGACAGTGAAACCCAAGGCCAAACTTGGATGGCTGTGGCTGGCGGTCGCGATCATTCTGATCATTGGCGTCCTGGTAACCCTGTTCGCTATTAGGTCTATCCACAAGCAAGTCAGTTCCATTTCCTCCTTGATCCCCACTGTCACCCAAACGTTCGTCACAACCCAAACAACCGGTACAGTGAGTGAAATTAGCATGGCAAAACAGTATATGGCTGCCAATCCGGAGGACCCGCAGGGCTATCTGGCGTTGGCGATGGCGTATGTGGATGCCAATATGCCGGAGGCGGCCCATGAGGCGATCACCAATCTAGAAAATTCCGGAAAGGCGGATGAAACGACGGATTGGGATTTCGGACGCCAGTTTGCGGATAAGAATGCCTGGTTGTTCGCCGCCCGCCTGGATCTGGATGCAGCCGAAATGCATCTAAAGACCGGTCCGCTCCCAAACGACCTGCAAGATCAGCTCCAAGAAGCTGTTTACAAGGCGTACCGAAACAGGGTAGCCCTGATTTATCTCCCTATATTAAGATTATCCGCCATCGACGTTTCGATGGCGACCATTGCCAAGTCTCGTTATGAATTCTATTTTGGGGACCAACTGAACGGACAAAAAATATTGGATCAGCTAAACCTCAAAAAACCGAATTTTCCCGAAGGCCAGCTGCTCCAGGTTGAATATTCTGCCAAAGTGGGCGACACCACCCGGGCACGTCAGGCATTAAAAGATTTAGAGAACAATCCCGCCGCGACCGAATGGATGCTCACGGAAGCCAAATCCATTGAAGGGACATTACCATAATGCGTACACCATTTGTAGCTGGAAACTGGAAGATGAATAAGAATGTTGCAGAAGCACGCGCGTTGGTCGCCGAGATGGCACCCTTGCTGCGTGCAGTCAAGGGTGTGGAGAAAGTGCTTTGCCCGCCCTTTATGTGCCTGGTGCCGGTTGCGGCGCTCTTGCAAGGCACCGATATTGGCCTGGGCGCCCAAAATATCCATTGGGAGGCCAAAGGCGCATACACCGGTGAAGTAGCAGCCGGGATGGTGGCCGAGTTCTGCCAGTATGTCATCATTGGCCATTCTGAGCGCCGGACCTATTTCGGAGAAACGGATGAGACGGTAAATAAGAAGACAGCAGCCGCAAAGACTGCCGGCCTGGTCCCGATCGTTTGTGTCGGCGAAACGCTGGCAGAGTACGAATCAGGCCAGACGGCAGAAGTGGTTTCCCGCCAAATCCGCGTCGGGCTCAAAGGGCTGGAGACGGAGTTTGCCGCGAAGATCATTATCGCTTATGAACCGGTCTGGGCCATCGGGACGGGGCGCGCTTCCAACGGGGTGGACGCCAATGCAGTGGTACGCGAGCATATCCGCAAGCCGCTGGCGGAAATGTACGATGAAACGACCGCCCAGGCTATTCGCGTTCTTTATGGCGGTTCTGTAACTGCCGCCAACGCGGCCGAATTTTTCAGCCAACCAGATATCGACGGTGCTCTGGTAGGCGGCGCCAGCCTTAAGTTGGAAGAGTTTGTTAAAATTACGCAAGCAGCAGTGAAATAAATTGCAGACTGTAGGTTAACTCGAAGGCGGAGAAATGCGGATGGAGCGGATGACCGAGCAGCATCCAGATAGGTCTCTGGAACGGATTAATATTTCTGTAAATACGTCCAGCACTACAAAATATAAGCGACGGACGACCGTCACCGAACCCGGTTGTCCTTCGCTGATGCACCTCTGCTTCCATGAATTATCTTTCCTCTTTTGACGGATTGCTTTGGCTTCTGGCAGCGGCGGTGCTGCTGGTGGTATTGCAGCGTTCCCTGCACCACGAAATTCAGGCCTTTTTTTTAATTCTGACCCGCCGGATCGGCCTGACCGAGGCAATCTTTGCCCTGATCTTCCTGCCCGGTGTTTTCCTGCATGAGCTCAGCCATTTCCTGATGGCGAAGTTGCTGGGAGTACAGACCGGGAAGTTCTCGCTTGTTCCGCAAGCCCAACCGAACGGGAAACTACGCTTGGGTTATGTTGAAACCGCCTCGGGTGGTTTTATCCGGGATGCACTGATTGGGGCGGCACCATTGGTGACAGGCAGCCTTTTCGTAGCATATGTTGCTATTTATCGTTACCATTTGCTACCGCTATGGGAATTTGTCAGGCTGGCGGGATGGAATGGACTCTGGATGGGGCTGACAGCAGCTACGAAAGCGCCTGATTTTTGGATATGGTTCTATCTGACTTTCACCATCAGCAGCACGATGATGCCTTCTGAATCAGACCGGCATGCCTGGTTGCCTCTGGTGTTGCTGGCGGGAATCCTGTTTGGATCCGCCATTCTGGCGGGTGCGGGTCCGTGGATGCTGGAGAACCTGGCAAGCCCTTTTAATTCATTCCTGCGAGCAATGGCGCTGATCTTTGGCTTGAGTGGAATTTTTCAGATATTATTGATTTTGCCATTCCTGCTGTTACACTTGATTTTAAGCAGGTTGACCGGGGTGGATATCGGGTAAATCAGAGTTTCACTTATTTTGATCAGGAGGACGGAACAAACGTTCCGACCTCCTGATTTTATTTCAGCGGCAACAGAAGTATTGGGGTTTGCGTCTTGCGTGCCACACTGGCAGTCACGCTACGATTCCAGAAAGCATCCAGGCCGGCGCGGCCGTGGGTGCCAAACACGATCAGGTCAGCGCCGATCTTCTCGGCGGTTTTGGCGATAACCTGGGCCGGGTCGCCACGCGCAATTTCGGCTGTGGCAGGCAGGCCTTTTTTCTTGAATAAGTTCAGATGCCTTTGAAAGTGGTCGATAGCCATCTCTTCGGCGATGTCAAGGTAGGCGGCGGCGGCGGAGGGGAGCATATTGCTGACGGCAGCCTGCTCGCCGGAGAGCGTGCCAAAGGTGGGTATGACGCATATCAGATTTAATTCTGCTTTATAAGCCTTCGCAAGTTCTTCAGCGGTAGGCAAGGCTTTATCGTGGACGGATTCGTTATCCAGCGGGACAAGAATATGCTGTAACTTGAACGGTGAAACGTTTTCATCCGGTTTAATGAGCAAAACCGGGGTTCCACTGGCGGCGGCGACCTCCTGGGCGATGTTTCCAAAAAACAGGTCATGCATACCGCTGTTCCCGTGAGAGCACAGGATGATCAGTTCAGGCTGGATTTCGTCCGAGGAATGATCTACAATACTGCGGGCCACATCTGCAACCGGGGATGAATGAACGTGCAGATTTACTTTAATTTTTGGAGGAAAGATACGTTTAGAAATCTTCTCCAGGTAGGCTTCAGCCTCCCCGGCTTTGGTTAAATGGCGGTCGCGATGAATTTCATCGGGAGCATCCTGCTCGATGACATGCAGCAAGGTAACCGGCGCTTTGAAAGTTCGCGCCAGAGAAACTGCGGCAGGCAAGGCTGCCTCCGCCAGGGTGGAACCGTCCAGAGGAACGAGGATATGTTTGAACATAGGCTTATTTCCCGAAGAATGTCTGGTAGATCAAGAAGAAGTTCAAGGCAAGGATCATAACGGCGCAGAGACCGGCAAGCAAATTAGTAATCCATTTGTTGACAAGCACACCCATGACTTCCCTATTACTAGTAAACATAATCAGTGGGATGACTGCGAACGGCAGGCCAAAAGAGAGCATCACCTGGCTGATGACCAGGGTGCGGGTGGGGTCGAGACCAATAAAAATGACAATCAGAGACGGGATAATCGTCACCACCCGGCGGATCCAAGGCTGGATGTGATAGTGCAGAAATCCCTGCATAATGATCTGCCCGGCCATCGTCCCAACCGAGGATGAGGAAAGACCGGAAGCGAGCAATGCCACTCCGAATACAATTCCCGCAGCGGGACCGAGCAAGGGTTGGAGGGTTTTATAGGCCTGTTCCAAAGTACCGACTCCGGTGTTGCCGTTGTGGAAGGCAGCCGCGGCCGTGATCAGCATGGCTGCATTGACCGAGCTGGCTATGCCCATGGCAATGACCACATCTACGACCTCGAATTGGAATAAGCGGCGTAATTGCTCAGGTTTTTTTACAACGACCCGGCCCTGCGTAAGGGCGGAGTGGAGGAAAAGAGCGTGCGGCATGATAGTGGCACCCAGGATTCCGGCACCCAGAAGGACGCTCTCTGAATTTGAAAAGTGCGGAACAAAAGTATTGTAGGTGATGGCGGCCCAATCAGGACGACCCATAAACAATTCGATCACGTAGCTGATGGCAATAATGGCCAGAAAACCGGTGATAACCGCTTCAAGGGGACGGAAACCGTAGCGTTCCAGACTGAGGATGACGAATGTGATGACGGCGGTCAGCAACCCGGCAATCCATAGCGGCAATCCGAAGAGCAAATTAAGCGCCACTGCTGCGCCCAGGAATTCGGCCAGGTCGGTTGCCATGGCAACCAGTTCCATCAGGACCCACATGCTCCTGACCGCCCAGCGCGGGAATCGCTCCCGACAATGCTCGGCCAGATTCATGCCGGTTGCAATTCCCAGCTTGGCGGATAAGGCCTGCAAAAGCATGGCCATTAAATTGCTCGCGAGAATAACCCAAAGCAGCTCATAACCAAATTGCGCGCCACCCTGGATATTGGTGGCGAAATTGCCCGGGTCAACATAGGCGATGCTGGCAATAAAAGCCGGTCCGAGGAAAGGCATCAGGCGGGCGATCCAGCCTTTACTGCTCCTGCCGGAAAGGACGGCTTTGGCATCGCGGGTGGTTGTATCGGTATTAGAGAGCTTACTCTTTAATAATTTTGAAGGATTCTTCGATGATGGCATACAATATATTTTACTCTAAAAGGTAATTTCCCAATTATTGAGAAAGAAAGAAGCTTAATACAAGAAGAAGGTTAAAGAGTGGCAGGTTTTACGATGAGACAATTAGTATCTGATTGAAAATCAAACGGGATCGCTTGGATCAAATGTTGACGCAAATAAAATATCGGAGTAAACTGGTCTGATACCACACAATAAGACGCGGAGGAGATTATGGCAACTGCAAAGGATTTATTACGCGGCAGGGATTTGGGAAGGGTCTTCTTTGTTGGTCCGGATGCGCCTGTGCAAGATGCGATCGATTTACTGGCTGCCCACAACGTTGGGGCGCTGCTTGTGATGGATATACAAGGCAAGGTGGTAGGCATCCTTTCGGAACGCGATATTGTCCGCAAAGTAGGCTTGCGTGGCAAATCGGCCGACGAAAAAAAAGTATCGCAGATTATGACTTCGAAAGTACTCTATGTTGAAGCCAGCCAGACTGTCGAAGAATGTATGGCCTTGATGAACGAGAAGGGCATCCGACATCTACCGGTTTATGAGAATGGAGCACTGCTTGGGCTAATCTCGGTGCGGGATGTTTTGCACACGATCATTTCGGAACAGAAGATTTTCATCACACACCTGGAAAAATACATTCGCGGTGGGTAGGAATTAAAAATAATGAACGGGACCAATAAGATCCCTATCTAGTATTACTACGCAAGGTTGACGGGAAGTGATTGATATGGTCTGAAACGTAAAGGCATGGTATCTTTTCTCCGACCACGATCCAGTGGAAAGGAGACGATACCATGCCAAGCGGAATTGTAA
>Ga0187853_10003963_pt1 | contig 11122 bp, 8 predicted proteins | sample June2016WEW_6_10_2_FD_132417 | JGI IMG/M metagenome (GOLD analysis project Ga0187853, IMG submission 132417) | Peatland microbial communities from SPRUCE experiment site at the Marcell Experimental Forest, Minnesota, USA - June2016WEW_6_100 | ecosystem: Environmental > Terrestrial > Soil >...
ATTTCTCCGCAGACTCCGGCCGTGCTGATCTCCGGCCGAGTCAAAATCTACGAGCGCGAAACGCTCGCCGATGTTTTTCTGCCCAAGGGAATGTACGAACCCGCGGAACTGCTGGGACGCATTCGCCTGTTGCTGGTGCGCAAGCGCGGCCCCAAGCGCCACGCTGAACTCCACGCCTGTCCCGTGGAGCACGCGACCGTGGCATGAAGTAAGACCGCTCCCGAATTTTGCTGTCCGCGTGTGATATCGTTTTCACTGGATGCCGGCCTTTATCGAAGCCAGGGAACTGCGCAAAACTTACCGGGTGGGCAAAGTGGATGTGCCAGCCCTGCGCGGCGTCTCCTTCAGCGTGCAAAAGGGAGAGTTCGTCACCGTCGTAGGCCCTTCCGGCAGCGGCAAGTCCACGCTCTTTTATCTACTCGGCGGATTGACCCGCGCCGACTCGGGAAGCGTCACCATCGACGGCGTGGATTTTGCCACGCTCTCCGACGGCGAGCGCACCCGGTTGCGCAAAAGCAAGATCGGATTCGTCTTCCAGAAATTCAACCTTCTGCCCACGCTCAGCGCCCGCTCGAATGTTGAGATTGCCGTCGACATCGCCGGCCTGGGTAAGCCCGATCCCGCGTTCCTGAAGCAGATCACCGATATGCTCGGCATCGCCCAACGTCTGGAGCATCGGCCGAACGAGCTTTCCGGCGGCGAGCAGCAGAGAGTCGCGCTCGCCCGGGCTCTCATCAACCGCCCCGCCATCGTGCTCGCCGACGAGCCTACCGGCAACCTGGATTCGAAAAGCTCGAGCGTCGTCCTCAACATGCTGCGCCAGTCGAACAAGGATCTGGGCCAGACCGTGCTCATGATTACGCACAATCCCGAGGCCGCCGAGTATGGCGACCGCATCGTCCACATGCGCGACGGCCAGATCGTAGCGGCCGATGAAGATCCGCAGTGGTCGCCGCATCATCCGGCTGAACACTTGCAGTCCTGATCGCCCCGTTTGCTCCTCTGGGAGGCCGTCGTCTATACTCAAAGGGCTGGGCGGGAGTAACTCAGTGGTAGAGTGCGACCTTGCCAAGGTCGAAGTCGCGGGTTCAAATCCCGTCTCCCGCTCCAGTTTCTTAAAAGCCCTGCCCCAGCGACGGCTTTTCGTTTCAGCGTGTCGTTTTAGTGAAATATCCGGCGCGGTAGCCAAGTGGTAAGGCCGAGGTCTGCAAAACCTCTATCGTGAGTTCGATTCTCACCCGCGCCTCCAATTTTTCAGTGACTTAGCTGGCCCTGTGATCCGTGGTGTATCCTGCACTCCTACGCCAGTCGAGTCACAGACCAAAGGGCCTTCACGGATTTGAACGCGAGGGCCTTCACTCCGTTTAAGGCCCGGTGAACGCATCTCGGTGCGCCATCGTCGCTGCTGCCATTACCCCCTACAACCGTAATCTTATCCCGGTGACCGCTCCGCGCTACAGCAGCGGAGTGGAGGTTCCAAGCGATGAGGAAATGGGAATATCAGATACAGAGTGTCCCTGTTCTAGGAGACGTAGCCCTTGTGCTGAACCGACTTGGTGAGGAAGGATGGGAGCTAGTTGCGGTCGTAGGCACGAACTACTTCTTGAAACGCGAGAGACGTTAGAGGCGATGCGCTGGGCATCGAAGTGCGGAACTGAACTGCCTGATGATTCGCAGTTCTGCCGGAAGTGTGGACAGGCTCAGAGCGTTGCTTCTACCAGCGCAGGGGCAGGAGCCGCCGTTGGCACCCGCGCGTAGCCCTGTAGCAGCACAGCCCAAGAGCAAAAACGCTATTGAGAATTGTCTCCGGTACACAGTGGCAGCGATTTTCTTACTTAGGAGGAATTATGAAACTCGTATCGAAACTGATTGTGTTGGTTGCTCTGGCGTTTTCCGCGCCGTTCGTTCATGCGGCATATACCGCAGCCAATCTTGAAAAACTTTGCAACGATTGGAGTGGAGATGTTAACGCTGGCGGCTACAGTCTCAGTCAACCAATGATTCTTGTTCACGCAACTGCTTGCGAGTCTTTCATCACGGGCTACGTCTATGGAATTAAAGGAACTATGGGAACCGACGATAAAGGCGTTCTCGGGACCTACACCATTGAAAAGGGTGTGACATCTCCACAAGCGGTCAAAGTGTTCACTCTTTATCTATCGAACCATCCCGAAGAAGAGAACAAACTTGCTGGTGACGTGCTATTTCGGGCGATGACACAGGCCGGACTGCTCGCCGTAGTCCCACAGAAATCCGAACCTGCGATAGTCCCACAGAAATCTGAACCTGCGATGCCGCTTGCGAGCATAGTCGTGAAATCCACGCCTCCGGGCGCTGACATAAACGTTGACGGAAAGTGGATGGGTAGCACGCCATCCACCATCCAGTTGGCCCCCGGAGAGCACGAAATTTCAGTCGAGAAAGAGGGGCTGAGGCCTTGGCAGCGGACAATGACAGTCACCGCTGGTGGAAGCTCTACCATCGATGCGACGTTGGAGAAGCCGCGGAAACTAAGCGGGAAGTGAACCGCGGACCCGCGATCCGTTTGCGATCCGTTAACGCGAACTACCATGTACTAATGTCAACTTTCAGTGCCAGCCGTGCTCTGCAAGTGCTTGCGTTTACGTTTCAGGGCGGATTCGATTCTCACCCGCGCCTCCAAATTTTATCCTGCACAAAAAACAGTGGAGCGCCGGGCATCCCCGCCCGGCCGCCAAACCGCCTGGGACGGGCAAGACGCCAGTCGCTCCACCATAATGATTCAGCACTCGCTGCTAAATCCGCGCACACACCGCCTTGGTCTGCGTGTAGAGTTCGAGAACGTCTTTGCCCATCTCGCGTCCCCGCCCCCGACTGTTTGCAGCCGCTGAAGGGCAGCGCCGCGTCAAAGATGTTGTAGCACTCTATCGGGGTGCTTCCGGCGGGTTTCCGGAATGTCCTTTGCGCACTGACCGCCGCGTTACTTGATGTCCTTCATCGCCATGAGCGAACCGTAGTCGTGGCCGGAGGGTTCGACGGCTCGCGCTACCACCCCGTCAAAAGCTTCGCGGAGTTCGGGAGACCTCGCCACCAGTGCCTTGATTACGGCCGTATTTTCCTGAAACGTGCGCGCGGTGTTCGATACATCGGCGGCCTGATACTTTACCTCCACGTCAAGATCGTTGCCCACGGCCAGCATAAAGATTTCGGTCAAATGATAGATCTTGCCGCCGGCGCTTAGATCCACCGTGTTTCCGTTCACCGGCACATCGGCGGGTTGCGCTGCCTGTGCCTCGTCGTAGAGTTGGTCGGTGGCGAGCGTGCTCATGACGTCAACGGGAGCGGTCAGGAAGATCGCCTCGCGGTAATACAACCAGGCGTTGTGATTCTGTGATTTGGTTTTGAAATCGCGGGCGCGCTGCGTGAACCATGCGGCATCATGTCCTGCCGCCTGCGAGGATCTGGGGAAAAAACCTGCCAGCTTCCAGTCGCTGCCTTCCTGCTCCAGGACCAGCGTCAGCGTCATGACAGCCTTGTCGCCGTTCACGTCAATAATCGTCACCCCGTACTGGCCGGGCGGCAGATTAGGCAGGACAAATACCGCGCTATCCTTCGTCTGACCCAACTTCCCAAACACTCCGCACAGAAATTCAGCGCGTGCGAGCGGTTCTGGGCCATCGGCGGTCAGCAAAAAGGGCGGCCGAACCGTTGCTTTTGCGCCGGTGAACGCGGACTGGTTCTCTTTGACTGCGGCTTCGATTCCAGCAAAACTGGCTGCCACGGAGGCAATGGAATTCTGCTTCAGAGCGGCTGAATCGCCCCGCGCCGACATTTCGAAATAACGCTTCGCCACGGTTTCGAGCGCGGTTCGCACCGAGGCATCCATGTCCGCGGCGCTTTGGCAGGTCTGGGCGTGGGACGAGGCTCCCAGCAGTAGCAGCCACAGCCATCGCCGGCAGCGCCGTCGATTCCGGAGCGCGAATTCCGAACGAACACCCGAAGCCATACCCAAAGGGAAAGCCTCCGCTGGCATTTTACGCGCTGTCCAAGCCGAAGGCAGCCTAAATGCTTGCAGAGGTTGTACCTGCAATGGGTCTTTAGTCACAAATACGCAAGAAATAAGGCCGTCCGGCGTTCTATGAGCGGTGGTAAAATCAGGCAGGGACCGAGCGGCGGTGGGACCCTTAGCCGCTCGCGCGAACGGGAAATTCTGATGCCACGCACACGCAGATCGATCGCTTTGGGGCTCTTGTTGGCAGCTTCGGTCCTTCTCGCTCAGACTGCTCTCGCTCAGAATGCCGGCCAGACCGCAGCCCAGACCGCCCCGCCGACCACCCCGCACCACAAATCCCATAAGACCCCGAAACCACTCGTACTCGCGCCGCTGCCGGGCGATCCGATGAGTCAGTTGCCGATGGACCAGCTTCCGTCAACGCCGGCGAAGGTCAGCTATCAAGGCGGGTTGCTGACGATCTCGGCTCAGAATTCGACTTTAGGCGAAATCCTGCGCGATGTGCGCAAGCTTACCGGGGCTTCGATTGAAATCCCTCCAGGCACAAACGAGCGAGTGGTCACTGACCTCGGCCCGGGAGCGCCGCGGGATGTTCTCGCGGTATTGCTCAACGGCTCCTCGTTCAATTACGTGATGCTGGGTTCAAACTCAGATCCCACGGCGGTTTCGAGCGTGATCCTTATGGCAAAACCATCGGCGCAGGGAGAGGCCCAGACTGCCGCGAACGTGTATGAGAACAATCCGAGGGCGGCGCCAGCGAACCGCTTCCCGCCGCAGCCGGGACAAGCTCTGATTGCACCAGCTGTCGAAGCCGACGACAGCAAAGATGACGATGCCGACGACAGCGCCGACGATCAGGTCCAGCCCCAGCCCCAGCCCGGACAACCTGCACAACCCGGAGCAAACGCCCAGGACCAGCAGCAACAGCCAGAACCAAACCAGCCCAGCGCGGGGCCGAGAACTCCTGAGCAGATTCTGGAGATGCTCCGCAGACAACAGCAGTCCGGGGGTGCCGTCGTTACTCCCCCGCAGCCGCCCCAGCAGTAGCCGCGTATCCCTGGGCCTCCAAGGAAACACTACTTCTCAGACTCAACAGAAAGCTTGCGGGGAGCGCTTAGTCGCCGTTTATGTGGCCTTGATGGGGTACCAACGCCCGAAGGACATTGGACGGTCGAGAGGGGTTGACGGCGGCCAATACGCCGCGAATCGCACAATACGCGCCGAATACACCCAGAATCACACTCAAGATTGCGGTACTGCTAACCAAAAATGCCACGGAAAGTGCGCTCACAATACTGACCCTTGCTGGCAGCCACCCTGCGAATCGCGCGGCTGCAAATGTTTTACTCTATCCGCATTTGACCCCCGCCGCTGTTAACTAATAAAATACGAGAATCGAACTGCGTATCTCCACTCTCCAACATTTCTTGGGACTCGTCCACGTTACGGAAGTCCATAAAGTAATGTGCTAAATGGCCATCACCAGAATCTCGGTGCGCGGCGCGCGCCAGCACAACCTGAAGAATATTGACGTCGAGATTCCTCGCAATACTTTGACGGTCATTACGGGTCTGAGCGGCTCCGGCAAATCCTCGCTCGCTTTCGATACGATTTACGCCGAAGGCCAGCGCCGCTACGTCGAAACGCTTTCCGCCTACGCCCGCCAGTTTCTCGACCAGATGGAGCGCCCCGACGTCGATTCGATCGACGGCCTCAGCCCATCGATTTCCATCGAGCAGAAAACCACCAGCCGAAGTCCGCGTTCCACCGTCGGCACCATCACCGAAATCTACGATTACCTGCGCCTGCTCTACTCTTCGATCGGTGTGCCCCATTGCCCGAATTGTGGCAAGCCCATCACCCGGCAGTCGGCCGAGCAGATCGTGCAGCGCGTCATGTCGCTCACGCCCGACGACCGCGTCATGATCATGGCGCCCATCGTTCGAGGCCGCAAAGGCGAATTCAAAAAAGAGATGGAGAAGCTCGTCCAGCACGGTTTCTCCCGCGCCCGCGTGGATGGCGAACTGATGAATTTGGAGGACGACCTCGCGCTCGACAAACGCAAGAACCACACCATCGAAGTCGTCGTGGATCGCCTGCTGGTGAAGCCCGGAATCGAACACCGCCTCGAACTCTCGGTCGGGCTGGCCATGAAACTCGGAGGCGGTCTCGTCCTGGTCGCCGTCGTCAACGGAGACGAAACCCTTTATTCCTCGCGCCTCGCCTGTCCCGACTGCGGCATCAGCGTTCCGCAACTTGAGCCGCGATCATTCTCGTTCAACAGTTCCTATGGCGCCTGTCCCGAGTGCCACGGCCTCGGAAGCCGCTACGATCTGGATCCGGCCAAGGTGATTGTCGATTGGTCGAAGCCGCTGCTCGACGGCGGCCTGGGCCCCGGTTCGTCATCGCAGAACCTGATTCGCAGCCTGCAGTTGGTTGTCCTGGCCTATGGTTTCGACTTGACGACGCCCTTCGAGAAATTTCCTGACAAGATTCAAAACCTCCTGCTCTACGGCGAACCGCAGCGCGGCGGCCAGCGCGAAAGCCAGCGCGAAAAGAGGACTGGATTTCTCGGGATTCTCGGCCACCTCAAGCAGAATCTCGAAGCCTCCACTTCCGATACTTATCGCGAATATCTGCTCGACTTCATGTCGGCCACCGAATGTTCTGTGTGCCACGGCAAGCGCCTGCGTCCGGAAAGCCTGGCAGTCAAGGTGAACGGCATGTCCATTGCCGATTTCACCAGCCTCCCGATTGCGCGCGCGCTCGAAGCCGCGCGCACGATCAAATTGACGGGCAGGGAGCTGACCATCGCCGGACGCATCGCGCACGAAATCACCGAACGCCTCGAATTCCTCGACAACGTCGGGCTCGGCTACCTGTCGCTCGGCCGCTCCGCCGCCACGCTCTCCGGTGGAGAAGGCCAGCGCATCCGCCTCGCCACTCAAATCGGATCCAAACTGCGCGGCGTTCTCTACGTTCTCGACGAGCCTTCCATCGGGCTGCACCACCGCGACAACGGGCGTCTTCTCACTGCGCTCGAAAACTTGCGCGACCTTGGCAATACCGTCCTCGTCGTCGAGCACGATGAAGAAACCATCCGGCGCGCCGACTATGTCATCGACCTCGGCCCCGGCGCCGGTCGTCACGGCGGCGAGTTGGTAGCCAGTGGTACCCCCGCCGAAATCATGCACTCGCCCGCCTCCCTCACCGGCGCCTACATCTCCGGACGCCAGCACATCGCCATGCTTCCCGAGCGCCGCAGCCCCAATGGGAAAGCCCTCACCGTTCTCGGTGCGCGCGAGAACAACCTTAAGAATCTCGACGTCGTTTTTCCGCTCGGCGTGATGACGGTTGTCACCGGCGTTTCCGGCTCCGGCAAATCAACCCTGGTCAACGATATCCTGTACCGCGCGCTGGCCAAGCAGCTTTATCGTTCGCGCGAAGAGCCCGGCACGCACAAAGCCATCACCGGAGCGGAGCTGGTCGACAAAGTCATTCGCATCGACCAGTCGCCCATCGGCCGCACTCCGCGCTCCAATCCCGCAACCTATACCGGCATCTTCGCGCAGGTTCGCGACCTCTACGCCATGCTGCCCGAATCCCGCGAGCGCGGATATAAACCCGGACGCTTCTCCTTCAACGTTCCCGGCGGACGCTGCGAGGCCTGCCAGGGCGGAGGCCAGCGCCGCATCGAAATGAACTTCCTGCCCGACGTTTACGTGCGATGCGAAGTCTGCGGTGGACGCCGCTATAACCACGAAACGCTGTCGGTCCACTACAACGGCTCTTCCATCGCCGACCTGCTTGAAACGCCCGTATCGGACGTGCTCCAGATTCTCGAAAACATCCCGCAGGTCAACCAAAAGCTGCAAACGCTGGTCGACGTCGGCCTCGGATACATTCACCTTGGTCAATCTGCCGTCACCCTCTCCGGCGGCGAAGCCCAGCGCATCAAGCTCGCCCGCGAACTCGGCAAGCGCCAGACCGGAAAAACGCTTTATCTGCTGGATGAGCCGACCACCGGATTGCACTTCGACGACGTACGCAAGTTACTCGATGTCCTACACCGTCTCACCGATCTCGGAAACACAGTCATCATCATCGAGCATAACCTCGACGTAATCCGCAACGCCGACTGGATCCTCGACCTGGGCCCCGAAGGCGGAGAAGGAGGCGGCCGCATCGTAGCCCAGGGCACGCCCGAACAAGTCGCGCGCGTGAAAAAGTCCTACACTGGACAGGCGCTGACCGCGTATTTCAACGGCTCGGCAAAAAATGGATCGGCAAGAAATGGGTCGGCAAAAAATGACTCGGCAAGAGGCGTGCTCGCGCCCACTGGCACAGGGGAACTCGTGTGAACTTTTCTGCTGACGATCTCCCCGAGAGCCCGAAGCCGGAGACTGCTGATGCGGTGCCTGTGTGGGGACGGGCGCCCTCGCCCGTCCAGGCCGAGCAAAGCTCGGCAGACGCCCGCGGCCACAGTGACTCTGGATCCGCTTTGCCCGCCGGTGACGCCCAGTCCGCCGAACTCGTCCCCCCTGCGCCGCCTGATCCAGCGTGGAATGGCTGGGACGTCTTCCGCCTCACGTTCCTCACCATCGTGGCGCTCTTCGTCGGCGTGTTTACCGTGCTGCTCATCGCCCGCTGGCGGTTTTACCCGCACACCGCCCTCGGCGAAATCGCTCGCATTCCTCTAGTAGTAGTGGCCGGACAATCCCTGGCCTACCTTCTCATCCTCGCCTACATGTATGTTCTAGTGACCCGCGAGCGCCGTCGTCCCGATTTTCTCGCCGCCATTCACTGGAACTGGCCTTCCAACATTGCCGTTTACGTGTTGGCGGGCTTCGCGCTTTCTCTGGCGTTGCAAGGTCTGGCCCATCTGTTGCCGATTCCGAAAGAGTTGCCGATCGACAGCTTTTTCCGCACCCCCGCCGAAGCCTGGGCGCTCAGCATCCTCAGCGTTACACTCGCACCGCTGATGGAGGAGCTTTTTTTCCGAGGCTTTCTTTATCCTGTGCTCGCACGCCGCCTCGGTTTGCCGCTGGCCGTCTTCGTCACCGCGCTCGGTTTTGCCCTGCTCCACGGTGCGCAATTGATGTTCGCCTGGGGGCCGGTGCTCGTGGTCTTCCTCGTCGGCCTGGTCCTGACGATGGTGCGAGCCAAAACAAATTCCGTCGCCGCCAGCCTGCTCATCCACATGGCCTACAACGGAACCATCACCGTATTCATGTTCGCCGCCACCGACGGATTCCGCCATCTGGAAAAACTCGGTAGCCAGTAGTCAGTTGCCAGTAGCCAGTCGCTCGGTTCTCACTGGCAACTGGCTACCGGCAACTGGCAACTGCTGCTAAATTAGAAGTTCATGTCCACCGCGCGACAAGAGCTCCTGAAACTGCTGGCGCATAAATCATTTTGCCTGGGGGAGTTTCAGTTATCCGCCGGCGGCACCAGCGACTATTACATCGACTGCCGCGCCACTACGCTCGACGCCCGTGGTGCGCAACTGGTCGGCGAAGTCTTCCTCGATGAAATCCGCGAGCAGGGCTGGGAAGCCGACGCCATCGGCGGACTGACCATGGGCGCCGACCCCATCGTCGTCTCCGTCGTTGTCACCAGCGGGACCCTGCACGGCTTCCTGGTGCGTAAAGCCGAGAAGCTGCATGGTACCGGCCAGCGCATCGAAGGCTTCCGCGAAAAAGGCGCGCGGGTGGTGATTGTGGACGACGTTTGCACCACCGGATCCTCCACTGTGCAAGCCATCGAAGCGGCCCGCGATTTCGGATTCGAAGTGGTCGGCGTCATGTGCCTGGTCGAGCGTCAGGATGCCCACGGCCGCCCCAGCGTAGAAAAAGCCGCCGCCCCCGCAAACTTCATCTCGATCTTCACCGCGAACGAGGTGCGGAAAGAGCATTTAGCAATGAGCACTTAGCATTTGGCCGCGAACAGCGAACCGCGAACGACGAACGACTAACGACCAACGACTGACCTATGATCCAGACCCTGGAATGGACTCCCCGCGGCGTAGTCTTCATCGATCAGACGAAGCTGCCCACCGAAGAAGTGTACGTAACCTGCACCACGCACCAGCAGGTTGCCGGCGCGATCCGCAACATGGTTGTCCGCGGAGCGCCCGCCATTGGCGTCGCCGCCGCCATGGGCATCGCGCTGGGCGTGAAGAATTCCAAGGCGGAGAACGGCGCCGACCTCAAAATAGACTTCGACCAGATTTGCGAAACCATCCGCCAGACGCGCCCCACCGCCGTGAATTTGTTCTGGGCGATCCGCCGTATGCAGCAGAAGTTTGAGCGTATCCGCATTCGCCCCATCGCGCAAATCAAGCAGGAATTGGTCGAAGAATCCCGGCGCATGCACGCCGAAGACATCGCCGCCAATCAGGCCATAGGGCGCCACGGCGCAACGCTCATGCCGTCCAGCGGCGGCGTGCTCACCCACTGCAACGCTGGAGCGCTCGCCACCGCCGGCTACGGTACCGCGCTCGGCGTAATCCGCGCGGCTGTCGAACAAGGCAAGAAGATTCACGTCTACGCCGACGAAACGCGTCCCTTTCTGCAAGGCTCGCGCCTCACCGCATGGGAGCTGATGAAAGACGGCATCCCCACCACCGTCATCTCCGACAACATGGCCGGAGCCATGATGCAGCAACGCAAAATAGGAGCCGTCGTCGTCGGCGCCGATCGCATCGCCGCCAACGGAGACGTGGCCAACAAAATCGGCACCTACACCGTGGCCGTCCTCGCCAAGGAGCACGGCATCCCGTTCTACGTAGCAGCGCCGATTTCAACCGTCGATCTCGCCACGCCCGATGGCAGCAAAATTCCCATCGAGCAGCGCAACCCGAGAGAAGTCACGCACATCGCCGGCAAGCAATTGGTCCCCGACGGAGTTCAGGTCGAGAACCCTGCCTTCGACGTGACCCCCGCAAAATACATAGCTGCGATCATCACCGAACGCGGAATTGCGCGCGCGCCGTACACAGAATCGCTGCGAAAACTGTCGGAGGCGCCAAAGCTCACGTAGGGGCGGACGCCCTCGTCCGCCCAGCCGGGCGAAGCTCGGCAGATTGCCTCGGACCCATCCCTGATGCCCACCATTTCCCAGTCCGAACTC
>Ga0187853_10003967_pt1 | contig 11112 bp, 8 predicted proteins | sample June2016WEW_6_10_2_FD_132417 | JGI IMG/M metagenome (GOLD analysis project Ga0187853, IMG submission 132417) | Peatland microbial communities from SPRUCE experiment site at the Marcell Experimental Forest, Minnesota, USA - June2016WEW_6_100 | ecosystem: Environmental > Terrestrial > Soil >...
AACAAACGGCGCCGGCAGCAGAAGGCCGCACCCCCGTTCGTGACGGCCAAGCTGCAGCAGGCCGCGTACAAGCGCCACCACTACCCGGTCCGGAGGACGATGCAACTCGCCCAGAAACTCTACGAGGGCGTGGACCTCGGCGGCGGGGAGAGGGTCGGCCTGATCACCTACATGCGCACCGACTCCGTGCGGGTTGCCGCCGAGGCGCTGGCTGCCGTTCGCGATCTGATCGCGTCCCAGTACGGCGCCGGGTTCCTCCCCGAGAAACCCAACTTCTTCAAGAACCGCTCGGAGGCGCAGGACGCCCACGAGGCGATCCGTCCCACGGACCCGGCTCGCACACCGGAGTCGGTGGCCCGTCACCTCTCCGCCGACGAGCTCAAGCTCTACACGCTGATCTGGCAACGTTTCGTCGCCTCGCAGATGACGCCGGCGGAGTTCGACGTTACCGACGTACTCGTCGAAGCCGGACGCTACGGTTTCAAGGCGCGCGGCGAGGTCGAGGTGGACGCCGGGTTCCTCCGCGTCTATCGCGAGGAGGAGGAGCCGCAGGCCGGCGAGAAGCCGGCCCAGGAGCAGGAGGACGAGGAGCCGACCTCCAGGCGTCTGCCGGTTTTGGCGGATGGGGAGACGCTCGCCCTTGAAGAGCTCGCCTCGACGCAGAAGTTCACCCAGCCGCCGCCCCGCTTCACCGAGTCCACACTGGTCAAGGCGCTGGAGGAGAACGGCATCGGGCGCCCGTCGACGTACGCCCAGATCATCGCGACGCTCTCCGACCGCTCGTACGTCGAGCGCCAGAAGGGGACGTTCTTCCCGACCGAACTCGGCAAGCTGGTCAGCCGCCTCCTGATCGGCTCCTTCGGCGATCTCATCAACGAGACGTACACGGCGCGGATGGAGGAAGAGCTGGACGCCATAGCCGAGGGCAAGCTCGACTGGCACAAAGCGATCGCGCGTTTCTGGGCTTCGTTCACCGCCGACCTCGAGCGGGAGAAGGCCGAGATGACCTCGGTGAAGCGTCAGGGCGTCGCCACCGACCAGACCTGCCCGACCTGCGGCGCCCCCATGTTGCTGCGCTTCGGGCGGTATGGCGAGTACCTTGCCTGCTCCAACTACCCGACGTGCAAGACGACTCGCGAGCCCGGCGCTCCGGGGATCACTCCCGAGGCCCCGTCGTGCCCGGAGTGCAGCTCGCCGATGGTTCTCAAGCGCTCGCGGTTCGGGCAGTTCTGGGCGTGCTCGCGCTACCCGGAGTGCAAGGGGATTCGCAAGCTTACGACCGGCAAAGCCAGCCCCAACACGCCCAGCGGCGTGGCGTGCCCCGAGTGCGAGGAAGGCGAGATCGTCGAGAAGCGCTCCCGGCGCGGACGCTCCTTCTGGGGGTGCAACCGCTACCCGAAGTGCTCGTTCACGCTGCCGGCCAAGCCGGTGCTCTGCGCCTGCCCATCGTGCGGTGCTCCCTTCGTGATGGAGAAGACGACGGTCCGGCGGGGCGTCGAGTGGGTCTGCGCGAAGGACGGATGCGGCTTCCGCGGTCCGGCTGAAGGCCAGGCGACCCGCGGCGATACCCAGCCCGCGGAGGCCTCGGAGGGTGATGCAGGGCCTGTGGCCGTCAAGCCTCCGAAGGTCACGGCGCGCAAGCACGCGAAGGCGCGGAAACCGCGCGCGAAGTGACCGATCGCGTGACCGTTGTCGGAGGTGGTCTCGCCGGGTGCGAGGCTGCCTGGCAGCTCGCGTGCGCCGGCGCAGCCGTGCGCTTGGTGGAGATGCGCCCGGGCGTGTCGACGCCCGCCCACCGCACCGGCGACCTGGCCGAGCTTGTCTGCTCCAACTCGCTGCGCTCCGACAATCCAGAGAACGCCGTTGGCCTGCTCAAGCGTGAGATGGCTTCGATGGGCTCGCTCATCATGGCCACTGCGAGGGCCGCAGCTCTCCCGGCCGGGGACGCGCTGGCGGTCGACCGCGAGGCGTTCGCCGCCGGCGTCGAGGGAGCGATCGGGGGCCACCCGCTGATCACCGTTGCGCGAGAGGAGGTTCGCGCGGTGCCCGACGGCCCGGCGATCGTCGCCACCGGTCCTCTCACGGCACCTGCCCTCCACGAGTCGTTGTCGGCTCTACTCGGCGAGGGTTCGCTCTCGTTCTTCGACGCGATCGCTCCGGTCGTCATGGCGGACTCGCTGGAGATGACCAGGCTGTTCCGCGCCTCGCGCTACGGCAAGGGTGGGGACGACTACCTCAACGCAGCGATGGACCGCGAGGCATACCTGGGCTTCGTGAAAGCCCTGCGCGCCGCGGAGAAGGTTGCCGAGAGGGAGTTCGAGCGCGACGTTCCGTACTTCGAGGGGTGCCTGCCGATCGAGGTGATGGCCGAGCGTGGGGTCGACACCCTGCGGTACGGTCCGATGAAGCCGGTGGGGTTGCAGGACCCCGCCACAGGGCGCCATCCGTACGCCGTGGTCCAGCTCCGCCGCGACGACCTTGCGGCGTCGCAGTGGAACCTCGTGGGCTTCCAGACCCGCATGACGTTCGCGGCGCAACAGCAGGTGTTCCGCACGATCCCCGGCCTCGAGAACGCCCGCTTCGTGCGGCTCGGGATGATCCACCGCAACACGTTCATCTGCGCCCCGAAGCACCTCGACGCGCAGCTCCGCCTGAAGGCCCGTCCGTCGGTGCGCCTCGCGGGACAGCTCAACGGCGTGGAGGGGTACGTCGAGTCCGCGGCGATCGGGCTTCTGGCCGGACTGTCGCTCGCCTCCGAACTGCGGGGGCTCGATCTTCCGCCGCCTCCGCCGTGGACCGCGCACGGCGGGCTCGTGCGTCACCTCACCGAGCGCCCGCCGCACCGGTTTCAGCCGGCCAACGCCGCCTGGGGGCTGATGAGCGACCCGATGACCGAGCTGCCGCGGGAGAAGGGGCAACGCCGCAAGGCCGCTGTGGCCGCCGCGCTCGAGGCGATTGTTTCGTGGCGGGCCGCGGTCGGATGGGCGGTCCCCGTCATTCCTCCCACCCTGCTCGGGCACCGGGCGTAGGGCGCAGAAGAGGCCTGGCCGCTGGTCGGCCGTAGCGGTCGCCCGCCGAACGGCCGGCCGTTCGGTGCGAGGGATCTAGGGTTCAGGGCACTGCGAGCCTGCGGAGTGCCGCGACTTCCGAGGATGTGAGTTCGCGGCCCTCGCCCTGGCGCAGGTCGCCGAGGTCGACGGGACCGATTGCGGTGCGGACGAGTCGCCGGACGTTGAACCCCGCCGCGAGGAACAGGCGCCGGATCTCTCGGTTTCGTCCCTCGTGGAGCACGACCTCGAAACGAGTTCCGCCGCGGGGCGCCTTGCCGAGCCGGCGCACCTCGGCGGGGAGCGCGGGTTGCCCTTCGATCACGAATCCGCCGCGGCGCATCCCTTCCAGATCGTGCTCGCGGGGGAATCCCTCGACGGCCACAAGGTAGGTCTTGGCGACGGCTCCCGGGTCCATCAGGAGCTGCGCGAAGCGCGAGTCGTCGCAGAACAGAAGCAGCCCTTCGGAGTCCTTGTCGAGGCGCCCGACCGCGAACCAGTCGCGGCGCTCGGGGCGAAGCATCTCGAAGACGGTGCTTGCGCCTCCCTCCCTCACCCGTGACACCACGACCCTGCGGGGCTTGTTGAAGGCGAAGAGCCTCGGCAGGTTCAGATCCCTCCTTCCGGCCGGAACGCGGTGTCGTAGAGACGGCGGGCCCACCCCCGCATCGCGAAGTCGCTCCCCTTCGATCCCAACTTGCCGCCCAGCACCCACTGCCGGAGGGGGACGGAGAACCCGGTCTTCTTGCGGGTGAACACGGCGGGCGGCAGCGGCTTGGAGGGACTCGCGGGCAGGTAGCGCTTGCGGTCGCCGTGCGCGTGCACCAACAGCGGCGCCACCGCGCGCAACAGGTGCGCTTCGACGAGCGGCACCCGCACCTCGAGCGAGTGCGCCATGCTGGCCCAGTCGACGTCGCGCAAGAGCTGGTCCTTCATGTAGAAACGCGAGTCGAGCGCCACGATCCGCTCGAACGCCCGCCCCGGGTCGGGCTCGAGGCCTTGGGTGAACAGCCCGACCGGGTCGAGCCGCCGCATCCCCTCCCGGGCGACCTCCTCGCCGACGATCTCGCCGAGCTCCCACGGCATGAACATCGCGCGCAGCACGAAGTACGCGTTCGGGTAGTCGCGGCTGTACTTGATGACGGCGCCGCTCTTCGGGCTCACGCGCGCGCTGCGCTTCGGGGCGAGCGCCCGATACGCCGCCAGGACCGCGTCCCCGAGGAACGGGACGCGCGACGGGATCCCCCAGACGCGCACCGCGAGCGGCACCTTCCAGTAGGTGAAGTACCCGCCGAGGAGCTCGTCGCCTCCCGTGCCGGAGAGCGCCACCTTGATTCCGACTTCCGCAACGGCGCGGCTCACGAAGTACGAGTTGACCGCGTCCACCGTGGGCTGGTCCATCGCCTCGATGACCTTCGGGAACTCCCGCTGAAACTCGTCCTTCGAAATGAGCCGCGTGGTGTGGTCCGTACCGTAGTAACGGGCGACTTCCTCCGCGAGAGGCGCCTCGTCGCGGACCGTACCCTGGTACTCGGTGAATGCGAGAGTCACCGTCTTGAGATCCACGGCGCCCGCGTCGCGGGCCAGGCCGATGATCGACGTCGAATCACGACCGGACGACAGGAACGCGCCGACCCGCACGTCCGACACGAGGTGGTGGCGGACCGAATCGAGGAACGCCTGCCGCATCCGCTCGACCCTCTCCTGTTCGGAGACCCTGGCCGGATTGCGCACGGCCTCTGCGAGGATCTCCGCGATGGACGCATACGCGCGCGGCGCCGCCACCCCGCGCTCGTCGACCCACGCGTAGCTGCCCGCAGGGAGCGCACGGATCGCCTCGTAGAGCGTGAACGGCTCGGGCACCGAGCCGCGCAGGAAGAAGCCGACCACGCCGGCCGGGTCCTGGCGGCGCGAAACCCGCCCGCCGGCGAGCAATGCCTTCACCTGGGATGCGATCCGCACGCACCCGGAGCCGGCCGTGTAGTACAGCGGTTTGACGCCGTAGAGGTCGCGCGCGAGGAGCGTCTTGCCGGCCTTGATGTCGTACAGCGCGAAGGCGAACATCCCCAGGAGGCGCGGGAGCATCTCGGTGCCCATGACGGCGTACAACTCGAGCAGCACCTCGGTGTCGGAGGTGCCGCGCAAGCCCGCGCCGCCGTCCGGCAGCAGCGACCGCAGCTCGCGATAGTTGTAGATCTCGCCGTTGAAGACGATGACTCTCGTGCCGTCCGCACTGACCATCGGCTGGTCGCCCGTGGCGGAGAGGTCGATGATGGCGAGGCGGCGGTGGCCTAGACCCACGCGCCCGTCGGGAGAGAACCACTCGCCGGATCCGTCGGGCCCGCGGGAGGCCATCGAGTCACGGATCCGGAGGAGCTCCTCCCGATCCACGGCGGGTCCGCGGGGATCGAAGCTGCAGATGGCGGCGATTCCGCACATGGCCAGTGGCAGCCTCGCAGCGGCGAGGCTCGGGGCATTATCGGGTATCGGCGCGGCCGGTCAAGCCGGAGGCTACAATGCCCGGGTGCCCTGGCGTCTCGACGAGTTCACCGCCTACGTGCGCGACGAGCGCAACCTCTCGCCCAACACGCTGCGGGCGTACGAGCGCGAAGTTTCGCAGTTCGTCGCCTTCGCGGGCAGCGAGATGGGGTGCACCGGCCCGCGCGGGGTGAGCGCGAACGTCATCCGCGCCTACCTTGCGCACCTGCACGGCAGAAAGCTCGCCCGCGTCTCAACGCAGCGGGCGCTCGCCGCGCTGCGCACGTACTTCCGGTTTCTGGGCCGCGAAGGCGAGGTGGAGACCAACCCTGCCAAGGTCGTGCCGACCCCGCGAGCCCCCAAGAAGTTGCCGGAGGTCGTGACGTCGCCCCAGCTCGCCGAGCTGCTCGAGGCGCTGCCGCAGGACCCCGCGGGACGGCGCGACCGCGCGTCGCTCGAGCTGCTTTACGGGTCCGGGCTGCGCGCGAGCGAGCTGGTGGGGCTCGACCTCGACGACGTGGACCTCAACCGGAGGCTCGCCCGGGTGCGCGGCAAGGGCGGCAAGGAGCGCCTTGTCCCGTTCGGGCGCGAGGCCGAGCGCGCCATCCGCGCGTACCTTCCCGACCGTGCGGCCTGGCGCTTCCACGGCCGGGAGCTGCCGTCCGGCGAGCCGCTCTTCGTCAACCAGCGCGGCGGGAGGCTGTCGGACCGCTCCTTGCGCCGCATCCTCGACGCCGCGGTTTTCCGCGTGGCGATGGTGACTCACATCCACCCCCACACGCTGCGCCACGCGTTCGCCACGCACCTGCTCGAAGCGGGGATGGACCTGCGCGCGATTCAGGAGTTGCTCGGCCACGCCTCGCTGTCCACCACCCAGCGCTACACGCACCTCGACCTCGCCCACCTGATGGACACCTACAACAAAGCGCATCCGAAGGCGTGAATGCAGGAATTTGGTGCCCCTGGCCAAGAGGGTGTCGGAGGTTTTTGAGGCTCGGTCAGCGCTGCTCGGGCCGCCGCGCGAGGGCCTCCAGCGCCGACGCGATGCGTTCCGCGCGCGAAACGCCCCGTCAGCTCGAGAAGAGCAAGGCGATGCCAACGAGTGTGACCACAGTGCCAGTGAGCGCGCGGGCTGTCGGCCGGTAGCGTTCCGTGGCCATCAGAAGCGGGATCACGAGCACGGGAGTGGTCGCCATCAGGGTTGCTGCGATCCCCACGTCGGTGTGGCGGGCGGCCACGAGTGACATCCAAACTCCGAGGAATGGGCCAAACACGGCCCCGCCCAAGAGGAACGGCCAGGCACGACGCACCGACCCGGACACGTCGAGGGCACACACCCGGCCGGTGAGTGCCGTGAGCGTCCAGATCAGCGATGTGGCGGCAGCCATCCGGACCCAGGTCCCGGTGAGCGCCGGCATCTCCCCCGCCATGCCGATCTTGGCCAGCACGAGCCCCACCCCCTGGCACACGGCGCCCACGACCGCGAGTGCGACGCCAGGGATCTCCCGATGGCCACTCACCTCCCCAGCCTTGCGCTCGCCCACCACCCAGGACACACCTGCAAGGGTGGTGGCAATCCCAAGCAGCGCCGTGCGGCCGGGTTGCTCTTTGAGCAGCATCAGCCCTGCAAGTGAGGCAAAGATCGGCGCCATGGCCATCACGAGCAGCGAAAGCCTTGCCCCGATGCGCCGCAGTGCCTCGAACAAAGCGAGATCTCCGATCACGAGACCGACGATGCCGCTCAAGGCGAGGTAATAGACCCGGTGGCGGTTGACTGTGGCGAAGGCCGGACCGGCGAGAACCATGGTGGCCGTGAGCAGGACGAGCGCCAGCGGCAACCGCAAGAGGTTGACCCGCAACGCCCCGATCCGGCGCGCGGCTTCCGCGAAGAAGAGGCCAGTGAATGCCCATAGCAGGGCGGTGGCGAGGGCCGCGAGCTCTCCGGTCGGCATAGGCACCGGCGGACGCCGGCTGGTATAGGATACGCGCACCTGGTGGGGAGGTTCGGCGGCTGTAGTCTGAGGCGGGAGGTGGTACATGCGCATTCGTTGGCACCACACGACCATCTGCGCTGTACGCCGGGACGGGGTCACCGCGATGGCGTGCGACGGTCAGGTCACGCTCGGCAACACTATCCTCAAGCACGGAGCTACCAAGCTGCGACGTCTGGGCGGCGGGAGGGTCCTGGCGGGGTTCGCGGGCTCGGTTGCGGACGCGCTTGCCCTGTTCACCCGTTTCGAGGCGAAGTTCGAGGAGTTTGCCGGCAACCTGGAGCGAGCCGCCGTGGAGCTGGCGCGCGATTGGCGAACCGACCGCGCCCTCCGCCACCTTGAGGCGATGATGATCGTCGCGGACCGGGAGCACCTCCTGCTCCTTTCCGGGTCCGGCGAGGTCGTCGTTCCTGACGACGGCGTGCTGGCGATCGGCTCCGGCGGGCCGGTGGCGCTGGGGGCGGCGCGCGCCTTGATCGCCCACTCGACGCTCGAAGCCGCGGAGGTCGCGCGCGAGGCGCTCCGCATCGCAGCGGGGATCGACCTCTACACCAACGAGCACGTCACGGTCGAGGTGGTTCCGTGAGCGCCCCGGTGTACACCCCGAGGGAGGTCGTCGCGGAGCTCGACCGATACATCGTCGGGCAGGGGGCGGCGAAGCGCGCGGTGGCGATCGCGCTGCGGAACCGCTGGCGTCGCCGGCAGCTGTCGGAGGAGCTGCGCCGCGAAGTGGTCCCGGCCAACATCATCCTGATCGGGCCGACCGGCGTCGGCAAGACCGAGATCGCGCGCCGCCTCGCGCGGCTCGCCAACGCGCCCTTCGTCAAGGTTGAGGCCTCCAAGTTCACCGAGGTCGGCTACGTCGGACGGGATGTGGACTCCATCATGCGCGACCTGGTGGAGGCCGCGGTCGCGACGGTGCGCGAGGAGCGCGCAGTGTCAGTGCGCATTGCGGCCCAGCGCGCCGCCGAAGACCGGATCCTCGACATGCTGCTGCCGACCGCGGCACCGGAAAGCCGTGAGGAATCAAGACGCGGCCTGCGTCGTCTGCTGCGCGACGGATCGCTCGAGGAACGCGAGGTGGAGGTGGAGATCGCGCAGAGCCGCGCGCCGGTCCTCAACCTGTTTGGCGGCCAGGGCATGGAGAGCCTCGAGATGAACCTTCGTGATGCCCTTGGGGGCGTGTTCTCCAAGCGGGAGCGGCGTCGGGTCACCGTCCGCGAGGCCCGCAAGCTCCTGGAAGCCGAGGAGGTCGAACGCCTGGTGGACCGCGAAGCCGCCGAGCGGGAGGGCGTGGACCGGGCCCAGGAGAGCGGAATCGTCTTCCTGGATGAGATCGACAAGATCGCTTCGCGGAACGCCCCCGGCGCGGGGCCCGACGTCTCGCGCGAAGGCGTGCAACGTGACCTCTTGCCCCTCGTCGAGGGAACCACGGTCAACACGCGCTACGGCCAGGTGTCCACCGACCATGTGCTGTTCATCGCGGCGGGAGCGTTCCACGTGGCCAAGCCCTCCGACCTCATCCCGGAGTTGCAGGGCCGCTTTCCGGTCCGAGTCCAGCTCGAAGCGCTCTCCGAGGGGGATCTGCTGCGGATCCTGACCGAGCCGGAGCACGCCCTGTTGAAGCAGCATCAGGCGTTGCTGGCCGCCGAGGGGGTCGAGCTCGAGGTCACGACGGACGGTGTCGCGGAGCTCGCGCGCGTCGCCGCGGAGCTGAACCGCAGCGGCGAGAACATCGGCGCCCGTCGCCTCACGACGGTTCTCGAGCGTGTGCTCGAGGACATCTCGTTCACCGCGCCCGAGCAGCGGGGCACCCATGTTGTGGTGGACGCCGGGACGGTGAGGGGGGCGCTGGCGCCTCTCCTCGGGCGAGAGGATCTTGCTCGATACGTGCTGTAGGCGACAGGAGAGCAGCAGGTCACAGGCGGAGAACAGGGGAAACGGCTTCCCGAGAGCTCCTCAGCTCCCTGGTGCCTCTGCTGCTGCAACCCTCACCATTGCAACGCCCATTTGCTACAGTTGACATCCGATGCGAACCGTCCGAACGTTGGTTCTGCTCGCCGTGATAGTGCTGCTCCCCGCGTGCGGCCGGAAGTCCGTGCCGCTTCCCCCCATCATTGAGGTGCCGGAGACGACCACCGATCTCTGGGGCTATCAGGACGGGGCCGACCTCGTCTTGAGCTGGACGTACCCCCAACTCACCAGAGGCGGTCGGCCGCTCAACGACCTCGTCCGGGTGGAGGTATGGCAGCTCCAGCTGGCTCCCGGCCAGGAGCAGGTCGGCACCGGGCCGGCCGGTGAAGATCTGCGGCGGCAGCTCATGCTCGGGCGCGGCAAGCTGGCCGTGCGCCTCGAAGGGGAATCCCTGCAAACGGCGACGCGGGGCAAGTCGCTGACCTATCGGGAAAAGCTGCCCGAGGTGTCCCCGGGAACCTCACCGCCGACACTCTGGTACGCCGTCCGGTCGCGCCGCAAGGACGGCACGACCTCGGCACTCTCGAATTTCCTGACCTGGCAGCCGCAACCGGTACCCACGACTCCCACGTCTCTTGTCCCCGAGCCGCGTGCGGACGGCATCGCGCTTTCCTGGGATCCAGTCCCCGGTGTGGTTTACGTGGTGGAGCGTCGGGCCTCGAAGAACGCCGCCTGGGAGGCCCAGCCACCGATCGGGATTGAAAAGCCGAGCTTTCTCGACGCGAAGGCCGAGCAGGGGCAGACCTGGTGGTACAGGGTGCGCTCGTTCGTCAAGACCGCGATGTCGACCGCGAGTCCACCGACCGATTCTGTCGAAGTTCCGTACCCGGACATCTACCCCCCACCTCCGGTGACCTCTCTCATTTGCCTGCCTGAGCCGGGTCTTGTTCGCTTGCGGTGGGATGCGTCGCCGGAGCAGGACGTCCGGTACAAGATCTTTCGGCGGATCGGCGATGGGGCGTGGGACCACCTGGAGGAGGTTTTCAAGGGGACCGAGTACGCCGACGCGTCGCCCCCGTCGGGCGTGGTCGAGTATGCAGTCAAGGCCATGGACGTCGCGGGGAACCAGTCCGACGCCGTGTACTGCAAGGTGCGGTCAGGGACGTGAGATTCGCCAAGCTCCACGGCGCCGGAAACGACTTTCTTATCTTCGACGGACGTGCGGAGCCGGATCTGGCGAGCAGACTCCGGGCCGCGGTCCCCCGCCTCTGCCACCGCCGTTTCGGCGTGGGCGCCGACGGTGTCCTCCTGGTGACTCCCACCGGCGCATCGGCCGCGCGACTCGACTACTGGAACAGCGACGGGTCCGAAGCCGAGTTCTGCGCCAACGGCACGCGCTGCGCCGCGAGCTTCATCGCGGCGAGGTGGGGGTGGCGCGAGATGGTCCTCCAAACCGGCCACGCCGCCATCCCGGCAGTCGTCGAGGGCGTGCGGGTCACGTTGCGCCTGCCGGCGCCGGAGGGCGTGCGGCCGTGGCAGGAGCTGGCAGTCCCCGGCGCGCCCGCGCGCGGGCGATTCCTGGTCGTCGGGGTCCCACACCTGATCGTGCGTGTGGATTGGGCGGACTTCTGGCAGCGGCCCCTCGCGCCGTTCGCCCCTGCGCTTCGCGCTCACCCGGATCT
>Ga0187853_10003971_pt1 | contig 11094 bp, 10 predicted proteins | sample June2016WEW_6_10_2_FD_132417 | JGI IMG/M metagenome (GOLD analysis project Ga0187853, IMG submission 132417) | Peatland microbial communities from SPRUCE experiment site at the Marcell Experimental Forest, Minnesota, USA - June2016WEW_6_100 | ecosystem: Environmental > Terrestrial > Soil >...
ACCACCGCTCCCTCCTCCAGTGGCTGTCCAACCGCAAGAGCCCCCCATCACCACCAATGTGGAACCACCCTCCATGAGGGAAGAGGTCATGGTCCCAGCACCATCCCCTCAGCACGCCTGGGTTCAAGGATACTGGGCTTGGAATGGAAGGTGGGTCTGGCAGCCTGGCTATTGGGTCATTCCTCCCCGTCCCCATGCCCAATAAGTTCCTGGTCACTGGAGGCGTCAGCCAGGTGGCTGGGCTTGGGTTCCCGGGCGTTGGAAATATCGGTGATGTGAACCCCTGATTTTTGGTCATTTGGGAATAAGGATGCCAAAAATCTCCTCTCTGTCAAGAGCGGTTTTTTGCCTTGCCGCGGGGGGCCTAATTTGTGGCTCCAGGGTGCCAAGAAGGCCACAATATATTGGGGTGTGCTCAGGCCTTTCAAAGGTTATGAGATCGTGCCAAACCCATAACCGTCCAAATCACCCCATTTTTTCAATGAATGATTCCTATATCAAAACTTTTTAAGTCTTTGGTTTTGCAAGGAACATAGCAGTGATATTCACTTCTTGCCCAAAGGACCTACCCCCAACATATAGATATTAAAAAAAGGCGGACCCGCTGTGACTTCATAAATAACCATATCGAGATGGACCATTGAAGGGATATTTCCGCCATACCCCCCTGTATTTCTGCCTGAAAAATTGTCCTATTGTTCGGAGGAAATACGGCCGAAAAGGATGCAGGAGCCTGTATGCATGTTTTTTCTGTCCTCTTACTTGCAATAATACTCGCCGTGCCGGTGACTCTGAATGCCCAGGGTACAGACGGTCTCGGCATGTGGGTATGGTCAAATTCGGCATTCTCGACTCAAGAGTCGAGGGAGAAGCTCGTTCAATTTTGTTTGCAGCACCACATCAGCCATCTGGATGTCCACGTAGAAATGTCGTGGGACGGCAAAAAACCGATCCTGCAAAACCCCGGAGCTCTCAGGGATCTCCTCGTTCTGGCTGGCCAAAAAAATATTACAACGTCAATCCTTCGCGGCGATCCCAGGATGTTTTTCTTCCAGAAACATGGACAGACGCTCGAAGAGTTACGCGCCATCATTACCTTCAGTCAAACCATGCCCAAAGAAGCTCTACTCAAAGGAATAAAGTACGATGTTGAACCCTATACCACAAAGGAATGGAAGGCAGGGGGAAAAACACGCAAATCCGTCATGCATGAATACCTCGCGTTCCTGCGCAAGGCGCGACTGGTTTTAGACGAAGGAACGCCCCATTTGTTGCTTGGTGTGGATACGCCGTTTTGGTGGGACGAGGATGAATTCGTCACGGAGTTCGAGGGTAGAAGCCAGCGCTTCAGTGAGCATGTTCAGGACTTGACGGATTTCATCGTCATTATGTCATATTGGCGGGACCCACAGAAAGTCTTGGCTAGTGTGGAGCGGGAACGGAAGTACGCAGAGCGAATAGAAAAGCTTGTCTATCCGGCACTGGAGACAATTCAAGTGAAGCAAACTCCAGACATCAGTTTTTGGGGGGTGCCGGTTGACGAGTTTTGGAAAACCGTAAATCAGATCCAAGAGGCAGCAAAAAGAGACCCCGTGTTGGGTGGCGTTAGGATTCATAATTATCGTGGTCTTAAGGAGAAACTCTCACTAAACAGTCCGAGCAAAATGGGTGGAGGGGAACCGGATAAAGCGCTTGATCCGAGATGATTATCATGGGTCCATTCAGCTAGTACCTGATTCCCTACTTACACACAAGTAAACAGTTTTTAAGAGCGACCTTTATCGACCCTTCCTGTAAGATAAAATTCCCATTTTATCAGGTTATGCAATCTCTTTCGGCAATACAAATTTCTCCGGCAAATTGCCATGTTTTATGTCAGATTAATCTCGAGGATCTCGTAAGCGTTAGGAGGAATTGATGAAGAAGTGGCAACAGAAGTCTGATTCTGAAAGGCAGGCTCGATTTTCAGGCAAATGTTTCTGATATGACCATCTATGATCTTGGATTTGCGGTCAGATACGCTTTGATGAATTCTTCCATTAATTGGCGAACCCCGTCTCGAATGTCAGCAAAATTCTTCGGAGTTGCCGCACCGACCATACTCTTATACCAAGTTGGAGCGTAGAAGGGCTTCCTCACGGATATGCTTTGGTCGGAAAGTTTAACAAGCTGCTTCAGGGCGATTTCAACGCTATAGGCAATAACCTCTCTTTGCCAGGGCAGCTTGTGAGAGTTTATCTTGACGTAAAGATATGGCTTTCGCAAGGGCTGAATTTTTTCATTTTCTTCCCGTGACAAAACTTTTATTTCCGCCTCGCGAAGCTTGGCCTCGACATCGGTTTGAATCTGAATTGCGGTAAGATTGTAATTTTCCAATTCCGCTTTTACTTCTTCCACCAGAACCTCCACCCCCTCAAGCTCTTTCAGACAATCTCCACAACTTAAGGAGAATGAATTTGCGGGTGCGAAAAAGGAAAGGATGCAAAAAGCGGTCGCAAAAACGAAAAGCCTCTTGAATTTCATAATCTTAACACCTATTTTTCTATTCTTGATCCTTCCCATCTCCAGTTTGTTGGCATCCTTCAGGAAGGATTCCTGTTCTGCCTTATTAAGCCGATACAAATCCAAGTTCGAACATCAATCTTGAGTGCATTTCAAGATAATGCTGTTTGGAAGAATTCTCTGCCCCTTTTTGCATTCTTCCTTTCGCTCCACAACCTCAAAAATGATTCCCAATTGTCCAAAACGCCAGGCACTACTGGTCCGGAAGTGGCCAAAATAAAACTGGATGGGATTCTCTTTGCTATCCTGCGCCATTTCAGCCAGTTGCTGATGATAAGTCTTTGTGATCTCGTAATTATATTTATAATAGGCGAACGCGACCAAGGCGTTGTTCAGCAATAGGGTCATAATTATGGCGTATCCAAGAATCCGAATCAATGAATTTCTTGAAAAATAAGCAAGAAAGAAAGCGAAAAGGGGCAAAAGCCACATTTGAGGGATGAACCGGGCAAGGGAGGAGGCGGGATTGATCAAACAGGTTGATAAAACCAGGGCTGAACAGAGCAACCCGATACCGATATTTATTTTGCGATCGATTTCAAACCTCTTCGGATCAGGAGGATCATTTCCTCGAATCGACCTGCCCCGTAACCGGTAGAGGTTTATCAATGCTGCGGCGAAAACAAAAAAGGTTAACAGGATCGCGCCCCCAAAAAGGGGGCCGAATCCACCCTGTTTCGCATTTGTGTCGGTGAAAGCCTCTAATTCATCCCTGGACACTGTGAAGGGGATCTTTAGAACCGCAGTTTTATCTGGCCCCCGCACGTTGTCGGATTTCGCAAAAATGGAATAGAACAGGAGAAATGCCGGATTTCTGCCGGTAAAATTCGACGGGAACTGAGGAGCCGTATAATCCGAACGGTCTGTTCCCAAGACTGGATATAAAGGATTTCCCTGGGAAAGGGTATTCGTAACATACGGGCTGAATCCAAATATAATGAAACCCAAAAGAAATGCCCCCACAGAAACGGTCAAACCGTCACGCAAGGCTTCAATCTTTTTGGTGAACCAAAGAATGGACAGGTAGCCTACGATCAAAATAGAGGCATAAATTCCGGCGGTGAGCTTGACATTAATGAGAATCGAGATCGTCATGAAAAGAAGAAAATAATGAAACCTGTTCGATTCCATCCTCCTGTATATCAACCCAAGGGTCACGACGAGAATCACAAGCAGCGACATCAGTTGACCGTCTAAATAAAAACTCAGAGATTGATAGATGGAAACGGGATTGAAAGCGGCCAACAGACTGATGACGAAAGCGAGCCAGCGCGGTAAACCCTTGAAGCGCAGGAGAAAAGAGAAGGTGATTGAGAAGGCTGCCATCATGAGCCATATATGAAAGAGCTTGGCGGCTTCAATATTTTGGGTGACCTTAAATATCACTGATTCATAGAACCACACTCCCTTAGAATAATGATTCAGTGCGTGGTGCATGTTATTGGCCTCGGAACCTCTCAGTTGGTGAAAAACGGGATTCCAGCCTCTGACCAGTTGGGTAAGAGCTTCCTGGTGATAGGCCTGGCCATCGTAGGAAATATCAAAGAAGCTTTTACTGACCTCGAAGGAGAGATAGAAAGAAGCTGGCAATAAACCGAAAAGGAGCACAAAGACCCTAAGCCTATGCCGGAATGGAAACAAGAAACAGGAGGCAACGATAAAGGCGAGAAGAGCCAATAAACTGAAATAAAAATGGTAGGGAGAAATCGAGAAATCCCAAAAGAACCCTGTGGAGGCCAACAGAATGGTGAAAAATAGGAAAAATATGATACCCGAACCAAATATCAGAAGGATCATCGATGCGGCTCTCGACTCATGGCTAGATTTATCTTTGGGAAAGAAACTTCGAATTGGGAATATGGATTCTTTTGGCATAGTCATGGGCTACCAAGTCTTTTCCTGAATCAATAAGACGAGATTTCTCTTTGGCGATTTCTTGGATGAGCCTCCACGTTTTGTAGGGGCTGTTATCATCGACAGGGATGATTTCGAATTCGACGGTTCCTGCTTTAGAACCCCTTCTATCCGGCCGATCAAAGAACCGATATTGGGTCATTCATTAAAGATTAGAACCACGAAGGAAAACACATTTCACCTCCTTTAGAAATGCGCACAGGCCTTCATGAAAAAACTGAGCATCCCAATTGGCCTCTTATCTCGCTACTCTTGGACCCCCATCCAATTCCCGCACTCCCGTTATATTAGCGGGAAGAAAGTAGACGTCTTAGGCTTCAAGGCAAAAGCCCGGCGTTTCTCCGAGAGGACTCTCTTGGTTTCGCCTCGGGTAATCCAAGCCCCTTGACGGCGACAGGTCAAAAAAGCGTAGACCATAATCCATTGGCAGGCAAAAATCCAGAAAAACTCGTAGGCCACGACCCAGGCAAGATCCGAATCCCGTTCGTTGCGGAAGTAGATGAGCGCCATCGGAAGGCTCATAACGGCGATCACGATCAGGTAACGATAGAGCAAGACGGGGTTTGTCAAGAGCATGTAGTAGCTGTGGGCAATAAAGTAATACGGGAGGACCAGGGTGGAGGCGATGAGGACAGAGTTGATCCGAAAACCCCAAAGATAATCGGTACGGAAGGGCTTGAAAAGATAGCAGAGGAGGACCAGAGTTTCTCGGATATTGCTTCTCGCCCACCGCAGGAACATTTTGACCATTCCGCTATAGGTTGAAGGCATCTTGGACCAGACCACCGATCTGGATTGAAAAAAAGAATGGTAGCCCTGAGCGCAAATCAGGTTGGTCATCGACCGATCCTCCCCCGTGAGACAGGGCACCCCCAAGAAGGTTTGGTGTATCCATTTATCCAACACGGGCTTCACCGCTGAGGCCCGGTATATGGAAAGAGCTCCTGGGGTGGTCAATAAGCCGCGGATCTGAGTCTGATAGGCACGGGAAAAGGCAAAAGATAGGGTGAAGGAGACTTTCAGGAAGCGAGTGAACAAACTATCGTTTCTATTGAGGACCTTTACATTGCCGGCAACCAGACCGATACGCTTATCTCGGACAAGCGGCCCCACGCCGTTTCGCAGAGCATCGGGCTCCACAATACTGTCGGAATCAACCGTGACCCACACTTCGCCGGTCGCTTTTTGGAAGCCGACATACAGTGCGTGGCGCTTCCCTCGATTTTTTTGCTGACGGATCGTGGTTACTTTAATTGGGGCCTCCGAGGCTGCTCTACAGATGTGTTTCCAGGTGTCGTCCGTACTTCCGTCATCCACCGCGATAACTTGGAGTTTATGGCGAGGATAATGACTGCGGCTTACCGAATCGATTGCCTTGCGCACAAGAGCTCCCTCATTATAGGCCGGCATAATGACCGAGATTGTCGGAAGCTCGGCTTCGTCGATCGGTGGCATGGGGCGGTAACTCAGCCAGAGACAAATCCTCCAGACCATGGCCGCATAATGAATCATCCCATAAACGGCCAGCCACCATAACCAGATGTTTCCCAAGTGTGCATTGGGAACAAGCCGGAAGATTTTCGGAATGACCCCGGTCCAAGCGGCGGCAATTAACAAAAGGGTGGCCGCCAAAATAATTGCACCTTTGGCCCATTTCTCCCAAGGCGCGGGAATCTGCCCCCGCCGAATTTCAGGATATGCCGATTTCAGATTTGCAGAAATATTCTTCGCGAACATGGAAATACCCCCTGGTCCTTTAGAGGATCTGGTAAAGCCGATCCGTCTCGCAAGACGAAGCCGAAGCAAAGAGGCTTGGCATAATGAAAAAAAATACTTTCTGAATGCAAAAAGCACGCGAGCTTTCCGCGGAAAAACAAAACGAAGAGAATCTTGAGGTCCTGTCCCCCTCTTGGGAAAATGTCCCAAAAGGGTACATCACGCCCTCATTCAGAAAACATCAAAATTTCGGAAACGAGATACGGAATTTCGGGAAACGAACAGGGAGGATAGTTTCAACAACGAAGGACAAGATTCTTTGGGTGCGTGAGGGCGACCTCACCAGAGTGGAAGAAGGAAATTTCAAGGAGAGAAAGCAGATGATTCTTTACGGACAGCATCGGCGAATAAATGACACGCGGGTTTTTTTTGAACTGGGTCAGAAGACTTTCTTCATCTCCATTGGAGAAATGCTTTCGGAGTTGAAGCTCGATTCCCGAATAGTGGTCATAATAAAGGTAGGCAACATTCAAGGGAATGAGGGAAGATAGAAACAGAAGAAACAAACAATAATGACGATACAACTTCACGCATAATCCTTTCTTCTGAGGAAGAAAAACCCACCGGTTCTCAAAAATAACTCCCTTATTATTTTGGATCAAGTCCCAACTGAGTGGGTAAAATTTGTTAGTTGAATTAGAAATCAGGCAACATACACGTTAAGACCTTTAGACGAAGATATTCCTCGTCTCTGAGGCCATAGGAGCGGCGCTGGATTACACGAATCTTATTATTCAGACCTTCCACGAAGCCGAGGGACACTTTGTTCTCGGACTTGCAGAAGGCAGCGATTCCGTCCCAGTGGCGCTCGATCATCTCGGCGAATTTTTCATATGGTCTGAGGCGTTGCCATTTTAACGAGGTCTTCCAGTTATCGAAGAACTTCCTGGCCCATGCCTCTGATTGGTAATCCCATAATTGACCGAACTGCTCCTTGAGCACGTAGGCCGTATTGAGCCGTTTGTTAGCGGCCAAGAGTGTTCTCAAGGCTTTTTTCCCATCCGTCGAAAGGTTCTCACGGTGGGAGAGAAGGGTGTATTTCTGGCCCTTAACGAATTTACGATCATCACCGGTTAGTCGGTAATATTCACTCTTGCGAATCTTGTCCATGGCTTCGTTTAGGTGTCTCAAAACATGAAACTTATCGTAAAGGATAGCAGCTTGGGGGACATGCTCACGCGTCGCTTTTTCAAAGGGTTTCCACATGTCCATGACCGCAAGCCGTATCCCTTTGAGTTTCGAGGGTCCGAGCGATTCATAGAAGAGCTTCAGGCTCTCCTCCGATCGGTCGGTCCCTCCAAACCAGATGGGCCGTTTCCTCTCCAGATCGCTAACGACGATCCGGTAGCTATGGCCCTTACGGATGGAGATCTCGTCAATACCGATGACCTTGGGCCTGGGATTCCGGGCACGACGGAGTTTCTCCCGCATGTACTGTTTTTCCAGAGCGTTGACCGTCTTGCGGTCCAGATGCAACTCCCGGGCGACATCCTTGACGGTGGAGGTACTGCAACGCTTGCCAACGTAAAAGGCAAACCGCTTTGTGTAGAACGGGTTGTTGGCCAGGAAGGGAAATTTCTCCTGTTTCACCTTGCCGCACCTTCGGCACAGAACACGCCGAATCTCCAGTTCGAGGTAGATCCGCGTGTCGCCGCAGGGGAGGTCGCGAACCAGGCGTAACTTGCGGTCGTAGAAGGTCCAGTGGGCCGTACCGCAAGCTCCGCAGACTGTTTTTTTTGCCGCCGAGTGAATCGGATGACTCGGGCTTTGGAGTCGCCAAAGATACCGGACACCCTCTGCTGAGGGGTAAACGGAGGAAAGAGATAAGCATCGGTGAGTCGCCGCTTTTTTCGCATGCTCGATTCATATCAAATCTCCCGATGCTGCTACAAGCAGAATATCCTTTACCAAAGCGGCATCAATAAGTTTTACGTACGAATCTACCCACTCAGTTGGGACTTGATCCATTATTTTATTATGGGAAGAATTTTTTATCTGTGTCAAGGGGAAAAAAGAAAAATCTTTTTGCGTCAAATTTTAGACGTAGGATCAAAGGGAGCCACAACATCTTGCGGGTGTCTTTGGGTTTAAAAAAGTGAACCTATCGTGCCATACCCAAAGCTGTAATACTTGCGAATATTATTGCAGATATCAAACAGAGATCGAAACCTCCTCCTGGGTGACTCGTTATCACATCATTTGCACCCAGGAGGTTTTCTCTAAATAATAATCTGTAAAATCATTAAAACTTGAAATGGGTTGCTTGGGCGGCAACGACAATCCACGTGATGATCATGGCACTCAAGAATGCCCCCGCGTAGATATGGCCGGTTTTGTGGTAGAAGTAAGTCGTCAACAGGCCGACGATCGCAAGCAAGGGGATAAACTGGTAACCCAGAATGGTCAAGAGAGGTTCACTAGGAATCGCCAGTGTGCCGCCAGAGAGCAGGGGAATATATTGGACCACCAGCAGGCCAATATACCCGATAACCATCAGGGCCATATTGATGATCATGCTCTGCCCCATTCCGACGGGTTTTCCGTTTCTTTCGCAACGGCGGAGCTGCCCGTTCAAGACCATTCCCAGGATCAGGCAGTAGAAGAAAAAGGGAATGAAGTAGGAGAGGAAGATCTGGAATCGCAGGGGGGACATCTGTTTCACCGCAAAGACAAAGAAGCGGAAATCCATATTGAAGAGCCAGCCCGAAAAACAAAGGAGGAGATAAGCGGCTATGGTGATGGTGCCCGCAAACAAGAAAGAACGACCAACCTTGCTCCACTCCAGGCCACTTTGCCAGGTGAACCCATAGTTCAGGGCAGTCGCCCCGGCCTTACGATTGTCAGCATAGTGCCAGATCAGGAAGAGGATCAGGCTGATCACCGCATTCAAGACAGCCCAAACCATAACTCCGGTAGTCATGGCCTGAGGGAACAGAGCGCTGACTTTGGCAACCAGATCAACCCCATATAGATGCTGGAAACGGAAGAAAGTCAGGATGGGAATGATTACCAAGAGCAAAGCCCCAATCCACCACCACGCCCCCTGGAAAGGTTTACACACGGGTTCCATTTCGCGGATGGGAGTGAAAAAACGGGTCCGCAGGAGCCAGCTACCATAGGCGAAGAGGAAGAGGACCATACCGATCAGGGCGATTAGGTTGCCTATTTGCTTCCAAATCCAGATCTGATCATTTGGTGGAATGGGCTCGCCTCCTTTCAAGGTCATCTGAAACCATTCAATGGCCTGCGCGATGGGGAGATTTCTAAAATGATCCCGGGTGTGGATATTGGAGGGCATCAACAGCTGCTTGGCCGTGCCGGCCTCGAGGGAACCATACATCTTGTCCACCTGCACGAGATCAGTGGTGCCAAACCATTTTTTCAATTTATCGGTATTCACAATGTCTTTGGCCATATCTACGTTATACATAAATTTGGCGAATTCGTCGTATTGGCTATAAATCAAACGAAGATTATGGGGCAGTTCAGGGGTTCCCTCGGGTGTACCCCGCAAACCAGGAGCGGAGCCCAATATGACCGTGGATTTATAATAGTCAGGATATTTTGCGGCCGCGCATACGGTCGCGTATCCGCCCATGGAATGGCCCTCAATGCCAATATTATCGGGATCAACAAAGTCTAATGACCGCAGATAACGTAACCCGTCGGGGCCGCCAAAACCGTTGGAAAAAGCCGGGGCGTCTGAAAAACCATGACCCGTTTGGTCAAGGGCCAAGACAACGTACCCTCGCCGAGCAAATTCGATGGCAAAAACGTCCTGGGTTTCTCGGGAATTGATATACCCGTGGATGGCGAGGATTCCGGGTGCGGGCTTCTTGGAAGTAACACCTTGGGGGATATACAAAAGCCCACTCATCATGATCCCATCAGTGCCCATGAAGCGTGTGTCCCGAACGGCAATTTTTCCTCCGTCGGTTTGAACCCAATAGGCCAAAAGACCGCCGACGAAAACCATCAATATTGAAACGATCAAGAACCAAGAGACTTTGCCGGATGATGACCGCGATATATCCATCGTATCCTCCTTTTTGGAAAGAGTTTTTGCCTTGGATTTAGCCTGGCGGGAAATGATGTGGTAGCCGTATTCATGAAAAACTTCTGACCCACCTCCTTTCGCCAAATTTTCAAGAATGCGAATTCTTAAAAATCATGCCGAAAAAGGAAAACGGATGTCTTGGGACATAGACATTTTCGTGGAAGATTCAAATGAGCATTTTGCAAAATCCATTTTTATCCTCCTCACCAGAAGGTGGATAGTTTTTCCCAGATCTTCTCTAAAACGACTGAATTTTAGCAGGGTGGGCATTTCTGTCAACTGGATTTTTGGGCTATCAAAGTTTCAAATTTATAAAGCTGCAGTAAAGAAAGACACCATATGTTGGGGGTACCTTGGGACCGCTAAAAGTGAAGGAAGCGTGCCAAACCCGAAACCATCAAAATTGCCCGAATTATTGCATGAATGATTTTGATCTCCGCTATTTTTACGACTTCAGAAATTCAACCAACATAGCCGTTATGTTCTATTTGGGAAACGACGCTTTCACAAGTTTTCCTCCGACATATCATTGGAAGCCAACGATTACGGGTGGAAATATTTACTATCATTCAGCAGAGTAATGGGCCTTGGGAGTGGGTCGTCATTTGAGAGCCACAGCCCCCGGTATTTCAGGAGGATCTTGGTGACCCTTGGTCTTCGATGAAGCTGATGATCTGCATGGTTCCCAGACACTTCGGACAGGTTAGAGGATCGGACCTCGGAGATCCAGATCTTCTTGATCAACCGGTCCCCCAAAGCGAACTCATATCGGCGCAGTTCCCTGA
>Ga0187853_10003977_pt1 | contig 11086 bp, 11 predicted proteins | sample June2016WEW_6_10_2_FD_132417 | JGI IMG/M metagenome (GOLD analysis project Ga0187853, IMG submission 132417) | Peatland microbial communities from SPRUCE experiment site at the Marcell Experimental Forest, Minnesota, USA - June2016WEW_6_100 | ecosystem: Environmental > Terrestrial > Soil >...
AGGGGAATGAAAGCCGCTACCAGCGGCGGCCGTCCAGGGCGCCCAGGGCGCGGACGATCAGGGCGTGCAGGTAGCGGACCTCGTCGTCGGGGAGGCCGGCGCCAAAGGTGAACAGGCCCGTCCGGCTCCTCACGGTGATGCCCTTCGACTTGACCAGCCGACGCATCGCGGTGACCCATTTCGGCACGCCGCCCCCTCCCGGAAGGACGCGCCGCTCCGCGTCCCGGCGGGCGGAAGCGAAGGCCTCTTCCGCCGTCCCGTAGTCGAGGCCGAGGATCTCGGCGGCGGGAAAGCGGGTTGTGATGCGTTGTTGACTCAGTGGACTGATGGCCGCTCTGCTCGCGCGACCGCTTTCGCAACCCCCGGGGTGGAGACCCCGAGCTGCCGCGCCGTGTCGGCGAGGGACAGCCCGAGCCGCGCGAGGACGCTTTCGCGGTCCTCGCGACCGGCCACGATCTGCCCGCGTTCCCCGGAGGATGACGTGGCGCAATGTCCCCGGGGCGTCGAGGCGCGCCTGGCGGGGCATGCCGGCTCCCTCTCTCCGGGTCGGAGCGTATCAGAGTGAGTTAACCTGAAACCGGCGCTTTCGTCATGACAGCGTAGTTCCCATAATGTGGGAAAGCCTTGCGGATGACCGCGAAACTCGATATATGTTCGACGAGAATGCTTCCGACAGAAACCTCATTTTCAATGAGGTTCGCGTCGGAAGGCGCAATGCACATTTCTGGGGCTAGAACGCGCCGGGTATGCGGTCACTGCGCTTTTTCACGCTGGATTCAGGTTAACGAAGGCAACAACGTCCTCCATCACGGAGATTTCCGGACCGCCCGGCCCAAGCGGCTGCGCTCCCTGCTCTTCAACACCGTCGGGAAAGTCGTGTCCCATGCCCGGCGGACTCTTCTCCGGCTCAGTGCGGCAGCTCACCACGCCCTTCTGGTCGCGGTGCGGCAGCGAATCGCGGCCCTAGGCCCCGCTTAGCCGGAGATTAGGGGACGAGATCTCCGCTTGACACCCGACCCGGACGTGCGGTATGCACCAGCCTGGCCATGCGCATCCAGGCTTTCGTGTTCGCCTTGTCCTCCGCGGGCCGGCGAACGGTCCATCACACGCCACGCAGGATAGCCGGCTGGGCCGGCAAGGGAGGTTGGTTATGACCGACGAAATGCAGCGATGGAAATGCTGGCTGCTGGTCCTGCTGGCCGTTCTGGGGCTGGCCCCGGTCAGCTTCGCCAAGGAGGTGGTCCTCTACTCCTCCAACCAGCCGGATCTGATCGACATGGTGTCTCAGGGATTCGAGAAGAAGACCGGTGTCAAGGTATCGGCGGTCCGCTTGGGGACGGGCGAGGCCATGAAGCGGATCCAGGCCGAGAAGGACAACCCCCTGGGGGATGTGTTCTGGAGCGGGGACGTGGCGGTCCTGGACAACGCCAAGAAGCTCTTCATGCCCTACCGGTCGCCCGAGGCCAAGGGACTGCCGCCGCAGTACATCGAGAAGGACGGCCTCTGGACCAGCACCAACGTGCACCTCATGATCATCATGGTCAACACCAAGCTGGTCCCCGCCCCGGAGCGTCCGACGGCGTGGAAGGATCTCTTCCTACCCAAATGGAAGGGGAAGGTCGTGATGGCCAACCCGGAGAAGTCGGGCTCGGCCTACGCCCAGGTGTACGGCCTGTACAAGCTCTACGGGTGGGACGGCCTGAAGAAGCTGATCGGCAATGCCATGATCCTGGACAGCTCCAGCCTGATCTACAAGGCCACGGCGGAAGGGGAGTACCCGCTGGGGATCACCATGGAATACGCCGCCCACCGCTACATCGCGGGCGGATCGAAGGAGGTGGGCATCCTCTATCCCCAGGAGGGGGCCTTCGACGCTCCCGAGGCGGCCGGCATCATCGCCAACTGCAAGAATCCCGCGGAGGCCAAGCAGTTCTTCGATTACCTCCTCTCCCGGGAGGTGGAGTGGGCGATCTTCGAGAAGTACTCCCGCCGTCCCGCCCGCCCGGACATCCCGGCCGTCGAAGGGCTGCCGAAGCTCTCGGACGTCAAGCTGATGAAGGGCTTCGACCCGATCGAGGCGAACACGCTCGAGAAGGAGCTCCTCAAGCAATGGAAAGAGCTGGTCCTGGAGAAGTAGACAGCGGGCGGTGCCGATGCGAGTCCTCCTGAGGGAGATCAGCAAGCGGTTCGGGGCCGTCCAGGCCGTCGCCGACCTGAGCCTCACGGTCGAGAGCGGAGAGTTCTTCACCCTGCTCGGGCCGAGCGGATGCGGGAAGACCACCCTGCTCCGCATGGTCGCCGGCTTCGCGGCCCCCGACCGCGGCGAGATCCTGTTCGACGATCGACCCATGACGGCCGTGCCGCCCCACCGGCGGGATACGGGCATGGTGTTTCAGAACTACGCCCTGTTCCCCCAGCTCAGCGTCTTCGACAACGTCGCCTATGGATTGCGGGCCCGCAGGATTCCGAGCGCCGAGGTTCGCGAGCGGGTGCTCGGGATCCTGCGGATGGTGCAGCTCGATCACCTGACGGACCGGTCCCCCGGCCAGCTCTCCGGCGGGCAGCAGCAGCGGGTCGCCCTCGCCCGGGCACTGGTCATTCGGCCCCAGGTCTTGCTGATGGACGAGCCGCTGTCCAACCTCGATGCCAAGCTCCGCGTCAGCATGCGCGAGGAGATCCGGCGCATCCAGAAGTCCCTCGGCATCATCACCCTCTACGTCACCCATGACCAGCAGGAGGCCATGGCGGTCTCGGACCGGATCGGCATCCTGAGCGGGGGACGGCTCCAGCAGGTGGGACGGCCCAGCCAGATCTACTTCGCCCCCCAGAACCGCTTCGTGGCCGAATTCATGGGCTCCTGCAACCTGCTGGAGGTGGCCGTGGTGGCCTACGATGGGGCGCGGCAGCTCGTGCAGGGTGAGTTGGCGGGCAGCCGGATCTGGCTTCGGGCGGCCGAGCGTCCGGAGGCGGCCTCGCTCACGCTCCTGCTGCGGCCCGAGTGGATCGAGCTGGCGACGCAGCCCCCGGCGGACGGAGAGAACTGGTTTCCGGGGCGGGTATGCAGCGCGATCTTCCTCGGCTCCGTGGTCACCTACCAGGTGGAGGCGTTCGGGGGCCGCCGGCTGACGGTCGAGGTGCAGGACCCCCGCGACCACGAGCTGCGAGAGGAGGGGGCCCCGATCGCCCTGCACTTCGATGCGGGTCGGCCGGTCGTGGTCCATCCATGATCCCTCCCGCGCTCCGGCGTGCCCTCAGCGTCTGGAATCTGATCCTGGTGGCCGCCTTCGTCATCCTAGGCCTCCTCGTCCTCTACCCGATGTTCTCCATTCTGGCCGCCAGCTTCCTGGACCCCGAGACGAGCGCCTTCTCCCTGGGGAGCTACCAGCGGATCTTCTCGCGCCCCTTCTACCTGCGCTGCCTGACCAACAGCCTGTTCGTCAGCGGGCTGGCCACGCTCTGCAGCCTGGCGATCGGCATCCCCTTCGGGTTTCTCACAACCCGGATCTACCTCCCCGGGGCGGCGATCCTCCGGACCCTGTCCACGCTGCCACTGATCCTGCCTACCTTCATCGGAGCGGAAGCCTGGCTCCTGCTCCTGGGCCGCAACGGGCTTCTCACCCGGCTGGGCCGGGAGATCGGGATCTCCCTCCCCAGCATCTACGGCTGGCCGGGCGTCGTTCTGGTCTTCACGCTGCAGTTCTTCCCCTTCGTGTTCCTGATGGTCTCCGCGGCCATCAACTCCATCGACAGCTCCCTGGAGGAGGCGGCGCGCAATCTGGGCGCCGGCCCCTGGCGGACCTTTCGGACCGTGACGCTGGCGGTGGTCACCCCGGCCATCGTCTCGGGCGGGCTGATCGTGTTCTACATGTCCATCGAGAATTTCGGCGTGCCCACCATCATCGGCGAGGGGTACAAGGTCCTGGCGGAGCAGGCGTACAGCGAGTTCGTCAGCGAGATGGGGGGCAACCCATCCATGGCGGGGGCCCTCAGCATGGTCCTGGTCGGCATCACCCTGCTGGTGACCGTCGCGCAGAAGGCCTGGGTGGAGCGGAAGAGCTACGCCATGTCCGCTCTCCGGCCGCCCGCGATCCGGCGGCTGGCGGCGGCGCCCACCGTCGGGGCCTGGCTGTTCTGCGCCGGGGTCGTCTTTCTGGCGCTGTTCCCGTTCCTGCTGGTGATGGTCGCGGCAGTGACCAAGACCAGGGGACCCGTGATGTACTACGGGCAGTTCAGCCTGGAGAACCTGCTCAACGCCTTCCGCCTGGCCCCCCGGCCCATCTTCAACTCCTTCTTCCTGTCCACGGCGGCCACCCTCCTGGGAGTGCTGTTCGGCCTGGCAGTCAGCTACCTGGTGGTGCGCCGGCGCGGGGCGGTGGCCTACGTCCTGGACGTCGCCATGATGCTGCCCCTGGTGATCGCCGGGACCGTGCTCGGAATCGCGCTCGCCGTGACCTACAACAAGGGTCGCATCGTCCTCACCGGCACCTGGATGATCTTGGTGCTGGCCTACTTCATCCGGAAGGTCCCCTTCTCCATCAAGACCACGGCCTCGCTCCTGCAGCAGATCGACGCGTCCATCGAGGAAGCCTCGATCAACCTCGGCGTCCCGCCCGTCCGCTCCTTCCTGAAGGTCGTGGTGCCGGTGATGCTGCCGGGCATCCTGGCCGGCGCCATCATCATGTGGGTGACCACGCTGGCCGAGCTCAGCTCCACCATCGTGCTCTACTACGGCCCCTGGACCACCATGACGGTGCAGATCTTCCAGTACACCGGGAGCGGGGATTTCGGGCCGGCCTCTGCCTACGGCGCCATCCTCATCGTGTCCGTGCTCGTGCCCCTCTTCATTCTGAACTGGGCGCTGGGCAAGGACCTGACCACAGCCCTGTAGCCGCCGGCGTCGCGCCGCGCGGCCCCCACGGGCCGGGATCCACGAGGGGAATGAAAGCCGCTACCAGCGGCGGCCGTCCAGGGCGCCCAGGGCGCGGACGATCAGGGCGTGCAGGTAGCGGACCTCGTCGTCGGGGAGGCCGGCGCCAAATGATGCGGGACGTCGTTGACTCAGTGGACTGATGGTCGCTCCGCTCCTGCGACCGCTTTTCGCAATCCCCGACGTGGAGACCCCGAGCTGCCGCACTGTGTCGGCGAGGGACAGCCCGAGCCGCCCGAGGAAGCTCTTGCGGTCCTCGCGACCGGCCACGATCTGCCCCCGCTTGATCCCGCGGAGGATGACGTGGTGCACCATGCCGGGAGCCTCGAGGCGCGCCTGGCGGGGCATGCCGGCTCCCTCTCTCCGGGTCGGAGCGTATCAACGTTAGTTAACGAAGGCAACAACGTCCCCTATCATACTGATAACACGCGTTCAACGCGAGGAGGGTTGGTGGGCGGGCATTCTCCTGAGCATGACTCCGACGTGGCGCTTGAGGGTGGGGAGCCGTTTCTGGACAACGCCCCAAACGATTTCGAGGTCCACACCGAAGTACTCGTGAGTGAGCACGTTACGGAGTGCCGTGATGCTGCGCCAGGGGATGCGGGGGTGCCGTTGCCTCAGGTCCGCTGGCAATTGCTTTACTGCTTCGCCGATTACCTCCAAGTTGCGTATGACCGCGTCTTGGACCATGGTGTTGTCGAAGAACGCCTTCCGGCCTTGCCCGGTGTAGGATTCGATTCTGGCAATCGCGTCCTCGATGTGCTTCAGGTAGACCGACGCGTCCTTCATAGCGGTCGAGCTTCGCGCAGGATGAGCTTCCGGAGATACGGGCTGAGACTCGCCTCGGTAACGACGTCCACCCGGCAGCCCAGATGATCCTCAAGGGCGAGCTTGAAGGCCACAAGATCCAGCAAGTCACGCTCTGGCTCGAGATCGACGAGAAGATCGAGGTCGCTGGTATTCCGCGCGACGCCCGAGGCCTGCGAACCGAAAACCCTCACCCGCGTTATCCCGTGCGCCTTGGCAATCCGCCGGATGTCCGAGGTCCTCTCACTCAGAATGAGTTCCGCCATGCGACCCCCGAGGGCAAGGGCGAGGACAGCCGTACCTTCTCCCCAGCTCGCGTCTCGCCCTGGTTCGATTGCGGACACACTATAGCACGAACCGCTTCCTCTCTTCCACGGATACTTACCCGGAGCCCTTTTCTCCTCGCCCACCGCCGACCTTGGATTTCGCGCTTCGGACCTTGGACCTCGGACTTTGGACGTTGGACCTCGGACCTTGGACTTCGGCCTGCTCTCCCTCTCTCCTCGTCCCCGTGTCTCCGTTTCCCCGTTTCCCTGCCGTACAATTCCGCATTCCCCATTCCGCATTCCGCATTCAGTGTGTCCCCGCTTCTCCGTTTCTCCGGTTCTCCCCCGCTCCCCTGCTCCCCAGCTCAAGAGACCCCTCTGACTGGGGCGGTGTAAGTTAACGAAGGCAACAACGTCCCCTATTACTTATTGACTTCGAAAAAACGGCCTGGTCCCCCATTAATAGCCGGGGCCGAGGGACCGGTCTGTCTCGTCTGGTCTTCCCCTCCCTCAAAACCCGGAAGATTCCGCTTGACCCGCCCCTCCGCTGATAGTAGCATCCTTCTCACCGTCAGGTTCCCCCTGGGTTGTTGTGCCCAGTGCCGGTTTTTTGGCGTCCCGCACCGCGCCGGCTTGGCCGGTCCCGGCCGCGCCCAATTTCCAACCTCCTATCGGGTAAGGGTGGGATTGACATGGCTCCTTGGCTGCAAACCGTTTCAAGCAGGTTGGGAGGGCCCATGAAAAGACTTAAGGGGGTACTCGCCATCATCTTCGCGGTTGGTTTGCTTCCCTTGCTGGTGACGTCGATGGCCTTCGCAGGCGAGAAGGTTCTGCGGATTGGATATGATGCCGCAGACTTGGTCGATCTGCACCCGCATTTCGCTCAGACGACGCAGGATAGAGCCGCGGTCCAACTGTTCTTCAGCGGTCTTGTCCGTTACAAGCCCGGCGACATTTCTCAATTCGTGCCAGACGTGGCGCAAAGCTGGACGACTTCCAAGGACGGTCGCACCTGGACGTTTCAGCTCCGCAAAGGCGTCATGGTCCATCCGTGGGGGAACAATCCAGGGTACGAGCTGACCTCGGAGGATGTCGTCTACTCCTATCAATCCGCTGCCAATCCGGCGAAATCGTCCAGAGCCGCCGAGTACGTGGGGATAACCTTCAAGGCCAACGGACCCTATACGGTGGTGGCGACTCTGGACGAGCCCACCTCACCGCAACTGTTCCTCCCCAAGGTGGCCGCATATTCGGCGGGGTTCATCATCCCCAAGAAACCCGCAGAGGAGCTGGGGGAAGGCTTTCGCAAGAACCCTGTGGGAACCGGCCCGTTCATCTTCAAGCAGTATCTCCCCAAGGAAAAGCTGGTTGCGGTGCGGAACGCCAAATTCTACCGGGGCGTTCCCAAGCTCGCCGGCGTCGAGCTTCTCTATATGCCGGACTTGAGCAGCCGGAACTTCGGCTTGATGAACAAAGAGCTCGACGCCATCGAAGGGCCTCCGTCGCAGCCTTGGGTGGACGAGATGCACAAACTCGCCGGGGTGTCGGTTGACATCTTCGGCCCAGGCGAGCAGGGCACGCTGCACTTCAATATGAGCATGTCGCCCCTGAAAGACATCCGGGTGCGGCGCGCCATTATGTATGCCCTCTCCAGGGACGAGGTAGTGCAGACGATCGGTCCGGCCATCGGCACCCCCGCCTATACCGAAGCTCAGCAGCCCCAGGGGGGGTGGATGACGGCCGCAGAGCTCAAACAGCGCGGCCAGAAGGACAAGAAAGACTACCTCTACGAAACCAATCGCACTAAGGCCAAAGCGCTTTTGAAGGAAGCTGGCTACCCGAACGGTCTGACGCTGGAATTCTTCCAGACGGAACGCGGCGAGTACATGATTCCGATGCAGAACATCCAGGCGCAGCTCCGGGAGGTGGGGATTACCCTCAAGTTCATCATGGTGGACCACACCACCTGGCACCAGAAGATTCGCGCCAACGAGTGCTCCCTGGTGCTCTACAACTCCATCCGGCCGAACACCGACGTTCGCTTGACGCACTACGACTATTCCGAATCCATCGTCGTCACAGGGAAGGCTCCCATCACCAACTTCTCCCATGTGGGTGCCGTCGATGCCGATGGATCTGGCAAGATCTCTTCAATTGACGACCTGATCGAGGCGGCCCGCAGAGAGCTCGACCCCAAGCGTCAGGACGAAATCTGGAAGCAGGCCTCGCTCAAGCTGCTCGACTGGGCCTCCTCCTACCCGATGTTCGTCAAGAAGTGGACCTTTGCCAGACAGAACAACATGAGCTGGGGGTATCCGCTGACCACGGTCATTCTGAACTCTCCGGTCATCGACGAACTCGCCTCCATAACTGATTGAGACAAGACCCCCCAGAGGAGGAGGCACGGGCGCCTTCCGTGCCTCCTCTCTGCTTTGGCCGCAAGAACGGGTGATGATCGCCTTTGCCCTTCGAAGAATCCTGATCGGAATACCCACGCTCCTCATCGTGCTGACGGTGAGCTTTGTGCTGATCCGGATCGCCCCCGGAGACCCGGCCCAGGTGCGGCTGGGCGACTACGCCTCCAAGGCGTCGGTGGAGGCTCTCCGACGTCAAATGGGCCTGGATAAGCCCATGGTCATCCAATACCTCGAGGCGTTGACCGGATTGCTCCGCGGCGATTTTGGCCGATCGATGCTGAGCGCCAGACCGATCGCCGGCGACTTAATGCGCGCCCTGCCCTACACGCTGGAGCTGACCCTCAGCGGCATCTTCTTCGGGGCCATTTTCGGAATACCGATGGGCATCTATAGCGCCCTGAAGCGCAACACAGCGTTCGATTCCATTGTGAGGACCCTGTCGCTCGGCGGGCTCTCGATCCCAGGCTTCTATCTGGGCATCCTCCTGATGCTCGTGTTCTCGATCAAGCTGAATCTCTTTCCGGTGGTCGGAGGCGGCGACATCTCGAACCTCAAGAGCAACCTCTACCACCTGGTCCTTCCGGGACTCACTCTCGGCCTGGTCATGACGGCCTATGTCACTCGAATGACCCGCTCGTCAGTTTTGAACACGCTCAACGAAGACTATGTGCGGACGGCGAGGGCCAAGGGGCTCGCAGAGCGAAAGGTGATCTACAAGCACCTCTTCAGAAACGCGTTGCTGGTCGTGACCTCGCTGATCGGGGTCTATGCCATTGTGCTGACCGGGGGATCGGTCATGGTGGAGATCGTCTTTTCGCGTCCCGGTTTGGGAAGGATGATGATCGGGGCGTTGATGCAGCGGGACTACACCACTCTCCAGGCGGTGATGACAACCTTTGCCGCCTTCGTCGTCAGCATCAACATCCTCACCGACCTCGCCTATGCGGTCATTGACCCCCGGGTACGCAACAAATGAGCCTGACGATCCATCCGCGGACACAGCCGTGAAAATGCAAAGCGGCCGAAAGCTCACGACGGTTTTCCTGAGGAATAGAACCTCGGTCATCGGCGCCTCGATCTCTGCGCTCCTGTTCATCCTGGCGATTTCCGCGCCGTGGATCTCCCCGTATGACCCCCTCAAGCAGAACGTCTATCATCGTCTGATCGGGCCGGAAGCCAGCCACCTCTTCGGCACGGATGAGTTTGGACGGGATGTCCTTTCACGCGTGTTGAAAGGAGGACAGATTTCGCTCTTTGTTGGAATCGTCTCGATCCTCCTGGGAATACTCATCGGGCCGGGCTTGGGAATGATCGCGGCCTACGCGGGCGGCAAGATCGAAGCGGCCATCATGCGTTTCCTGGACGTGATGATGTCCTTTCCCGATGAAGTCTTCGGGGTCATGGTGATGATCGTGCTGGGGCCAGGCATGCAGAATGTCATCATCGCGATAGCCGTCTTGATGATCCCCCGGTTTGCCCGGATGAGCCATGCCCCCACCCTGGCGATCAAGGATCTGGACTATATCGCCTCGGCGCGGTCGCTCGGGGTGAGCAGCCTCCGCATCATTTGCCGGCACATCCTGCCGAATATCTTCGGGGAAACCCTCGTCATAAGCACCCTCTGGCTGGCGACGGCCATTCGCCTCGAGGCGAGCCTGAGTTTCCTGGGAGTCGGCGTCCAGCCCCCAACACCCACCTTGGGCAACATGGTGCGGGCCGGCGTGGACTTCCTGGCAACAGCGCCATGGGTGTCCCTATTCTCCGGACTCGGGATCCTCCTAGCGGTCCTGGCCTTCAATCTGCTCGGCGACGGCCTGCGAGACATCACAGACCCCAAACTCTACGCCCGCTGAGAACACGTTATGGGCGATGCAGAGAAGAGAGAAGTCGGGTGCGACCGGAACGCGGAGGCTATCAACGGAGAACCAAGTTCAAGCCGTGAGCTCGAGTGCCTGTTGGCTCCCCAAGAGGGGCGAATCGGGCAAGCGCGTCTCCGTGGTCAAGGGGACCACAGGGGCTCTCTGGACGAAGAAGCTTGCCCCGAACGCTCAGATTCTGGAGTTCGACACGGAGCCGGACACGCTGCTGGCCCTCAAGCAGGGTAAGGTGGATGCGCTCGTCAATGATGATACGATCCTGTCGGGATATAAGAAGGAGAATCCCGATCTCGAATTGTACGGGCCTCCGTTCTACCGGGACTTCTTAGCGTTTGTAATACGGGACGCTGCACTTTATGTCGTCTTTCGAAGTTTCCCTAGGACCCGGTCCCATTCCCGGCCTGCGCCATCGCGCCCAGGCGCGTCACGAAGGCCTCGCGGTCCACATCGTCCTTGACGATCGCCCGGCGCTCCAGCCCGCGGATGATCACGTGGTGGAGCGTCCCCGGGGCGTCGAGGCGCGCCTGGCGGGCCATGCCGGCTCCCTCTCTCCGGGTCGGAGCGTATCAGCGTTAGTTAACGAAGGCAACAACGTCCCCCATTATTCCCGGCTTGGTTTGACACAGCGATAACCGCATGGTATCATAATAACGAATAGTATTGCAATAGTAAGGGATTGTTAAATAATAATGTTTACAAATGTCAATATCGGCGGTACCCTGTCGCCCATGCGAGACTATACGCGGATGGCGACGAAGGCACGGGTCCCGGAGACCGAACGGCACTGGTTGC
>Ga0187853_10004014_pt1 | contig 10985 bp, 16 predicted proteins | sample June2016WEW_6_10_2_FD_132417 | JGI IMG/M metagenome (GOLD analysis project Ga0187853, IMG submission 132417) | Peatland microbial communities from SPRUCE experiment site at the Marcell Experimental Forest, Minnesota, USA - June2016WEW_6_100 | ecosystem: Environmental > Terrestrial > Soil >...
CAAACACGTGTACAATCATGGCCGCCGTTGCGCTGTAGACGCATGGAACGCAGCTGCAGGGGCAAGCACGGGCCGCTTTATCATCACTGTTGCAGACGACTGGACACCTCCGAAGAACTGGGACCTTGAACTCTTGAAGGTGATTCCCAACCTCGAAAAGGAGTACGTGGTCTGGGTTGCGACCGGCGCGCCATCAGAAGCCGTCATATTTTTCTCGTTGCTCACGCGGCCCTACTACGAGAGGTACGGCTACGTCTTCTACCCCGAGTACATCGGCATGTACGCAGACAACGACTTTACCGAAGTGGCGCTGCGCGACGGCGTGGTAATCGACTGCCGGAAGCGTCTCCCCGTTTTCCCGCACGCGCACCCCGAGTACGGCACCGCGCCCACGGATGAGATCTACAAGCGCCAGCACCGCTCCGAAGCCTGGAGGACCGGAGAAGCAGTCTACAACCGGCGAGTGGCAAGCGGGTTTAAGCCGCTAAAGACGGCCATCGACCCATGGACAGACGTTCCGCGTCAACCCGCGCCCCGGCGCCGCATCGTAGCCTGCTTGCCCGGCGAGACCTTCCACCGGGACTGGCTCAACGGCGTATTCAGCCTCCAGAACCTCTTTGGACACCTGGGATTCGATTTCACCGCGCTACTCGGCTACGACACCCACGCGCACGTGACGCGGATCGCAATCTCGGAATCGGTCTTGAAGTTCTACGGTGGCGACCCTCGCACGAAGTTCTACGGTGGCGACCCTCGCACGCCTTACGTGCTGTGGCTTGACGATGATAACGTGATGCCCGTTGAAACCGCCCAGCGCTGGATTGAATTCATGGAAGCGAATCCCCAGTGCGACGTCCTGGTGGGCTGGTGCTGGTTACCCCGTCAGGAACAGTGGCACGCCTCGGTAGGGACGTTCAACGAAGACGGCACGGTGAACTATTTCACCTTAGCCGACGTTTTCAAAGGCGGCACTGCAATCAGACCCGTGCAGGACTTGGGCAGCGGCTTCCCGTGCGTCCTGATGAGACGCGAGGCATTGGAAACAGTGGGAGCACGGGCATTCACTCCCATCCCCAACGAGCACGCCGAGTATGGTTACATGGGTGAAGACTTTAGTTTCTTCTGGCGCTGCAAGGAAAAGGGGCTCCGCTGCTATTTCGACCCCCTAGGGAAAATAGCCCACATGAAAACGCTGTGTCAGGAGCCCACTATGCTTCTGAAAGCGGACGCGCCAGCGGAGATTCAGCAGATGGCGGAACGTGTGAACGGGAAGCCTGTAGCACTTCCCGAGATTGATGCTTCCGACTATGAATGTGATGCGTCAGACAGCCTGGAGGCGCACATGCCGTAACGATTTTGAAGGTTCCCTGGTTTCGGATAGCTACCGAGATCGGGTGATGTAGCAAACCGCAAAGGCAAGCCTTCTAGAAGGGGCTGCTAGCGCAATGCCGCGAGGCTGAGCGTTGGTAGCCCCTTTTGCTTTTGCGGGGTAGAAAAATTGCCTGCGGGCAAAAGGAGAAAGAGAAAGTATGACGAAGAAAGTGAAATTCGGCGCGGCGCTTGTGGCGCTTGCCATCTTGCCCGCGGCCGTCTTCTTGTTCCACCTGAGCCTGGTTACCGGGCTCACCATCGCGTTCATGTTCGGGCCTCTGGCGCTCGGAACCGTCGCCGTCACCTATGGCAGCTTCCAGGACGGAGGCGGCCCGGGAGGGGGCTACACCGGAGGTACGACAGAGCCCACTGCGGCTCAAGCTCAAGTGGTCAACTCGATCATTGCCCAGGTATTCATGGCCGACACCGACACCACGGCCACGATTACGCATAACTTCCAACTGACGGCGGCGCAACTGGCGGCCCTATACCCGTGGATCTGTTGGTACGTGGCGCAGTTCACCAGCAGCAACGTTCAGGTGCAGCCGTTGCTCTCGTTTGCCTTGGGAACGAACACCATCACGATTACCAAGGCATCGGCCACGAGTTCCGGCGGCACCTACAACGTGATCGTGCAGCGGCCCTGGACGGCCTCCAATTAGGGGGTGATTCATGGCAACTGCCGTTCACGAAACGATTATCGTAAATCCCGCGAAGCGGAAAAAGCACAAGCGCAACGCTTCCAAGCGAAAGGCTCACATGACCCGAAAACAGTTGAAGTACTTCGGCACGAAGCGGCAGCGAGCCGCCGCGAAGAAGCGGCGCAGTAACACCGCTCGTAAAACCAAGAGATCCGCACCCAAGAGACATCGGGCGCGAACAGCTCCACGTCGCAAGACGAGGACACGCAGAAGCAATCCAGGGGCGATCTACGCCCTTGTGAACCCTGGAAGGAGAAGTATGGCGAAACGAAAGACTCACAAGCGGCGTCACCGCAACCCTGGAAAGACCACCGTTCGGCGTCACCGCATTCACCGCAGCCGCCGCCGTTCCAACCCCGGCGCCTTTGGCCGGCCGATGGAATGGCTGCAGCTCGCCGGAGGCGTCGTAATCGGCGCCACCGGAGCGAGCACGCTGCCCAACCTGCTCATGGGTGCCAGCAACACGGGCATCGTGGGCTACCTCAGCATGGCCGCCGTCACGGGCATCCTGGCCTGGGCGGGCCACGCGTTCCTGAAGAAACCCTCGGTGACGTCCGGTATCATCGGCGGCGGCGGCGGCGCGATCGTGCGCCGGGTGATTCAGGACTACAGCCTGCTGGGATCTTACTCCGCGAGCTTGGGGATGGGGGATATCCTGACGGATTTCAGTTTCCTCACGCCTCAGACTGTCACCGGGTTGCAGCGGCCCTACGCCCAGACCATCAACCCTGGCACCGGCATGGCGCCGGCTCCAATGACCCCCGTGAATGTCGGGGGCGCGAACGTGACGGGCGGGAAAGGCGTGGGAGCGTACCTGTACTAGTTCGCTCTCAGGGCCTCTGCAAATGATCCGGGGCGGGTTCTTCGGAGCCCGCCCCTCACTGGCAACAGAATCTTAGCAATGGGACCGGCATAACGAGCCGGGAAACCCAGGAGAAAATACAATGTCCCCAAGTGCAACCCCGACGAAGCAGTATTTCGGTGCGACGGTACCCGTTTTGCCGAATGGTCAGATCAACATCAACGCCCTGCTCAACAGCACGGTGAAACGCGACCCGTGGCGCTATTACAGCACTCTGAAACTCGCCAACGGCACCGTGGTGGCCCCGCAGTATCAGCTTTTCAACGCGGCTGTGGGCCAACCGGACCCCAACCCGCTAGTGGGCGGCCCGGCGACTCAGACCCTGACCAAAGTCGAAACCAATATGCCGCAAAGCTGCACCAACGGCTTCGGCGCGCCCCGCGACCTCATTATGGACGGGCTCGGCTTCTACTTCAAGCAGGTAGGACCGAACTTGCAACCCGGTGCAGTCGGCGGCGTCATCAACTCAAACGAACTCGACATGATTTCGTTCGCCAACTACTGCTACTTCGAGTTCAAAATCATCGACGCGATCTTCCTCGAAGGCGCCCTGGAATTCAAGCCCGGCGGGCTTGGCTTCTACGGCGTGAGCACGACTCGCGGCCAACAGGTGTATTCGTTGGGCATCACCAACATTCACACCGCGGATCGCGTGACGGCGCAGTACGCCAAGTATTTGGCTCCGCTCCTGACCTGGAGCCTCACGCTCTACTTGCCGGCCAATGCCGGCCCCGGCGGCGCGGCCCTGACGCTGCTCACCACGGCCCAAGCGGGCGCGGGATTGCAGTTGATGGCCTACATTTCCGGTTTGACGGATCGCGCCATCCAGTAGGCGTTGCGTTCTTCCCGTTTTCCTCCGAGACGGGATGAGGGCGGGCCGGATTCACCCCCCGGCCCGTTCTTCCGCTACAATGCGGGGATGAGACGCTGCTGGCTGGAAATGCTGGCTATAGGCTTCATCCCCGCGATTTTGGTACTTTCTTTTGGAATTGTTGGGGTGGTTTGGGTGGTAACGTGGTGGAGGCGATGACGGTATGATTCTCGACAGCTCGCAAGTCCCAGGTACGAACAGCACGACGCCGTTTTCTCCCGATGAATTGTACGCCTCCGATTGGCTGATGGCCCGCACAGCCGCCGCGGGAGCCGTCGCCAAGAGCGTGGCGCAGTGCGTACCTTCTCCCGCCTCCATGCCGAGTGCCGGTGTGGCAATCGAAGCGCAACAGGCCCAACAATCCCAGATTCAGGGCTTGACGCGGAACACTGAAGCACTCAACCCCATCGTTAACGCAGCATCGGGAGACGGCGCGTTGATATCGGCCTCCGACATCAGCGGCGCTCCGGTTGTAATCCCGTGGATCAATCTGCCAAGCGCTCAGCCTGCCTCCGCGCAGCCTACCCCATTCCCGAAACGCAGGAGACGCGTGGTACAGCCTGGTACTCCGTGGGGTGTTCCACCGGCAGCCGATACGACCGGGCCGTGCGCCGTGGCTCCGACGCTGATACAACGGCTTCGTGATCGGCCATGGGGCGCGGTGGTTTTGATCGGCGGGCTGGGATTGATTGCATACGGGGCAACGGAGGGCCAGCGGCGATGAAGCGATATCGCTTGTATCCCCAAGAGGACCCGTGGACCCGATTGCGCTGGGTGTACTGGGTAGACAACTCGGGTAAGGCACTCTGCCGGATGCTCGAAGCCGAAGCGCTCGCCGTCATTAAAGGACTGCTATGAACGCAGCTGAGATTGTCATCACGGGACTTTTGGCCGCGAACTCGGCGGGCATCCTCAAAATTATTTTTTCCGCCGGCAAGCTGTCGCAGCTAGTAGCGGACATCGACCGGCGCGTCACGCTCTTGGAACAGCGCTGCTTGGCCGCCACACGGCGAGCCTGCGAGGATCAAACGTGAAAACCTTGACAACCGGGTGTATGATTGAAACGGTAGAAGCTATATGAAGCTGGCACGGCGTTCTTTTCTGCAAGCGATAGGCTTAGGCGTTCCCGCTGGCGCACTGCTCAAGAAACGGACCTGAACCATGGATGTCCAGCTCTTAACCCAAGCCGATTACGTGCTGTCGAAATGCGGCAGGCCCGAACCGCCTCCCGGCGTGGCGCTGGCAGCCGTCTATATCCCGGAATCGTTCCTCGTGCAACAGGTGTTCCCAGCGAACGCTGGCACGCCAACGCAAACGATTACGAAAGAGATCGTCGGAGACGCGCCCTGGTGTTTGCGCTCCATGCAGATCACCAGCAGCACGGCTACCGCGGTCTCGTTACAGATCTTGAAACCGGATGGGCGCTTTCTCATCAACCAACTGCAAGACCTCTTGCAAATTGCGGGCTACGGCTCGTACCGATACCTCTGGAATGTAGAGCAACAGTGCCCGCCCGGTTCCAAGATCCAGGTAACTTTCCAGGTGACCAACACGGCCCAAGCGCAGCCGGTTGCGATCCTGTTCGAAGGGGCATACCTCTACGCAGTAAAGTCGGGCGCTACGCGGGTATGCCCCAACCTCGAACTTGCCGGAACGCTGCCGCGGATCTTCGGCACTGTGAACGAGAACATTTGGGCTCCGGCCTGGCAGCAAGGAATCGCAGAGACCTGTCCCCCCGGTTACTTTGATGAGGAGTGGACCTACAGCCCGATTACGCCCGTGAACTTGGCGACCGGCATTCCGTCAACGGCGATCAGCGTCACCGCGGCGAACGTCACGGCAACCCAGCAATTTCAGATTCCTCCGAACGAAGAGGCGCATATCCGCCGGCTCTTGGTGGCAGTGCAGGCCGATGCAGGCGTTACCAGCGGTACGTTTCTCGTGAAGGTGCGTGACGATTCCGGCTACGCCTTGTTCGATGACTACCTCGACGCCACGTTGATCGGATCGGCGCCCGTGCCACGCAACTGGATTGTTGCACCGTCCGCGGGAGTGTTTGCAGACCTCCAGTTAGTCGATCAAGGGGGCGTGGGCAACATGTATTTCTGCCTGTTCCTGGAAGGCTTCAGACGGAGAAAGGCGAGCGCATGAAGCCTCATTGCCCAAGCTGCAAGTGCTCAACAACCAAGCCGGTTGCGGCAAGCCGTTTTGAGAACCCAAAGGTTCCGTGGCTACAATGCCAGAGTTGCGGTCTAGTTTTACAGTCATGTCCGTTGAGCCTGACGATGCCGAGGAGTTGACGCTTCCATGAAACCGCAATTCCAGCAGCGCTTCCAGATCTACAAGATCAGTTCGCAGCCGGATCTGAACGGACAGTTTGCGGACCCCCGGCTCGCAGCGGTAGCGCCAGGTCAAATTATCACCGGCATTGAGTTACACCTCGACACAGATGCGCCCTTTTTGCTTCGAGGGCGCTGCCACCGCGTTTCTTACGACTCGCTGGAAACAAAAACTCAAGTTGGAATCCAAAATCTGGGCTTACGCTTCGCCGGCCCGGATCAGAACTTTTTCAGCTCGCAATTCATCCCGCAAAATCTGGTGATGCCCTACGGAGGGCAGGGAGGGGCGTGGAAGCCTGTAACTCCCCAGGTGCTCTATCCGGCTGGCTCCCAGTTGGTTGTTGAGATCCAGAACACCGGAACATCCACGCTCACGAATCTGGAACTGTATTGGCTCGGCGTGAAGCTCTATCCGTGGGGAACGGTGCAAGCCTACACGTACCCCAAGAAGTTCAAACAGATTCCCTTCGTCTACCCGATCAACCCGATGACCAGTGGCAACCCGGATGGGATGATTCAGAACTTAGCGCCAACCGACCAGCGGCTCGCACAAATCTTCCAAGTGCTGAATGACGCCGATTTCGTGGTGAGGTACGGTCAGGCGGGCCCCAGCTTCGCGCCCTTCGGCTTGGAGGTGTTCGTCACGCTGAGGGATGAGAGCGACAAGGCTTTCTCAAACGCGCCGTGTCACGTGGAAGTCCTGTTTGGCCCCTCGAACGGCAACTATCAGTGTGGCGGCGTTACAATCCCGGCCATCGGAACAGGCAACTTTCAGCCAAGCGTGATCTTCCCCGAGATCTACGTGCCAACTTCGCACCAACTCAAGTACGACATCTCGCGGGCGGACGGAGCCTATGCAGGCTCAGCAACGATTCCAGACTATCCCATCAACTTGGTGGGGGCTAAGGTGTACCCGCAATGAGCGTAGGAACATCCGAAGGCGATCCCGGCAAGCTCCGCTACTTCAAAGACCCGAACTGGTGTGTAACGCCGATGGAGACTTTGAGAGAAGCGAAGCTAGACCCTCGCGGGTGCTTCGGATGCTGTTTTGGAACGCCTCCAGATTCGAGGAAGTGGCCTCACAGGCAAGATTCTCGCTGCCAACTATGGCGTGATGCTCACCGCAATTGTGCATGCCAGAAGCCGCCGGTTGACATAAACAGCCTTCTGGCAGAAATGTGCCAGCAGCCTCACGTGATCGAAGGCGACGGCATGCTAACCCGCTGGCCTGGAGAGAGCCAATGATAGAACTCGCCACAAGCCCGTTGGAACTCGATCCCTTGACCCGCGCCTACTGGGGCCATTATGACAGCTGGGAGATTCAGCAACTGGCTCCGCTTGCCGATGAAGCCTGCTACAAGCCGAAGTTTTACAAGGCCCCGGCGAGCAGCGACGAATTGATTGGAGCCTTCGCGTACGTGACGTACGGGCTGCGCATCACGCCCGGTTCACTGATCTTCGGCTTCTACTTGCCGGCGCTGGTGGCGACTTCCCAGCCGCAATTATTCACGGTCCAGATCCGCGATGCGGCCATGGACCATTCGTTCTGGGATGAACCCGTCCCATCGTTTTTCTTGGGCAACTACAAGCCCACGTACTTGAGCAACAACGTGCTCGACACGACCGGCAAGATTGGCAGCTTCCCAAGTCTGTTGCCAGCACTGCATCCGGTTGTGGGAGACGGACTTTTTCTAGTGGAAATATGGGATACGCTTGGTGGCACCAGCGGGCCGCAAGGCTCGTCTCAGCGGGTGGAGTTAGTGATCGGAGTGCTGGAGGTACCGGAGAAATGCTAGGCGAATATTTCACACCAGACCGGCGCCCAGGCGATCCCGGTTACGCGATCCCGGGACGCATGAGCCGCACGCTCACCGGCCCCGACATCATGCGAGGCGGCGAAGCCATCCGGCGCATGGACGAAGCCAAAAACCAATGGCCTTACAACTGGATCATGGCGCCGCGGAACTCGATCCGCCGCGACCCGATGGGCTACATTGCTTCTCCAGCAGTGGGCGCCGCAAACCAGGCAACGATCCTGACGTTCAGCGTCCCCAGCGGGTACATGTTTGTCATGACGCAACTCCTGATCGGAGCATTCACCACGGGCATGGTGGGCACCGGGAATCCTGGAGACTTCCAATGCAGCGTAGACAAGAACACCCCGCTCGGTGGCGGCGCGCTGCAAGGCTCGCCGCTGGCAGACTGGAGCAACATCCCATTCAACCAGGGAAGCCTGCTATGGGGGCCGTTGCAGCTTCCCCGGCCTGAAATCTTCGATCCCGAGGACGTAATCCGCGCCAAAGTTATCAACAACTCGCTGGGCGTGGGTGCCCCAAATTTTTTCTGCGCGCAATTCGGCGGCTGGCTGTTGCCGGCAGAGGTGTAATGACAACCGCAGACCTACTCGCGCAAGCAACGGCCCTGGAGGGCAACGGCACGCGCCAGGCGGCCGCGCTACGGGCTACCCTGCCCCAGCCGATCATTGACCCGGCCAACCCGAAGCACACCATCAACCCGGAGACGGGCATATGGCCCGTGGAGGAGTGGGGCCGCGACATGTCTTGGACAAGGAGAAGTTTGATCCAAAAAGCGCACGCTGCAAGCAAAGGACTTGCAGGAATCCCAGGACATATATGTCCGCGCACCCCCTCAGATGGGGGTAGTCGACTACCCGCAAATGCGGGGGGAGAATCCGCATGAATTACCGGCCACAATCCGCCTATCCGCCACCTCCTCCCGGCTGGGTCGACGAGGAATTCGAGTACTACTTCGACTCGATCAGCAACCCGGCGCTCGCTCAGTTCCCGGCGAATCAAATCCCTCTCAGCCTGCAACCCGATTGCGAATTCCACCTCCGCGGCATCATGATCTCAGGCAATGCGGGCAACATCGCCTTGAGGCTCTGGGAGCAATCCGCCGGCGGCCATGCGCAGATTTCCCAGGTGCTGGTGCCGGCAGACCGGGCCTACTCGAGTTCGACACAAGGAAACCCGCCGATCGGGAAAATGGTTGTACCCTTTGAGCCTGAGATTCTGTGCGAAGCCGGAAGCCAACTATTCATCGACTTGGACACGTACTGATATGAGCACACTGCCTGCCCCCTTCCCCGTCGAAATAGACCCGGTGAACCCAGGACGCAACCTGAACACCGGGAACACGCCCGGGACTCCCATCGGCGCGTTCACATTCGGCGGCGCGCTGTACGACTTCCTGTACACGTACTTGCCCAATGCAGCGCCAACCATGTTTGCCGTGGAGTGTTTGAAGTCGCTCGACGGCGGCAATACCTGGCAGATCCAGGACGCGGCCAACGAGCCACCGCAAGCCTTCGGCGCCGGGTACCTGGACGTTGCCAATTCAAAAGTCACCTTTTTCACTGCCGTATCTGGGATCGGGCACAGTTTTCAAATCCAAGATTTCAACCTCATTACGGGAACCTGGGGCGCACCGTACACAGGCACTGGATCAAACCCATCGGATATCGGCCCGATCTTCGGCGCTTACCTGAGACCGGACGGCACCAGAGCGGTTCTCTACCAAAGCACCGTCAATAGCGCCATCCGCTGTGCGGTTCTCACGCAAGCAAATGTCTGGCTACCGACGTTTCAGGTTAATGCTGCGGGGCTCGACGCCTTTGCCTGCATGGATTCCACAGGACGGCTGCACGTGTGTTTCGCCGTGAACGGAGCAGGCGTTCCGCAGTGTTACCAAGCGATCAATCCCGACAACAGCCTAGGGCAGTTTCATCAATTCACAACGTTTCCAGGCTTGTACTTGGGCACACCAGCAGTAGTTGGAAACTTCATTGTGGTTCCAACAACCGAAGGCCCCTCACCCGGCCCCCCGCCGTCATACAATCCCGTTTGCGGCACTGTCTGGATTGGGACCCCGCTCGACAACCCGGTATGGACCCAATCCGACAGCATCTTCCCAACCGCCGATGGATTGGATCAAGTCCAAAATTTCACGTCCGCACCCATGCTCTACTTCGACGGCAAACAGACGCTTTATGCCATCGCTGTAGTCATGTCGCGGCAATGGGCAAGTATTTTAGGGTCTCCATCTTTGCTCCAGATATCCCGGACCAATAACCTGCAAAACCCCGCAATCGGATGGTACGACTACAGCGTCTACAGTCGGCCTGGCACCGTCCTGCATGGCGGCAATAACGAATCGTTGCTCCGCGTCACAATTGGCGGCGATGCGATTTTCGTAACCGTCGACGCGCAAGACTTGAACGCAGCGGCGTCTGAGTTCAGCCTCTTCCTGCCCCTGGCTCCTACTCAGATCAAGATCACGCTGCGAGGCGTGAAACGAAGACGGTGCACGACGTAGCCCGCGCTGCTTGAACGCAAGGCCCTCGACCGAAGCGCGCCTCACCTCAACGCTTGCACGGTGTAGTCCTTCTGGTACTTGCTTCTTTCTCTTGAAGGTGTAGAATTGAGAGCGTCATGGAATCAGCCAAGCGCATAACCGTAAAACGCTTCGATCAGGATGGCTGCGAACTCCCTTATCGCAACGGCACCAACCCGCTCACTGCAAACACGGCAGACGGGGTTAGAGCGCTGCCCTACGTCATCCTGATGGACGCGGACGGAGACGGCCTGGTGGTGGTTCCCTGGCATGGCAGGTTAGAGATCTTTGCGGAGGAACAATGAGGGTATCGGTTACATTCACTCTGGAGCTTCCAGTGGCCGCCACGCCCACGCAGATTCAAGAATGGCTCAACTTTGAACTGGGGGCCAACGGTTCAATGCAATGCAACCCGCTTGACGCATACGACATTAACGCAGATCCCGGCTCCGTGGAGTTCAGGACGCTATGAACATCGTACCCATAAC
>Ga0187853_10004020_pt1 | contig 10975 bp, 10 predicted proteins | sample June2016WEW_6_10_2_FD_132417 | JGI IMG/M metagenome (GOLD analysis project Ga0187853, IMG submission 132417) | Peatland microbial communities from SPRUCE experiment site at the Marcell Experimental Forest, Minnesota, USA - June2016WEW_6_100 | ecosystem: Environmental > Terrestrial > Soil >...
CCCGCACATTGAAGGTCCACGCTCGTGATGCCGTGAACACGGTCTCCTCGTGCACCTCAGCCTCCGAGCGCGTGTTGCGGCTTGCAGTACCCTCAAGCTGAAGTCGCTCGACCGCCGCAGCCTAACAACAATTGGACTGAACCGCGTAGCGCGCCGGAAGGGCGCGCGCCGGCAGTGTAGCGACGGAACCACTTTCCGACGGGCGGCGCAAGTGCCTTCGCGGCCCCAACTTGCGATAGCAGCTCGCGACGCAGCTCCGGCGCTATCCTGCAAGCGCTCGCAATGTGGCGCGCGGGCGTGAGGGGGGCGTGAGGGGCAGCGCTCTGCAGTGCTTGTCCGCCGCTGGACCGGGCTCTCGCCGAGGCGGCCGCGTCGTTCGAGGAGCTGACGCTCACGCACCAGGACGACACGCTCAAGATGCAGGTGGACGATGCCTGGCCCAGTCTCTTCCGCCAGGCGCGGTTCCTCTCGGCCGTGGACTTCGTGCAGGCCGACCGCCTGCGGCGGAAGGTCGCGCGGGAGATGGCGCGCATCTTCTCGCAGGTGGATCTGCTGCTGGTGCCGTCGCTCCGGGACGAGCAGCTGACGATCACCAACTTCACCGGCCATCCTTCGCTCACGCTGCGGGCGGGGTTCGTCCAGGTCTCGACGGCGCGCAGCGACTGGGCGCCGGACCCGGCGCACCCTCTGCCGACCTTCTTTCCGCCGCGGCGCGTGCCGCACGGGATCACCCTGATCGGGCGGCTGTTCGAGGAGGGGACGGTGGCGCGCGCCGGCCTCGCGCTGGAGCGCGCCTTCAAGGTCTCGGAGGAGCGGCCGGCCCGGTTCTAGGGAGTTCGAAGGCCAGGCGCACGATGCGCCCGCCCGGCCCCACGGCCCAGCCCGCATGGTGCGACGCGAAGCCCACGGCCCAGAACGCGGCGGTGCTGCCGCTCTTCCAGTGCAGGCCCTCGTCGTCCGTCCAGTCGAGGCCTTTCGGCCCCACCGCGACGTAGTAGCCCGCCAGCGCGGGAACCGGGGCGGCGCCGTACACCGCGCCGCTGAAGGTCGGCCGGCTCACGAGCGTCCACGTCGCGCCGCCGTCCGCGGTGAGCGCCACCGTGCTGTCGCTCCGGTCGCCCGGGTCGAGGAGGCGGCCCCCCAACGCCAGGCCGTGGCGCTCGTCGCGGAAGGCGAGGGAGGCGATGCCGGAGTTGCTGCCGCTCACGATCGGTGTCCCGGCCACCGACCAGTGGCTGCCGCGGTCACTGGTGCGATAGACGCGCGCGCTGGCGGCGCCTTCGACGCCGAACCAGGCTGCCGAGCGGCCGCCGACCACGAGGCATGTCCCGCTGGCCGCGGGGGCGCCCTCACCCGGCAGGGCCGCGGGCATCCCGTCGTCGGGGACTCGATCCCAATGCCGGCCGTCCTCGGTGCGCATCACGATCATCCGGCCGTTCACCGCGTCGCTCACGACGACGCCGTGCGTCGGGTCCCAGAAATCGAAACAGTCGTAGAACGCCTTCGGATCACGGTTGACGAACTGAAGCTGCCAGCTGCGCCCCGCGTCCGTCGTCTTGTAGATGCGTGAACTGTCGCCCGGCCCCGCCGCCAGCAGGTAGGCGGTGTCGGCATCCACCGCGTGCACGTCCCGGAACTGCAGCGTGGAGTCGGGGCCGGTCATCGAACCCGGAACCCAGGTGCGGCCGCCGTCGGTCGTGCGCACCCACGTCGCGCGATGCCCGGAGACCCAGACGACGCTGTCGTTCACCGCGCTCACGGCCTGGAGCAGCGCCGTGGTGTGGCTCACCTGCTCGGCGATGGTCTCCACGGCGGAGAGCGGGCCGACCGGGATCTCCGGCGGCACGTGACGCGCGCAACCCAGGGCCGCGAGAAGTGCGGCGGCCGGGGCGGCGCACCGGATGCGGAATCGTCTCACTGGCGTCCTCATGGACTCACTCGCGGCCCCTGTGGCTCAGCGTCCGCCCGCCGGCAGGTGCGTCAGGAGGTACCGCGTCAGCAGCTGATAGACGTGCTCCGTCGTGCCGCTCCCCTCGCAGATGCAGTGCGAGCGGTTGGGGTAGACGGTCTCGTCGAACGGCTTGCCGAGCGCGACCAGCCGGTTCACCAGCCGCTCGTCACCCTGGTAGTGCACGTTGTCGTCGCCCGAGCCGTGCACGATCAGCAGACTGCCCCTGAGGCCGGCCGCCTGGTTGATGGCCGAGGCGCGGTCGTAGGCCGCCGAGTCCTCGGGCAGCAGGCCCATGTACCGCTCCTGGTAGATCGTGTCGTAGAGGCGCTCGTCGGCCACCGACGCCACTGCCATCCCGACCTGGTACACGTCGGGATAGCGGAACATCGCCTGCAGGGTGCTCGACCCCCCGCCGCTCCAGCCCCAGATCGCCACGCGCGTCGCGTCCACGTAGCGGCGGCTGCGCGCGAGGGCGCGCACCGCCTCCGCCTGCTGGCGGCTCGAGCGCACGCCGATCTCCTGGTACACGGCCCTGCGCCAGGCGCGGCCCTTGGGCGCCGGCGTGCCCTGGTTGTCGAAGCTCACGACCAGGTAGCCCAGGTCGGCGAGCGCGTGAGACCACAGGCCGCTGGTGCCGCCCCACCCGTCGCGCACCGTCTGGCCCGCGGGCTCGCCGTAGACGTACACCAGCACCGGATACGTCCTGGTCGAGTCGAAGTCGCGCGGCCGGATCAGGTACGCGTCCACGGTGACGCCCGGCTCGATCTCGAACGTGAAGAACTCGGTCGACCGCGCGAGGAAGGGCTGGGCGGCCTCGCGCAGCTTGTGGTTGTCCACCAGCGTGCGCACGGTCTGGTGCGAGGGAAGCCGCACCAGCTCCAGGGTGGGCGGCGCGTCGGCGCTCGACGCGGTGTGCAAGGCCCAGCGCGCGTCGGGCGAGATGTCGTAGCCGTGCGTCCCGGCCGCGCCGGCCGGCGTCACCCGCTCGGCCGCGCCCTTGCCGTCGAGGCCCGAGCGGTAGAGGTAGCGCTGCGTCGCGTTCGCCGGCGAGGCGGTGAAGTAGAGCAGACCGCCCGCCGCGTCCACCGCCTCCACCTGCATCGCGTCGAACGCGCCCGGCGTCACCAGGCGCACGTCGCGGCCGTCGCGCGAGGCGCTGTACACGTGCCGCCAGCCGTCGCGCTCGCTGGCCCACAGGAACCGCCGGCCACCGTCCAGCCACGGCACGTCCTCGACCAGGTTCACCCAGGCGCTGTCGTGCTCGGCGAGGACGGTGCGCACCGCGCCCGTCGCCGCGTCCGCCATCAGCACGTCGTCGGCGTTCTGCCGGCGGTTCATGTGCTGGATCAGCAACTCGTCCGGGCCGGCCCACTCCATCCACGGCAGGTAGGTGTTGCGCGGGTCGCCGGGAACCTGGATCCAGGTGGTGTTGCCGCCCATGGTCGATACCACGCCGACGCGGACGGCGGAGTTGGGGGTGCCCACCTTGGGGTACTGCACGGGGATCGTGAACGGGTACAGCGAGTCGGTGTCGTTGATGAGGAGGAACGTCCCGACGCCCGTCATGTCGAACTGCCAGTAGGCGATCCGCAGGCCGTCCGGCGACCAGCGGAAGCCGTCGCGCAGGCCGAACTCCTCTTCGTAGACCCAGTCGGTCATGCCGTTCACGAGCGTGGTGGTCGCGCCGGTGGTGAGCCGCGTGATGGCGCCGTCGGCCAGGCGCTCCACGTAGATGTCGCCGCCGCGCACGTAGGCCACGCGGTCGCCCGACGGCGAGAACTTGGCGTACATCAGGGTCGAGGCGCGCGCGTCGTCGCCGATCTTCGTGAGCCGGCCGCTGCCACGGTCCAGCACCCAGTAGTCGCCGCGCGTGTTCTGCCGCCACACCCGTTTCGTGTTGGTGAACAGCAGCAGCTTCCCACGGTCGGCCGACCACGAGTAGTCGTCGAAGTCGAGCGGCACGCTGTCGCCGGGGGGTGTCATCGCCTTCGCGGCGACGTACACCGAGCGCGCGCCGGTCGCGGTCTCGTAGCGCACGATGTCGCTGCCGTGCCCGTCGGCCGCTGGCTCCACGGTCGTGTACGCGGCGCCGTTCTCGATCCAGCGCGAGGGCCCGAACCGTTCGGGCGCGAAGTCGCGCGTGCCGAACAGCCGGTGCACGGTGGCGCGCACGGTGTCCGGAACCTGAATGGCGAGCGGTGCCTGAGCGGGCAGCTGCTGCGTGCCGGCGAGCAGGATGCTGAGCAGAAGGTGCACGGGACGCTCCACGTGAATGTCAAAGTGCGTGCGACCGAAGGCGGGCGAAGTTGCCGCCGCCGGGGCCTCAGCGCTAAGCGCCCCGCAACCCGGCGAGCAGGCTCTGGAGGTTCAGCGAGCCCGAGCGGTCGCGGATCTGGCTCTCGACCTTCGGGTAGATCGTCTTCGCGTCCTGCTTGAAGCGGTCGAACAGCGCGAGCAGATCGTTGCGGCTCAGCCGCCGCCCCTGCGCGTAGTACTGGTCCGCCACGTGGCCGAGCGCATAGGTCGCGGAAAAGGTGATCGCCGCGCCGGTGGCGACCCGCGCGGCTCCGCCGGCCAGGCCGCCCAGCAGCCCACGGGCCACGCCGCCGAACAACCCCATCACGAGTCCCTCGACTCCTTGCGCCGCCACGCCGAGCCCGAGCGTCGCGAGGAGGTCCTTCCCCTGGTTGGCGTCCAGCCGCTGCCCGTGGCGCTGCCCGATCTCGTACACTAGGCGCAGCTGCAGCGGGAGGATCGCGATGTTGGCCAGCTGGTCGGGGAGGATCTCCAGTGCCCCCGTGACGATCGCCTGCTGCAGGATGAACCCGTCGAGCGGCCCCGCCGGCGGCGTGCCCGCATGGACCTCGGCCACCGGCTCGACCTCGATCCCGAGCGAGTGGCGCAGCTCGTCGAGGAACGCCTGCTCGGCCGCGTTCGCCGGGCCGTCGACGTTGCAGATGGCCAGCGCGCCGTTGTAGGCGGTGTGGCGCGCCTCGTCGTCGGAGAGCTTCGCCGCGAGGTCGGCGACGCGAATCCCCCCGCCCGCCACCTGCACGGCCAGCTGGCTCGCGTCGGGGGAGCCCATCTTCGCCACCACCGCGTCCACGGCGGCCTGCTCGGCACTGTCGGTCCGGCCGTCCGCGCGGGCGGCGAGCATCGCGATGGCGATCAGAGGAGCACGGTCAGTGGTGTTCATGCGGGTCTCGCATCTGGTCCTGCGAAAGCTAACGTCGGCCATCACGGGCGCGCAGCCGATGCGGCGCCCCGACGGCGGCGCGGCCCCGCTCACTCCGCCCAGATGGCCATCACCGCCTCCGCCTGCCGGAAGCCCGCCGTCTCCCGCTCCTCGCCCGGCGCCGCACGCCCCTGGTCGAGGGCGTACTGCAGCCGCTTGACGGTCTCGTGATCGGCAGGGAGCGGGACGGTCCCGCCCTCCGGATTGGCGATGGAGTAATCGAGTCCCGCCGCGGTGGCGATGGTGAGATAGGCCTTCTCCAGGTCGTGCCGGATGTGCTTCGGCGTCCCCCACGCGAAGTTCGACAGCCCCACCGAGATGTGGGCGCCCTTGAGGTCCGGCTCGGCGCGGATCAGCCGCATCACGTCGAGGCCGATGTTGACCAACCCGTAGGTGTCGGCACCCACCGGCGCCAGGCCGGGATCGAGCAGGATCTGGTCGGGCCTGCGGTTGGCCTTGACCGCCAGCATCTCGACGAAATCCCGCGCGGCCGCGAGGGAGTCCTGCGGGCTGAAGCACTGCGAGGTGCCGCCCTCGACGAACCGCTCCGAAATGACGACGACCACCATCGCATCGTAGGCCTTGACCAGCTCGATCATCTCGTCGAGCCGCTCGCGCGAGGCCGCGATCGAGTTCACGATCGGAGGCTTCCCGCCCGCCTTGGCGCGGTCGTAGTGCTCCAGCGCCACGCGCTGGTAGTCGATCGCGGGATTGTCGATGCACAGCGGCAGGGGCGAGACCGCCTGCAGGGCCGGGATCAGGTCGGGGAGAAAGGCGAGCATCTCCGCCGGCCGCACCTGGATCTGCTGCGTGCCGTCAATGTTGACGTCGAGGTACTCGCACCCCAGGGCGGTCTGCCCCTTCGCCAGCGCCTGATACCCCTCGACGCTGCGCGCGCTGAAGGCCTTCCGGGCCCGCGCGTAGGCGTTGTTGATGAGATCGCCGATGATGTGGAGCCGAGGCTCTGCCATGGGGCCGGTCGCCGGTGAGTGTGAGGTCTAGGGTGTAGGGTGTAGGGGGTAGGGTGTAGCGGGTGACTGCGCCGCCTGCGCCGCGTGGTCGCGGCCCAGCCAGTTGTTCGCCCAGGACGACGTGCCTCTTAGCGCCTGGTTCTGCACGACGGGCGCGTGCTCCAGCAATCGCGCCTCGCTGCCGTCGTGCTTCCGGCGCTCGTACGCCCGGAGCCAGATGCAGTCGCCGTAGCCGTCCACCTCGCACCGCCCATCGCGCGTCCCGCCGCACGGGCCGTTGCGCTGGTTCTTGGCGCACTGCGATTCGGGGCAGAGGAACGCGATGTCGGGCAGGGAACAGTCGCCGCAGTCCTTGCACCGGAACAGCACGAGCTTGGTGGCGCGCTCGACCTCGCGCAGCGGCTTCGGGCCCTGGAAGGTGTCGCGGGCGTGCGAGACCACCCAGGCGCCCAGCCGGGTGAGCGGGCGGCCGGGCGTGAACGTGAGGCGGTGCGTCCACTTGGAGAACGCGTACATGAAGCCGGCTCGCGGCCGCCGCGCCGCTCGCGCGACGGACGGCGCGGTGCCCTCGCGCACCTCGGGGTAGAGGAAGAACTCCCCAGGCCGCGAGTAGGCGACCTCGCGTGCGAACGCCTTCCAGTCGTCCGGCGCGAAGGTCTGCTCGATCTCGAGCACCCGCTCGACCGTGGCGGCGTCGTGGATCCCGCCCAGGTACGCGCCGCGGTAGCCCAGGCCGCGGAAGATCGCCAGCTGCTTCGCGGCGAATTCGCGGAAGAACCCCTTCCCGCCGTCGGCGGAGCGGCCCTGCCGCTCGCACAGCTCCAGCAGCTCGGGCGTCACCACGATCCCCGCGATCCGCCCCGCGGCGAACAGCCGGGCGGCACGCGCCGTCAGGACGAACACGTTGCCGATCAGCGGCGCCCTGCCGGCGCCGCTCCTGTCCATGTAGAGCTTCAGCTCCCGCGCTTTCGCGGCGTCGAACCCCACCTGGTTGATGATGAAGCCGGCGCCCAGCTCGATCTTCTTCCTGAGCTTGAGGTACTGCGGGATGACCTCGCCCTCGCGCAGCTTGTAGTTGTTGACGACGGCCCCGATGCAGAACGCGGTCTTGAGGTGCTTGTCGTCGAACCCCCGGTTCATCCGGTCCAGCATCGCGATCAGCGAGACGGAGTCGAGGTCGAACACCGGCTTCGCCCGGCCCCCGCTCCCGGTGACGGGGTAGTCGCCCGTCATCGCCAGCACGTTGTGGAAGCCCTCGCTGTCGAGCTGCCACGCCGCGCTCTCGAGCGCGTTGCGGTTCAGGTCCTTGCAGGTGAGGTGGATGACCACCTCCTTGCCCGCATAGAGGATCGGCTTGCCGAGGGCCTGGGGGTGGAGCTGCGGGTTGCCGCCGGCGTTGTCGGTGATCGAGATCCAGTCCACGCGCGGCGACTCGACGAGCCGGTTCGCGAGGGTCCGGACCCGTACGGCCGTCTCTTCCGACATCGAGCCGCGGATCGACACCAGCTCGACGCCGACCAAGAAGTCGGACGACTGGAGGCGCTCGGCGAGGCTCGGCACCGCGGCCCTAGGCGCCGGCGGCCGGGTGTCGCCGGTCGAACTCGTCCACCGCGCGCCGGATCGCGGCCGTGTGCTCGGCGGTGCTCCCGCAGCACGAGCCGACGATGGTCGCGCCCGCCTCGAGGACCTCGGGCACCGCGGCGGCCATCTCCTGCGGCGTCTGCCGGTAGACCACCTTGCCGTGCACCAGGACCGGGTTGCCGGCGTTGGGCTGGGCCATGATCGGAAGCGCCGTGGCGGCGCGATACTGGCGCACCACCGCCGCGACGGCCTTCATGTCCACGCTGGTCCCGCAGTTGAGCGCGGCCACGTCCGCCCCGCGCTCCTCCATGAAGGCCGCGGCCCGGTCCGGCAGGACGCCCATCATCGTGACGTAGAAGCTGCCGTCGGTCGAGAGGTCGTAGGCGAACGACGCGACGACCGACCGCGCGCCCGCGGCCTTTGCCGCGTCGATCGCCAGGCCGGTCTCCTCGAGGCCGGTTTCCGTCTCGATGATGATGCCGTCGGCACCGCCTTCGACGAGCGCCGCCGCCTGCTCCTCGAGTGCGGCGCGGGCTTTCTCCTCGGACAGGTCGCCGTACGGCTCGAGGAGCGCGCCGAGGGGACCGATGTCCCCCAGCACGTACCCGTCGCGCCCGCCCCCCCCGAACGCCTCGCGGGCGATGCGCACGGCCGCCCGGTTGATCTCGCGCACCAGCTCCCCGTGGCCGTGGCGGGCGAGCATGATCCGGCTCCCGCCAAAGGTGTTGGTGATGAGGCAGTCCGCGCCGGCCTGCACGTAGCGCCGCTGGATCTCGAGGATGCGCTCGGGGTGGGCCACGTTCCACCACTCGCCGCACCCACCGGCCTCGAGCCCGGCGGCCATCAGCGCGGTGCCCATGGCGCCGTCGGCGACGAGGCGCCGCGCGCGGGCAGCTTCGTGGAGAGGTGAATTCATGATTGGAAGCTACTCAGGGACGCGCGTCTTCGAGCTCGCGGCGCACGGCCTCCGCCACTTCCGCGGCGGTGCCGGACCGCTCGGCCTCGTCGCCCCAGCGCCACTGGGCGAGATAGTCGTCGGTGCTGGTGAGGCCTTGCGCCTGCGCGGCCTGGTCGATCCGCGCGGCGAAGCGAGCCGACAGCTCGACCTTGACCTCGTCGAAGTCGTCCCACGCCTTCACCTGGGAAGGGAGGTCCTGCCAGTAGAGGATCTGGTACGAAGCCACGGGGCGCCCCTCAGCCCACCGCCGCCTGCCTCTTGTCGGCGACGAGGCGGAGGAAGAGGTCCACCGCGCTCGACGCGTCGGCGCCATAGCCGTCGGCGCCGATCTCCTCGGCGTACATCTGGCTGATCGGCGCGCCGCCGATCGCCATCTTGATGCGACCCAGGCCCCGCTCCTTGTAGCCGTCGATGACGACCTTCATGTACGTCATCGTCGTCGTGAGCAGGGCGCTCATCCCGATGACGTCCGGCTTGTACTGCTCCGTGGCCGCCAGGAACTTCTCGATGCTCTGGTCCACGCCGATGTCGTGCACCTCGAACCCCGCGCCCTCGGCCATCATGCACACGAGGTTCTTGCCGATGTCGTGCAGATCGCCGCGCACCGTCCCCATCAGCAGCACGCCGACCGACTGGACGTCCGAGTCCTTGGCCGTCAGGAGCGGCTTGAGGACGGACATCCCCGCCTTCATCGCCCGGGCCGCGATCAGCACCTCGGGCACGTAGAGGATGTTGTGCTTGAAGTCCTCGCCGACCACGCTCATCCCCGCGATGAGCCCTTCGGTGAGCACTTCCTGCACGCTGCGCCCCGCGGCCAGGGCCTCGCGCGTCATCCGCTCGACGTCGGCGGCCTTGCCCTCGTAGAGGCACTGGTTCATCAGCGCGTAATCGGGCATCGCTTTCCTCAGACGTGCGCCGGCGCGCGGCGCCGGCTGCCGTTGAATTCCTCCAGCGCGCCGAGCATCGCCACGATGTTCGCGCGCGGCATCCCGGGGCTGGTCCCGCCGCCCACCGAGAGGATGATCCCCTCGCCGCCGCTCTTCTCCAGCACGTCCAGCGTCGCGGCCCGGACCTCCGCGGGCGTGCCGCGCACGCCGACCTCGAGCGGGTTGACGTTCCCCATCAGGCACATCCGGTCGCCCACGCGCTGCTTCACCTCGGCGATGTCGGTCTGCTTGCCCCAGTTCAGCACGTTGAACCCGACGTCGGGGAGATGGTCGAGGCAGGCCGTGATCTCCGCGTCATTATGGTAAATCTTGACCCAGTCCTTGGGGAAGGCGTCGCAGATCCGCTTCAGGTACGGGTGTGCGAACTCGAGGTAGTGATCCTCGTTCACGAACCCGACGATGTCGTCGAGGATGAACAGCCCCTCGACCGTCGGCCCCATTGCCTTCTGCTGTGCCTTCAGCCAGTCGATGATCAGGCTGGTGCAGCGGTCCAGCAGCTTGTGCGCCCACTCGGGCTTCTCGACCAGGTCGATCATGAAGTCCGTCGTGCTGCGGACGAACCCGGCGGTGCACATCGGGCCGCGCGACGTGACCAGGGGCAGGATCTCCCCCGTGTCCAGGATGCGCTGCCGCTGCATCCGGATCCGGTGCAGCGTCATCCCCATGAACGCGTCCGCCTCGACCTCATAGTCGGGCCAGAGGTCCATGTCCTCGATGTGGTAGAGCGTGTGGTACTCGCTCGGCGTGTTGTCCTGCCAGAACTTGATCTTCGCGCCGAGCGCCGAGGGCTCCGCCGCCATCCCGTACTCCATCCACCAGGAGGGGACGAAGATGATGTCCGGGAACTCGCGGTGGACCTTCAGGTTGGACTGGAACCACAGCTCGGGGTCGAGGAAGTAGTCCATGTGCTTCAGGCCGAGGTAGCCCGGGATCCACGGGCTGTCGATGATCAGCGCCATCGGGATCCGGTCCAGCTTCTCGAGCCGCGCGGCCTTCTTGAACGTCGCCCATTGCTCGGGGCGCATGCGCAACTCCTTGGTCGATCAAAGCGTTACGGGGCTCCGGCGGGCTGTCTGCCCTCCGGGGCCGCGCCAGAACGGTGCGTCTGAGAAAATGTCCATACTGAATCGGCGACGCAAAGTCAACAGATGACTTTATCTCGGGTATCTTTCAGGCCGGCGGCCGTCTCCGGGGAGTCGGCGCCAGGGGAGGCTCTGATGCGCGTGCTCTACATCGGCGGCACCGGCGAGATCAGCTTCGACTGCATCCACGAGTCGGTCCGCCGCGGCCACGACGTGACGGTGTTCAACCGGGGTCACAACAACGCCGGGC
>Ga0187853_10004030_pt1 | contig 10966 bp, 10 predicted proteins | sample June2016WEW_6_10_2_FD_132417 | JGI IMG/M metagenome (GOLD analysis project Ga0187853, IMG submission 132417) | Peatland microbial communities from SPRUCE experiment site at the Marcell Experimental Forest, Minnesota, USA - June2016WEW_6_100 | ecosystem: Environmental > Terrestrial > Soil >...
CAACTGGAGCGTGTTTCCGCACCACATCGACACGCCTTTTCTTCTAACAAAAAGCGTCTGATTCGGCACCACAGCACAATAAACTTTACCCACATACGGACGTTCATAAATCTCTTTGGTTTGTAAATACCCGACATCGGATCGCGCCGAGATCGTTAAACGATAACAATCTTTTTTAGCCTCTATTTTTCTTCCATTGAGGTAGTTGACTCTGCCCGCTTTGTGTGTACGTATGATATTTCCCGTCAACCCGACATGGGTCAAAAGACCCTGAACTTCATCTATCAATCTTCGAGAGGTGTTGAAAAATCCAGTATATCTTTGATTCTTTTCAGACCAATTTCCGTCTCCAACCAACAATCCTTCAAGTAACGATTCGAGCGCCGATTGGGGCCATTGGGTCAAAACGCCTTGAGGGAGGTGTAATTCTCCATCTTGAAGTTTTACCAGATACTCGCGTAACTCCCAAGATTGTATCTCCCACGCAAATGCACGTTTTGATCCCCCACGCTTTACATACGGCCAATCTAAACGCAAAAGAAGAGACTCTAACCACTCTATCCCGCGTGGCTTAGATTGATAAACGGCAACGCCAAATCCGGTGCCTCCGTCACCTATACGAATCTTCTCCCCCTCTGCTAACCAAAATCCAATAAAAGCCGCAAAATCCTCGATGGCAACCCCTTTTAGAGGCAAAGGTCGTCGTGTAATCTTATCGTGTTCTTTATTCTCAGGCGTAGGTAAAATAAAAGTCTCTCCCGTACCAGTACGAGATAAACTTGCCGTCTTAGGAATAACCCTTTGTCTTATCCGCGTTAGATCGGCTGCGGGAACAAAAAAGGGAATTGTACGTCTATGTTTCTCGGCGTGATCCACCAACATCCTATGATTTGGGGTAACTGAAAAATTCAAACTCTTATTTTCATGAGTGAGCAACACCCCATCGTACTCTTTTTGAATCAATTTGATTGGTTTTTGATACTCAACAAACCCCTCTTTAGATAACGTAGCCATCAAATCATTTTCAGATAAATCCGCAAATAACCTCCACCCTTGATTGGTCAATACTTCAGTTTTATCATCATAACAAGACCACATAACCGACGCCATAGCCAGTCCTGTCATGAAACCCTTGGAACTACGACGACCCCCTACAAGAGCTACCTCGCGGAAATGCGGATAATCATTTTCCCGCAGCCATTCAACGCGCTCACGTACGTTAGGAGATATCATAATTTCAGTTCCATTACGACCTCCTTCTATCCAATAATTGAGAATGTCCTCCTCGGGGCCAGTAAGCTCTTCAAGGAAAATCAGCTTGAGAAGAACAGTCTGGGCGGGAAAAAGGTTTTTACCGCAAAAATCACTCGATTCCGAAAACTCCTGAATGCCCACCTTCTTAGGGGCGAGTTGATTCAACGCCTGCTCTAGGAGGTCCATTACTTCCATTCTCGAAATAGACTACGAGCGAGTTTATCGACACATGCCTCTTCCGCGCTACTGTGTGCCTTATGCCAAATATCGTATACCTTTTTCTTTTTTGGGGCCGAATGGAATCGTACAGTGCGCATCGGCGAGATAGCGACGTGGAGTAACTCGTGAATTATGGTTATCTCATTCTCTTCTGGCGAACATTCACCGATAAAGTCCGAATCGCCCGTAAGCATTACTGGATTGAAGTATAGTTTCACTACTTGGTAGTCGCCGATACAATCGGCTCTGGCCGTCTCATCTGGGTCTTCAGGTTCCTCAAAATGATACTCAATCTTCCATTCGGATAGTCCGAGTCGAGGCTGCCACTTAGAGACTAAAGATTCAATTTGCTTCTCGGTCATCGCTTCTTCTTGTGTTTGCCCTTTTGTTCAAAATAATCCTCACCGCGCGCAGTAGCTTTCTTAACCTCACTCGACTTACGGTCGTGGTCGAACCCATATTTAGCGATTTTATGCGACGGTAATGCTCCCGCAAACTCCACAATTGGTCCCTTTCCTTCAAAGACGGGAGTAGGGTCAACGGTCGCGTAAACATCAAGCTTTGTCGCCAATTCATACTTCAACTCCTCCTCGAACTTGTCTAGTTCTTCAAGTGCCTCCTCTGGAGTGAAAATAGCATGAGGACCGAAACGTCGTCCAAACTTCGCATGCCACTTCTTAGTAATACTTACAGTCAACTCAAACGCGCGCTTGATTTCATCATCCGTAAGGTCTTGCGTAAGCGCATCAGAGAACTGCTTAGCCGACTTGACAATACCGTCATCGGTTGGTAGTTGCGGCGATGTAACTGGACTCATCATACTCCTTTACTTGACATTAGAAGCGGATCGCCCGAAGGCGATCCGCCTTGAAACATGTGCTACTGACCTGGACGAAGGTCTTCTAGCAATTTATACTGCTTTACTTCGCCTGCGCCACCCTCCTGAAGGGTATAAAGAACAACCTGGGTTGCCGTTGGAGTTGGTATTGTTGCTTTCGTGGCAAGAAGAACTGCTTCTGATTCAACTATTTCGAGAATCTGACTCTGTGTGTTGAAAACCACAAGTGCCTTCTTTTCTTTACCCGCTGCCGAGAGAACGGTCACGATTTCTGACGCTTCAGTCGCAATCGAAACAACGCTTCCCGTGCTACGCTGACGCAATTCGCCTTTGGTGAGCTTCAACTTTTTTTCTTCGAATGTGAGTTTGAACTGTGTTTCCGGTTGTACGACCACCCAATCTGAATTGGATCGCGTTAGCGGTCCAACAGGGATAATCGCACCAAGGGCCAAATGGTTACGAAGCTCCTTTGTAGGCGAAAACGCCCTCTTTGGATAGATGTTGGTGTTGTTAACGGTTACCGGAACACGAGTCGTTACTTCAACACCCGTATCCAAGTATTCATTAGTAGGTCCAACGGTTGCGGCCACATTAGCAAGAAAATAAGGCTGCGAGGTTTCAGCTACAAATTCAGCGAGTCCAGTCTGAGATTTACCCGTACGGTACACGTTGTATGAGGAAGCTTTTGGAACTACGCTCCAAACGACTTTGATGAAGTTAAGACTACCTTCTCCTTCGGCTCCGTTTCCTGATACAACCTCTACTACTCCGTTAATAGGGGTCTCGACGCCATTGGCATCAACTGCGGAAACTGCGTAACCAAAGAATTTAGCTTTAACTAGAGCTTTGGCGTTGCTACCAGCATGAAGTTCGGCTTTTGCGCCCGCTTCTGTTGCCGTAAGCGCTGCCTTGGCAGCAAGCTGATTTAGATTGCCAAGGTCAACATAAGAAGTTGCGTTGGTCTTGATTGTCTGTCCGCCGATGCGAACAGCCTGTGAACGAGAAATTGCGCGAATTGGAAGATAGGGCGGCACGGTAATTGTCCTTTGTTAGTTGTTGTGACCTGCAAACGTTGCCTACTACCTTTACCAAAGGATTCGGCAACTCGGTATCACTTATTCACTAACGGAAAGGGCTCAAAATGAGGCTATCGCGCTGATGCTTTATTTACGGCGCTGTTGATTCTGCTTTTTAGCTTGATGTGCGCTCTTCTGGCTCTCTATCTTCTGAAACAAAGCTTCCAAAGCAGGGGTTGGATGCTCTCCCAATTCTCTACGCCGCCTTGTCATATGCTTATGGGTCTTTGCCATTTTTACAAAACCCTCATGATATACGCAAGTTCGCAGTACGGCGGGGTTACATCAATACCTTTTAGCTGTTCATCGGTCGCTATTGAACCAGAAAGAGAACTTCCGCCCGAAGCAAAGCCCGCGCTCAAACCTGTGTTACCGCTGTGGTTATGATTACCTGTCGTTTGCATAAAGAGTTCTTCTTTACCTAGCTCAGGTACATTCATAGCCACAGCTTCTTTTTCACCAGGGGAACTATAATGTTCCTCTACGGCAATTTGACGCGGAGTATATGTTTCAGTTCCCGATTCAGTATTGTGATTACCAAATCCATGATTGTGAGCCCCCTGGGTGATAATACCATGACTGTGAGCGCCGATAGTATGCGAATGTTCGAGCGATGATGCGGTCGTATTATGATGATGACCTAGATTTATTTCAGAGTGTCCTCCGACCCCACCTGTTGCATGGGTGATATCCGTACCGCGAGCAAACTTTCCGCGCAGGTCAGGAATATTTCCCGTTGAGAGTCCCATGTTATTAGGAATAGAAGACCATGGAGTACCATCACAAACGTGCCATAGGTCTCCTGGTGTCGCGCCCCCATGTTTGTACCAGAGAATGACACTGCCGAGGGTAAGTATATTCGGGTCGAGCTTGTCGATTGTGATTGTTTCTTTTGCAATTGTACGGTCGTTTACCGATTCGTTAGCCAAATGTTCGTTTAGGACATTAGCTTCCTTGATATTTTCTGACCAAACTTCTTTGATACCGATTTGTTTATGCGCGACGGCCCGTTCCTTGATGAGGTAACGCTTAATAGCTTCTGGTTCGATAGCCGCTGTTCTAATTGCAAGCCCTAGTCCCGCATTGGTCCAATGACCACCGTGTTCTAGTTCGTCGTGCGAATTGAGAGGTTCAGAGAGGCCGCCTTCATGGCTATGAGTATCAATGCGAACAAAGTTATCCGCCAACTCAGAGTGTTCAAAGTCATCCGTCTCGGAGTTCCAAACTTCCAAACCCATATTGCTAGTCGTAATCATTGATTTTAATATCCTAGCGAAATCCAATGGACTGTATGTTCAACAAATTCACTACGTGCTTCAAGTCTCACTTCACCGGCGCTATTACTAATAACAACTCCGTTAGCGGGCTCTGCATGTCCAGAGCTACTTATGGAATTACAGAAGAAAGCTATATGAGCGGTCGGCCATTCATAGTTTAGCGAAATACCAAGACCACCAGGCCCTCCGCCATAGCCTGTTACGGCTCCACTAAGCACACCCGTCTGAATCTTCAGCGCGTGCGAACCATCCGAGATGAGGTTTTTTTCAATCTTAGCGCGCGACACAGCTTCGCTTTTGATCTTCGCTTCTTCGACGGCTTCTTCTACTAGCTCAGTCGCGCTTACTGTATTAGGCGCAAGTGTCGGATTTGGGTATGTACCTTCCAAATCCCCGCCAGCTTTAGTTCCTATCGTCAGACTATTTTCGATATCTTCGGCTAGGACTTTGACGAGCAATTCTTTATTGATTGCTTCTTTAGCAATACCCTCTGTAGGAATTAGAACGCCGCGCCCAGGAGAGTGGTCATGCGCATCGAGCTTGGCCCAATTATCGGCTAACTGTTCATGGTCATAGGGGTCGCTTAGGAGATTCCATACGCGAAGGCCCATCTTTGCCGAAGTTCTCATCAACTCTTATGAAGCCGAACTCAGCTATGAACAAAAGAAAAGCCCGCCAAAATGACGGGCTTCTCCTTACATAACAGGACTTGTATTACTATATGCCGGTGACCTTCTCAATCACCGAAGCTACGATTCCGACGCCAGCCACGATAGCTACCAGCGTAGGGCTCGTGATGCCTGTGCCTGGAATCAACGTAATGATAAACGCCGCAACCGCAGCGGATACCGTCGGATTCGCCAACTTCACGAGGTCCGCAAGGACTTCATGAAGGGAGATTGCCACCTTGGCAACCGTGCTCTTGTTTGCCGTACTTACTGTGCTCATATGTATTCCTTATCTGTCTAGACAGTACTAACGTACAACAGTATAGCAGACCGCTAATGCAAGGAACGGATTTCGGTTTCAACGACCTTAGCGCGTTTATGTTCGCGTCTTCCCTCGGGACCCCAAACTCGACAGGCTTTATACGCCTTGCTCCCATGAACAACACGACACTTACGCTTGGTCTCTAGGTTGCGCAGAACGAGGATGCGAGCGTTGATTGCGCGTAGCTCTGCTTCCTTGGCGCGCCGAGTAGGCTTTGGATGAGGCGGCGTAGGGGGTTTGACGAGCGAAAGCAATCCCAGCGATTCATCACGGTCGATAGTTGTACCCGACCACTGACGCACCTTTATCGCGCTAGAAGGATATCCATTTAGCGGATAAGCTCGACCTCCGCCCCACTCAGAAGGCCAGATATAGCCCTGGCAACGTCCGCCTGAATAGTTGCCTGGAGAGGCATAGACGCCAACGATACGATTGCCGTTAGCGCGCGCTTGATTGACGTATTCACAGGCGCGCTGATATGAGCCAGGAACCTCAGTATCCGCCCATGCTCCGAGTGGACCTCGACCCATAGAGTTTGCTATGTTGGCCTGTTGGGCTCCACTTGCGCTCTCAACAAACGTATATGTACCCCACGGAATACCATCAGCTTCAGCCGAAGCTCGTTGAATCCAGAAAAACGGATTTCTAAAGAAACCATCGTTTGTCTGAATAATGACGAATCGCGCTCCGTACGCTCTTAGGTTGATAGCGCCCTGCCAATTGGATATATCAAGGCCCTGGGGATTACTGCTTGCCTTGGGAGGAGCGCCTAATTTGACGCCCTTAAAAAGAAGTTCTTGTTTGATACATTCCCCCGCTTGTGCGGGCTCTTTGGGATAACAAATGAATGGGGTAGTAGCCGAAGTTTTACTCGGGGTTACTGTATAACCACATGCCGAGAGGCCGATAACAACTCCAACGATTGCTATCAATCCGACAAAAAAGGCGGCTATGGTGGCGTATACTTTTCTCATTGCTCGAACGGAGTTGGGCGTACTAGATGACATGTTCTACAGACATCGTACCATTGACCGTGGACAGTTTCATATGGCTCCCACAAATGGTGCTTGCGGAGCTTGCAAACGAGATGCCACATTTAGAAGGTTCCTTGTCCATAGCTATCTATTATAACAGAAGGTCGCGCCCGTAAAGTAAATCGCTGTGGGTGGAGTTGAACCACCATCTCTCGTCCGTATGAAGGACGACGCCAATCCGTAGGCTCACAGCGGAAGCGGGCTAAAGACCAGAGGTCCTCACCCGCGAGCTACAAACCTACTACCCGCCAAAAAGGGACGAGGTTCAGTTGTAAGCGGATGGCGGGAATCGAACCCGCGTCGCGACTTTGGAAGAGTCGAATAATGCCGTTATACGACATCCGCATCATACTAGTGATTTGACAGGTATGATACCCGCGAATCGGCAGGTATCGGGAAAACGATATAACTTTTAGGTTATATCTGCGCAATCACGCATATTTGGACGAAATACCGCAAAATGCGGCCTTATCTGCGGGATCACGCATAAGCCCAACTTGAGTCTCAAACTCAACCTTTCACTTTACAAGAGTGACGTGCCGTCAACAACACTTGATGGGCGTAACGTGCCAATTTTGGCACAATGACAATATAGTCACAAACGCACTAAAACAGTAATAGTGATAATAACGTCACAATAGTACCATTTTAGGTACATTTTAGTACTACGTCAATTCCATATAAGCCGCGTTCTGTGCCAACCGTGATAGGTCGGCGCTAATCATCTGTCTCGTGCCAAGCCATCCTTATGGCACGGCTACGCCTTTACGCGGTAGCTGCTCTCTAACCCGCTATGACCTTATGCCGCCCTCGAATCATAGTTTTAGAGCGAACTAGCCGTCTAAAACGAGCGGCACTTAGGTTTCGCTGCTTGAGATTGCATCCTCAGAGATTTGAGTCGTTGCCGACTCTCGACAGACGAGGTATAACGGGATAATTCCCTTCCTCAATTCTCCCTCTTATTTACCGAGCTTCTTAGGCCCGTAACCTCTTTTCAGAAGGCCAGGATGCGCGGACTTTCCTCGACGGGTGTTACCGCCGCGATTAGCCAGGAATTGAAGCACTAGAAGGGACTTGGACCCTCAAACCTCTTCCATGGCAAGGAAGCGCTCTACCAATTGAGCTACTAGTGCATATGGCTCATTTCTTCGCAAGGGAGAGCCAACCCCCGTCCATTTTTATTCGCCCTACGCTTCGCTTTTCTATGGCGGTTGTCAAACCGCGCTTATCGTATATCTGGGCCTTTTACGAAGATAAGTAACAAAACTATGTACGCAACGGGATAACTCGTGCCCAGATTATGGGATGTAAAGTGCCCGTTGAGTATAACATAGTTTTGCTAGTGCCCCAAGCAGAAATCGAATCTGCATCAACGGTTTCGAAGACCGTTACCTTATCCATTGGGCCATTGGGGCTAAACTCCTAAGCAGTTCGCGTTCTGCATCTCCGCCTTAAGAGGGCGGGCTTTTTTCAGGCATTTAAGCTATTAGGAGCATGGGTCGTACAGGACTTGAACCTGTATCGTGCGGCTTAAGAGGCCGACATCTAGCCAGTTGAATTAACGACCCATTCGGAGAACCACACTGGGGGCGTATCGGACACTTTGTAAGTCGTCAATCCGAATCAACTTGCCCATATCAACTTTGGCTTGCGTAGACTTACTTAGCCGCCTTAGAATCCATGATTCTCCTGATAGGGAATTACCCTATCTAGTCCCCTAAGCAGAAATCGAATCTGCATACTCTTGATTCGTAGTCAAGCGCCTTATCCGTTGGGCCATTAGGGGGAGCTGAGTGATAATTTCCCTGCCGCCATCACTCACGGCTGCTCTCCTGGTGAACCTGTGTTCGGGCCGGAGACAATTCTGGTGTTGAAAAAGGTACAATGTCGTCGTCTGTATTAAAAAGACCATTTGTCCAATCGCGAACCAATTGGCTCTCATATGAGCTTTGGTCTCCTCCGAGAAGCAAATCGAAAAGAACTGGCCTGACTTCCTTCAAGTTTTCAATTAGATGGTCCGCAATGTCCTTCTCCGCGTTGGTTAGGTATGGAGCAATAGATTTACTATCACCCTCTTTTCGGGAATGGAGAAATCTATGCCAGCCGGTGCAAGCGGGAATCGTACAATAAGACCGAGGAGCGTAATTGACATAGCTCGGCAACTCAAGCATTAGCCATCGCGGAACGAAATGATGCCGTGTTGGCGGTTTATTAGCTGGTTCACAATCGGCTGGGTCATCATGATAGCGACAGACCAAAGGTTTCTGCGCTATCTGAGCGCGAGCCTTCTTCCGCTCGATAATCTTGTGCGGAATAAGACCGCTATGGTGATTGAGTCGATAGAGGACGGCGCGCGTAGAAAGGCGTTCATCAAGGAGGTCATCAATATCCGCCCCCTCCATTTCTGCAAGCGTTTCAAGCTGCTCTACCGTTGCTTCTGGATGATAAGAGTCAAACCACAGCTTTTCGCCCGTGACCGTATGTGTCCAATCGCGGGCGCGACTCATTTGGCTTACCGCTCTCGGATGATTTTTGGCACGGCACATCCAGCGGCGAACTTGCCATCGACTTCCTTTACTTGCAGGGCCAGAAACGGCCCAGAGGAGTCTTTGTCATACCGCGTTATGTCTACCTCAAACACGATGCCCTGTTGGGCGTATACCCTTTTTGTGATTTTGCGTTCGTCGGTCATATCTAGATGATAGCAGGTAACCGATACATTGTCAAGGTTCCTGACCCGTCGGCGGCTGTCCTCAACAATGTATCCCATAGCTCGGTCTAATGAGAAGCGTTTACTATGGTTGACACGCTTGAGGGGGCTTTTATCCCCTCCAGGCGCATGGTATCCGTCGATACTAGAGGCGGTCCTGCTCTGCATACCCCGAGCGGGATTCGAACCCGCGACCTTCGGCCTGAGAAGCCGACGAAACTAACCGCTGTTCTATCGGGGCAAATCCCTGCGGTCCGTATCTTCCGCAGGGCACAATCAAGGATTTCCAATACGGTTTGGTTCCTCTGCTCAGACATATCGTTGAATATGTCGTTGTGATCACTCCGTCGCGTAAACGCGACGGCTTCTCAGACTACGCTTAGACCTCTTCGCCTTACGTTCGCGTCCGAAGGCCCAATCCAGGCCCTTAGCCAAAACGTTGTGGTGTGGCTAATTGATTGCGAGTACTCCCACTTGGGATTGAACCAAGCTGTTACCGACTACCCTTTCTACTGGATATAAGCCAGAGGGGATATGGGAGCATAAGGGCGGCCGACGGAAGTCGAATCCGTATTGACTGCCTTCACAGGGCAGGGCATTTGTCCAATTATGCTACGGTCGCCATGTGCCGAGTAGCCACATCCTGCGCTCGGCCAATATCCCGTCTTGGATGTTCTCCCCTTTTTGAGAACGCATATATGCGACCTCATAGTACCCCTCTCGGGACTCGAACCCGAACTGAAGGAGGTTTAAGCTCCTTTCCTCTGCCTGATTGGGATAGAGGGGCAAGAAAACCTACACACATAGGTACTACCTGTGTAGGATTAGCTGGAGAGCAGGGATTCGAACCCCGATAGCCAGTTCCAAGGACTGGCGTCTTGCCGTTAGACGACTCTCCAATAAAGCTAGCTCAGGTACTCACTTGTGCCAGTGAGGCCATTATTAGCTTAGCTGCTCGCCCAGGCTTCAAACCTGGAAGCTCCGGATTCAGAGTCCGGCGAGTCTGTCAGTTCCTCTAGCGAGCAATACATGGCGGGAGCCGGTATCGCACGGGGCTCCCAATAGCGAAGGTCAGAATCGAACTGACAATAAAAAGGCTTATGAGACCCTTTAGCCTACCAAGGCTTGTCTTCGCAACGAGGTTCTAATTCTATGGCAATTAGCACAAACTAACTCACACTTTGCGATCTCTGTTTCTATTCGCTCCCAAGAATTACCATTTGCAATCATTCTTGATATTGAATTAAACTTGTTTGATCCTAAATGGTCATAATCCATACAGACAGGGTCAAATATCTTTTTGCAATCTACACAAGGCGTCTCTGCCTTATATTTATCAACGAGATCATGCAATTCTTGCATTTTTACCTTCTTTGCAAAGGCAGCCCGAACCTTCATCTTATCCTTATTTGCTTCGTAATGCTTTTTAGCGGCCTTAGCCTGAGCTTCTTTCTGCTTTTGCGGATCTCTATAGGGCATCACTTATTTCCTCGAAGATTGATATTAGAAACTAGCCTACGGCTTATGAGACCAAGCTGGATCTATCTCCAGTCCATCCCGCGTCGTTA
>Ga0187853_10004033_pt1 | contig 10961 bp, 5 predicted proteins | sample June2016WEW_6_10_2_FD_132417 | JGI IMG/M metagenome (GOLD analysis project Ga0187853, IMG submission 132417) | Peatland microbial communities from SPRUCE experiment site at the Marcell Experimental Forest, Minnesota, USA - June2016WEW_6_100 | ecosystem: Environmental > Terrestrial > Soil >...
AAGCCTGGTTACAAAAAAACGGGGTCATAAGCATCACTCAGAACCACAGAGTGTTACCCATTTCCCTCAAAGAAATCGCTCATAATTAGGTTGGCCCCACAAGTTCTGGGATGCTGGGATTCGCGGGCCGGACTTTGTGTGGGCGGCGACGGGGCCTGCCCTGGAGGCATACAGCAAGCATCCGGTGGTTAAGAAGGCCAATGACCCTGGCCAGGTAATGACCGTTTCGGAGTTCCTTGCGCAGGTGCGACGGATTGTGGTTGACTACGTGGTCGGGCGCGTGCTTTCTGGTGATGGGACATCAAGCGCAGAGGAGGCTGCGGGGGACAGGCTCGATGAGCTGACCGCCTATTACCTCCTGCACCGGCACGATTTCGGAATGGACGAGGCCCCGGCGGGGGCGTGTATTCTGTACGCTATCTCATGTGGCGTCTCCGACAGGGAACTCGCCGGCACCTGGGACCTCATCGGTTTCACCAAGCGCAAGACGGCGGAGGATGAAGAAGACGCGGAGATGGGGGGACGCGGGGACGCGGAGATGGCGGATGAAGAAGCCGACCCGGACGTGGAAGAGGATTCCGGCAGCAAGGTGAAGCTCAAGACTTGGGCGCAGCGCAAGGGGAGTACGCTCGGCTACGAGGCGCCGAGCGGCAAGCCGGTTCCATTGATTGACCGAGTCCACTGCTTGATGCACCTCTGGAAGGCGGGCGATCTGCACAAGGTTGACGACTACCTCGACGGTAACGGCCTCCGGCGGCAGGAGCTTTTCAAGCGACTCCTGCAGTCGCTGATCGAGCTTTCGCCTCATGGAAGCGAAGAACGCTCGCTCCTCGAATCCATCAGCAACCACGTGCAGGCCAAGGGCGCGGTGGACGACCGGCAGTTGGTCATAGCGCCGGGCGGGTAGTCATGGGACACCGAAGGGAGACACCATGAGCAGCCGACGCCTCTCCGTGGATGAAAAACTCCTGTACGGGGGGCTGCCCGTGGAACTGAGCGAGAACCTTCGCTCGCTCAACCCCTGGTGGGGTGGTCTGCCCGGCATGGAAGTCCCGGCGTTCAAGCGGTGGCCTTTCGGGCGGCTCAAGCGGCTGATCACGCAGGGGATGACGCCGGCCACCGTCCTCCGAGGGCCGCGGCGCGTGGGCAAGACCATCCTGCTTCGGCAGTTGATCGAATCCCTGTTGGTCGAGGGCATTTCGTCCCAGCGCCTCCTGTACGTTCCCTTCGACGAACTGCCGACCTTGCGCGGCTTGCGAGAGCCGGTTCTGGACATCGCGCGCTGGTACGAGGGCGAGATTCTTCGGGCCACATTCAACGAGGCCGCTCGGAAGGGTCGCACGGCCTACCTTCTCCTCGATGAGGTTCAGAACCTGGATGCGTGGGCGCCGCAAATCAAGAACCTGGTGGACAACCACAGCGTCCGTGTGTTGGTCACGGGCAGCTCGTCGTTGCGGATTGAGTCCGGGCGAGACAGCCTGGCCGGACGCATTACCACGCTCGACGTCGGCCCCCTGTTCCTGCGCGAGATCGCCGACCTACGGCAGGGGGCAGACTCGCCGCCATTCTGGCCGGAAAACGGCTTGGAGCACCTGGGCAGACGGGATTTCTGGATAGAGGCCGTTGAGTACGGGCGCACGACCCGGGAGCGCCGGGACGCCGCCTTTGCGGCCTTCTCGGAGCGCGGGGCCTATCCCATCGCGCATGACCGTCCGGATGTTCCATGGGAAGAGGTGGCGGATCTCTTGAACGAAACGGTCATCAAGCGGGCGATCCAGCACGATCTGCGGATGGGGCCGCGAGGTCAGAAGCGGGACGAAAAGCTGCTCGAAGAGGTCTTCCGGCTGTGTTGTCGCTACGCAGGGCAAACCCCCGGTCAGGCTGTTTTCGTGCCGGAGATCCAGCAGGCGCTGGCCGGCAACATAGGTTGGAATCGGATTCTCAACTACCTCCGCTTCCTCGATGGCACGCTGCTGATTCGGTTGGTGCGCCCGCTTGAATTGCGGCTGAAACGGAAGGAGTCGCCGCCGAAGGTGTGCCTGTGTGACCATGCGCTTCGCGCCGCCTGGCTCCAGGAGGTAGTGCCCCTCGATGCGGAGAACCTAGTCGCCAACCCGCATTTGACCGACCTGGCCGGGCACCTTGCCGAGAGCGTCCTGGGGTACTTCCTTGCCTCGATTCCGAATCTGGACGTCGCCCACTTCCCGCAGCGTGCGACCGAGCCGGAGGTGGATTTCGTCTTGACAATTGGCACGCGGCGGATTCCGGTCGAAGTGAAGTATCGACGGCGAATCGATCCGCACGAGGATACCCGCGGGCTTCGGGCGTTTCTGGAGAAGACGGTGTACAACGCCCCGCTCGGGCTGCTCGTCACGCTCGAGGACGGAGTGACGGTCACAGATCCACGCATTATCCCCATCTCGTTATCGAGTCTGCTCTGGCTGAAGTGAGCAAAGGGGGGTCCGTGATGCCAAAGCTGGCCTGGACACCGTGGCACAAGGCGGTGAAGCTCCGCGAGGATCTGAAGTCCGGTGAGTTACCGCTTCATCTCTTCGCCGCCGACCTCTACGAGGTCATGATGCAGCGCGGGAAGCGGCCGGTGTACGAGAAGCCGGAGGAGTTCTTCGCTCTCACCTTTCCCACGTACAACCTGCGGCGTCTCGTGCGGGATGTCGTCCTGCGGCTGGCAGGCAAGAACGACAAGGCCGTCCGGCAACTGGAGCTGACGTACGGCGGTGGCAAGACCCATACCCTGATCGCGCTGCGGCACCTCGTCCACGACCCGGAGAGACTGCCGGACCTCCCGGCCGTGGCCGAGTTCGTCCAGGACATCGGCCAGAGACCACCGAAGTGCCGCGTGGTGGGTCTGTGCTTCGACAAGCTGGACGTGGAGAAGGGGATGGAGGTCTGTGCGCCAGATGGCAAGGTGCGAACGCTCAGGCAGCCGTGGAGCGTGCTGGCCTACCAGATCGCGGGCGATGCAGGACTCAAGGTCCTCCACGCGAGCGGCAAGGCTGAGGAGCGGGAATCGGCGCCGGCGGAGAATCTCCTCATAGAGTTGCTGGAAGTGCCGGGGAAGGAGGGGCTGGGCGTCCTGATCCTGGTTGATGAGGTGCTGATGTACGCCCGCGAGAAGGTGTCCCAGGATCGCGATTCGCGAGCACGTCTAGCCAACTTCTTTCAGTACCTCACCCAGGCGGTGGTCAAGGTGGATCGGTGCTGCCTCGTTGCCTCGCTGCTGGCCACCGATCCGCGCAAAAGTGACACACTGGGGCGCGAGATCCAGGCCGAGCTGTACGACATCTTCCAGCGCCAGCGCGAAGAGGCCGTGGAGCCGGTGGTCAAGGAGGACGTCGCCGAACTCCTACGCCGGCGGTTCTTCACGCCTGAATCGCTCAAGGATCGTGAGGTCTTCCGGCAGCACGTCGTAGCGTCGCTCAAGGGCATTGCAGCCGTGGACGAGCAGACGGCCAAACAAGGCGCGGAGGCAGAAGAACGCTTCTTGCGGAGCTTCCCATTCCACCCGGACCTCACCGAGGTGCTCTATTCCAAGTGGACGCAGCTCGCCCGGTTCCAGCGGACTCGCGGTGTCCTCCGGACGTTCGCGCTGGCGCTCCGCGAGGCCGAGGCGTGGGACACGAGTCCGCTCGTCGGGCCGGCCGTCTTCTTGGCTGCCCCGGAGAAGGAGGGACTCTCAGAGGCGTTGCGGGAGCTGGTGACCGTGGCAGACACCGAGGAATGGGAGGGGAAGAAGCAGGTCTGGACCGGTATCCTGGATAACGAATTCGCCCAGGCCAGGCGGATTCAAGTGGAGTCGGTTGGATTGAAATACCGGGAGGTTGAACAGGCGGTCGTGACGACCTTCCTGCATTCGCAACCGATTGGACAGACGGCACATACGCGCGACCTAGCTGGACTGCTTGGCGCTTCCCGCCCGGACAAGATCGAACTCGAAAAGGGCCTCGCCCGATGGGCGCAAACGAGCTACTGGCTGGACGATATCTATGCGGCGGTGCCGGACGGGCAGCTTCCAGGAACGTGGCGACTCGGCAACCGTCCCAATCTGACCCAAATGCATGCGGTCGCCGCGAAGAACATCCCCGAGGATACGGTCCGCGCCCGGTTATTGGACGACATCGGTAAGGTCAAGGCGCTCACGGCCAACGCATCCGCCATGGGGGTGAATGTTCACACGCTGCCGACCCGGCCGAGGGATATCGAGGATGACGGCGCTTTCCACTACGCCGTCCTGGGGCTCCAGGCTGCCTCAGAGTCCGGCAAGCCTAGCGCCGAAGCCGCGCGTTTCCTAAACGAAACCACGGGTCCGGACAAGCCCCGCGTGTACCGAAACGCGGTCCTTCTCTTGGTCCCGTCTCGTGACGGGCTCGAGTTCGCGATGGCGAGGGTGGGCGACTACCTTGCCTGGGAGATCGTCCGGGAGGACATCAAGAAGCAGCAGAAAGACGGGAACGTTGACCCCGCCAGAGCCCAGACACTCCAGATCAACATCGACAAGGCCAAAGGGCGGATTCCCGAGGCGATCAAGCAGGTGTATTGCATCGTAGTGACCGTCTCGGAAAAGGACGAGGTCCAGGCCTTCAAGATCACCGTTAACGACGAGCCGCACTTCACCACCATCAAGGGCGATAAGCGCTCCCGCGTCAAGGACACCCCCGTCACCGCCGAGGCCCTTCTCCCGGAAGGGCCATACAACCTATGGCGAACCGGCGAGATGTCCCGACGGGTCAAGGACCTGGCAGGAGCATTCGCCCAGCTTCCGCACCTGCCGAAGATGCTCAAGGCCAGCGCCATTCTGGATACGCTGGCCGATGGGTGTGAGCAGGGCACCTTTGTCTTGCGGCTCGTCCGTCCGGATGGAACATCCCGGACCTGGTGGATGTCCAGGCCAGACGAGAACGCCTTGAACGACCCTGCGCTTGAATTGGTGCTTCCCCAGGGGGCGGAACTGGGAGAGTTGGGGCCGGCCCTCTTGGCCCCCGGGAAACTCCCAGGGTTATGGCCCGGTGCAGAGGTCACCGTGCAGGCGGTGGCCGACTACTTCAATGGGTCAACGGTGGTCCAAGTCGAGCGGCAAGGATACAAGGAGCCGATGCCCATTCCGAAGGCGGGGTACGCCGTGGTAGAGAAGGCGATCAGCCCCGCCGTCGAGGGAGGAAGCCTCTGGCTGCTGTCCGGTCCGGCCAGCATTCTGGGTGAGCCGATACCGCCAGGTGTGCTGAATCCCAGCGCCCGACTGAGCGCCCCGCCACCCGTCATCGCCCCGGCCGAGATCCTTCCGGAAAATCTCCCGAACGCCTGGAAGGGCGGTATTGCGTCGGCCCTTTCCATCGCGACCGCCCTGTCCGTCAAGACGGGCAAGACGCTCCCCTGGAAAACCGTGCGGGATGTTGTCAGCGGTGCCCTCCAGGCACGTTTCCTCGAAGTGGCGGAGGGGTCGCAGGCCTGGCCGTGCGATTTCCCATCCGCACAGTTCGCGAAATTCAAGGTTGCGACCGGGGCGGACCGCGTGGAGATCGGCGGAAGGGGAGTGTCGGATGTCGGCCTCGGGACGATTCTCGTGGCGAGTGATGAGCTAGCGCCTTCACAGGTGCAGGATCTGGGGGACATCGTGCCGAAGTTGCTGGAAGTTAAGACAAAGGCAGGCACGCTCATCCGGTTTCACATCCGGATTGAGGTGGGGGATGGAAAGACCCGACCTGCGGAAGAAGTCGCCAGGGAAATCAATGTGTTGCTCAAGCGCGTTAACGAAGGGCTCGAGTTGCGCTAGTGGGATGGAGCAGCCAAAGAGCTGCGACCGAAGAAAGTAGCGATACAGCTTCTTGGTAGCCCTTCGGCGTGGCATGTAATGTGTGTGTTGCCTTCGTTAACTTACACCGACCCAGCCAGAGGGGCGGTTGCGGCTCCAGTGGCTTTCTGCCGCATCCCCCGGGGTTAGAGCCGAGAGCCGCGAGCCGTGAGCCGCGATGGTGCGGAGAAACGGGGCGCTCAATGCGGATTGCGGAATGCGGAATGGGCAGGCCGAACCGCCAGCCGAATGGAGATAGGGAGACGAGGGGACGGGGAGACAAGGGGAGACGGCAGAAGGCAGAGGGCAGCAGACAAGGAAACGGGGATACGGAGAGACGGAGGCGCGGGGCAGAGCCGAGCTTGGCAGTCGTGACAGATCGCCGTGGCGAGTGTGATGACCCGGCGGCAGCCAACGGCCTGCTGCACATCCTGGGCGCTGGGCGCAGTTGCGGTTTCCGGCGGCACCGGAATGAGGGATGTTGGTTCCGAAACAACTTTCCAGGAACACGTTCTGAGGGGATTCGAGGCCGCCTGTACTACGCAGCGCGGAATAATGGCTACACCGTTCCCCGCGCACCCACGCCTGTGGCGCGGGTACCCGACTACGTTGCCACTTTCATCACTTTGTGATGAGCCCCCGGTGCCATGCCCCGCCAGTCTCGCCTCGATGCCCTATCGTACTTCGTCCGGAACCTTCGGCCGGCACCCTGCACCACGTCAGAGTGCGCGAGTTGGAGCGTCGGACCATCGTCCGGGGTGACCCCGACCGCGCGGGCTTCGTAACCCGGGTCGCTCGTCTCCAGGAATGTGTGGGACGTGACCAGTGAAGTCAGGGCAGGGGAAGTCGCTCCACCCGGCCTTCGGCTCGCTTTTCCGGTTGCGCGAGGGTTGCGTCCTGTGCTACGAAAAGGCGCTCTTTGCAAACCCACTCTCTTGACGTGCCCGTCGTTTCAAACCTCGGCACCGATTTTCTTTCCCCTGCCAAAATACATTTCGGTCGCGGTGGTGATGCGATGGGATTTCGTTGCGGACGCTCCAAATGACGTTTGAATTTTTCGCCACAGTCCCCCAGGCCATGGAGTCGCTCCTGGCCAACGAACTCAAAGGCTTTGGCGCCCAAGCCGTCAAAGAAAAACGAACCGGTGTGTCGTTTAGCGGCAGCCTGGGGGTGGCCTACCGGGCCTGCTTATGGTCCCGCCTCGCCAATCGGATATTGTTGCGTCTGGGCGATTTCGATGCACCAGACACCGACGCTCTATACGCGGGTACCCAGTCGGTGCGTTGGCCAGAGCATCTGGATGTCAACGGTACGCTGGCCGTCGATGTCAGCCTGCGCCAATCGGGCATTACCAACAGCCTGTTTGCTGTCCAACGCGTCAAGGATGCAGTCGTTGACCAGTTTCGGGACCTGTGCGGCAAGAGACCCTCGGTGGACGTTGGGTGGCCGGACCTGCGTTTGCGCGTCCATGTCGATAAGGCCCGAGCCAGTCTGAGTATTGACCTGTCGGGAGACAGTTTACACCGGCGCGGTTACCGGGTGGCCCAGGGACAGGCGCCGCTCAAAGAGAATGTGGCGGCAGGCCTCTTGGTCTGGGCCGATTGGGCGGCCATCGCGGCATCCGGCGGCGCCTGCGTGGATCCGATGTGCGGCTCCGGCACGATACCGATCGAAGCGGCCTGGATGGCCACCGATACTGCGCCAGGACTGGCGCGCCAATATTTTGGGTTTTTGGGCTGGCGCGGCCATGCGGCGGCGCTGTGGCTCCAGCTTTGCCAAGAGGCGCGGCAACGGCAAGCGGACGGCCGCCGCCATGCGCCGATCGTAGTGGGGTACGACGTGGACGCGCAGAGTGTCCGCGCGGCCCGAGCGAACATTGAACGGGCAGGCCTGCGCGGCCTCGTTCAAGTCGAGAGGCGCGATATCGCCGACTGTCAGGCTCCCAAAGGCACCAAAACCGGCGTCGTGATCATGAATCCGCCCTATGGCGAGCGTCTGGGCGAACTGGATGCGCTCAAGGTCTTGTATGCGCAATTGGGCGTGGAGTTGAAGACCAAGTTCCCAGGGTGGACAGCCTACGTGCTCACCGCGAGCGAGGTTTTGGGCAAGCGCTTGGGCCTGCGGGCCACCCGGTCGCATCAGTTTTTCAACGGGGCCTTACCCTGCCGCCTGTTGTGCGTGCCGATTCGTCCAGCCGCGGCCGAAATTCAGCCGTCGACGGAATCGGCCAAGGGAACGTCGCCCGCCGTGGTGAGGGCCCACGGCCAGTTCGCGCCTTCCGGCGACGAAATGTTCGCCAACCGACTGGCGAAGAATCTGAAACGTTTGAGGCCCTGGGCCAAACAACAGGGCATTTCATGTTTTCGAGTCTATGATGCTGACATGCCAGAGTTCGCCGTAGCGATCGACGTCTACGAGGATTGGGTGCACGTCCAGGAGTACGAGGCGCCGGCCACGGTCAATGCCCTGCGGGCCGCCACCCGTTTGCGCGGCGTTATGACGCAACTGCCGGACCTTTTGGACGTACCCAAAGGCCATGTGATACTAAAAATTCGACGGCGCAAAGGGGATCACGGCCAATACCCCCGTTTTAGCGCCAAAGAGAAATTCCACGTCGTACAAGAGGGGGACTGCCGGTTCCTCATCAACCTGTCTGATTACCTGGATACGGGTCTTTTCTTGGACCATCGGCGCACGCGCGCGCTGATACGGAAGATGGCAGAAGGGACACGGTTTTTGAATTTATTCGGCTACACCGGCACGGCCAGTGTCTCCGCGGCCAAAGGGGGCGCCCGCTCGACCGTGACCGTGGATATGTCCAAGACGTATCTGGCATGGGCGGAAAAGAATTATGAACTCAATGGGCTTTCACGTCGGACCAACCATCTGATCGACGCCGACTGCCTGGCGTGGCTGGAGGCAGCGCACGGTTCATTCGATCTCATTTTTTTGGATCCGCCGACGTTTTCGAATTCCAAGCGCATGCGTCAGACGTTTGACGTGCAAAGAGATCATACGTGGTTGATAAGAGAGGCTATGAGGCTTTTGGCGCCCGGCGGCACGATGATCTTCTCAAACAACTTCCGCCGTTTCAAAATGGACGCGAGGACGCGGGAGGAATTTGAGGTCCAAGACATCACCCGGGCGACGATCGACGCCGATTTTTCGCGCAATCCGCGCATTCACTATTGCTTCCAAATTCGTAATGGGGGACGCGTAACGATGCGCCCACGACTCTCGAGAAACGGGACGTAGGGAGGTTATGAAGGTTATCGAAATGAAGCCGTAATGGGGGCGGCCCCGTCTTTGTCGCCTTCGCCGGCATGGGAGGTGCGGAATGGCCACACAGAGACGAGAGCCGCGAGCCGTGAGCCGCGATGGTGCGGAGAAACGGGGCGCTCAATGCGGATTGCGGATTGCGGAATGATCGGCAGAGCCGAGAGCCGCGAGCCGTGAGCCGCGATGGTGCGGAGAAACGGGGAATCGGGAAACGGAGAGCCGGGGACAAGGAGACAAGGGGACAACGGGGAACGGGAGAAACGGGGAATCGGGGCGCTCAATGCGGATTGCGGAATGCGGAATGGCCACACAAAGACGAGAGCCACGAGCCGAGATTACGGACAGGGACAGGGATAGCGGCGATGAGCCGAGAGCCGGGCGGCGAGCGCCGAGTGCTGGGGGCTACGACAAGGGGGACCGGAGAATCGGGGAAACGGGGATACGGAGAGACGGAGGCGCGGGGCAGAGCCGAGCTTGGCAGTCGTGACAGATCGCCGTGGCGAGGGTGAGGACCCGGCGGCAGCCCGCGGCCTGCTGCACACCCTGCGCGCGGGCCGCCTCGAGGCGCCGATGCTGGCTCCTGCGGAGCCGCGCTGGGCGCAGTTGCGGTTTGCGGCGGCACCGGAATGAGGGATGTTGGTTCCGAAACAACTTTCCAGGAACACGTTCTGAGGGGATTCGAGGCCGCCGTACTACGCAGCGCGGAATAATGGCTACACTGTTCCCCGCGCACCCACGCCTGTGGCGTGGGTACCCGTCCGAGAGGGGCGGGCCGCCGCCCCTCGTCGGGCTCTCCCCCGGACTGTGCGGTCCCGGGGGGACTGCCGCCTATCTTTCGCACCGCACAGTATGGTGATCTGCAGCAAGCAGGAGCGCATCTCCTCGTCATTTGGACCTCAGAGCCTGCCAGTATCCGCCGACTCTCACCCCGTCCGCTCTCGGTACCGGACAGGAAAGGTCGGAGGGGCAACCCCTTCCTATATTTCCCTCCTTGATCTCATCCGTCCTGCGAGTGTAAACTAACAGAATGGCGTCCCCCAAGACACAGGCACACCCTGAGCGTGACTCACATGGTAACGACCGGATCCCGCGTGTCTCCACGACTCAATCTCGACCACGGTACCTACACCACCGGCGGACAGGCTAGGCGGTGGCTCGCCGGCCTCTGGCCCAGCCTTGCGTTTTACTCCCGCATCCTGTCCATCGTGTTCCGGGCGAGCGCGAAGGCCAGGCAGGGCATTTACGACGACGCGGCGTGGAGTGCGAGCAGCCTAGAGACCATCCGCGCACTGGAGCACGTCGGCGCGCGACTCGACATCTCCGGTCTCGATCATGTGGCGGCCCTCGAGGGTCCCTGCGTATTCACCGGCAATCACATGAGCACCCTGGAGACCTTTGTCCTGCCCGCCCTCCTCGTCCCGTTCAAGCGAACCACATTCGTGGTCAAGCAGAGCCTCGTGGAGTATCCGGTCTTCGGGCACGTCATGCGCTCCCGGGACCCCATCACCGTGAGGCGCACCAGTCCCCGAGACGACCTGAAGTCCGTCCTCGAAGGTGGCGCGGAACGGCTCGCGAAAGGCATCTCTATCGTCATCTTCCCGCAGACCACACGCACCGCGGCCTTTGACCCGATAAAGTTCAACACCATCGGCGTCAAGCTCGCGAAAAGGGCGTCCGTGCCGGTGATCCCTTTCGCCCTCAAGACCGACGCGTGGGGCAATGGCTGGCTGCACAAGGACTTTGGGAGGATCGATCTTTCTCAGACCGTCCACTTCGCCTTCGGCGCTCCCCTCCGTATCGCCGACCGGGGCAGCGAAGAGCACGAGGCGATCATCCGCTTCATCTCGGCGCACCTCACGGAATGGGGAGGTATGGT
>Ga0187853_10004038_pt1 | contig 10951 bp, 7 predicted proteins | sample June2016WEW_6_10_2_FD_132417 | JGI IMG/M metagenome (GOLD analysis project Ga0187853, IMG submission 132417) | Peatland microbial communities from SPRUCE experiment site at the Marcell Experimental Forest, Minnesota, USA - June2016WEW_6_100 | ecosystem: Environmental > Terrestrial > Soil >...
ATCATCGAGCAGTGCATTGCGACCACGGAACCGGCGTACCTCGCCAAGCATGCCTTCCAGTTGGCGCAGCAGTTCAACAACTTCTATCACCGGCACCACATCCTGATCGAGGCCGACGCCGGTCGCAAGCAGTTCCTGCTGGCTACCGCCGCCGTGGTGGAACGCGAATTGATCCGCGCGCTGGAAGTGATGGGGATCGAAGCGCCGGAAGTGATGTGAGAAACGCCGGGGGCGTTTCCTATGAATCGCCGGTGCCCCATATCTGCCGCAGTTAGCAGATGTGGGATTTGAGAACTACCTCACGTTTGCCAACAGCGGGCAAACATGGGGCACCCGGCGTGTTCACCGAGGTGTCATCCTGAGCGCAGCGAAGGATCTGCTGTTTGCGCTTGCTTAAAAGAAAGCAGATCCTTCGGTCGCGCAAACCGGCGCGACCTCAGGATGACACTTCGAAGAATAGTTTTTCAGCAGCCTGTAAAGCCGCGCCCCTTCAAAACCGAGTTGAGAAACAGCTCTCTCGTTTATTTCTTCCCATTCTTTCCGTTGGCCGCGAACAGTTTTGCCAGTTCGACAATCGAACGCACGGCTATGCCGCTGGGGCCTTTGGCAATCCACGATTTGCTGTCCTCGATCCAGGCGGTGCCGGCGATGTCGAGGTGAATCCAGGGAGTATCTTCCACAAATTCCTTGAGGAACATGGCGGCCGAGACCGCTCCGCCCCAGCGTCCGCCGGTGTTCTTGATGTCGGCGATCTCGGACTTGATCAGCTCCTGGTACTCGGCATCGACCGGCAGGCGCCACATTTTTTCGCCAGCCAGTTTGATTGCCTGGGCAAGCTGCTCGAAGAATTTTTCGTCGTTGCAAAAGATGCCGGCGTTGACGTAGCCCAGGGCGACGACGCAGGCGCCGGTGAGGGTGGCCGCGTCGAGCAGGTGGGTGGCGCCCATCTGGCGCGCGTAGTGCAGGCCGTCGGCGAGCACGAGGCGTCCTTCGGCATCGGTGTTGATGATCTCGATCGACTTGCCGTTCATGGCAATCTGCACGTCGCCGGGCTTCTGCGCCTTGCCGCTGGGCATGTTTTCGGAGGCGCAAACGATGCCAATGACGCGCACGTTGGGCTTGAGCAGGGCGATGGCGCGCATGGCGCCGATCATGGCGGCGCCCCCGGCCATGTCGTACTTCATTTTTTCCATGCCATCGGCCGACTTGATGCTGATGCCGCCGGTATCGAAGGTAATGCCCTTGCCTACCAGGCCGAGCACGGGGGTTGGCGGCGCGTTCTTCGGCTCGTAACGCATGACGATGAGCCGGGGCTCCTCGTCCGAACCCTGAGCCACGCTCCAGAATGCGCCCATCTTCAGCTCTTTGATCTTGTCAGGCCCGTAGACTTCGCAGGGTAGTCCGACTTCTTCGCACATTTTTTTGGCGCGCTCGGCGAGGATGGTGGGCGTCATGCGGTTGCCAGGCTCGTTCACTAGGTCGCGGGTGAAGTTCTGGGACTCGGCAATGATGCGCCCTTCTTCGACGGCGGGCTCGAGCGGGGAGCGATCCGTCCCCTCGCTAAGCAGAATCGTGAACTCCTGCACCTTCTGATCTTTGCGGTCGCTGCGGTAATAGTCAGGATCGAAGTCGGCGACGTAGGCGCCCTCCACCATGACCCGCACGGCCTCCGAAACGGCGAACTCGGAGCGACTTGCCCGTGTGCTCGCTTGGTCGGGGGCAAGGAGGGCGAAGCTCTTGATGTTTTTGCCTTTGAGGAAGCGCACGGCGGTGCCGGCCAGCTTGCGCAACTCAGGCGTGGCGAAGTTTTTGGCCTTGCCGCCGCCAACGAACAGGAGGCGCTTTGCTTTCAGTCCTTGCGGCCGGTGGAGCAGCAGGGTCTCGGATGCCTTGCCGGTGATTTCCTTGGAGGCGATCAAATCCTGCGCTACCTGGCGGATGGCGCTGTCGCCGGTTTGCAGCTCCGGTTGAGGATTCTGTTTGTCGCCGTGGTCGAGAACGCCGACGATGAGACACTCGGTTTCAAGTTGGGAAGGAGATTGCGTGGAAAGAACGGTCTTCATTGCTTCCTAATTGCTTCCTTTCTTTCAAACATTCTCGGCTGGGCATACCTTCCATGACTCCGGTTCTAGCTTTTTCTACTGCGGGCTACCGCCTCGCGCGCTTCGCGATCGGCGTCGCGGCGGCGTTCGGTTTCGCGCTTATCCCAGAGTTGTTTGCCGCGCGCGACCGCGATTTCAACCTTGACGCGCCCGTTTTTGAGGTACATGCGCGTTGGGATCAGGGTCAAACCCTTCTGCAGGGCCTTGCTGGAAAGTTTCAAGATTTCGTTCTTATGGGCCAACAACTTTCTGCTGCGCAGGGGTTCATGATTGGATATGTTCCCGTGGGCGTAGGGACCGATATGCGCATTGATCAGGAACAACTCTTCATCTTTCACGAGAGCGTAGGCGTCTTTGAGATTGGCCTGGCCCGCGCGCACCGACTTTACTTCGGTGCCTTGCAACACGATACCGGTTTCCAGGCGATCTTCCAGAAAGTAGTTATGCCACGCGGCCCGGTTGCTGGTGGCATCGCGTTCGCCGGCGGCTACGGGGTCACGGCGGACGTTCTTGGGCTTCTCCGGCCGGGTTTGCTGTGGGGAATGACGGGCCATTATCCAATGCCGTTCCAAGACCATACGACCGCGCGCAAAGCGTGCGGCAACATGGCCGAAGTTTGTATGCTAGCACAGACGAAGAACTTAACCGTGAGCTGATATAATCTGTACTCCAGCAGTCCTGGCCTGTCTGCGACTGGGCAGGCCGTTCTGAAAACCGCACCACGCGAGCAAGCTAAGGAGTGGGATGAGACGCCTGAAGCGCGTTGGGATGGTTTTGCTGCTCGCCATCCTGACAACTGTGCCCGCCGCCACAAAAGGCAAAGACAACGCCAAATCGCTGTTTCTAAAAGGGCAGGACGCCGAAGTCCGCCAGAATTACGAAGCGGCATATAACTATTACAAACAAGCCTACGACCTGAAGCCCAAGGACATGAGCTATCGCCTCGCGTATACGCGCACGAAGTTTCTGGCGGCGGCCGCGCATGTGCATCGCGGCCAGTTGCTGCGCGATGACGGGAAGCTTCAGGAGGCTCTGGCCGAGTTCCAGGCGGCCAAACTGATTGATCCCGCCGATCCCATCGCCGATCAGGAGATCCGGCGAACACAGGCTCTAATCGAGAAGCTTGGCCGGGCTCCCGGCCAGTCGCCGCCGGCGCCTAACACTTTGAGCCCGATGGCGGCGCAGGCCGCCGGTCCGGTTGAGCTGGCACCGATCTCCAACGTACCAATCACCCTGAAGCTGAGCGAGGACGCCAAGGTTATTTATGAAACCATAGGCAAACTGGCGGGTGTCAACGTGCTGTTTGATCCCGATTACACCTCGCGACGCATACGGATCGAACTGAATAATGTCAGTCTCTACGAAGCGCTGCAGATTGTAGCCCTGGAGTCGAAAACCTTTTGGCGGCCGGTGACGCCAAACACCATCTTTATCGCCGCCGATACGAAGAACAAACGCACCGAGATCGAGCAGCAGGTCATTCGCACTTTCTATCTTTCCAACTGGAGTACCCCCACAGACATACAGGATGCGACCAACACGCTGCGAACTCTGCTGGAGCTTCCGCGGGTGCAGCAGTTGCAGAGCTCGGGCGCGATCGTGGTGCGCGGCACGGCCGACCAGATCGCGTTGGCGGAAAAAATTCTGAACGACATCGATAAGGCAAAGCCGGAAGTTGTGGTCGAAGTGGCGATCATGAACGTATCGCGGGACAAGCTGCGCCAACTGGGAATTCAGCAGCCGTTCAGCTCGACCTCGAATCCCACGGTTACTTTGCAGAGCACCAATCCCCTGAGTTCCTCCACAACCAGCAGCAGTACCACAACGACTGGCACCACCAGCACTTCCAGCACCAGCGGCCTAAGTCTCAACGATCTGGCGAATCTCAACGCGCGCAATTTTGCGGTCAGCATTCCTTCCATGAGCGTGCAATTCCTGATGAACGACAGCCGCACAAAGGTCATCCAGCAGCCGCAAATCCGCGCCGTGGACGGCCAGAAGGCGACTCTCAAGATCGGTCAGCGCGTGCCCGTGGCCACCGGTTCGTTTCAGCCCGGCATCGGTGGAGTCGGCGTCAATCCGCTGGTCAATACGCAGTTCAATTACATCGATGTCGGCGTAAACGTCGACATGACCCCGCACATTCATGCCAACCGGGAAGTGAGCATGAAGATTCTGTTCGAGATTTCCTCGGTGGTGAGTTTCCAGAACATCGGCGGTATCAATCAGCCGGTGATTGGACAGGACCGCATCGAACACGAGATCCGGCTGCGCGAGGGCGAGGTGAACCTGATCGGCGGGTTGCTGGAAGATTCGAACACCAGCGCAATGAGCGGACTTCCGTGGCTCTCGCAGATTCCCATTCTTAAGTATCTGTTTGGCCAGAGCCAGACTGAACGCATCCAGAACGAAATTCTTTTCGTGCTGACGCCACACATCGTGCGCTCGCTCGACGTGACGGAATTTAATACGCGGGCCGTCAACATAGGGACGGCGAACGCGATTGAGATTCGGCGTATCCCGCCGGTAGTGGCCCCGGCTTCCACTCCCGCACCGCCCGCGCCTGGAGCTGCGCAGCCCGGTCAACAAGGCGGGTCGGCACCGCCGGTTGCTGCACCAGCCCTGCCTCCGTCCGGCGCTTTGCAAGCGCCTGCGGGTGGCGCTGGGCGGCCAGCGGTGGCAGCTCCGGCCCCGGCACCGCCGACACAACAGGCGTCCACATCCCCGCCAAGCGCCGGTATGACCCCGGCCGTGCAACGTATGGGACAGATGGGGGTGGGACCGGTGATCAGCTTTGATCCGGCAATGATCAGCCAAAAGGTCGGAAGCACTTTTGCCGTCAACGTGATGCTCAGCGGCGCGCAGAACATCTCCTCGGTTCCGGTGCAGGTGGCTTATGACCCGAAGATGCTGCAACTGGTCAACGTCTCCAACGGCGATTTATTGAGCAAGGATGGCCAGCCCGTAGCGCTGGTCCACCGCGAGGATACGCAGGCCGGGAGCATCCAGATGACGGCTTCGCGCCCGCCCTCCACCCCCGGCGTCTCGGGGAATGGAAGTATTTTCACACTGACATTCCTGGCCGTGAAGTCCGGGCAGGCGACATTGAACGTGAACCGGGCGGTACTGCGCGACGCCGCCCAAGGGTCGCAAAACGCCGCTGGTTCCCAGGCAATTATCAGCATCCAATAATGGGGGCAGGGCGAAAGGCGATTCGCGGGAGGCAGAGCAGGAATCCGGGTTGATGAACCGCTACAATAGAAGCTGTGAGTAACCGCAGACAGCAATCCGATCGCAGCATGCGCGGCGTCACTCTTGTCGAGTTGATCGTCGCGATTGCTCTCATCGCCCTCCTCGCCGGGACTGCGATTCCCATGGTTCGTACGGCCATCAAGCGCGAGAGGGAGCGTGAACTGCGAACGCGCCTGTGGGAAATGCGCGACGCCATCGATCGTTATAAGGACGCTGCCGACCGGGGCGCTTTCCAGATCAAACTGGACAGCCAGGGGTATCCGCCCGACCTGGAGACACTGGCCAAAGGCGTGGACGTGCAGGGGAAAAAGATCCGCTTCCTGCGCCGTATCCCCATCGATCCAATGACGAAGACCACCGATTGGGGCTTGCGGTCGATGCAGGACAGTCCGGACTCGACCTCGTGGGGCGGGCAGAGCGTCTTCGATGTTTATTCGAAGTCAACCGACACCGCTCTTGACGGTTCTAAGTATCAGGATTGGTGATGATCCTCACCCGTAAAACCGGAAATGCGTCCGGCTGCGAATCCGCGTCGCGGAAGCAGGCCGAGCCGCCTCCACCCCAACACGCGCAACCGTGGTCTCCTCTGAGACAGAGCGAGCGCTTGAGCGGGATCGAAATTTCGCAGCGAAAGGCTTCCTTGGTACGGCGCGTGCCGGGCACCCCGCATTGTTGCATGAACCGGGGCTTCACCATCATCGAATTGATGATCGTGATCTCCATCATCGTTATCTTGATGGGAATCGCCGTGCCGCTCTATCAGCAATCGCTGGTTCGAGCTCGTGAATCCGTGCTGCGGGAGGACCTTTACACGCTGCGCAATGCCATCGACCAGTACACGCTGGATAAGCAGAGGGCGCCGCAGACGCTGGCGGATGTCGCGCAGGCCGGTTACGTCAAGTCTATCCCAAAGGATCCTTTCACCAACTCAGCCGATACTTGGACGACCGAGATGGAAGACTCTATGCGCAGCCTTGATCAGACGCAGCCCGGAATTGCCGATGTGCACAGCGGCTCCGACAGGATCGGCAGCGACGGTACTCCTTACAATACCTGGTGACCTCGCCAGTTCGCCGCTCTCGCGGTTTCAGAATAGCTGCACCTGAGCTATAAACTGGCTGCTTCATGGGATATACCTTTCGCGGAATTGCCCTCCGCATTTGCCTTTGCTGACTTGCCGGAACTACGGCAAAACCAGGGATGCTATGTCCTTTTTCGTTTCGTTTAAGGTCGCCGCTCCCTGATGGTCGCGTCGACTGGAGTGCGCTGGCTCCGGGATACATCATCCCTGGTTTTGCTATAAAGTATTTTCCAGATTGGTGTAGCACGGAATCATCACCTCGCGAACTGGTCTAACAATCTTTCCGCCGACAGAGGCGAAAATGCCCATTGAAGGCGAAGTGCCTCGCCGTAGTGATTCGCCCATCAAGGCGCCGCGTGGAACTGAAATCTGCTGTAAGTCGTGGCAGCAGGAGGCGGCCCTGCGGATGCTTATGAACACGGTTGAAATGGGTGAGCGGCCCCACGACTTGGTGATCTACGGCGGCACCGGGCGCGCCGCACGGAATTGGGCGTGTTATGACGCCATTGTGCGATCGCTCAAGTCGCTCGGAAACGACGAGACTCTGCTCATCCAGTCGGGCAAGCCGGTCGGCATATTCCGCACCCACGAATACGCGCCGCGCGTGCTGATCGCCAACGCCAACCTGGTCGGCCATTGGTCGAATTGGGAGAAGTTCAACGAACTGGAGCGCGCGGGACTGACGATGTATGGCCAGATGACTGCGGGTTCGTGGATTTACATCGGCTCGCAGGGGATGATCCAGGGGACGTTCGAGACCTTTGCGGCGGCCGCGGACAAACACTTCGGCGGCGAGCTGGCGGGAAAGCTGATCGTCTCCGGCGGCATGGGAGGAATGGGGGGAGCCCAGCCTTTGGCGGCAACCATGGCCGGAGCGTGTTTTCTGGGAGTTGAAGTCGACGCCGAGCGCATCAAGAAGCGTCTGCGCTCCGGCTATCTCGACTTCATGGTCAATTCGCTCGACGAGGCGCTACGCATCCTCAAAAACGCCATCCGCAAAAAAGAAAACATCTCGGTCGGTTTAATCGGCAATTGCGCCGACGTCATTCCGGAGCTGGCGGATCGCGGCGTGCTGCCGGATATTCTCACCGACCAAACCTCGGCGCACGATCCGCTGAACGGATATGTGCCAAACGGCATGCCGCCGGCGGCCGCGCTCGAACTTCGCCAACGCGACCCCAAGGCCTACACGGAGCGCTCGCTGGCTGCCATCGCCCGCCACGTTGAAGGCATGTTGCGTCTGCAGAAGATGGGCGCGGTTAGCTTCGACTTTGGCAACAACCTGCGCACCTTTGCCTTCCAGCAGGGCGTCAAGAACGCCTACGATATCCCGGGATTCGTCGCCGCCTACCTGCGGCCGCTGTGCTGCCAGGGGCGGGGGCCGCTGCGCTGGGTGGCGCTCTCGGGAGATGCGGCCGACATCGCGGTGACCGACGACCTCGTGCTGCAACTGTTCCCGCAAGACCGCGTGCTGAAGCGCTGGATCGATCTGGCCCGCAAGCGCCTTAGGTTCCAGGGACTGCCGGGGCGCATCTGCTGGCTCGGATGCGGTGAAGGCGCGCAGTTCGGCTTGGCAATCAATGACCTGGTCAAGCAGGGAAGGATCAAGGCGCCGGTTGTAATCGGCCGCGATCACTTCGACTGCGGCTCCGCGGCTTCGCCTTTCGGCGAGACCGAAGGCATGAAAGACGGCAGCGACGCCATCGCCGACTGGCCGATGCTGAACGCCCTGCTCAACACCGCCTCAGGCGCATCGTGGGTTTCGATTCACAACGGGGGCGGAACGGGCATCGGATATTCCACGCACGCGGGACAGGTTACGGTTGCCGACGGTACGGATCAGATGGCCCGCCGCATCGAGCGCGTGCTGACGAACGATGCCGGCCTCGGCATTGCCCGCCAAGTCGATGCCGGATACGACGAGGCACGTGATTACGCGCGCCGCGCCGGGGTGAAGATCCCGATGATCTAGGCTTGAATCTGAATCGGAGCGCAACTCTGTAGAGCAATTCCCTTGCAGGTGTATCCAAGAATTCTTCAGAAAATGTCATGGCGACCGCAGCGAAGCGGAGTGGAGCCACCCTTTGTTTTCGGCAGCAAGAACAAAAGGTGGCTCGACTTCGCTCGCCATGACAGTCTGATCTGTCGTGGTATATCTTCTGTGGAGCTGCTCTGGTCCGCGCTTACATCAGTCGTAGCGCTCGTAGAAGATCTGTTTGCGGTCCCAGCCGATTTCGTTTTGCAGCAGGTCGCGCGTGGCGGAGACCATGTCATTCAGTCCGCAGATATAGGCTTGCATGTCGGTGCGCTTGCCCACGATTTCGCGAACGCGTTCCTGCACATAGCCGCGGTATCCTTTCCACTCTTCCTGGGCGCGGCTCAAAGTCACCACGTAATGAAAATTGGGGTGCTCGGCAGCCAACCGCTCGAACTCCTCGCGGTAGTAGATGTCCTTGGGATAACGCGTTCCATAGACCATCCAGAAGCAATGCCCGGCGTTGCGAGCCGGGTCGGCGAAGAGCCATTGCGCCATGGCGCGGAACGGCGCCACACCGGTTCCGGTGGAAATAAACAAAGCATCCTGACGGTGTTCACGCAGCATGAATAACCCGTGCGGTCCGTGGAAGTGAACCTCCGTGCCCACCGCGATGTCGCAAAGGTAGTTCGACATGAATCCGCTCTCGACCCGGTTAAGGCAAACATCGAAGCAGTTGCGCCGCGGCGCGGAAGCCACCGAGTACGCCCGGGTGATCCACTTGCCATCGGCTCGCTGTTCCCGTATGGAGACGAACTGTCCTGCCTTGAAGTCAAAGCTCTCCACTTCGGGGATCTCGAATTCGAGGTGCTTGGTTTGATCGGAAAGTTCGATGGATTTGGTCAGCCGCGCAATTTGAAGGGGATGGGTCGTCATCGTGTTTGTTTCCCGCGTTCTCCGTCAAATTTACATTCTAATATGAAAACTGGCAGGGGACCGCTATCGGCAGCCTATCTGCCTCAACACGCGCAACCGCGGCGCGTGCCGGGGACTCCGGCTGAAGAGGTTCCTGAAAAACTGCTTTCCGAGGTGTCATCCTGAGCGTAGCCGGGGTCCCCGGTAACGGCCGCTTTTGCCGTTGCTGGGGTGGGGGAGCGAAGAATCTGCTGTTTGCGCGTGCTGAGAATCAAGCAGATCCTTCGGTCGCGCAAAATCAGCGCGACCTCAGGATGACACTGCTACGAGTTCTTCAGCAGCCTATGAAGCCGCGCCCCTTCAAAGAAGCCCGGCGGTTAGGTATATCGACTGTGGAACCGCTCTAGTGGAGCAGTCCGTACTTGTAGACGGTGGCTTGGCCGGTGACGTAGAGATTTCCGTTGATGACCATCGGGATGATGAAATTGCCGCCCGCGCCAAAGTTGGTGAAATAGAGTTGATTGGCGACGTTGGTGGCGTCGAAGGCGCGCAGCCAGCCTTTGCCGGTGAGATCGTTCTCCGCCGTCCAGACAATGGCGTTGGCAGTGCCGTTGGCCGAGACGATGGTCAGCGGACCGCGTCCGGTTTGTCCGTTGCCCGGGTAGAGATGCGCCGACAGTGCCGTTTTCACCAGGGTTCCGTTGCTGATGTTGTACTGCCGCAGTGGCCCGAACGCCGAGCCAAAGTAGATGTTGCCGTTCCAGTAGGCGGGCGAACCGTAGACGCGCAGTGGGGCATTGGCGTTGAAAGCCGCCTGTCCGCAAGCCGCCGGATTAAACAGCACCGAGCTGAGAATCTGGCTGTCACTGCCCGCGTGGAACTTGCCCAGATCGTTTTGATCGAGCAGGTAGGCGCGTCCTTCCTTGCTGCCGAGCGCAAGGATGCTGTGTCCGGCAAACTGATCCGGAATCAGCGTCGGGCCGGATGAGCCCAAATCCAGGTCGTCCGCGCTCAAGCACTTGGCGTTGTAAGGCGAGAAATAATCCACCAGGGTCAGCTTGCCGCCAATCACCTTCAACTTCAGGAAGCTGTTGGGCAGATCGTTCGGCGGATCGAAGAGCGCGGTCGCGTCCGGGCGGCCGTTGCCGGTGGCGAAATAAACGTTGCCATCGCTGTCCCCTGCCGGCCCGGCGCCCGCCATCCAGGAGCCGCCGCCACCGCCGTTCGGCGTCGCATTATAGGCGTCGACGAAGTCCAGTGAAGTGGCATCGAAGGCGATCACCCAGCCGTGATACGGATCGTAATCGCTGAACGAGGCGAAGGTCACGTAGACGATGCCGTTCGTCAGCAGCAGCGCCGGACGCTGGTTCTGGGTCAGCGGCAGGAAGGGAACATGGCCGGCGCCGTCATTGCCCAGTCCGGTTCCGCTGACCACGGGGTTGATCGCCGCGGCGGTCAGCACGTCGGCCCCCGTCGTGATGTCGATGGCATGCAGCCGCTGCACCTGGTTGCCGCCCTCGGTCGTGCGTACGACCACGTACATCCAGTTGGTGGCGGGATCGATGACCGGCGTGCCGGTGATGCCGACATTGCCGCCGATCGAAGTGCGTCCGCCCGTATAGCCAT
>Ga0187853_10004056_pt1 | contig 10923 bp, 7 predicted proteins | sample June2016WEW_6_10_2_FD_132417 | JGI IMG/M metagenome (GOLD analysis project Ga0187853, IMG submission 132417) | Peatland microbial communities from SPRUCE experiment site at the Marcell Experimental Forest, Minnesota, USA - June2016WEW_6_100 | ecosystem: Environmental > Terrestrial > Soil >...
GATGTGTTCAACATTCTGTTGCAGGTGTTTGAGGATGGGCAATTGACCGACGGCCTGGGCAACACCGTCGACTTCAAGAACACCATCGTCATCATGACCTCGAACATCGGCGCACGCCACCTGATGAAGAAGCAGGGACTCGGCTTCCAGAGCGAGCGCGAGGACGCCGTCAGCGAGAAGGTTGAGGAGCTGGTGAAGAACGAGGTGAAGAAGACCTTCAACCCCGAATTTCTCAACCGTCTCGACGAAGTGATCCTCTTCCAATCGCTCAACGATGCCGACCTGCTGCAGATTGTCGAGCTGATGGTGCAGCAGTTGAACGTGAATCTGGCGCAGAAATCGATCACGATCTCAGTGACCGACGAAGCCAAGAAGTGGATTCTCGACAAGACGCTGGTCGATCGCAGCTACGGCGCGCGCCCACTGCGCCGCGCATTGCAGCGGTACGTCGAGGACCCGCTCTCAGAGGCGCTGATCGCCGGGCAAATTCCAGAGCGGCCGGCGTTCCTCGAGGTGTATCTCGACGCGAACCAGCTTTTCTACCGGCCGGTCAGCGCGGACGAAAGTGCGAGCGAGGAAAAGGCGGCGGGCGTGCTGCTGTTCAGCAATTGAGCGGCAATTCGATCGAAACCAGAAGCCCCCGGGTAAATTCCTGGGGCTTATTGTGAGCGCCTTCCGCAGAAAACCCCAGCGGTTCGGTATGTGGTTGATGGTTCTCGCTGCGAGGCTCTTGGGCCGACTGCTGACTTCCAAGCAGTCGCCAATTCAGAATTCCGCAGAAAACCCAAGCGCTTCGGTATCCGCCGAGCTGAAGCTCCGCCGCCGACACAGTGTCATCCTTGGAGCGGACGGGAATCGGCATGGATCGGCTGCTGACTTCCAAACAGCGCCAATGAAGAATTCCGCAGAAAACCCAAGCGCTTCGGTATCCGCCGAGCTGAAGCTCCACCGACGACACAGTGTCATCCTTGGAGCGGACGGGAATCGGCATGGACCGACTGCTGACTTCCAAGCAGTCGCCAATTCAGAATTCCGCAGAAAACCAAAGCGCTTCGGTATGTGGTTGATGGTTCTCGCTGCAGGCTCTTGGATCGACTGCTGACTTCCAAGCAGCGCCAATTAAGAATTCCGCAGAAAACCCAAGCGCTTCGGTATGTGGTTGATGGTTCTCGCTGCGAGGCTCTTGGATCGACTGCCGACTTCCAAGCAACGCCAATTAAGTGTCCCGCGCAAAACCTAAGCGCTTCGGTATCCGCTGAGCTGAAGCTCCGCCGCCGACGCAGTGTCATCCTTGGAGCGGACGGGAATCGGCATGGATCGACTGCCGACTTCCTAACAGCGCCAATTAAGAATTCCGCGCAAAACCCAAGCGTTTCGGTATCCGCTGAGCTGAAGCTCCGCCGACGACACAGTGTCATCCTTGGAGCGGACGGGAATCGGCATGGATCGACTGCTGACTTCCAAGCAGCGCCAATTCAGAATTCCGCAGAAAACCCAAGCGCTTCGGTATGTGGGCTATACTTCTCTTTACCGATCACTTCATTGGCGGGAACTGAAGAGCGCATGTCAACAGCGGCCAAACTCGACGTCTTCCGCCTCGCGCCGCCCCGAGCCGTCCGCGCGCGATACGATCGGCGGCGAAGACGCGTCATTGTTCGCTTTTCAACGGGACTCGATGTTTCCTTTTCGCCACGCGATGCGCATGGGCTCGAAAAGGCTACCGCTGCGCAATTAGAGCGAATCGAGATTTCACCGTCGGGCTATGGCATTCGCTTCCCGAAGATCGGCGCAGATATTTATATGCCGGCGCTGCTTTTGGGATTCCTCGGATCGCGCAACTGGATAGCGGGCCGCCTCGGCGCGCTTGGCGGCAAATCGAGGAGCGCGGCAAAGATTGCGGCCGCAAAAAGAAATGGGCGCAGGGGCGGGCGGCCCAGAAAACATGCTGTAGCCGCTTGGTCATCGAAGCGACAACGTAGCGGGTCAGCTTCAGAGAAACGACCCCACAGGAGATGAAGCCCCTCACTCGGTGATGCGTTTGAATGGTCTTTCAGCTCATCGCAGAGAGTGCTTTTGAGGACGCGCCCTGACTGAAGGTTCGTTTTTGAGACACAGTCCGACATGGATCATCAAACAGTCTGAGAATAACCCAAGCGCTTCGGTTTAGTGTAAAACTGCGCATGGTAGCTAGACGAAGGGTTGGAGCGATTGACACGCGCCACTGCGCGGTGCATGTGCCTTGCTGCTTAGGGGGCAATTACCCAAGCGCTTCGGTTTAGTGTGGGAACTGCGCATGGTAGCTTGACGAAGGGTTGGAGCGATTAACACGCCGCCACTGCGCGGTGCATGTGCCTTGCTGCTTAGGGGGCAATTACCCAAGCGCTTCGGTTTAGTGTGGAAACTGCGCATGGTAGCTTGACGAAGGGTTGGAGCGATTGACACGCGCCACTGCGCGGTGCATGTGCCTTGCTGCTTGGGGGGGCAATTACCCAAGCGCTTCGGTTTAGTGTGGGAACTGCGCATGGTAGCTAGACGAAGGGTTGAAGCGATTGGCACTTCGCCACCGCGCGGTGCATGTGCCTTGCTGCTTAGGGGCAATTACCCAAGCGCTTCGGTTTATGCCGTATTCTTTGTTAATTCCGATGGTCTGTATCATGGCCTGTATTCTTGATAACGATTCGCTGTATTTTACGGCGGTTCTCCTGCAACTATGAGCCATTTCGGACAGAATTCAAGGTGGCTTTTTCTTGATGAAAAAGCCACTTAGCGATTGTGCCTTGGTCTACACCTACAGGAGACCCGCTATAGATGTCGATTGCCTGTGTTTGCCTGTAAGCCTGACCATTTGGCGCACTGGGCGGCAAATCGAGGAGCGTGGCAAAGATTGCGGTCGCAAAAAGAAATGGGCGCAGGGGAGGCCGGCCCAGAAGAGCACTGTCGCGGCGGTAGCTTAATCCTCTCCTGTGTTGCTTCGACACTCAGAGCTCGTATACCCCGCGTTTCGCGCTGCAGAGGCCAGTAAGAGGGTTTGGGTGTGGATTCTTGGGATAGCCGCATTCGTCTATAATTTGTTATCCCACTGCGCCTTGGCTCAGAAATATGGTGTGTGGTGCTCACGATCATCATCATCACATTTGTTGCGACTTGCTGGACATCACGGAGGACATAAACATGGGGTTTTTGTCGCGGTTTCTCCTCAAACGAGCAGAGCGGTCACGCCTTAACCGTCTGGATCTCGACGATCTGGATGAGGTCTTCGTAACGTGTTTGCGCCTAATGCAGGTTGATCTGTGCGAAGAACTTCATAACATTTACTCTTCGCAAATGGACGGTAAGGTGGCCAGAACTCTCGCCGCGCAAGTTGTAAATTTCCTTAAGGGCGAGGACATCGACGAAGTTGCCCGCGTATCTGACGAGCCGTTGCGCTCTCGGATTATGGCCATATTTCCCCAGGTTAGGCAAAGGGCAGCGGAATGCATGCAAGCTGACCGGCAGACGCGCGAGATCATCGTTGCAACTCTTCGCATGACATCTGTCCTGAATTTCTGGAAGTACGGAGTAGCGTGGCACGAAAGCCCCGCGAAAATGCGAATCGAGCGGCTGTTGGTTGAGTACGGTCCTGAGTTCCCGGAAGAGATTACTCCGGCGGCATACGTACAGTTGTTCGACACGTATCATGCGGTCAAGCGCGCGGCGTGGGCATCGAAGTAAAGCAGAAGACATATGATGAACGGGCTACAAGGATCTTTGGAGCATAAGCCTCCAAATGGCTATTAAAGCAAAGCACTTAGGGAGTAGTTGATCGATGAAAAGATTGATAGTTGCAGCGATACTTACGTCCTGCCTCATCGCATTGACCCCGATCCCAGGGCAAACAACCAGCACACAGAGCGGCAATGCCAATAGCGAAAATGCCGACGCCAAGAAGAAGATAGCCAAACCTCCGGCCCTCGTACCAGAGAAAACAAGTTCCTTGCACGCAGCAGAGGCGGGCCACAATGGTAGTCAGGCCGGTGAACAGAGCAATATACCTGCTGTAAAGATCAAAGACCCCGTAACTGTTAAGAGTGACAAAAGCGGCTGGGATATAGCTGCGATACTCGGCACTTACCTGTTGGTAATTGTAGCTATTATAAGCTGGTGGGCCATGAAAAAAGCAGCTACGGAAACCGCTAATGCCGCTAAAGCTGCCAGAGATAATATTGAACATACCGTCAAAAAGGAACGGGCAATAATCCAAGTAGAAGCAATGAATATTCAAGCGCCTCCCGCTTGCAATCTCCCACCTCCGCCCTATGACGTTGTGGCTTACAAAGTCTTTAATCGTGGGCTTACGGCCGCTAAAATCAAGTATGCGTATGCCATTGTTGATATATCCGAAACAGACCAGAGTTGCAGTGGGGAATATAGCACCTTTAGCAACGGGAATTTTGGCTTGAATCTTGGCTCTTTCTTTTCTCCAACCTCCGATGGTGTTACCAGATATGCCGTTTCTGAAGTCCGCTTCGATTGGGACGTTATCAATGACCGCAGGAAATTTGTGCATTTTTGGGGCAAGGTCAATTATAGGGATTTGTTTTCTGAGGAAGATCGGGAAACCGGCTTTCATTACGTATGGTGGATTGATAGCCAACGCTTGGCTGACGGTAGCACTTTTGGCCGATGGGTTGAACGGGGTGGAGTAAAGGAAAACTACCAAACATAGGACTATGCCACCATCGCCAGCAGCCCTACCAACTGAGCCAAGTCTGGCCATTAATCGCCGCGTCTGCCAAGTGCATTAACCCAAGCGCTTCGATTCTGCCGTCCTTGCTGTTGGGCTTTCTCGGCTCGCGGAACTGGGTGGCCAGCCGGCTCGCCGCGCTCGGTGGCAAATCAAGAAGCACCGCCAAGGTCGCAGCCGCAAAGCGGAATGACCGTCGTGGCGGCAGGCCGCGCAAGATCACTTCCGCTGTTGCCGCTTAAGAGACGCTTCGTTTCTGCTTTTTTGTCCACTGAGTCAATCCCCAGTCGAGATCCCGCCTTCACCCTCTCCATTTACACTGGTAAGCGGAGAAGCCTGTGTTTTTCGATAAGATTCTGACCAAAATTTTCGGCACGGCGAATGAGCGGTTCATCAAGCGGCTCATGCCTATCATGATTCAAATCAGCGCGATGGAGCCGGAGACGAAGAAGCTCTCGGATGAGGAGTTGAAGGCGAAGACGGGCGAGTTTAGGGCGCGCATTGCGGCCCGGCTGGAAGGGATTACGGACCCGGAAGAAATAAAGTCGGCCGAGCGGGAGGCTCTGGACGAGATTCTGCCCGAGGCATTCGCGGTGGTGCGCGAGGCGGGCTGGCGCGCGGTGCAGATGCGCCACTTCGACGTGCAGTTGATCGGCGGCATGGTGCTGCACCAGGGCAAGATTGCCGAAATGAAGACCGGCGAAGGCAAAACGCTGGTGGCTACTCTGAGCTGCTACCTGAATGCGCTGCTGGGTCATGGCGTGCACGTAGTGACGGTGAACGACTACCTGGCCAAGCGCGACGCCGAGTGGATGGGAAAGATCTACGAGTTTCTGGGGCTGACGGTGGGCGTGATCGTTCACGATCTGGACGACAACGAGCGCCGCGCGGCCTATGGCGCCGACATCACTTACGGCACCAACAACGAGTTTGGGTTCGACTACCTGCGCGACAACATGAAATTCGAGATCAAGGATTGCGTGCAGCGCGGGCACTACTACGCGATCGTCGACGAAGTGGACTCGATCCTGATCGACGAGGCGCGGACGCCGCTGATCATCTCGGGCCCGACGGACCAGACGACAGACAAGTACGCGCGGGTGCGGAGGATCATTCCGCAACTGGAGATGGGCGAAGAGGTGGAGTGGAGCGACACGCGGCGCCAGGAACAGTTGGGCATACGGCTCGGCGAGGGCGAGAAGTACCTGAGCGGCGACTATATCGTGGACGAGAAGCAGCGCACGATCGGCGTCACGGACTCCGGATGGGAGACGATCGAGAAGGTGCTGGGCATCGGCAACATCGCCGACGCGGAGAACTGGGAACTGAAGCACTACGTGGAGACGGCCATCAAGGCGCACGCACTCTACAAGCGCGACGTGGACTACGTGGTGAAGGACGGCGAAGTGATCATCGTGGACACGTTCACCGGCCGCCTGATGCCCGGACGCCGCTGGAGCGACGGCCTGCACCAGTCGATCGAGGCCAAGGAAGGCGTGAGCATCCGCAAGGAAGACCAGACGCTGGCCACCATTACTTTCCAGAATTACTTCCGCCTGTATCAGAAGCTGAGCGGAATGACGGGCACGGCGGAGACCGAGGCGGCGGAGTTCGAGAAGATTTATAAACTCGAAATCGTGGTGATTCCGACGAACAAGCCGCTGCTGCGGCTGGAAAACCCCGACGTAGTGTTTCGCACGGAGAAGGAAAAATATAACGCGGCGGCCGACAACATCGCAGAGCTGCACGAGCAGGGGCAGCCGGTGCTGGTGGGCACCGTGTCGATTGAAAAATCGGAGCGGCTTTCGGCGATCCTGCAGCGCAAAGGCGTGCGCCACGTGGTGCTGAACGCCAAGCAGCACGAGAAGGAAGCCGAATATGTGGCGCAGGCCGGCCGCCGAGGCATGGTGACCATCGCCACCAACATGGCCGGCCGCGGCACCGATATTTTGCTCGGCGGCAACGCCGAGTTCATGGCGCGACAGGAGCTGGTGAAGACCAAGGATGCGAACGGGAGCAGCAAGGCGCGCGCGATCAGCGTGGCCGAGGGCGCCATCAATCCCATGGCGCCCAAAGGCTTCCTGCGCTTTTACTATTCCGGCCAGGAATTCGAAGTTTCCGAGGGGGATTGGGCCGAAACCTATAAAGGCCACGCCGAAGGCGCACAACGCGAGCACGAAGAGGTGATTGCGGCAGGAGGTCTTTTCATTCTCGGCACCGAGCGGCACGAGTCGCGGCGCATCGACAACCAGTTGCGCGGGCGCGCCGGCCGCCAAGGCGATCCGGGGGAGAGCCGTTTTTATCTGTCTCTGGAAGACGACCTGATGCGCATTTTCGCCAAGCAGTGGGTGAGCACACTGCTGGAGCGGCTGGGCATGGAGGAAGGCGTGCCCATCGAGTCGAGGATGATCTCCAAGCGCATCGAGGGCGCGCAGAAAGCGGTGGAGGCGCAGAACTTCGAGTCGCGCAAACATCTGCTCGAGTACGACGACGTGATGAACAAGCAGCGCGAGGCGGTCTATGGCCTGCGCCGGCAACTGCTGGAGGGCGTCGAGCAGCGGGAGCTGATCCTGGAGGATTACGTCGGCGGAATCTTGAGCGGCCTGCTCGACGAGCACGTGCCGGAGCGCGCGCGGCAGCATGAGTGGGATTTCAAAGGGCTGGGAGAGAAACTCGTCGACCACTTCGGATTCGATCTCACTGCGCCGGGCATCAAGCCGGAAGAGCTTACCCGGCATGAGCTGGGCGAGGAGATCTTCGGCAAGCTGACCGAGGCTTACGAGGCGAAGGAGAAAATCCTGGGCGCGGCGACCATGCGCTACCACGAGCGGATGGTGATGCTGAGCGTGATCGACGGGCTCTGGAAAGATCATCTGCTCTCGATGGACCACCTGAAAGAGGGAATCGGCCTGCGCGGCTATGCGCAACGGGATCCGCTGGTGGAATACAAGCGGGAATCCTTCGAAATGTTCGAGGCGATGATGCTGAAGTTCCAGGAAGACACGGTGCGGTTCCTGTTCCGGATGCAGATTATCGGTCCGGACGGGCAGCCAGTGGATGCGGCGCCGCGCCCGCAGCGTACCGTACCCAAAGCGCCGCCGGTGGCCAGTGCCGCTCAGCCGCTTGCGGGCGACGGAGCGCCGCGGGAGATCGCGATTGCCGTGCGCCAGCCTACAACGACCATTGACGAGCTGGAGAAGGATTTCCACCGCAAGAAGGAGCGGGAACTTGCCGCGGCCAGCCGGCAAGGCGGCGGAGAACCCAGCCAGCCCACGCAGCGACGGACAGGGGAAAAAGTCGGGCGCAACGATCCGTGCCCCTGCGGCAGCGGCAAGAAGTACAAGAAATGCCACGGAGCGTAAAAACAGTGATCAGTGGTCAGTGGTCAGTGGTCCGGGATCAGGGAACAGGGATCAGGGATCAGGGAACAGGCAACCGGACCGTACGCAGCGCGGAATACTGTACAATCCCGATTCCGTATCAGCTTGATTTGACCTGGGCTCGGCTGCGAAGCAAGAGCGCGGCCCGGTGGCGTAAATCTCTGTCTTGCTCGTTCCCTCGATCGCCTGGTCCCTGCTTTTCTCAGCGCAGGAAGCTAAAGAAGCCTTTCTTTCCGTTTTTCTCAGGGAGCAGCCCGGCGGCATCCTTGGCCATCCAGCGAATGCTCTCCGCAATTGCGGAGTCGACCATGATCATGGGAGCCGCAGTCTCGCGCTTCCTGCGCGCAGAGGCGTAATCGTCGGGAATCTTCCACTGCGCAGGCCTGGTGAGGGCCTTAGTGATCTGCGCTTCATCAAAAAGCAAATCGCTGGATTTGAAGCGGTTGAGCACAATCTGCAAATTTTCGTCCCGTGCGGCAAAAAACCTCGAAATCATGCGGTTGGCATTGCGCAATTCCGAGACGCCGACCTGTGTGATCAGGAAAATGACGGCGGATGGTTCAAACAAAGTCGAGCCCATCAGGTCCACTCTCGATCCCGCATCGACGACGACAAAATCGTAGGTCTCGCGGGTAAGCGCCAGGAGCTTGTCGACGGCGTCCCTGGATGTGGATGGCGGATTTTCGGTGAAGTCTGCCGGGGCAGCAAGCACGGACAATCCCGAACTATGCCTGACCACAATTGTGGAGAGCAAATTTGCATCCAGCCGATGGGGATTCTGCAGGGCGGTGGCAACGGAGTAGTCAGTAACAATGCCCAGATTGATGGCAACATCGCCGATGGGAAGGCCGAGATCGATGAGCAGCGTGTTTTTGTCGGACTCCTGAGCCAGCGCCAGGGCGAAGTTGGAGGCCAGGGTGGTGACGCCGCAGCCGCCTTTTGCGCCCAAAAAGACAAAGAGCTTGGCGGCGGTCCTTCCTTCCAGCGACGGCGCCGCACGGCGGGTGGATGCGCGCACGAAAGCGGCGGAGACCTCGGCGGGATCGAGGGGCAGAGTGAAAAACTCCCGTACACCGACGCGCATAAAGCGGACGGCCAATTTCATATCCGCCTTCGCGGAGTAGGCCATCACATAGGTGCGGCCGTTGACGCAAAGGCTTTCAGCGAGCGCGAAGGCGTAGTCCGGTTCGCTGTCCGCATCGATGATGACGGCTTCGTAGGCTTGCGCCAGCATCTGGGGTAGATCTTCGAGCTTGGGGGGAAAAGAGGAAAACTCGTGGCAGCGCACGCCGGGGTGCCGGGCCAAGGCGGCGGCAACTGCCTTGCGGCGTTGTTCGTCGGGTCCGAGAAGCGCGACGTTTAACGTAATCTCATCCGGGACGGCAGAGTCCCTCGGAACGTGCGGCATAAGGCAATAACTTCTCCCCAATGCCTATGATATTCCACCTTGTTGCAGAGACGGGACTTGGTACAACTTTCGCGGGATCGTGCAGGGAAAAACCGGAGGACGCCGGGCACAAGGCATTTGAAACGACCCAAGTAATCGGCCACTCCAAACGATCGGTGAACAAAAAAGCGCGACGCCGACCCACCTTGAAGGCGCAGGACGATCGCGTTGCGGCTGCCATGCAATGAGCGCCGAGGAGAAACCACACAGCGCGGCCCCCGGAGGCGATCCAGTTAGAGAATAGAAGAGGTGAAGATGCGGCTGGTGCGAGGCTTTATTGCACACGGCCTGCGACGGCGGCAAAGGTCAGGTCCTGTGCGGCGCTATGGCGCCGCTCGCGCCACAGGTCGAAGAGGCGGCCGTAACTGAGAGTGATGTACTCAATGGGATCGACGCCGAGGCGGATGGCGGTGCGGTCGATCCACTCGGGTGTGCCTTCGAGCTCGGCATAGTTGCCGATGGGGGTTTCGTCGATGACGCAGTGGCCTTCACGGTCGGCCCACTCGGTGCGCCACTTTTCGTAACGGAAGGCGGCAACCAGACCGAGCGAAAGAAAGAGCTCCTCGAGTGCGTTGCCGTCGGCGATGCCGGTTTCGGTTTCGATGCGATGCTTGTGGCGGTCCTGGGCGGAGACGCCGGAGGCGGGGAGCCGCTTATACGTGAGGGTCCAGCGGCCCGCGTAGTTGCGGATGCGGAGGATTTCGGTACGCGCGCGCAGTTGGCGATCGGGCGTGTCGTAGAGTACGTTGCTTTCGAAGCTGCGCGGAGTTTGCAGGCGAAAGCCGGTGGCCTGGAGCCGTTGCGCAAGTACGGCCGGATCGGCGAGGCGGAATTTGATCTCGGTTTCGATGGGCATCGGTACATGCGAGTATAAAGGCCGGTGGCGGGGTGGGCTCGGCGGGGCGACAATGAAAGCAGTGAAGACACTACGATTGGTCGTGGATCCGGCGCATTTGGATACCGGCGGCGCTCAGGAAACGCTGGAGCGCGCCGCGGGAATTTTGCGCGCCGGAGGGCTGGTGGCGATGCCCACGGAGACTGTGTACGGGCTGGGAGCGAATGCGCTGGACCGTGCCGCAGTCGAGAGCATCTTTGCGGCCAAAAGCCGGCCGAAATGGGATCCGGTGATTGTGCACGTGGCGTCGCTGGAGATGCTGGAGGGGTTGGTAGACCGGGTTCCGGAGACGGCGCAGCGGCTGATGGAGGCGTTCTGGCCGGGTCCGCTCACGTTGCTGCTCGATCGGACGCGCGCGGTTCCGGACGCAGTGACGGCTGGACGGCCGCTGGTGGGAGTGCGTATGCCGTCGCACCTAGTGGCGCTGGAGCTGATCCGGCGCGCCGGGGTTCCCGTGGCCGCGCCCAGCGCCAATCGC
>Ga0187853_10004058_pt1 | contig 10921 bp, 10 predicted proteins | sample June2016WEW_6_10_2_FD_132417 | JGI IMG/M metagenome (GOLD analysis project Ga0187853, IMG submission 132417) | Peatland microbial communities from SPRUCE experiment site at the Marcell Experimental Forest, Minnesota, USA - June2016WEW_6_100 | ecosystem: Environmental > Terrestrial > Soil >...
AGAACGCCAAAGCCTTGAACGAAGCCGCCAAACAGGGAAAGAACCAGTCCAGCCACAAAAGCGAAACGCAAGCCTCGGAAGTTGGTCCGGCGCTGGCGTTCGTCAGCAACTTTCAGGAAACGAACCAGAGTCCAGACAGCAAATCCCGCTGTCGCAATCATTACGATCTGGAATAGCACTGGCCAAGGTGCAGGCAAGCGTGCGCTCAAAATGAGCGCGCCAGCAAACACACCGGCGAAGGAATAGAATTTGAGAAGGGGGCTTTTCTGCCCTTCGTCCATCGCGCTCGATCTCGACTGCATAATCAAATCCTCCCTTTGAGGGTTCGATCAGAGTACAGTAAGTCGATCTATATGTCAAGTATATTGTTCTTTTAGAACAGCAACGCTGTCTTTAGAGAGGGCAACCCAAACCCATGAAAACAACGGAGATCGAGAGGCGCTCACCTCGGCATATTAGCTCTTACCCAAGGCAGGCGAGAACGAGGTCAAGTTCCGGCGCTGGGAGTCTGCCGAGCCGGAATGAGACCAACAAATACACGGAACCTATTGAGCATCCCAAGACGGAGTGCGGGTCCCCGAAGGATTCCATCAATTGTGGGTGGTGAAGTACGACTTGGTGGGAAAGTGCCCGCAGGGCGGGTTGCTATCGCGGCAGAAGGGTGCTGGCCTGCAGTCGCACTCAGCTGGCCCTAGAACGGGCCGTGACCTTTTGAGATGTGCCTGGCGGACGACTTGATGCGAGGTCTACAGATGAAGTGTGCCGCGCGAGGGGCGATTCCGAATTGGGGCACACTCCGTGCCCGAAGTATCAGCGGGGGGACGGGAAGATTTTCCACGGGCCGCAGCGATTAAAGGAGTGGGGCTTTTGATGGCGCAATGCAATCTGAAGCAAAAACTCGGTGCAATTGCAAGCGCCAGTCAGGCAATGGTCCTGATGAAAATCGTTTCAGGGCGTCCCGAACGGACGAGACGCTTGTAGTATCGTGCTGTTTTCGAGATCAAAAAGGATTAGAAGGGCGCACTCGTTCAGACGAAAGCGAGCGAAGCGGGCGCTGGAGATTCTGCCAGCAGAACCAGTGCGGTGTTCACAAACGCTTGCGACGCGCGTCACCTCATATCCAGATGTTGTTGCGAAGACTGCCGTTTGGGCTTGCCTAACCGGATATCGACCCCAACCATGGGCCCGTAAACATTAATGCCATAGTTCAAAAACTTCGGTTCGGATAAATAAAAATTTGATACATGCATGTAATTGATACCGGCCGAAATGGCATAGCGAGGATTGAAGTTATATCGCACTCCACTGCCCAACATGAGAGTAAACGTGAAGTCCTGTCCCTGCGCCCAGGCCACTCCTTTGGGTCCCTTAGCGTTAATATCCCCGAGGCCGAGGCGTCCGTCAAAGTAGGGCACAATTCTCCAGTTAGGCCGGACAAAATTACGCCGGATACCCATGTCGTAAGCCCAATACCGGGTTTCAGGTCCCCGGGGAATCACAGTGAAGGCCCCACTGAAGGTAAAATCCCAATTGCCGCGTAGAACCGAAGGACCTTTTACGTTGCCCGTTTGCCATCGGAGAGAAGCAATGATGGGTACCAGCGTGTATTTTAGCGGAGTTTCGTCGTACGAACCGAGTGTGAGAAAGTCGAAAGGCCAAGGGATATTGACGGGAAGCCATCCCGTTTCCAAGGAGAATTCGAGCTTGTTTTTGTAATAGATGCTTGTGTTGAAATCAGTGGCTTTAGAGTCCTGTAAAATCCCATCCGAAGGTCGGCTCTTTGGATCCTGGCCAAGGGATAGCGCGGGGTGCGTGAGACATGCCAGAATCAGGGCAAACGGCTTCAAGTTTCGCATACTCATTTTAATGAAGATTACCCAGCCGTAGCGTGCCAATGTTTTCAGCAGATTGACACAAACACTCGCAGAAGATCCAAGTCACGTTCCCTGCGAAATCTCGGCGGCAAGAAAGTGGTTGGCCGAGACGTCGCGCCCAGGCTCTTTGAGGGTAGCCAGAGGATTCTCCTGTACATTGTCGCGAACGTCCATTCGCGCAACGTCTTGCCGGGTTTCAACGATGCGGTCCTCTGCAGAGATAATGTGAATTTTCCCATCCGACCTCTTCTCGATCAATGTATAGACATACTTGTTAATGGCCGCGCTGAGAGCCGCACCTCCGAACCTTTCGTAATACGAAGGAAAGTCCGACCCACCTCCTCCGAAACTGATACGCACACTACTACGTACGACTAACGTTCGGAACCTCCCACGTTAGAAAGTGGCTTGGTTTGTTCTCCAAGTCTGTTGTCGGGAAATCGATCTGTTCTTGCTGCAATCCTCGAAATAACAATGTCCAGATTGTCTGTAGGCTTAGGTGGAAATCCCAAGATAAAACCACTGGAAGATGCATTGCAGATCGAAACGGCCTTCTCCTCAGGCGAATGCTACTCTCCAAGCGTCTGCACCTGATGTAAGCGGGCGACAGCTGTGTGGAAATGCGTTATGGCGATTCCGAAGCTCGACCGTTTTTCCTCGAACGCCCAGATCTCGAGAGCCGACGGACCCAGGTGCAGAAAAGTGGTGGTCGCCAATCTCTGATTGTATCTAGCCAGCGGAGCCATCCGCCTGGACCTGGAGATGGCGCAGATAGCCTACAAGCGGTTGGCGCAGGTGGGGATCACGCAGAGCGAGCTCAAGGTTCGCTTGGAGATAGCCAAGAGGATCGCCTGCATCGTAGTGTTCACCCTCGAAGCAGAGCCCGGAAAGAAGTCCTGCCTGGCAAAACAGGTTCAAAGCATCCGTGAGCTGAACTTCACCACGCGTGTCGGGGGCCGTTTGTGCGATGAAATCCCAAATGGTGGGCTCCAACAGATAGCGGCCGAATACACCCAGTCGAGACGGCGCCTGTGCAGCCGCCGGCTTTTCGACCAATCCGATCACACGTGCTGCTTTGCTTGAAGGGAAAGCTGTGGGGTGTTCCAGCTGAACGATGCCATGGCGCTGCACTGCAGATGGGTCCACCTCACGAATGGCGACGACACTTCCCCCTAGCTGCTCATGTGTGCGTATCAATTGGGAGGTTACCGGCGCATCATTCACCATGATCACGTCCGGAAGAAGAACGACGAAGGGCTCCTCTGTGAGCAGTGGTCGAGCGCAGCAAATGGCATGGGCAAGGCCGAGTGGTTTTTCCTGTTCGACGTATTGCAGATCCGCAAGGCTTGCCAATTGGCGGGCGACCTCGGCCGCGGCTGTAAGTTGGCGCTCCTCAAGGAAGGATTCGAGCTCGGGGTCGTAAGCAAAATGCGCTCGGATGAGAGATTTGTGGTTCCGGATGACCAGAATCACAGTGTGGATTCCGCTCGCGACAGCCTCCTCCACCGCATACTGAATGAGCGGCTTGCCGGCAACCGGAAGCATTTCCTTTGGAACGGCTTTGCTTGCGGGAAGCATCCTCGTGCCGAAGCCAGCGGCAGGGATCACTGCTTTGACGATTTCATGGCGATCGGACATGGTAACGCCGCTGTCAGGAAATGAGAGAAGGAAACTCCGGGCGGAGGAAAGTCAGGCTGCCGTCAGATAGCAGCCCTTTGCACTTTTGTCTCGGGCTGAACGGATTCCCATTTCATCTCAGCGACTTTCAATTTCGGGTGGGAAGCCAAGAGATGCCAAATCATCGCCTGAAAGGATTCAGTGTGGGCCGTTACAGTGGAAGAGTTGACTACTGGAATGAGCACGCAAGCGTCCGCGACCTGAGCGGTGTAGCCCCCATCGCGGCCAACGATCCCACAAATGGTGGCCCGCACTTCCTGAGCGTATTCCAGAGCCCGCACTAGGTTAGCGCTGATGTTCTTTGTCGCGTCGCCTCCGCCGACGGAAATGACGAAGACCATGTCGCGCTCATTCAGCCGGGACACGCGAAGCCAATTGGCGTAGCATGTCTCCCAACCCTCGTCGTTCACCCGCGCTGTGAGTTCGGAAACGTTGTCCGAGGGCGCGTACGCTTCGATCTGGGCAATTTTGCGGAAATCGCAGACCGCGTGAGAGGCGTGCCCCGCCCCACCGCCAACACCTAGCAGAAACAGCCTGCCGGGGCGCTCGCGCAAATCTAGGAGCAAATCGACGGTCCGTTCGATATTCGATTGATCGACAAGCCCCAAGATCTCTGTGGCTTCTTGAATATATTGGGCGACGTAGTGCATGCAGTCCACCTCTTTTGATCAGGGATATTGGTTCAATGACCGACCCAACTGAGAGGATTCAAGTCTGTGCCACAAGGCAATTCGGTGAGAAGGCGGCTTGACCCGTTCCTGTCATTTCCGAGCGAATGAACTGCGCAGCCTCAAACAGATCTTTTGCCACAAAGGCCGGGTGTACGTCCGGGGCTTCAATGAATTGGCAAATCTCGCACTTCCAACGCCCTATGAAAATAGTTCTGCAGCCAGCACGAGATCCCGCCAGCAAATCGGGGATTCCGTCTCCGACCATATAACACTCGGCGAGTGACACACGCAGTTCTGCAGCCGCGAGCTTGAGCAAGCCGATCTCTGGTTTGCGGCAATGGCAACGCTGGCGGAGCTTGCGCACTTTTGCTTCCGGGTGGTGCAGGCAATAGAAGATGCGGTCAATGTGTCCGCCCTTAGAGTGAATTTCCGAGAGCATTTTGCGCTCAAACGCCTTGAGCATTGCCGGCTTCAGTGTCCCCTTGGCGATGCCGGGTTGATTCGACACGATGGCGGTCTTGAAGCCCATGTCGTTCAGCAGTCGGATCGCTTCTGGGACACGTGGAAGCAGTTTAAATTGAGAGCGCTTGAAAGGCGAATCAATGACGCCAGCGTCCTCGTGATAGACAAGAGCGTTGATAACGCCGTCTCGATCGAGAAGAACAGCTTTCATCTAAGCGATACCCAGGAAATTCTGAGGACACAGAAACAAGAAGGAGGCGACGGCCGATACTAACGAGCAGCTGTTTGCTTGAGTGCGAGCTGCTCTTCGCAGCGATGGTTATTGTTTTGGCGATAGTTGTGGGCGAGCCTGCCGTCGCGGGAAACCACATCAAAGACTACCTTGCTGCCTTCAAAATCGAACCGAAATTTCAGTTCTCGGAGGCCTGCTCTTCGCATCGCCTCACGCAGGCAAGCCTTATTCTCTTCGCAGTACAGCATGAGGAAGCCGCCACCCCCGGCACCAGAGATCTTTCCCCCGATCGCCCCATTTTGCTTAGCGAGTTCATACCAGGCGTCGATTTGAGGGTTGGAGATTCCCTCGGAGAGCCGCTTTTTCGATTGCCAATGGACGTCCAGCAGTTTACCGAAGCGATGCAGATTGCCCTTCGAAATAGCGCTGCTGATCTCAAGGCCGATATCCTTGATTTCACGCAGGCACTTGACGACCGTGCGGTTTCTTGTCCGCATGGCATCATCCTGTTTCTTCAAAATGGTTGTGGCATCGCGCATTTCGTGGGTATAGAACATCAAAATGTTGTGCTCCAGGCTCTCGACCAAATCCACATCTAGGTCCAAGCGAGTCACGCACACTGTGCCGTCGGGTGTTATGTCTAATGCTGTAAGACCGCCGAAAGCCGCCATGTACTGGTCTTGCTTGCCAATCGGTTTGTTCAAAACGTCCAGCTCGATGTGGCAGGCTTCCTCGGCAAGTTTTTGAGGTGTGGCCTGATCTTGTGTCAAGGTGTGCAGGGCATTCAAAAGGCCTACTAGGTAAGAGCTGGACGATCCGAGACCGGTCCCGGAGGGAATATCGGCAATCGATACGATTTCGATGCCGTTGGGGATGCCGAAATATCGCAGCGCCTCCCGGGCCAGCGTGTGTTGCACTTCGTCCACATGATCCACCATTTCGGACTGTAAGTACCGGATGCGTATTTTGTCGTCCACAATGGGGGTGTTCACATTCAAGAACATATATTTGTCGATCGCGGCAGCCAGAATGAATCCACCGTGCTCGGCATAGAAGGAGGGGAGATCCGTGCCTCCTCCGCCAAGAGTTACTCGAAACGGCGTGCGTGTAATGATCATTGAATAGCCTTCTGAGCCAGGAGCTCGAAAACGGGGACCGAAACCCAAGACCTCCGGGAAGCGCTCTCATATGCGCTCTCGACCAACTGCTGCGCACGCAACCCATCGCTGGCGCTGCCAAGTGGTTCCCGGTCTTCCTCAATTGCGGAGCAAAACTCGTGCCATTCCAAATCCCAGGAACTGTCAATTGGGGGATACTCGAATATCTCTTGCTCCGGCCGGCTGTGATCATGCTTGCGTTTTCCCCAGGTGAGACGCTGCGGCCCGTAATGGGAGTCGCGACCTTCCAGGCGCAAATATCCATCCCGCCCAAAGAGTTCAAGTTCGAAGACATTCACCCACTGTGTCCAACTAATATGGATCTGTGCCAATAGGCCGTGCTCGGTCTCGATGAGACAGAATCCGTTGTCCTCGACTGCGGGAAAATCCCAGAAGCAACGCTGAGTCTGGACCACAAGCTGTACCGGCTCGCCGAGCAGAAAACGCACCAAATCAAAAATATGAATGCCTTGTTCGAGCAACACCCCTCCCCCACTCAATTCGGCATCGGTGCACCATTCCTTCTCGTATCCGGGCCTGCCCCCGTGGCCGTAGCGAGATCTAAGGAAATGCAACGGCCCGATCGCATTGGCCTCCAGCAGCTCTCTCGCTTTGCGCACATGCGCCATGTGGCGATAGTTGAACCCGGTCTTCAGGACTCGGCGTGACTGAAGGGCTGCTTCAAACATCTCCCGGGCTTCGGCCACATTTCGTCCCAACGGTTTTTCACATAAGACATGCTTACCAGCACGTAGAGCCGCAATCGCGACATCGGGATGAAATTTTGTAGGCGTAGAGACAACTACCGTGTCCACCTCCGGGCGTGCAATAACGGAACTCCAGTCAGTACTAACGATGGCTTCGGTCCCCTCGGCCAGTTTTTCAGCGCGCGCCCGGTCGATATCGACCGCGGCAGCGAGAAAAGAATCTTTGGAACGCCGAATCGCACCAGCTCGGATTTGTCCCACTCGCCCCGCGCCAACAATAGCTATCGAGTGCATGCGTTTACTCCAGTGGGACCCGGCGAAGTGTGCCGGCATCTTTAGAGAGGGCATTTGAAATGCTTGCTCCCAGCGTTTCCCATTTGTCGTATACCGCGCTGATTAGGCGCCCCGTCAAACCATTGGAGCGGCTCGAGGCTAAGAACACGGCCAATGCAGCAGCGCGTTCCGCTGGAACGCCGCCGGTTTCGTCCATCTTTTTCAGTTCCGCCAGGGCCTGAGGGCCACCCGCCGAGCCGATGGCAAGCAGTTCGTCCCACATTCGGCTCTTCACGGGGCCTGGAGCAATGGCATTGACCTGGATGTTTTTGTCGGCCACTTCAGCAGCGAGACTCTCAGTAAAGCGCACCAGGGCGGCCTTCGAGGCGCTGTAGGCGGTGAAAAAGGAACGGCCATAGGCCGCGCCTCCCCCGGAGAATAGGATGATCTTGCCCGCACCGCTTGCTAGCATCGAGGGCAGTACAGCCCGGGCAAGAAGGAAGCCGCCCAACAGATTAATCTGGATGGTCTGTATCCAATGTTCAACTGAGACTTCCTGTGTGGGCCCAACCGGTCCCAAGACCCCGACGCAATTCACCAAAATGTCGATTGGCCCGAACTTATTCCCTGCCTTCGCGACAACGGTTTGAACATCCTTCCATTTCCGGGCGTCCAACCGGAACGTTGCAATGCGCGGATCCTTCGACGGCAACCCGATGGAGAGAGCGCAAGTTCTCTTTGCATGGTACGTGAGCGCAACACACGCACCCTCGTCGTAAAAAGCCTTTGCGACGGCGCTCCCGATGGCTCCGGAGGCCCCAGCAATCAAACATACTTTGTTCGTGAATTCCACGTTCGCGTTTGGAAAGATTTTTCGCTCAGGAGAATCAAGACTGCTCTACTGAACTGAGCAATACTAGGCGGCAGTAGACGCCGCGGCGGACTCCTGTGCCCTGTTCTGGAAGTACGTTACGGTAGCGTGCGCTCCCTCTGTAAGGGAAATCCGGGGAACCCATCCGAGCAGGCGCGTAGCCTTAGATATATCGAGACAAATCCTGTCTATTTCGCCGGGACGTCTTGGAGCATATTTGGGTTCCACTTCCTTGCCGAGGAGGCTGCGCACAATCTGAAATACTTCGAGGTCCCTTGTCTCCACCCCGGTGCTGATATTGAAAATCTCATTCGTGCCTCGTTCAAGTGCGGCGACGTTGGCGGCAACAACGTCGGAAATATAGACATAATCGCGGACTTTATTGCCGTCTCCATAAATGACCGGCTGCACCCCGGCAAGCATCTGCTCTGAAAAGATGGCGAAAACCCCGGCTTCACCCTGCGAGTTCTGCCGCGGTCCGTAGACGTTTCCATACCGCAAGATGGCGTACTCCAAGCCGTAGAGAAAACTAAACGTGAATAGATAATGCTCGACCGTATGCTTGCTGATGCCATAGGGTGTGATCGGATTGATAGGGTACTCTTCTCCAACAAGGTTTACCTGAGGCTCTCCATAACCTGCCCCAGCGGAGGCGATGTAAATGAATCGTTTCACTTTGTGGGTAATTGCCGCCCCGAGCAAGTTTATCGACCCGAGGATGTTGACATCGGCGTCAAAGAGAGGTTCGCGGACACCACGCCGCACGTCCATTTGCGCGGCATGATGGTTAACAATCGCGGGCTTCTCCGACTGAAAGATTTTCTCGATGGCTCCCTGATCCCGGATATCGCACTGATAAAAACGGGCCTTAGGATTCACGTTCCTTAGCGAACCGCGAGAAAGATCGTCGACAATAACCACTTCGTGGCCCGCATCCACATACGCGTCGGCCACGTGTGATGCGATGAAACCCGCAGCCCCAGTCACAAGAATCTTCATGATCCACCCTTTCCTTTTTTAGTAGGCGCCTTCAGCCTTCAGAACTATCCAGAACGTCTTGGCAATGATCACTAGATCCAGCCAGATAGACCAACGGTCGACATAGAACATGTCCATCTCAACCCGCTCCTCATAGGTGGTCGTCTGCCGTCCCATGACCTGCCAGAAACCGCTCATGCCTGGTCTGCACGAAAGCAGTTTCGGTAATAGTGTTCCATAGCGCTGCTTTTCTTCTTCGGAAATTACCCTGGGGCCGACAAAAGCCAGCTTTCCAGAGAGCAGGCTGAAAAACTGCGGGAATTCATCCAAGCTGTATCGTCTCATGAAGCGCCCCACGCGCAGCATTCGGGGATCACGCTTCAGTTTGTATTGGTGGATGAATTCGGCTTTCATCTTGGGATCGCGGCGCAGTATCTCATCCGCATCCTTCAACATGGTCCGGAACTTCAGGTAATAGTGGATCTGGCCATCGCAACCTACAAATTCCCGCCTGTAAAAAACGGGGCCGCGGTCCTCCAGATTGACCAAGGCATACATGAAAGGCGTTAGGAGCAGCGTCACGGCGCCGCCAACTAGCCCGATGGCCAAGTCCAGGCCGCGTTTTACGGCGCGCTGCACCGTGAGGGACCATTCTGGAGCGGCATAAAACCGGAAGCATCCGGAAAAATCATCGTGTTCGTAGTTTAGATTGGCTGTGGCCAAAACCTCCGAATACAGTTCAACGTCCACCCGCAGTTGCTTGCACCTACCCACGAGTTCTTTCAGCCACGTCTCGCCACCCGGGATGCCGTCAGGCACGATGATCAGCAACTGCGCGCCGGCATTGGCCAGAGACCTTTCCACATCCTTCAACGAAACGCGCCACGGATGATGATGCTTTCCTGCGGGAAACGTCTCCGCGTCTTCAGAATCGGAAATGTATCCCACGACGTCGCAGGCGCGATGCCGCTGGATCGACAGCGAACGTTGGTACCCTTCGAGCCCAGCGGGAGCACCGATAAGAAGCGCGCGTCGCTGGCAAAATCCTGCTCGCCAGAGCTTTTCGTAAATGGCTCTGAGGGTGAAGCGCAGGCTCACCAACAAGACACTAGCCAGCACAAACCAGGTAAGCAACAAATACCTCGAGAAGCTTTCCGATCGTAGGACGACAAAATTGAACAGAACCAAACCGAGGAAACTCACGGCCAGCGCCTTGCAGCTTTTTTCCAGTTCCTGCTCGGGCCGGCGCAATTCGGGGCTTTTGTAACCTTCGAAGAGATACAAAACCACGGCGAAGAACGGGATATAAAATCGATGATACTCAAAAGGATTCATTGCGCTCAGGGGCAGATGCAGAAAATGTCCGATGAGGCGGACCGCCAGCATATGCGCCAGAGTGACCGCAAAAAGGTCGCTGCACAAATAGGTCAGCTTGTGCAGTGGAGACCACGCCAGAATCCTTGAATACGCCGCCTGCGAACGTGCGGCCGGCGGCGCAAACGTCAGAAGTTTTGTTTCGCTGGAGGCAACTGTCTCGCTGGTTGACATGGGCAATTCGCCTCGGAATATTCCCTCGACTAACTGTTGCTCCCGGACGCCACTTGCACTTTTGCCTTGTGCATTTGCTCGAGTGTTTTCTGCGCGTCCTGCACGAACTGGCGGACCGTTTCCCGGGTGTAGCGGTGATCCACCATTTTGGGTAGGAACTGCGGCGGGATCGTAATGATGTGCGCGCTGGCCAGCGCCGCATTCTGAATGTCCATCACCGTTCGAATGCTCCCCACGATGATCTGCGCGGGACAATCCCACTGGTCCAGCCAGTTGCGAACATTGCGGATCACGACAGTTGGGTCGTTGCCTTCATCGGCGACACGGCCCGCGAAAATACTCACGTACGTCGCTCCGGCTTTGGCGGCCAGGATCGCCTGATTGAATGAGAGAATTGCCGTAGCGTTGATCGCTATGCCTTCGTTCGACAGATGGTGCATAACGCCAAGACAGGATTCCCCGTACTCGTTG
>Ga0187853_10004078_pt1 | contig 10879 bp, 6 predicted proteins | sample June2016WEW_6_10_2_FD_132417 | JGI IMG/M metagenome (GOLD analysis project Ga0187853, IMG submission 132417) | Peatland microbial communities from SPRUCE experiment site at the Marcell Experimental Forest, Minnesota, USA - June2016WEW_6_100 | ecosystem: Environmental > Terrestrial > Soil >...
AAGGCGCTGGACCTCGGTCTGACCCAGGCGGAATTGGATGAAGCGGCCTGGTGCGCCATCGCCATGGGCGGCGCCCCGGTGCGCATGTTTTACCAGGAAGCTACCGCACCGCTCTTGCGCCCCAGGGCCGGTGACAAAGAGGCCTGACGGCCTGAGCTTTCGGGCTGACGGCTTAACCCACCAAAGCCAGTGGGCATGTCAATCAAGCCCGACTTGACCATTGGCAACCGGCAGCAGGCCATCTATTTTTTCCCGGATGAATATCTTGGAAGAGCTGGAATGGCGCGGTTTGCTGGCGGATTGCACGGACAAGCCCGAGCTGGGCAAACGGGTCGGCTCCGGCCCGATTACCCTTTACTGCGGGTTCGATCCGACGGCCGACAGTCTGCACGTGGGGAACCTGGTGCCGCTGCTGGCGCTGCGCCGGTTTCAACTGCTGGGCCACCATCCGATCGCCCTGGCCGGGGGGGCCACCGGCTCGATTGGCGACCCGAGCGGCAAGACCCAGGAGCGCCAATTGCTGACCCGCGAGGTGTTGGCCGCCAACATCGCAAAGCTCAAGGAACAGCTCCGCCGCCTGCTGGATTTCGACACGCCGGTCAATCCCGCCCGGTTGCTCGACAACGCCTCCTGGACGGCGCCCGTGAGCTACCTCGATTTCCTGCGCGACATCGGCAAGCATTTCTCGGTCAACCAGATGGCCGCCAAGGAGAGTGTCCGCGCCCGGATGGAAGACCGCGAGGCGGGCATCAGCTACACCGAGTTCAGCTACATGCTGCTCCAGGCCTTCGACTTTTACGTTCAGTGCCGGGACTACGATTGCCAGTTGCAGATCGGCGGCAGCGACCAGTGGGGCAATATCACCGCCGGCATCGACCTGACCCGCAAGAAACTCGGACGCACGGTCTATGGCCTGACCCTGCCCCTCATTACCAATGCGGACGGTTCCAAGTTCGGCAAGACTGTCGCCGGGGCCGTGTGGCTCGAGGCCGCCAAGACCAGCGTCTATAAGTTCTACCAGTTATGGATTCGCGTCGATGACCGGAACGTCATCCCATACCTGAAATTCTTCACCTTCCTGGGCCGGGAGGAAATCGCCGCCCTCGAGCGGCAGCACGCCGAAAACCCCGGCGCCCGCCCGGCCCACAAGGCCCTGGCCAAGGCCGTCACCGGCCTGGTCCACGGCCCCAGCGCCACGGCCGAGGCCAGCCGCGCCAGCGAAATCCTCTTCGGCGGCGAACTGGCCGGCGTCTCCGAAACCACGTTCAACGAAATTGTCGGCGAAGTGCCGACCAAGGAAATCGGGAAACTCGAGTTTGATGGCGCCGGCAAGCCGCTGGTTGAACTGCTGGTCGAGAGCGGGGTCTGCCCCTCCAAAGGTCAGGCGCGCAGAGACCTCGAAGGCGGGGGCGTCTATGTCAACAACCTCCGCGAGGCGGGCGCGCAGCGCGGCATCACCGCGGCCGACCTGCTCTTCGGCAAACATCTGCTCCTGCGCAAGGGCAAGAGGAACTACGTGGTGGTGACGGCGAAGTGAGCCTTTCACAACTGCTGCCGGCAACACAGCGCCATCGGCAACGTAACCCCGGCGATGGCGGCGGGGATTGCCGATCACGTCTGGACAATCGAAGAACTTCTGACGGCATAGCCAAAAGCACCCACCCGCGGGGTGTAGCCAGGGCGAGCGGTTTGTCGCGGTGCTGGCCCCCCGGTTGTGTCGGCAGAAACCGCTGCGCGAGTGCAAATCGTTAAGGACAAAAAATTGACAGGCGTAAACCAAATCAATAAACTGAGGGCAAAAAGGCCGTCATGTTAATGACCGATTCAGAAATCCAAAAGGCTATTGATAACCACCAGTTATTCATCACGCCATTTGAGCCAAAAAAGCTTAAGGGGGCAAGTTACGACCTAAGCTTGGGCCGGGAGGCGCTTGTCAGCAACCGGGACGAAAAAGTGCTGCTTGGCCCAGACCGAACCCACAGCCTTCATTTAGAGGCTGGCGATTTCGCTTTAGTGCTTACAAAAGAATCGGTGAAGTTCCCGCTGGACATGTGCGCTGAGATTGGAATGCGCAGTTCGCTGGCTCGCATGGGGCTTGTCCTTTTGCACGGAATGCAGATTGACCCGGGCTTCGAGGGGTATCTCCGCTTTGGGCTCTACAATGCGTCGCCACGCAAGATCACGCTCGACTATGATGACGACATCTGCATGGTTGAGTTCCACAAATTAGCGCGCAATGCGACAAAACCTGCCCCGCGAAATGAAGATTTGATTCAGGGCAAGATTCCTGAAGTAGATCGGCAATTCTTGCGCAGCCTTGAAACTACCAGCTTGAGCGAGTTGTCGAAAGACCTACGTACAATGTCCCAAAACGTCAGCCAGCTTGCATCAGTCCAGAACAAGTTCATCATTCCTGGAATTCTAGCAATCCTCCTTGGCGTCGTCGGCGCGATCCTCGCCACCCTTCTTAAGAAATAATTTGAGATTGGGACACCCCCGTTCGGCGATTCTGGTCCCGCATTTCCGATCAACACGGAAGCGCACCATGACCCGGCGCCGGGATGCCGAACTGGAACAAGACTCGGCGGCGGCGCTGACCTGGGAGCAGTTGAGGCGCACCGTCAAGCCTTAGTCGCCTTTTTCCAGAAGAAACACCCTCGACGATTTTCGGCCCAGGGCGGATTCGACCTTGAGCATGGCGGAGTAGTCTCGTGGAGGGACAATGGCCGGCGAGGTCTCGAACTCATGAGCCATGACGCACTTGCCGGGCGTGTCCTTGGCGCTAATGCGCGCGTATCCGCCTCCGTCGGGCGCGGCGATGGAGTCGCTTTTCGGGGCCATAACCAGGTGAGGGAACCCGGGGGGCAGCTCGATCTCGGTGCGAACGCTCTCCTGCCTCTGCCAGGGGATGAACAGGGGCAAGGCCCTGTGGTCGGCCCCGGCCGGGAAGAGCGAGGGAGTGAAGGGCAGATCGAAGTAGAGGTATTTCCCATCCACCACACCGTAATTGTCGATTTCGACAGCGAACTGCTCGACGCCGGGATAGGCCTCGAATTGGGTCACCAAATCGCCCAGAGGACGCGCGCCTTGGGCGACGCTGGAAACGATCTCCTGATAGTAACGTTTTCTTTCCTCCGGAGGCAGCTCGGAGAAAAAGCGATTCTTGGCGTTGTAGCTGCCCCCGAAATAATGGCGGTCCACACCCAAGCGCGTCTTGCCGGTGTCGTCGAGGCGGAGCGAATAGACTGTCTCGGTCCGGTCCCGGCAGTTGCTGGCCGCCTCGATGGTCTCCCATTGGTGGTCGGAGAGGCGGAAACCCAATCGCCCGTCATGCGCGGTTGAGCCCAGCGTGGCATATTGATCGGTATCGTTCAAATAGAAGGTCTGCCCCTGGACGCTCACCCGGACCAGGGGTGTCTGGAAAGAGTCGGGCAGCGGGAAACTCAAGGCTACGTTGGTGATGCCGGCGATAGGCGGCAGCGTGGAAGCGAGGACAAACTGAGGTTCAAAGCCGGCCGCTTCGAGCATGGCGTGGAGGAGGATTGCCCGATCCGCCAGGTGGCCGTAGCCGTCGGCCAGGGTCGTGTCGGCGGCGGAGAGTTCCTTGAGAGGGAGTTGGGCGAAAGCAGGCCCTGCCAGGCGGATCGACTTGGCAACATAGTCCCGAACTGCTTTCACTGCTTCCAGCCGGGTTTTTGTCTCGTGGGTCAATTGGCGGGCGAGTTCCTCGGCCTTGGCCCGCTGGTGCGAGCGCCCAACCATCGTTTCGTCCAGTTCTTTCACGTAGGCGCCAGGGTCGCCCGCAAAATAGGCGACGCCCGCGACAAAGACCCACTCGGGCGGCAGTTGATTCTCGGCGGGGAGGGCTTTGACGTTCTGGGCCGTCCATTGAAACACCTGTTTGCCGTTGTCGGTCCGGCTTTGCTCATCGAGCAGGCCAGGCGCGCCGCTGATCATCTTGGTTATCTGCAGATCGGCGGGCGCAGTCAATCGAAACGACTTGTGCTCGAGCTCGTCGGGCAATTGGAACGGTTCAAACCCCGCGACGAAGGCCCTGTCTTTGGAGGCGATTTCGAATTCGACTTCGATGGTCGAGCCGAGGTCCACACCCGGCAGGTTGGCGACCAGGATTTTTCCGCCGCTATAACGTTTGGCGGAGGCGTTCCAGCCCGCATCCATGATATGGATTTCGTCTTTGGCGATTTCCTGGCGCTGGCCGCTTTTGGAAATGACCACCGCCCGGACGAGGCGCGCCTCCTGGCAGGCGGGGTTGTATTCTATCTTGACCTCCGCCTCGCGGATCTTTCCGGCGTAAGTGAGGATGCGCTTGGAATACCTGGCTCGATAGAGGGCGGTGTGGGCGTCGGTCACCTCGAGTTCCTTGTGGCTGGAAAGGAGCCTGGCATTGGACTCGACGGGAGAGTCCGGCGAATTCTGGGCTGTGTCCGCCGGTTGAAGCGCGGCGTCGGGCGAGAGGGCCATCACCGGCGCTTTGCGGGCGTCATATTCCAGGCCCTTGAGCGTCTGTTTGAGTTTCAGGTATTGCTCGGGCGAGAACTCGACCACCTTGAGCTTGAGTTCGCGCGAACAAATCAATGACCCGTCGCGGGCGCCGAAGCTTTCCCGGCAGCTCACGCAATCATCTTCCACCGGCGAGCAGGAAGGCAGTGAGAGGGCCTGGCCAAATCCCCGGCCCAGTTTCAGAGAGAGGTCCTCTTTCAGGCCGCAGGTCACCCAGGTCTGCATGGGATATTTTCTCTTGTCCAGACCGGCGCCGCCGAGGATGAAATTGACGACGCCCAAACCTTTGCCGATCCAGGGCAGGTTCACCACGGACACGTTGGCGCCGTCTGCCGCGAGGCCGTCCACTGAGAACTCGAGGACGGCCCGCACCTCCTGCGAGACATCGAGCATGTCCTCGGGCATGAGCTGGAGGCTCTTGAGGCGGGCGCCCGGCATGGCCTGCTTGAGGTTGCGCTCGAAGAACCGGCGCCGGTCGTCGGGTTTCATGTGGGCAAACATGTTGCGGTAGGCATCGTCGTTGACGCCCTGGAACGTCAATTCGGATTTCGCCTCGAGCGCGCCGGCGGCGCTCAGGACGCCCGTGGTCTTGATCCCCAGTATATGGTCTTCCGGGGGCTGTATGGGGCTGAGCCGGATCGTCTCACCCTCGGGCCGGCACACCAGGTAACTCTGGTTGCGGTCCCCCGAGGGCAGCAGCTCCCGGGTATTCTCATCCGTCGGGTCCATCAGCACGTACTGGCCCTTCTGCAATTCCACGCCCACGATGGCATGGTTGAAATCGGCGTCCGGGACCTCGGCATCCTTTTTGAGACCGACGTTGATCAGGACCGGGTAGGCCTCGAGCCCGGCAGTCCGCAGCATCGAGACGAGCAAGGCCGCCTTGTCGCGGCAGACGCCGTATTTCTTGTCGAAGGTGATATGCACGTCGTGCGGCTCGAACCCGGGCCGGTCTTTTTCCGGAGTCAGGCCCATGTAGCGGACTTTTTTGGACACGTGATAGAAGACCGCCTTGACCTTCTCGAGGCCGGTTTTTGAGCCGGCAATGAGCGACTCGACCGTCTGTTTCATTTCGGGCGTCGTGGCCTCGAGGTGGGGCTTGCTCAACTCCCAGTACCATTTGGAAACCCGGGCCCAGTCCGGGGTTGTGCTCACCAACAGCCGCTGCAGCACCATCTCGTATGGCGGCATCGACGGTTCGTCGAACATGCGCGGAACGTTCCGGACCTCCCAGCGCCGGATGAGCGTCTGGTCTTCGCCCGGCTGCTCGGAGTAGTGGACCGTGCCCGGCACTTCGTCTCTCAAAACGACGCGCTGGAGTGGCCGCTCCGCCGGTGTGTGCGCTTCGTATGAGAGGTGGCGGATGCAGCCCCGGCCCTCGAAAACGCTTTCTTCGGCAAACTCACCGGGGATGATGGGCCGCTGGATGGTCTGACGCACAATCGAGTGGAGGAGGTCGCCGATTTCCAGCTTCGGAATGCTCAGCCGCAGCACCCGCATGTTAGGGTCGTAGATGTTCATTGCCATCTGGCTGTCATCGATCGTCTCCTTGGAGTTCGCCCCGACATCGACCGGGACGGCTTGGCCGCCGGGGCGCAGGACCTCTGCCTCGACGACCTCGACCGTGGAATAGGGGAGCATGAAACTGAACGAAAGCGTCCGGTTGTCGCGCTTGCCCTTTTCGGTCAGCACTTTGACGAACGTCTCATCCTGGCATTCGCCGGTGCCGTCAGGCCGGTAAACGCGCACCATCCTCTTCTCCACCGTCGCCTCGTCGCAATCCGGGTACTTGGCCGGCGTGATTTCCCCGGCGGCCTCGAGCGCCTTTTTTGAATCCACGAACGCCCAGTTCGGGCCGGCATACCGGCTGGTGTCGCCCCGGACTTGCAACGCAAATACGGCGGCCGCCATCAACAGGAAGCCGCGAAATACTCTCACGCTCTTTATGTTCATAAATCAGAACCAGCCTGCACCATAAGTTCAGCAGTGCAGCGGTGTCAAGGGGCGGGGGGCGAGGGTCGATAATCCGTCAGGGAAGGCGGAGACGGAGTCACCGGCGGACCCCTCGCCCCATCCGATGGGGAGAGGGCTGGGGTGAGGGGCCTGCCCGCGGTCTCGCTCCCGCCTTCACTGAGGCCTTATGAGTGTCGAGGGTCGAGAGGCGAGTGCATTTCACTTTTTTGGGTGGCAGTTTCTGGCTCCTAACCGTAATCCTAATCTTGCGCTTAATCGTAATCCGAATGCACGAAGGAGATTAGGAGCAGGATTAAGATTACGATTAGGAGGGGCTACCCCAAAAAGTGATCTGCGCCCGCGCCGTGTCATTGGTTGCTATGGGGCTTGGCGTTTGCATATATTTTTGCCAGCATGACTTTGATTGTTAAACAGGGTCGCCGATGCCGCGAAGGATTTTAGCGATGACCTACAACGCCTGGTTTCAATGCATCAACCCGCAGTGCGGAGCCACCTATCCGCTGAACGCGATCGTGTACCAATGCCGGCAGTGCCAGTCGCTGCTGGAGGTGCAGCATGATATGGCGGCGCTGGCGCGCCGGGGAGCGGCGGCCTGGATCAAGCTCTTCGAGGACCGCTACAAGGCCAACGAATGGCCCTACGGCTCCGGGGTATGGGGCAAAAAGGAGTGGGTCCTGCCGGAAATCGGCAACGAGAACGTGGTCTCGCTCTACGAAGGGGGCACCAATCTCTTTTGGGCGGAGCGTTTCGGCAAGGTCATCGGCGTCAAGGACCTCTGGATTAAGCTGTGCGGCAACACGCATAGCGGCTCCTTCAAGGACCTGGGCATGACGGTCCTGGTCTCGCAGGTCAAGCAGATGATCGCCCAAGGCGCGCCAATCCAGGCGGTGGCCTGCGCCTCGACGGGCGATACCTCCGCCGCGCTGGCGACCTATTGCGCCGCCGCAGGCATCCCCTCGGTCGTGCTGCTGCCGCGGGGCAAGATCTCCCTGGCGCAATTGGTCCAGCCCATCTCCAACGGCGCCCTGGTGCTCTGCCTGGACACCGATTTCGACGGCTGCATGAAGCTGGTCCAGGAGATCACCCTGGACCCCACGCTTTACCTGGCCAACTCGATGAACTCGCTCCGCGTCGAGGGCCAGAAGACCGTCGGCATCGAAATCGTCCAGCAATTCGACTGGGAGACCCCGGACGTCATCATCATTCCCGGGGGCAACCTGGGCAACGTCTCCGCCCTTGGCAAGGGCTTGCTGATGCTGCGGGACCTCGGCCTGATCGCGCGGTTGCCCCGCATCGTGGTGGCCCAGGCAGAAAGGGCCAACCCGCTCTATCGCGCCTACCTCCGCAATTTCGAGGTCTTCGAGCCGATCCAGGCGCAGAAAACCCTGGCCAGCGCCATCCAGATTGGCAACCCGGTGAGCCTCGAAAAGGCGGTGCGCACCCTCCGCCAGTTCAACGGCATCGTCGAGCAGGCCACCGAGGAAGAACTGGCGGACACCGCCGCCCTGGGCGACCGGACCGGGATGTTCAACTGCCCGCACACCGGCGTGGCGTTGGCGGCGCTCCTCAAGCTGCTCAAGGCCGGCAAGATCGATGCCGCCGAGCGCGTAGTGGTCATCTCGACCGCCCACGGGCTCAAGTTCGTCGAGATGAAAGTCAAGTACCACCAGCGGGAATTGGAGTTCCCTTGCCGGCACGCCAACCAGCCTATCGAGCTGCCCGCGCGCCTGGACGCCGTGAAGGAGGCGCTGGCGCTGGCGCTTCGGAAAGAGGAACGATGAGAACGATGAGTTTGCCGGAATTGCCCAACGAACCAGTCAAGCGCAAGGCCGAGATGAACGCTTTTCCCCGGAGACGGCACAGACTTTTTAACCGCAGAGAACGCAAAGAACACAAAGAATGGACCGCTCCGTCCTCTCTGCGTTCTCTGCGTTCTTTGCGGTTAAACAAATTGCGGACTCAGTTGGTTCTCCTGGTTGCCGGGATGGCCCTGGCTTCCCTTCCAGCCGCGGCCCAAATGCCCAAGGTCAGCACGGTCATCCATTCCGAGGCCCTGCACGCCGGAAAGATCAACCCGATGTTGTTCGGCAACTTCATCGAGTTGCTCGATGACGTGGCCCCGGGGATGTGGGCCGAACTGCTCAACGATCGCTCCTTCGAGGGCATTATTCCGTCGGCGAACTGGTGTTATTACGATGGTTCCCTGGACATCTGCGACCGCCCATGGGACACCAACGCCACTTGGACGCTCGACACGGGGGACCCCTTCAATGGCGCCCGCAGTGCCAGACTCACCGCCGGCCCCCAGCCGGCCAGCTTGACGCAGTCGGGCCTGGCCGCAAGGAAAGGAATGGGCTATCGCTTCTCGGGCTACCTGCGCTCAGACCCCGGGGTCAAGGCGGCCGTTCTGCTCAAGTGCCTCTTGCCCACCGGCGAATGGATGACCCTGGCTAGGGCGGAGCTCCCGGCGTTTTCGCCACAATGGAAAAAGTGCGCGCTCGAGATGACCTCGGCAGGGGAAACGGATCGGGCCGTCTTCGAACTCCGCGTCGAGGGGCAAGGCCGGCTGTGGGCGGACAAGCTCTCGTTGATGCCCAAGGACAATCTCAACGGCTGGCGGCCAGACGTGGTCGAGTCGGTCAAAGAGGTCCGCCCGGCCGTCATCCGCTGGGGCGGCTCGAGCGTGGACCCGGGACACTACCGCTGGAAAAACGGAATCGGCGACCGCGACCTGCGCGCGCCCTGGCGCAATGAGAATTGGGGAAGGATAGACCCCAACGACGTCGGCCTTGACGAGTTCTGCCAGTTCTGCCAACTGGCCGGGGTAGAACCGTTGATTTGCGTCAGCTTCGCCGACGGCCCTCAAAGCGCGGCTGACCTGGTGGAATACTGTAACGGCGACGCCGCTTCGGCCTGGGGCGCCAGGCGCGCCGCCAACGGCCACCCGGCCCCTTACCAGGTGAAGTACTGGCAAATCGGCAACGAGATTAACCCGAACAACCAAAAATACCTCGACCAATTCCCGGCCTTCATCGAACTGATGAAAAAGGCGGATCCGGGCGCGCGCATCATGGCCTCTTTTCCCGGCCAGAAACTGCTCGACCGGGTGGGCAAGGACATTGCATACGTTTGTCCGCATCACTACACGCCCGACCTCGCGGAATGCGACCGCGATTTCCATCACCTTGCCGAAATGCTCGACCACACGCCCGGCTGTGCCCAACTCAAGCTGGGAGTGACGGAGTGGAACATCGACGCCGGTTCGTGGGGATTGGGCCGGGCCAAACAGGCGACCCTCGAAGCGGCGTTGATGAATGCCCGCTACCTCCACCTGCTCATGCGCCATTCCGACCGAGTGGAAATGGCCTGCCGCTCAAACCTGGCCAACAGCTACTGCGGGGCGATCATCGAAACCGCCGCTTCGGGCTCGGGCGTCCTCAAACGCGCCAGTTATTATGTCATGTATCTGTACTCGCACCATGCCAAGCCCCTCCCCTTGTGGCTCGAGCAATTCAACGACCGCCTGGACCTCGCCGCCTGCGCTTCCGAGGACCGGAAATCGGTGGCCCTTTTCGCCGTCAATGCCCGGCCCGAACCCGTCGAGTTCTCAGCCGCCTTCAATGGCTTCGCCGGGGCGGTTCGCCTCGTAAAGGCGGAGGCGGTGTGCGACCCGCTCGATGCCGGGCAACCCGATGTCATGAACCACTGGAATGCTCCCGAGCGCGTCAGCATCGTCCCGCTCGCCCCCGCTTCTGGCAAGCTCGTCCTGCCCGGCCTCTCCGCCACAGCAATCGAGTTTGAAAGAGAATGAACCGCCGCCTCTTGATTCGGGCCGATCCTCCTTCCGTGAGCCACAGATTGCAGATTGCACAGATGGGAATTCGTTTCTGCGCCAACTGCAATCTGTGGCTCAAGAATCATGGCTGAGGAAAGCCATTAGGGTCACATCTCCACATTCGATTCCGCTGAAACGTGACCATTGGATGGAATCAAACCGCCAAGTTAGCCGCGACGTAACTATTCAGGTGCGCATCCATCCATTTGCCCCGGCATAATAGTAGGCGGCTGTCGAGATGTCAAGTGGTCTGAGGTCGGCTGAGGCCGGTTGTTGTCCCGGAGGGACATCCCGACAATAGCCCGGCGCTTCAGCGCCGGGAAAAGCGGTTTAGCTGCTTCCGTCCCGAAGGGACGGTTGAATCCGTCGCAGGTCATCCATCGGCATGATCGCTATTTGTGGGATTGAGCTTCAAGCGTCCCTTCGGGACGCGGGCTTTTTGGGCGTCGTACCCGGCGTTGAAACAGATTTCTCGGAGGGGCAGTTGATTAGACACTTTGGCTATTTGAAGCGGAAGTCGAGCTTGAAGTTGTAAAGCCAGGGCACCCG
>Ga0187853_10004104_pt1 | contig 10841 bp, 6 predicted proteins | sample June2016WEW_6_10_2_FD_132417 | JGI IMG/M metagenome (GOLD analysis project Ga0187853, IMG submission 132417) | Peatland microbial communities from SPRUCE experiment site at the Marcell Experimental Forest, Minnesota, USA - June2016WEW_6_100 | ecosystem: Environmental > Terrestrial > Soil >...
CGCAGGGCGGCTGCCTGCCGGTCGCGCCCGGCGGCGTCGCGCTGGTTGGCCTGTTGGTCCATCGCGCGCTCCAGCAGGATGCGCGCGAGCGTGCTGTAGGGAGCCTCCTCCAGGACCGGGCCAAGCAGCGTCAGGGCTTCGGCGGGCCGCTGCTCCGCGACGGCTTCCGCGGCGCGCCGCTGGGCGTCCGCCAGCCTGTGTCGGCGCGCGGGTTCACCCGTTGCCGGCCCGCCGAAGGGGCCGCGGTCCACCCTGCCGGCCAGCATTGCCATCAGCAGGGCCGGCGGCACGATCACGGCCGCAAGCAGCACGGCGACCCATCGCCATTCGATTGGAAGACGCCAGACGCTTCCGCGCGCCTCCTGTTCCCCTTCGCTCGGCCCGGGGACCGGCGCTGTCGGGATCACCGAGGTGGCTCGGGTCGCGGTCGGCGCCGCGCCGACCGCACCCGGTTCGGCGGCGGCCGGCTGACGCGCAGGCGGCGTGAACTGGGCGACGTCGCCCGTCACACCGGCGAGCACGCGTCGGAGCGCTTCGAGAGCGCGCGCGACGTCGGAACCCCTTGAGTAGCGGCGGTCCGGGTCCTTTTCCAGCAACTTGAGCACGATGGGGTTGAACGCGGGCGGTAGACCCGGGCGAACCTGCGACGGGATTCGAGGTGGCTCGTGCACGATCTTGTACGCGACCTCGGTGAGCGTGTGGCCGGGGAAAGGGCGCTGTCCCGTCAGGAGCTCGAAAAGCACGACGCCGAGCGAAAACAGGTCGCTGCGGCCGTCAACGACGCCCCCCGCCACCTGCTCCGGCGACATGTAGTTGGGGGTCCCGATGAACTGTCCCGTGGCGGTGAGGTTGGACGACTCGAGTCGGGCGACGCCGAAATCCGTGATCTTGACCATCCCCTGCGGCGTGAAAAGGACGTTGGCGGGTTTGATGTCCCGGTGCACGACGCCCTTGGTGTGTGCGTAGTCGAGGGCTGCGGCGAGTGCCGCGGCGATCCGGGCCACCTCGGAATAGGCGAAGCCTTGACCGGTCCGGAGGAACTCCCGGAGGCTTCGGCCCTCGATGTACTCCATGGCGATGAACGAGAGCCCGGTTCCGTCGTCCACGCCCGCGTCGAACACCGTGACGATGCCCGGGTGGTTGAGGAGGCCGGCCGCCTGCGCCTCCCGCAAAAACCGCTGGCGGAACTCCTCCGCTTCCTCGGCATCTTCCGGGACCACGAGCGTCTTGAGGGCGACGCGCCGTCCGATTACCGGGTCGCGGGCGAGGTAGACGACGCCCATCGCCCCCTTCCCGAGGACCGATTCGATCACGTACCGCCCTAGTCGTTGGGGTTCCACCACGCTCCCTATTTTGCACCCTTCGTCGGCGTGGGCCGCGGGACGATCACGACCACCTCTCCGGGCGCCGCCACGTCGAGCGCCTCGCGGGCCGCCCGGGCGCGCGCCTCGCGCTCCTCCTTGAGCGCCCGGATCGCGCGCTCCAGCACCCGGTTGGTCTTTTCGAGCTGCTGGCTCCGTGCCCGGAGATCCTCGAGCTCCCGCCGCGTGTCACGTTCAACGATCACCGCGCGCCACCACCCCAGCCCTATCAGAGCGGCCACAATGGGCGCCAGCAACCACAGCCAGCGGCGTCGGGGCAGCCTCACCGAGCAAACGGTTCCCTGCCGGCGAAGGCCGCCGCGTCCCCCAGCTCCTCCTCGATCCTCAGCAGCCGGTTGTACTTCGCGATGCGCTCGCTGCGCGACGCGGAGCCGGTCTTGATGAGCCCGCACCCGCACGCCACAACGAGGTCCGCGATCGTAGTGTCCTCGGTCTCGCCGGAGCGATGCGACACCATCGCCCGCCATCCGTGGTGGAGTGTCATCCGCAGGGCGTGCTGGGTCTCGCTCAGCGTGCCGATCTGGTTCAGCTTGATGAGCACGGCGTTCGCGATGTCTTCCCGCATCCCGCGTGCGATGATCGAGGGGTTGGTGACGAAGATGTCGTCTCCGACCAGGACGATCTTCTGGCCGAGCCGCGCGTTGAGCTTCTTCCACCCGTCCCAGTCGTCCTCGGCGAGGCCGTCCTCGATCAGGACGATCGGGAACTCCTTGACCCAATCCTCGTACACGGCGATGAGATCCTCGGCGGTGAGGCCGTGCCGGCCCTCCCCGGGCAGGAAGTAACCCTCGCCGGTACGAAGCTCGCTCCCGGCGGCGTCCAGAGCGACTGCCACCTGCTCGCCCGGTACGTACCCGGCGTCCTTGATCGCCGCCACCAGGAACTCGAGCGCCGCTCTGTTGCTCGGGAGGCTGGGCGCAAAACCACCCTCGTCCCCGACCGCCGTCACCTGCTTGGCGGCCTTCAGACGCTCGCGCAGCGCGTGAAATACCTCGACGCCGGCCCGCAACGCTTCGGCGAACGAGGTGAAACCCAGCGGCACGGCCATGAACTCCTGGATGTCGAGGGAGTTGTCGGCGTGGGCGCCACCGTTGATCAGGTTCATGCACGGGACCGGCAGCACGCACGACCCCGTGCCGCCCAGGTACCGGTACAGGGCGAGACCGCTCTGGTCGGCGGCGGCTTTGGCGACCGCCAGCGAAACCGCCAGAATCGCGTTGGCCCCGAGACGGCTCTTGTCCTCGTTGCCGTCGAGCTCGATCAGCGTCTCGTCGATGCCGATCTGGTCGCGGGCGTCGAGTTCGACCAGCGCGTCCGCAATCTCGCCGTTCACGTGCTCCACCGCCTTGAGCACGCCCTTCCCCTTGAAACGGGCCTTGTCGCCGTCGCGAAGCTCGAGGGCTTCGCGGCTGCCGGTCGAGGCTCCCGAAGGGACGATCGCACTCCCGACCGCGCCACCTTCCAGCAGGACCTCGGCCTCGACCGTCGGGTTGCCGCGGGAATCCAGGACCTCCCGCCCAATGATCTCTTCAATTTCGAACATGCGAGACTCCTTCCTCGGCTTCGCGCACCAGGAGACGCATCTCGCGCACGAGCGTGCGAAGCTGACGGCTCGAGGTTGCTTCCGCATAGATCCGCAGCTTTGGTTCCGTGCTGGCGGGACGCGCCAGGACCCAACTCCCGTCCGCCAGCTCGAGAAGGACCCCGTCTCGCCGGTCCGCCCGAATCACCTTCTGCCCGGCGAACTCCTTGAACGTCCGCTTGCTGACCTTCTCGACGGCGGCGCGGGTGCGCTCCCGGAACGGCAACTGGACGCGGCGCGATACGAGCGCGCCATAGTTGGTGAAGAGCCGTCGCACGAGCTCGTTGAGCGACTGGCCCTCGACGGCGACCAACTCGGCCATCAGGAGCGCCGCGTAGATCCCGTCCCGCACAGGCAAATGCGTTGCGACGCCGAGCCCAGCCGACTCCTCGGTGGCGATGCCGATCCGCCCAGAACGGAAGAGGGAGTTGAAGTGGGTGAAGCCCACCGGCGTCTCGACCACCTCGCGGTCCGCCGCGCGCGCGACGCGGTCGACCATCCGCGTGGTCGCAACCGTGCGTCCGATCCCTCCGGGTTCCCGGCGACGCGTGAGGAGGTACTCGGCCAGCAGCGCGATGACCAGGTTCGGCGAAACCGGGCGGCACTTGCCGTCGATCACTCCGAACCGATCGGCATCACCGTCGGTGGCAAGCCCGATCTGCGCGCCCGACGCCCGGACCTTCTCGCGCAGTCCAGCCAGGTTGGAGGGTGTGCACTCCGGGGCGTACCCCCCGAAGTACGGGTCCTTGGTCGTGTGCACGACGTGGGTCGTGACGCCGTGCGCGATCAGCACGCGGTCCAGGAACTCGCGCGCGGTACCGAACAGCGGGTCCACCGCGACCACGAGCCCGCTCCTGCCGATGGCGGCCCAGTCGAGGTCCCTGTCCAGGCTCGCGAGGTACCCCTCGGCGAGGGAGGCGGTCCCGGCGAGACGCGGTTGTGGGACGTAGAAGTCCTCGAAGTCCGCCGCGTTGGCCGCGACCACGGCCTCGATCTCGTCGGTCATCTCGCGCTCGGCGAGCATGCCGTGCCGGTCGAAGAGCTTGACCCCGTTGTACTCTGCCGGGTTGTGGGACGCCGTGAACATCACACCCAGACTGGCGCCGCGCTCGCGCACCGCATGGGCGACGCACGGGCTCGGGAGGTCCCGCTCCGACAGGACCGTCCTCACCCCGTGGTGGGTGAAGACCGCGACCGCCTCGTGGGCGAACTTTTCGGACAGCAGCCGAGTATCGTAGGAGACGATGATCTCGCCGACCTCACCACGCTTGCGAAGGACCGAAAGGGCGGCATCCATCACCAGCCGCACGTTGCGGAAAGTGAATTCCTGGCCCACGATGCCGCGCCAACCGGAGGTCCCAAAGTGAATCATCGCCGCTCGCCGGGAGGCTACCACAACCGGTTGAAGGCGGGCACCTTGGTGCTCGCCCTGGTTCCCGGCTGTTCCCCGGTACTCATCCCTTCGACGCCCTGCGCCAAGAGCGCGCCCGTCCAACCTCGAGGTGACCAGCCGTGAAGAGACCGATCTACATGGATTACAACGCCACGACGCCGGTGGATCCCGGCGTCCTCGAAGCGATGCTCCCGTGCTTCTCCGAGCACTACGGCAACGCCGCCTCGCGAACGCATCTGTACGGGTGGGCCGCTTCGAAGCTCGTGGAGAACGCACGTTCGGTGCTCGCGGCCGGCATCGGGGCACACCCCGAGGAGATCGTATTCACCTCGGGCGCGACGGAGTCGAACAACCTCGCGATCAAGGGCACTGCCCTGGCGCTCAAGGATCGCCGCCAGCATCTCGTGACCTGCGTCACCGAGCACAAAGCGGTCCTCGACCCCTGTGCCGCTCTCGCCAGGGAAGGGTTTGCGACGACGGTCTTGCCGGTGGATGGCCGGGGCCGCCTCGACCCGGCTCGTCTGGCCGACGCCTTCACGCCGGGGACCGCTCTCGTCTCGATCATGCTCGCCAACAACGAGACCGGGACGTTGCACCCGATTGCCGAGATCGCCGAGATCTGCCGGGAGCACGGCGTTGCCCTGCACTGCGACGCCACCCAGGCGGTCGGCAAGGTGGCCGTCGACGTCAACGAACTGGGCGTCGACCTCATGTCGTTCTCCGCCCACAAGATCTACGGACCGAAAGGGGTCGGTGCGCTGTTCGTGCGACGGAGGAAGCCGAGGCTGCACCTCGTGCCGATCCTCGACGGCGGCGGCCACGAGCAGGGGATGCGATCCGGGACGCTCAACGTGCCGGGGGCCGTGGGGTTCGCCCGCGCACTGGAGATCGCGCTCGCCCGGATGCCGGTCGAGAGCCCACGCCTGGTCGCCCTCCGCGACCGACTCGAGCACGCGGTCATGTCGCGCCTCGAGGGAGTGACGGTGAACGGCGACGCCGAGCACCGCCTCCCGAATACCCTCAACCTGTCGTTCGCCGGCGTGGACGGGGCGGCGCTCCTGGTCAGCCTCAACGAAGTCGCTGTGGCTTCCGGATCCGCCTGCACCTCGGCCGACCCCAGGCCGTCCCACGTGCTGATGGCGATGGGCCGAAGCAGGGAGCTCGCCAACGCCAACATCCGTTTCTCCCTCGGCCGCGGGAACACCGTCGAAGAGGTCGACGTCGTCGTTGAGGCGGTCGTCCGCGAGGTTACGCGCCTGCGCACCAACTCCCCGCTCTGGCGGAAGTGACGGTTCGAAGGTTCGAACGTTCCAAGGTTCGCACGTTCGGCAGGGACAGGTGAGAGGTCAAACGTAAAACGTCAAAGGGAAAACAAAACGGGTCAAGGCAACGGTCGTCGCGGGCGGTTGCCTTCCCCTTGACCTTTCCCCTTTCACCTTTGACCCCGCAGTTTCCTGAACGTTCGAACCCACGCACCGGTCCGCGTACAATCTCCTCCCGGCCCGCCGCATCGGGCCGGTGGAGGCCTTGGCGGGCGAAGCGCTTGATGTGATCGCCGCCGCTGTCGACCGCGTGCGCCGAAAGCTCCCCCCCGGGGGAGCGCCCCACGCGGTGGGTGGGGTGTGCCCGGCGGCGCGCGGCCTCGCGGTTGCGGCGCTCGCGGCCGGACACGCCACGACGATCGTCGTCGTCCCGAACGAGCGCGATGCCGAAGAGCTCGTTGCCGGCCTCGAACTCCTTGCCCCCGAGGCCCCCGCAGTTGCCCTGCCGGTCGAAGCCGTCGAGGCGTACTTGGGGCGCACGCCGCCAATCGGCGCAACCGCCGCGGCGGCGACCGCGCTCGCCGGCCTGACCGGAGGGCGCGTCCGGCTCCTCGTGGTCCCCGCCCGCCTCCTGCCGTACCCGCTGCCCAACCCGGAGTCGCTGCTGCGACGCGCCCCAATCGTCCGTGCCGGAGACCGGCTCGACCCCGCGGCCTTCGGGAGATCGCTCGTCGAGGCGGGCTACCGCCGGGTTGAGGTCGTCGAGGAAGCCGGCGATTTCGCCCTGCGGGGCCAGGTCTTCGATGTCGGCACGCCCGACCGCTTCGCCCGCGTCGTGCTCGACGTCGACACCGTCGAGGCGATACACGAGTTCGACCCCAGCAGTCAGCGGTCGGCCGAGGAATTGCCCGAGGTCGCGGTTCCCCCGCTGCGTCTCTTCCCCAGCGGAGACGAAGCGCGCACGCAGCTCGCAATGCGGCTCGGGGAAGAGGGGTGTGCCGCGGCAGCCGAAGCGGCGCTCGCGGGCAGCGATCCGGCTCTCTGGGAGGGTTTCCTCGGTTGGACCGAGCCGCACACCCAGGTCTGGCAACTGGCTCCGAGCCTGATCGTGTGCGAGCGCGAGGCGGTGCGCGCCGAGATCGAGCGGGGCTCGCAGGCCCTCCGGCGAACGCACGAGACGCTGGCTCGGGAAGGCACCGTCCTTCCGGCACCCGAGCGCTGGCTCACTACGGCGGGCGAATGCATGGAGGCGCTCGCGCCTGCGGATCGCATCGAGCAGCTGGCTTTCGAGGACGGCACCGCGTGGGTTCGCGCGGCCACCGCATCGACCCCAAACCTCGCGTCCCGACCCCAGGCGCTGATCGATGAGCTGCGCGCCGGCGCGGCCAAGCGGTACTCCCAGGTGCTCGTTGCCGCCTCCGGCGGCGAGACCCAACGCCTGACGCACCTCCTGAGCGAAGCCGAGATCCCGGTCCGGCAGGGGTGGCCGCTCGACACGATCGTCGGGGTTGTGCCCGGCCGTCTCGAGCGCGGCTTCGCCTTCCCCGAGAGCGGACTCCTCGTGTACGGCCGCGCCGACCTCACGAGCCTGCCAGCCCCCTCCCGCCAGAGGCGGTCCCTCGCCCGCGTGCTGGCTGAGATGCGGGACCTCGCAGTCGGCGATTTCGTGGTACACGCGGACCACGGCGTCGGGAGGTTCAACGGTTTTCGCACGCTTGCCCTCGAAGGGGAGGAGCACGAGTGCGTGGAGCTCGAGTACGCGGGCGGGGGTAGGCTCCTGGTCCCTCTCGAGCGCGCCGACGTCCTCGAGAAGTACTCGGGCGCCGAGGGCACGCCGCCGCGTCTCGACCGCCTGGGAGGAACGAGCTGGGCGCGCACGAAATCCAAGGTCAAGCGCGCGCTGAAGGACATGGCCGAGGAGCTGCTGAAGGTGCAGGCGCAGAGGGAGCTGGCCGCGGGTTTCGCGTTCTCGAAGGACTCGCCGTGGCAGCGCCAGTTCGAGGAGGCGTTCGAGTACGAGCCGACCGCCGACCAGGTGCAGGCGATCGCCGAGGCGAATCGGGACATGGAGTCGCCTCGCCCCATGGACCGGCTTCTCGTCGGCGATGTCGGCTACGGCAAGACCGAGGTCGCGATGCGCGCGGCCTTCAAGGTGGTGATGGACGGCAAGCAGGTCGCCGCGCTGGCGCCTACCACCATTCTGGCCGAGCAGCATCTCCGCACGTTCGTGAGGCGTTTCGCCGCCTTTCCGGTCGAGATCCGCTGGCTTTCCCGCTTCGTGTCCGCCGCCGAGCAGCGCAAGGTCGTGGCCGGCGTCGCCGAGGGCACCGTGGACGTCGTGATCGGGACGCACCGGCTGCTGGCCAAGGATGTGCGCTTCCGCGATCTGGGGCTCCTGATCGTGGACGAAGAGCAGCGTTTCGGGGTCGCCCAGAAGGAGCGCCTCAAGGCGCTCAAGTCGAGCGTCGACGTGCTCGCGATGTCCGCGACGCCGATTCCGCGCACGCTCAATCTTGGCCTTCTCGGCCTGCGCGACGTTTCGATCATCGAGACCCCGCCCCGGGATCGCTTGGCGGTGCAGACGCACGTTCTGCCTTTCCGGCGAGAGGTCGTGCGAGAGGCGATCCTCACGGAGCTGTCGCGCGCCGGCCAGGTGTTCTTCGTGCACAACCGCGTCGCCTCGATCGGCGCAATGGCCGAGCTCGTGCGCCAGACGGTGCCCGAGGCGCGTGTCGTGGTGGCGCACGGGCAGATGGACGAGCGGCAGCTCGAGAAAGCGATGGACGCCTTCGTCGAGGGCCAAGCCGATGTGCTCGTCGCCACCGCCATCATCGAGAACGGCCTCGACATCGCCAACGCCAACACCCTGATCGTGAACCGGGCCGATCGCTTCGGCCTCGCGCAGCTCTACCAGCTGCGCGGTCGCGTGGGACGCTCCGATCGCCTCGCGTTCGCATACCTGCTGGTGCCGCCCGAGCGCTCGCTCAGCCAGGAGGCGCGGGCTCGCCTGGCCGCCATCGTGGAATTCGCCGAACTCGGGGCCGGGTTCCGTATCGCCGCCAGGGACCTCGAAATCCGCGGCGCGGGCAACCTGCTCGGCTCGGAGCAGCACGGCCACCTGCGGGCGGTGGGCTACGAGACCTACTGCCACCTGCTGGAGGAAGCGGTGCGCGAGCTCCGCGGCGAGGCGGCCCCACCGCCGACGACCTCCGTGGAGCTGCGCCTCGGCCTCGACCTGCGTCTGCCCGAGAGGTACATCCCGGAGGAGACCCTGCGGCTGGCCGTCTACAGACGCATCGCCGGCGCCCGCACCGATGGCGAGCTTGCCTCCCTGAGGACCGAGTACGTCGACCGCTTCGGCACCGCCCCGCCCCAACTCGATCATCTGCTGCTGCACCAGCGCGTCCGCAGGCGCGCGGAGGCGATCGGCGTGACCAAGATCAAGCGCGCCCCGCTCGGATGGGAGCTGACCTTCGACCCCTCGCACCCGGCCGCGCACCCGACCGTCATGACGCTCCTGGTGAGCGCGCCGGGCTCCGCCCTCGCGCCCACCGGCGTCCTGCGCCTCCCGATCGAGCACCGGGATCCCGCGGCGGCAGCGGCGGCGCTCGCGGAGCTGCTCCCGCCGCAGGTTTGAGAAACCGTGGATCGTGGATCGTGGTTCGATGAAGCGAGCAGAGGAGCGGAGGGGCAGAGACGAAGCGTCATCGTGCCTGTTTGATGCTCCTCTGCTCCCCTGCTCCTCTGCCCCTCTGCTGTGTGCGGACTCGGCAGTGCCCAACCTCTGCCAGCGCCTCTTCCCGGGAATTCCCACTGCGCTAGAATCTCTCGCTTGAGACGAGGAGCACAAACATGAGCAACGTGAACACGATCAAAGGAACGATTGCGATCCTGACCGGCGGCGGCGACGTCCCGGGGCTGAACCCGGCGATTCGCGCGCTCACCGTGCGCGCGCTGCGAGAAGGGTACCGGGTGTTGGGGATCCGGCGCGGCTGGGCCGGGATCGTCGAGCTCGAGCGCGACAAGGGCAAGTCCCACGAAGAACATGTGATCGAGCTCTCCGAGGAGGCCGTGAACAAGGTCGGCCGCACGGGTGGCACGTTCCTGCACACCTCGCGTACCAACCCGTCCAAGGTCTCGCAGGCGCAGCTCCCGCCGCACCTCAAGGAGAAGTACCCCGGCGACATCGTGGACGTCACCCCCGACGTGCTCGCCAACCTCGAGTGGCTCGGCGTGGACACCCTGATCCCGATCGGCGGCGACGACACGCTGTCGTACGGGGTGCGCCTCCACAAGGAGGGCGTGCGCGTCATCGCGATCCCCAAGACGATGGACAACGACGTGCCGGGCACCGACTACTGCATCGGGTTCTCCACTTGCGTGACGCGCACCATCGAGATGACCCACGACCTGCGCACCTCCGCCGGGAGCCACGAGCGCTTCCTCGTGATCGAGGTGTTCGGCCGCTACGCCGGCTTCACGGCGCTCCTACCCACCATGGCGGGCGCCGCCAACCGCTGCGTGATCCCGGAGCACGTTTTCGACATCGAACAGCTGTGCGAGCTGCTCACCGCCGACCGCCACACCAACCCCTCGAAGTACAGCGTTGTCCTCGTTTCCGAGGGCGCCACGTTCAAGGGCATGGAGGAGATGGTGTTCGAGGACCACGAGACGGACGCCTTCGGCCACAAGAAGCTCGGGGGCATCGGAGACCGTATCTCCCGCGTGCTGCGCGACCTCTCGCCGAAGTTCAACAACGGACGGCGCATCAACGTCATCAACCAGCGACTCGGGTACCTCGTGCGCTGCGGCAACCCCGACGCCCTCGATTCGATCGTTCCGATGGCGTTCGGCAACCTGGCGATGGACCTCGTGCTCGACGGGGTCGCGGGACGCCTCGTCAACGTTCGCAACGGCCGCTACGACAACGTTCCCATCGATGTCGTCACCAGCCGCAAGAAGACGGTAGACGTGCGCAAGTTCTACAGCCCCGAGCGCCTGCGGCCGATCTACGAGCGCTTCGAGGCCAAGCCCCTGTTCATCATGACGAGCGATTACTGAGGCAGAGACAGGGTCCGGGGTCCGAGAAGACGGGCAGAGGAGCGGAGGGGCTGAGGAGCAGAGGAGCCAAAGACAGCTCGAAGGCTCGAAGGCTCGAAGGCTCGAAGGCTCGAAGGCTCGAAGGCTCGAAGGCTCGAAGGCTCGAAGGCTCACCTAGGAAA
>Ga0187853_10004115_pt1 | contig 10819 bp, 10 predicted proteins | sample June2016WEW_6_10_2_FD_132417 | JGI IMG/M metagenome (GOLD analysis project Ga0187853, IMG submission 132417) | Peatland microbial communities from SPRUCE experiment site at the Marcell Experimental Forest, Minnesota, USA - June2016WEW_6_100 | ecosystem: Environmental > Terrestrial > Soil >...
AGTGCCCAGGGTGCATTTCTGGTCGAACTTTTTCTGCCTTGGATTCACAACCTCATGCTTGCGTACCAAGATCAAAAAGAGCTAGAAAACAATCTCTTTCAACCAAAACACACTGGGTTTTCCGAAGCTTATTATACGAAAAAATTGAACTAAAAGATAGATTCAGAAGCGAAAATCTGTTTACTCGAGAGGCAGTTTAATTTTAAGTCCTAACGCTTTTGCTATCTTATTTAGGATAACCCCACTAGCCGCTGGATCTGCTCTTTCAACGCGGGCATAATAATTAGCATGAATTCCTGCCTTTTTTGCTACTTCAGCCTGAGTAAGACCGGCTTTTTCTCTGGCTTCTTTAAAAATTTTGGCTATATCTTGTTGAAAACTCATGTTATGTTCCTCTTGGAGCAAATAAACTTCAACGGACTAAAAGTCCGTTGTTTTCGTAAGGATTTCTCCTTTCTGTTTTCTAACGTAGTCAGATATCACTTTGTCTGTCGCCTCACCAACTGATTTAACCATATAACCAACGGCCCAAAAGTTGGAGCCCCAGTATATTTCATCGAGATTTGGATACATTTTTGTAATTTTTTTGCTTGTCCCACCTTTAACTATTTTCATAATCTGGGATGGGCTCCATTTTGGGCTTGCCCCAAGGTATAAATGTACGTGATCTTGCATTACAGCAAGCTCGTATATTTCCCAATCATTGATTTGAGATGCAAACCTAATCATTCCCTCAATACTTCTTGCCACTTTGCCTGTCAGTACTCGCTTTCTGTAATGCGGGAGAAAGACAAAGTGATATCTTAGATCGTACCTAGTATGAGCTGTAGACTTCAGGCATTTCATGCCTTCAGTCTACGCATTTAGTGATTAATCGTCAAAGAGCTTTGCTGCCCCGCGTTGATAACGCGGTGGATAGCCGCTTAAGACATTATACAACTTTCAGGGATACCGTTGCTATTCGTACCTCAGTGCGTTCAGCGCCGATATCTTCATTGCGCGTTTAGCCGGATACAAACCGGTACCGATACCGACAAAAAGAGATAAGAAGATAATAGCCGCAAGAAAAGAAAATGGCAAATAGGAGACGTCAACAAAACCGACACTTTTAATAAGTGAAAATACAGAAAGGATAAGCCCAACAATTTTTCCTGCCAAAAACCCGATCACGATACCAAAGAGTCCTCCGACAAAACCCATGATCATACTCTCTGTGAGAAATAGTTCCTGCACCTCGGAACTTTTCATTCCCATAGCTTTCATGAGGCCCACCTCCCGTGTGCGTTCCAGAAGTGAAACAGTCAATGTGTTAAACATGCCAAGTGCGGCAACGGCAAGTGCAACCATACCAAGAAGAGCCAAAATAAGTCGTGCGGTTCCAAAGAGTGAGTTAATTTGCGCAACCGTATCGGCAACCGACCGGGTGACAAATCCCATGGCTTCCACTTGTCTCCTAATTTTAGGGAGATCGCCTTGATTTGTCACCACCACTTTCGTTTGGGAGTACTGAGTCACGCCAAGCGAGCGAAGGTCAATAAATGGCACGTAAATGACGGGTGTTTGACTATCTGGTGTCACGCCGACGATAGTATAGGTCGCAGGAGCTGACTCTATGGGTTTAGTTGGATCGGAGAGTAAATCACCGACTACGACAAATGAAACATCAAAGGATTTGCCTATGGCGTTTGCCTCATTAATCCCCAGCACTTTAAGAACCGCTCTATTTACTACCGCCTGTTTAATGGCGGAGTCGGCAAGAGTGACGGTTTGCACTTTGCTCGTTGCCGTGGTGGCGGAAATAGAGGCAATCGTCACAAAGTTAATACCCGCGTTGGGGTCAGGAACGGCAGAGATAGAGGAAGTATCTGTCGCGGTGGTGGAAACGCCAAGAACACTTTCTGAATTTTGTATGGTTGCCCCTGCAGTCGTCATGCTGATTTCCGCAATATATCCTTCTCCCTGTGTCTGTGTGTTGTCCGTATTCCTCTGTACCATGTAGTGGCCGCCCTCACAATCACCCTGGGCTGCGGGATCACACGTAGTTTGGTTCCAGAGAAGTACTTTTGCCTTTACCCATTTCCCGAGCGGTTTCCCATCGGCAGTCGTTCCCGCTTTGCCCCGTCCGTCGTCCGACACAAAACTTGCGCCCCAGACTTGCGTTCCCTGACCCACACCCTCGGTGCGCTTCGTGTATCCTAAGATTTTACCGGACGTTGTGGGTGTATCCCGCACCTTCAACCAGATTGTGGGGTCGATGGTAAAAGTAACTGCCTGTATTTCATCCCCAACCGCAGCAGGAGTGTTAATCGTACTTGCTCCTGCGACAACCCCTGGAAGCAGCGATGTATCCATAACGAGATTATTGCTGGTAAAGACCTTTCCTTCCACGGGTTTGATGGCAGACTCGGTAAGGTAGTCAGTGGTCACGCCGTATACAGCCATATCGGAAATGGAGCTTTGATAGTTTACTTTCCCGACAACGGAAATGAGGGGAAGCGTTTTTTGTACGCCGCCCAAGCCCTGGATCGATGCAAGCGCTTTATCGTCAATCACGACTTTTGCACCCGGCTGCGGGGATACATCCGCCTGTCTCATTTCTTCAAGACGGGCCACACGGGAAATAACAAGCTGCTGGAGACCATAACCAAGCGATACCAGAAAGACAATGGTGGCTATCCCCAACGTCATTCCACCAATAGTAACGAGCGTACGTGTCCTTTTGCCGAGCATGTTTTTAATGGACAGTTCGATGAGGTCAACGCGGGAAATGCTTCCTACATGGCTATTGTCAAACAGCTTTACAGCGCGGGTTAAGATGCTTGTAGTAAATCTCTGAAACCGGCCGCGAAAAATGTGATCGATTGATTTGGCAATAAGGTATACCAAAAGTAAAATAATAAAGCTGCCCATGTCGGAAACGGATTTCCATACAAGAGCGACCCGTGACGGCTTGTGTGTCCGTCTTACCCCCGCCTCAACGGGTTTGCCAACAACTGTTTCCGGTATGGTAGGCTTCTTAAAAAAATTAGGCATGGCCGCGTTTTCCTTTCACTTCTGACTCCAAGGCTCCCTTTTCTCCGTCTTTGTAGACCCCCACAATTTCACCGTTAAACATTTTAACCGCAGTTTTGGCGAATTTTAAATATTCGAGGTCATGGGTCACCATAAGTATTGTCTTATGGTACACAGTATTCATCTTCGTGAGGATCTGCATAAGTTCCTGCCCGGATTCGTAATCAAGATTGCCGGTGGGTTCATCGGCAATAATAACCTCCGGATCGGTCACGAGGGCACGTATCAGGGCGATCTTTTGCTGCTGGCCGCTTGAAAGCTCGGTAGGAATATAGTTAGCCCATGCAGTCATATCCATGGTACCAAGCATCTCCAGAGCTTTGGCGATAGACTCGGTTTTTGTGTGACCCAAGAGCTGTAGCGGAAAGGCAATGTTTTCGGCAACAGTCAGAGCTTTAATCCAATTTGCTTGCTGGTAGACCATACCGATATGTTTTTTTCGGATCTCGCTGCGTTCATCTTCATCAATAATGTTCGTCGTTTTGACAAACTTCCGAAGGGTAGACGGTTCAACCACCATCGTACGATGAACCCGCTCGTAAAGATTATTTCCGAGGAAAAGGATTGTTCCCTGGTTTGGTGGCTCCAGTCCAAGAATAGTATGGAGGAGCGTTGACTTCCCGCAGCCGGATGGACCAAAGATGATGAGAAAATCTCCGGGCGTTACGTCCAGGGAAACTTTTTTGAGTATTGGCACATCAACACCCCCTACATGGAACGATTTACTCAGGTTTTCAACAGAAATAATAGGCGTTGTCATATGTATTTATTGCCCCAATCCTCCCAAGAATCCGAATGCTTGCTGTAAATTGGTAATGACGAGGTTGAGGGCATTTTCGGTGGCTTTTGGCGTAATGGTCACGGTGTCAATGGACTGGCCGACATTTTTGGCGTCATCAAGAGAAATGGCACGGAGGTGATACACCTTGGACGGCGTAAGGCCGCTAATCACGACCAAGTGGTTCATGGTGAGGTTGGCATCTTGTTGTGTCTGCTGGTTATATGTATCTCCTGTTCCCTCACCAAACTCCACCTGGCTTGTTGCCGGCTCATCGGTGTTCCAGGAGACAATGAGCTGGGCGTTTTGAGCTTGGGCGGTACTACCTACCGGCGGGACATTACTGCCTTCTACATGAAGCTCCGATATGGCAGGCGGTCTTGTGTCTGTCGCGGTTGTCACTTTTTGACTGTCACTTGTCGCTTCGTTTCCAATTTTGTCACGACCTTTCACGATGAGGTAATAGTCTGTTTTCGGAAGCAAATTACCAACAATCATTTGGTGGGTACCACTTGTTAAAGCAACGTCTACATTATCTACCGCTCCTCCGGGATTATTTGTCGGATAGGTAGTCACAATCGAGGAAACGTCGGTGTTGGTTGTCCAACTCACGAGTAAGGTTGTTTGTGCCGTATTGGCAACCTGTTGGATACGGACATCCGTAATCTTGGGGCGTGGGAGCGTTATTAAATCTGTATAGTCATCACTGTTGTACGAATTGCTGCTCGCGTCCTCCATCACAATGCGGTAGTGGTACTGCGTGCCATCAGTCAACCCAGTTAAGGGTACTGAGTACGTGGAGCCGCCGGAGCTGTTGGACGTACTTTGAGTGACTGAACCGCCATAACTGGTTGAGGTTCCGTATTGGATGGTCGCGGAGGAACCGTTGTAGATTGTAAAAGTAATGTATGCGGACGTAAGACCGATGGTGCCCGCCGTGACTGCAGAAACCGAAGGGGCAGCAGTCGTTGAGAAGCTATATTCATCCGATGTCCCTGTATTGCCGTCGGCATCTGTCCACTGAACTTTGTAGTAATAGGTCGTGCCGGCGGAAAGGTTGTCGATTGTGACTGTGTGTGCAGTCACTTGATTTGATACATAGGGCTGCGTGGTGTTGTAGCTGCCGCTGGTCGTCCCGTACTCTACTTTAGAATCAGCGCTTCTATCGGTAGACCAGGTAATAGTTACAGATTCGGTGGTAACGGAACCGGCGCTTGGGTTAGTTTGGAGCACGGGAGCAGACGTCCATCTCCCGGTAGGAGTGATAGAGACGGTACTAGAGTTGGCCGATGAAGCACTCGCGCCATCTGACGTAACGACGTAGTAGTAATAGAGCGTTGAAGACGGCGTATTGTCTACATATGAAGCGCCACTGGTCGAACCAACTTTAGAAAATGTCACATCGTCCGTACTTCTGTAAATATTATACGTAAGGTTCCCGGCACCCTGATAATCTGGAGCGGTCCAGGTAAGGGTGACATTCCATTTTGACTGGCTTTTAATGGATGAATCCGAAGCAACCACGTTTTGTACCGGATCAGGATTTGTGGAATTTAAAGTAAACGTGCCTTTGATGTAGTTGCTGGGTGAATAATTGGGAGTAGATGCATCATCTATCGCAACGACATACACCGTATTTGTGCCTTTGGTCACATTGGCGAGGGCCGCCGCACTTACGGAAAGGCCGGTGCCATTGTCGATATACGTCGTTGCAGTTCCCTGAAGTGTTGCCAGTGTTGAAGGGGGAGACACATTAACCATGTAATAGTAATGAGTAACAGCATGACCGTTGGAAGGTGTTGCGGCCGGCCAGGAAAGTGCAAAGGAATTTGTTGTTGTGGTCGCCGGCGTAACAGTTACACTATCACTGCCGCCGAATGTCGGAGCTGCGCCGCCAAAAGAGAGATTGCCGGTCCGGATGGTATTATTGGAAGATGTATTCCCAGCGTTATCCACCGTTTTGAAGTAGATGACATTGCTGCCGGTAACGATAGCGCCGGAATCCCGGGCTGGTACCAGGTAGTAGGCAGATGCGGTTGCCGGGATATAGTCGAGGTTAAAGTCAGTACTATGACTCGTTCCCTGCCAAGACCCTGATGTTGAGTTGATCTGGTATTGCCAACCCAAAAGCCCTGCGTTCGTATCGCTTGAGGCGGCGCTTCCGCTTACGGGCCAGGAAAAATTCATATCGGCAACATTACTGAAGTTACCTGCGGCAGGAGAAATATAGCTGACGTTTGTAGGAACGGTATTATCGAAATAAAACTCAAACTGTCCGGAGGAACCACTATAAATATTGCCTGCTAAATCAATTGCTTTGACGTTTATATAATACGGCGAGGAGGACGTGGTGAGCCACGTACCGCCGCGATAACTGGCCGTTGCAAAGTCAATCGAGCTCCCGGAGATAATAAACTGGCAGGTACTGCCTGTGGTTGATACGGGGCTTGTTCCTAAAAGTCCTTTTGCCGTTGCCGGATCGCCGTTTACATCGGTTCCAATATAAACACAGTATCCCAGAAGACCTGCGCCACCTGCGTTATCAGCTCCGGCGGTCCAGGAGAAATACGGGGCCAGGTTGTCTGTCCACCCGCTGGAAGATACCGTTGTGCCGCCATTACTTCGTGTCATACCTAGGCCGGAAGCATTCGCGGTTGGTGCTGTACTATCAACGCTGAAGCTGTTTACAGTTACCCCCGTTGAACCAAAATTAAACCACCCCGCATCTTCGGAAAATACATAGCCGCTAAAAGCACCGGTCGAAAGGTTGACGGTCACATTACTGTTGTAGTCGGAAAAATCAATGTACGCGCCGGTTTTTAATACTTTGGCCTTTCCCGTTACTGCCCCTGTTATGGTATTAAGGGCGACGGGTCCTGCAGAATTATCTGTTGTTCCGAAGGCAACCCAGCCCAAATCTTCGGAAAACGCATAGCCGCTAAAGGTATACGAATGGCCAACGCCCACGTTAACCTGTACATTGGAATTGTAATCAGTAAAGTCGAGGGTTTTGGTTGTTCCTCCCAGGGAACTATTCGCTTTTCCGGTAACGGTAAATGATGTTGCGGCAAAAACTCTAGCGGATGGTAAAAAGACGCTCAAAAAGAAACTAAGTATGAAAAGAACAAAGGTGAATAAATACGCTTTAAATTTATACATATAACTCCATATACCCATATTATTACTAATGTAACGGTTGCGCAATCCGCTATGTAAGAAGTATTCTTAATAACACAGAGGGCCGGAGTTTCGATAAGCTATGACTGTCGTCTACGTTTTCGAAAGAGAAGCCTGCACATTCAAAGGCGATTCGTCCACCCCGGCGAGGTCGGGGTAGGAGACATGAGCGACGAACCATTGGCTGCCAATAATTACTGGTCGTCCACGACGAACTCGAATAATACCAACAATGCGTGGAACGTCAATCAGAACAATGGGAACACGAATAACAATAATAAGACGAATACGAACTATGTTCGCTGCGTCCGACCTAGGACTTTGATACGCAAACTATGTTCTATCAGAACATGCCCCTCTACCTTAAACTTGTCTACCTCCTGAAAAAGGAGTACGGCATTGTCCACCAATTACCAAAGGAGTACAAATTTTCCTTAGGCCTGGATATTATCGGAAGAACTTGGGAGCTTATTGATCTTTTTATTATTGCCCAGAATACTCACAGGGAGGGTGGAGAAACGAAATTCAATATAGTGACAAAAATCGCCGGGCAGTTTGACTGTCTGAAAGTACGCATACGCTTCCTTACCGAGCTAAAGCTTATTTCCCTTAATCAATCGGCCGAACTTTCGGAAAATATTGCAGAAATCGGCAAAATGATAGGGAGCTGGCTCAAAAATGTCTAAGACGGTTTTTACTACCAAAAATCTCATAAAAGCCTACCTTAATTGCCGCGAGACAAAACGTCATACCATAAATGCTCTAAAATATGAACTTGACGTCGACAGAAATCTCGACCTTCTTAGGCGTTCGCTTGCAAATAGAACCTACCGTCCGGGTCGGTCTATTTGTTTTGTCGTTACTTTCCCTAAGCCTCGGGAAATTTTTGCGGCAGAATTCGGAGACCGAATTGTACACCATGTATTAATTAATGAGGTCGAGGATATCTGGGAGAAAGGGATTTTTATTGAAGATTCATACGCCTGCCGAGCAAAGAAGGGAACTCACTTTGGTATGCACCGCCTTTCCCAATTTGTCTCAGCCTTTGCATATTATGGACAGTTTGATGTCAGTAATTTTTTCCCGAGCATTAATAAAAACATTCTGTATCGCTGTTTTTCAAAAGTAATTTTACGACAAAATAGACCCGACTTTTGGAAAGAAGAAGTCTTGTGGATAGCCCGAGTCATCATTTTTAACGACCCGACGAAGAAATATTTCTACAAGGGCGATCCGGACCTTAAAAAACTCGTCCCTCTGGGGAAGTCACTTTTTGATCACGACAAAATAACCGGTATGCCTATAGGGAATCTTACCAGTCAGTTTTTAGCAAATGTTTATCTCAATGAACTGGATCATTTTGTAAAAGACGAGTTGGGTTGCGTAGCGTATGGCAGATACGTTGACGACTTTTTACTTTTCAGTAATTCCAAAGAAGAAATTATCGCCTGGAGAGACAAGATTTTTGCGTTTTTGAAAAATAACTTACGTCTAACTGCAAATCCACGAAAGCAACAAATACAGCCCACACGTCATGGTGTTCCGTTTGTCGGTTATTTTATTAAACCCTGGGGAGTAACCGTACGCCGCAATGTTGTCAAAAATATCAAGAAAAAACTGTATACGTACAATAACAGTGTTGATATAGAGCACACGGTCAGCTCTGTCAATTCATATTTTGGACACTTCGCACATGCAAAATCAGCGCGTTTGCGACGACACTTGGTGAGTGAGCATATGTGTCTGGGATTAAAAACAAAAATAGTCGTCGTTGGCAATTATCATCATTTGGGGGTGCGAAAACTGAAGAATAAAGAACATAAATTGTATGAATGATGCCTTTCATAACACGCTGATATCTTGTATAATATTAGTGTATGGTTCAACCGCTTCCCAATCAGGCTAAACAATATTTTTGGGGCGACAATCTAAACGAGCTAGAATGGCCCAAATACAAAAAATATATTATTCAGACCTTGCTTGATAAAAGCGATATAGCGTCGGTTCACTGGTTATTTACAAAAGTAAGTAAACGGGAAATACAAGCACTTCTTCCATCCTTGAAATTGCAGTCGAAATCAAGTAATTTTTGGAAGGTTTATTTATCGTAATCCTATGAAAACGCTTACTGATTTATTCAAACAAAAACCTTATTTAGCATGGTATGTCGGAGATAAAACAAAACTTTCGGAAAAGAGCATGCTTGAACATGTTTTAAACTACGGAACGTGGGAAGATTATGAGGTGGCCGAATCCGTCCTTGGTTTACAAAAGATAAAATTATTATTTTCTGAATTGATACGGAGTAAAAGAGTCAATCTAAGATCACAGACGGAAAACTATTTTACCAACTATCTCAAAAAATATGCATGATGAAATCTTTTCATTAACGCAAAAGAAACTTCTCTCTTTAGTTAAAAAATTTTCTACTGAGTTTGGATTGGTTGGCGGTACGGCAATCGCATTGCACATTGGACACAGACGATCAATCGACTTCGATCTTTTTACGTTGAAAGACTTCAACTCCGAGAATATTCGAAAGGTTATTCGCTCAGAACATACCATCGAGACTATCTTTGTTGAACATCCGAACGAATTAACCATGCTCGTTGATGGGGTAAAAATGACATTTTTTCAATATCCGTTTCCGATTGAATTTTCTACTGCGCTTGAAGGAGTTATATATATGCCCGACCTTCTGACGCTTGCAGCCATGAAAGCGTATGCGCTTGGCAGGCGTGCTAAATGGAAAGACTATGTAGACTTATTCTTTATTTTTAAACAGTTTTCTCTCTCGGATGTTGTTGAAAAAACTCAGAGTATTTTTGCTGGAGAATTTAACGAAAAACTCTTCAGAGAACAGCTCGCGTATTTTAAGGATATTGATTATTCGGAAACAGTGGATTTTTTGCCAAACCATTACGTGAGTGACAAAGAAATTAAAGATACACTTTTACAGGCAAGTCTTGAGCGCGCGCCATTGACATCCATAACCCAAAAGGCTAATAATAAAAGCATATGAATTCTGGATCCGGTAAAAAAATTAAAACGGTTCTCTTTTACATTTCGCTTGCGTTTATCGTCGGCATTATCGGATTTCATTATTATCAAATAGTATTTGCCGAACAGAGTGGCTCCTCTCCTGAGAGCGGGTCCAACTCCCGTCTTACCACAATGGCGGCAACCGTTGCAGGACTAAATTATGGTTCAACAGCAGCCGGAACCTGGGGTGATTTTGGTACGGCGTTCAATAGGATTTATTCAGCAGCTCAAGGAACATTTAATGACGCAAAAGCAAACGGCACGAAAAACGGCACAGGAGGAGTACCCGGCGCACATGATTGCAGTACAACTTTTGGTCTGGATTGCTACACCAAGGCGCTCGGTGGAGTTGATGATTACAACGCCGGTACATCCTCCCCTCCCTACCCCGCAGACACATATCATAAAACCTGGACCGCCTGCAATGGGGGTAATAGTTATTGCGGAACGAGTGATACAACATACGCTGAAAAACAGGATCCGAACACGGGGCTGGTGTGGTCGTCAGAGATAAGCACAAGCAGTAATTGGTTTACTGCCAATAACTGCAAGTACCCCAACGGTTTACTCGGTGATGACGGGGTCTGTAATACGAATGGTGAAGTAGCTTGTTATTGTGTCAAGCTTACTGGTGGTAGTAAAACAGGCTGTGAAGCATTGGGTGACGGCAATTGGCGCTTGCCGTATCAGAAAGAACTGATGCAGGCGTATATTGATGGTTCCTGGGGCAATTTAAGTAATGCTGCCAAT
>Ga0187853_10004143_pt1 | contig 10772 bp, 8 predicted proteins | sample June2016WEW_6_10_2_FD_132417 | JGI IMG/M metagenome (GOLD analysis project Ga0187853, IMG submission 132417) | Peatland microbial communities from SPRUCE experiment site at the Marcell Experimental Forest, Minnesota, USA - June2016WEW_6_100 | ecosystem: Environmental > Terrestrial > Soil >...
AACCACTTGACCCACCCCCCTGCGCAGACTACAATCTAATGGACCGTGCTCAACCTCACCAGGAGAATCCCCATGTCAAACTATCTGTTTCACGGCACCCTCAACGACCTCGACCCGGATGTCTACGAATTGGTCCAGCTAGAAGCAGAACGCCAAGCCCGCAAATTGATCCTGATTCCATCCGAAAGCCAGGCTCCCCTGGCCGTGCGTGAAGCCATGGCTTCCGCATTTCAGAATATCTACGCCGAAGGCTATCCCGATGAAGATACGCGCTGGATGGAGGAGGAAGAGCTCCTGGATTTTCCCAAACGCCTGGCCCATTTCCGGCGTTCCTCCGACCCGCGTTATTATAAAGGTGTAGAATACGCCGACCTGATCGAGGCCTTGGCCCGCCGCCGCTGCGCCGAGGCCTTCGCGGCCAACGGCGTGACCGCTGACCAGATCTATGTCAACGTTCAGGCCCTCTCGGGCGCTCCGGCCAACAATGCCGTCTACCATGCCCTGGTAAAGCCGGGGGACACCGTCATGGGGATGAACCTGCTTCACGGCGGCCACCTGACCCATGGCTCGTCGGTCAACCGTTCGGGCGAGCTCTATAAAATCGTGCATTACAATATCGACCCGGAAACCGAGCAAATCGATTACGACAGCCTGCTGGCACTCGCCAAGGAAAGCCAGCCGAAGATGATCATCGCGGGCTACTCCTCCTATCCGTGGATCCCCAACTGGAAGAAATTCCGCCAGATCGCGGATACAGTGGGCGCTTACCTGATGGCCGACATCTCTCATATTGGCGGGTTGGTGGCGGCTGGGGCCGTCCCCTCGCCGGTCGGGTATGCGCATGTCATCACTTCGACCACCCACAAAACCCTGGACGGACCACGCGGCGCCGTCATTTTGACCACCGACCCGCTGCTCGCCAGGAAGCTCGATCGGGCGGTCTTCCCTGGAGAGCAGGGAGGGCCGCATGTCCACATTTTTGCCGCCCTTGCCCTGACCTTCAAACTGGCGCGCACCAGACAGTTCGAAAAACTCCAGAAGCAAACCATCAAGAACGCCGTAGCCATGACAGAGCGGCTCAAGGAGCGCGGGCTGCGTATCCCCTACGGCGGGACCAACTCACACCTGTTCAACGTCGATTGCCGCTCCGTCAAAGGCGAAGATGGCACGAGCCTCTCCGGTGACCAGGCGGCCCGCATCCTGGACGTGGTCGGTATAGTCGTCAACCGCAATACCATCCCCGGCGACAAGGATTCCCGCGACCCATCCGGGATCCGTCTGGGCACCCCTTGGATCACCCAACGCGGATTCGATGAAGAGAAGGCCCGCACCCTGGCCGACATCCTGGCGGATGTCCTTCTGGCGGCCGCTCCCCACTCCGTGGACACCCCTCACCAAGGCCGGATCCGCCGCGCCAAGGTCGATTTCAAATTGCTCGAGGAAGCCCGCCTCAAGGTAAGGTCGCTGGCCGAGCAGGCCGGGATCGACTTCGAACCGACCCGGCACGGTTACCCCCATTTCTACTACATCGATGACCGGCCGACGGACCAGAACGGCCAGGTCGCCTTCGATCTCCTCGGCGAACGGGTACGCCAAATGCTGGATTACACGGTGTCATCCGACCTTTCGGCGCTGGGGGCCGGACAATCGCAGCCCACCCGCCTGGTCACTCCCCTGGGTGAAATTTCCGGAGCCCTGAGCTGCGTCGACCATGATTTCTATCGCCTGTCCGTCCCCACGGAGAAGGCCTCCCTGGCAGCTGCCTGGCTGCGCGACCTGTCCGATGGCTACACTTCCTTCAACCTGGACGGTACGCCTGATCCGACACCCGGGCGCATGCCCGGACCGGTCGTGGTCCGGGAGTCCGATCAGAAACCGGTCGCGTCAAAGGGAGAGGCGGTGAGCCAGGCGAAGCCCTGGTACCTCGGAGTTGGGAAAGGCAACGCAAAGGCCCTGCCTGATTTCCACTGGGAAGAGAAGGAAGGTAAGCTGCGCCACACTCCGCTGTATGATCTCCATAAGGAGCTGGGCGCAAAAGTGATCCCCTTCGCAGGCTGGGAAATGCCGGTCTGGTATACCTCGGTCATGGAGGAACACCTGGCCACTCGCCGGGCAGCCGGGCTCTTTGACGTTGCGCACATGGGCGTATATCAGATCGAGGGCGCGGACGCCGCCTCCTTCCTGGACACCGTGTGCAGCAACGACACCGGCGGTCTGGAGCCGGGCGAATCGCTCTACACCCACTTCCTGACCCCGGAGGCGGATGTGGTGGACGATACGCTGGTCTACCGGCGAACCTGGGACAAGTACCTGGTAGTGGTCAATGCCTCCAATGATGATAAGGACCGCACCTGGCTGACCGCTGTGCGGGATGGCAAGGTCAAGATCGATAACGAGCGACCCTGGGCGCGCACTTACGGCTATCAGGCGGATATTCGCAACCTGCGCGATCCCAAAGCGGGTGACGACATGCGCGTCGATATCGCCCTCCAGGGGCCCAAGAGCCGCGACATCCTGCTGGCAATGGGTGTCAGTGCCGAGGCCCGCCGACGCATCCTGGCCCTCAAACGGACGGAGCTCTGCGACGCCAAGGTGGGCGGGTTCGATCTGATCGTCTCGCGCACCGGCTACACCGGGGAGAAAATGGCCTTCGAACTTTTCGTCCACCCGGAGAAGGCCGCCGATTTCTGGAAGGCGGTCATGAAGGCCGGTCAGAAATTCGGTCTCAAGCCGATCGGTCTGGGGGCACGCGACTCCCTGCGTACGGAAGCCGGCCTGCCACTTTACGGCCATGAGATGGGCGCTGGCTCCGGGAAGCAGGGCTTCCGCGACCTGGGGGTGGCAGAGGGCGGCTTCGGCTCGTATGTCAAGCTCTACAAACCCTGGTTCATCGGGCGCCTGGCCTATGTGGCCCGAGAACAGTCCCGCCGGGGCGTGGTGGTGCGCTTCCGCTTCCCGGAAAAGGGCGTGCGCATGGCCCACAACGGTGACCCGGTGGTGGACAAGCGCGGCCATGTCATCGGCTGGGTGACAAGCTGTGCGGCCGATATGGAAGGCACGCTCACCGGACAAGGCTTCGTTGAGTTGAAGTATACCGAGGAAGATACACCCATCTTCATCTACCAAGGGGCTCCCGCCGAAAGTGGCGAGCCCCCGGCGGAGATGAAATCTGGCGACAAAGCCTTGCTCCCGACCGAAGCGCGGGTTGTCAGCCGCTTTCCAAAGGGCTGAAACTCACTACCGCCAATCGCGGTCAGCATTCATGCGGCTTCGGGCCAGTAAGGATAAAGGGATTAGGGCAGCAGCTCTATGAAGTTTTCGCGCCTGCTTTTACTGGTCATGATCATCGGGTTGGCTGCCTGCAACGCTGAACCCGTCCCACCTACCCCGGCCCCCACCATACCTCCGACCCCCTCTCCGACGGCAGCCGCCCCCGCGGCCCTGACAGCCTCCCCGACTCCCACGCTCACAGCGACGACACCGCCGCCGACATCCATTCCGCAGGTCAATCCGAACCCGCGTCAGGTCGTACTCGCCGCGAACCTGAACGCACCGGACGACCTGGCGCTGGCGCCGGACGGCTCGATTTATATCTCTGATATCAATGAGGGGACGGTCACGCGGCTGACCCCGGACGGCCAGCTGCTACCGGTCGTCTCCGGTCTGAACATACCGGAGGGGATCCTTGTCCTTCCGGATGGAACGCTCATCATTGCAGAGCAAGGCGGGAACCGTCTGGACCATTATGATCCCACCACGAACCGCTTGACCCCGTTTGTCCGCCTGGTCAATGAAACCACGCAGGATGGGGTGGATGGGATCACACTGGACAGCCACGATCCGCAGGCGATCACGATCATCATCCCGGACAGCCCGAACGGAACCCTGTTGCGCGCCAGCCTGGACGGTCAGAGGGTCACTTTAATCACCAAGGAGTTCACCCGCCCCACGGACGCCTGGGTGGAGCCAGACGGTAGTATCCTGGTTGTGGATGAGGACGCCAATTCGCTCAGCCGGGTCCACCCGGATGGCACGATCGACAAGCTGGCCGGCCTCCCGACCCCGGATGATGTGGTCGAGGATCAGAACGGAAACATCTTCGTCACCACCTCGGCGATGGGGCAGTTCACCTGATCTCAGCCGCCACCCAGCAGGACACGATCCTCGTCGGCGGACTCATCAACCCGCAGGGGTTGATCCTGGATCAGGATGGGAATCTGGTAGTTGCCGACGCCGGGCATCACCAGCTTGTCAAGCTGGTCCTCCATTAAAAAATAAAATATCTAGTTGTGATTGAAAGGGCCGATCGGTATCCATCGACCTTCTCCTTAATCGGATGAAGCTGGAAAGGTCTATAATTCCCCTCATGAGACGCATCTTGCCCACCCTCGCCTGCCTTCTGCTGACCGGCCTGGGACTCATCGGTTGCACTCCCGCCCAGGCCCCCTCCGCTGCCCCCACACCGGAACCCAGCCTGCTCGCGACCAGCACCGCAGCCTCTGCCACTCAAACCCTCCCGCCCACCGCCACCTCAGCCCCGACATCTACCCCGACACCGGCCCTGAGGATCGGCTCCACCCTGACCTCAGCGCTTGACCAGATGGTCGAGGTCTATGTCCCGGCGGGGGATTTCCTGATGGGGTCATCCGATTCGGATGGCATGGCCTATGCGAACGAGAAACCCCAACACACGGTCACCCTGGCGGCCTTCTGGATCGATCAAACCGTGGTGACCAACGGAAAATACGCCCTGTGCGTACAGGCCAAGGCCTGCAAGGCGCCGCGCGCTTTCAGTTCCAACCTCCACGATCACTACTATGGGTATGCCGAGTATACCGATTTCCCGGCCATCAACACCTCCTGGAACGATGCCCAGGCCTACTGTCAATGGGCGGGACGGCGCCTGCCCACCGAAGCCGAATGGGAGAAGGCCGCCCGCGGGACGGACGGCCGCCTCTACCCGTGGGGGAACAATCCCCCCACGGCGGACCTGGCAAATTTCGGGAACAAGATCTGGGATGTCATCAAGACCGGCAGCCATCCAGGCGACGCCAGCCCTTACGGAGCGCTGGACATGGCCGGCAATGTCTGGCAGTGGGTGGCGGATTGGTACGCCCCGGATTATTATCAACACTCTCCAGCGCAGAACCCGGCCGGACCGGCTACTGGCCAAGCCCGCGTTCAACGGGGCGGGTCCTATCACTACAGCGAGATCGGCATCCGTTCCGCCTATCGCTTTTCGAAGGCACCTGCCTATTTTGACTCCGAGACCAGCTTTCGCTGTGCCCAGAGCGCGACCCCCTAGCGCCTCTGGGATATTAAACCGCGTGAGGAATCGAGGAAACGGGACGGACCATGGACGAACCGACCCAGAAAGCCCACCGCCCGTTTGTCCGGATGACCGGTAGAGAAAGGCACTCGAACGATGGACCATCCGAAGAAACCCTCCCAGGAAGAGATACGCGATTTCGTCATTGCCGGGCATGGGGATCTCGCCAAAGTCAAACACATGCTCGAGGGGTCCCCCGAGCTGCTTAACGCAAGCTACGCATGGTCGGACCGTGACCATGAAACCGCCATCCAGACAGCCGCTCAAATAGGAGCTGTCGACCTCGCCGAGTTCCTGCTGGAACAGGGAGCTCCCCTGGAGATCTGTACGGCGGCCACGCTGGGACGGATCGAGGCTGTGCAACAGCTCCCGGATCAAGGCGACCGGTTCGCATGGCATCCCTCTGATCGCTCAGGCAGCGATGAGTGGCAATGTCGAACTTGCCAAGCTGCTTTGGGGTCGGGGTGCCCGGGAAGGCGCTGCCTTCGCATTGAGCAATGCCGTGACAAAAGGATATCTCGAAATGACCCGCTGGCTGCTCGCCAACTGCAAGACTGACCTGAATTGGAAAAATTATGAAGGGAAAACCGCCTTGATGATCGCCACGGAAAAGGGGGAGCAGCATAGCGATCCGTCCAAGGATGGCGGTCCGCGGGGAATATTCGAGGCCTCGATAAAATCTAGAAATCTCCCATCCCGGAATCAGGAGGAGTACGTATGAATATCAGACAACTTGGGAAAAGTGACCGTCGGGTCAGTGAGGTCGGGCTCGGCTGCTGGCAGTTCGGCGGCGACTTCGGCCCGATGAACGATCAAACCGCCCACGATATCATGTCTGCTGCGGTCGAGAGCGGGATCGACCTTTTCGATACGGCAGACGTCTACGGAAATGGCCGGAGCGAAACATTGATCGGTGAGTTTCGCCGGAGGACCGAAAAACCGTCCTTCATCGCCACCAAATTCGGGCGTGGGTCGGATGTCTACCCTGACCACTACACGGAGGCGGCCCTGCGCCGTTCGACCGAGGCCTCGTTGAAGCGTCTGGGGATCGAGGCCCTCGATCTTCTGCAGCTGCACTGCATCCCTACAGAAGTCATGCAGGCCGGTGCGATATTCGAATGGCTGCAGAAGCTGAAGGCCGAGGGCAAGATCAAGCAATTCGGGGCCAGCGTCGAGACCGTTGATCAGGCCCTGATGTGCCTGGAGGTGGACGGCTGCGCTTCCCTGCAGATCATCTTTAACCTATTCCGGCAGAAGCCCATTGAGATGCTTTTTCCAAGAGCCAGAGAGCGGGGTGTGGGGATCATCGTGCGCCTGCCGCTCGCCAGTGGGCTGTTGGCGGGCAAATTCACAGCCTCGACCCGCTTCGTGGATACCGACCACCGCACCTACAACCGGGATGGCCAGATGTTCAATGTCGGCGAAACCTTTGCGGGTCTCCCCTTCGAAAAAGGGGTCGAACTGGCCGACGGCCTCAAAGCGTTCGTGCCGCCGGGGATGACGATGTCCGAAATGGCGCTGCGTTGGATCCTGGACTTTGCTGAGGTATCCGTCATCATTCCTGGTGCGAGTTCTCCCCTCCAGGCCAGGGAAAACGCCCGGGCCTCCGGGCTCCCTCCGCTACCGGTAAAGCTTCACCAACAGCTGTCCGAGTATTACCACGAGCACGTTCATAGCCATATTCGCGGGCCCTATTAATGGGAGCCGCCGGCGGCCTCACCTGCTGGCGATCCTTTCAGACACAGGCCGGCGGAAACCCTTTTGAGGAGCCGTACACCTTCAGACTGGCTGTGGGAGGAACGAGGGGTTCCCGTTCTCACGGCCCCGGAGTGGTTTCCTGGACCAGCACTGCGCCCAGATTGTCGTCCCAATCACCCAACTGGGAGCGGTCGGCCATTTCAGCAACTGCCGCCAGGGTCACCGGATTCCCCGCTGTCCCCTGATCCGGGTAGGCCCAGCCCATAACCTTCGTCCAGTCCTCGGGCTGGGTGTCGGCAGGGTTATCCGGGAAGTCCAAGCCGGCGCTTGGAATGAAGGCCTGCACATAGGCCCGGTCCGGATTGAGCCGCACCCACAGGCCGATCCCGGTACCCGGGTTGGCGGCTTCGAAGCGAAAACCCAGGAAGGCCTCGTGGATATGGGGTTTATCCTGGGCCACCTGGGCATGGTCATTCTGGGCAAAGACCAGCATCACCTTGAGGTCCGGCAGATTATTCCCGACGCTGCGATAAGCGGCCATGATCTGTTGAGGGGATTGCCAGTACTGGGTGACCTCCTGGGGCGTGGCCAGGGTCGCCGGCCAATCCGCGGCGCTCAGCGCGCCGTTTGCTGAGAGAGCTTCGGTCAGCGCCGTAGAATAATAGCGTTTCCCAAACAGGATCGGGACCTGCCCGCTGAAGGCAAAATCGCCAGCAGTAAAAATGCCGTTCCCTTTCAGGTCGAGATAAGGACGCCCGATGAGGCCCGTGTTGCTGTCCTTGTAATTCGGGTCCCAGCGGAGGGACTTGTAGTCCAAGGTGATCTCGTTCGGGCTGAAATCATCCGGATACTGGTAGAGCGGATTGTAGACCGGCTTGGCATCGCTTCCCCAGTAACCGAGTTCCTGGCTGGAGAGGCTGTCCAGGGTGGGATTTTCGCGATCGACGAGATACTGAACGCCGTTCATCTCGTCGCCATACTGCGCAAGCGCTCTCAACACGGCAGTGCCCGCCTCCGCATATGCGTAAAGTCCCACCTCGGATGTAAGCGGCGGGACCTGGGTCAGGTTCGTGAGATAGTGGCCGTTCTGATCTGGGATGAGATTGACGGCAAAGCGGATGACATCTCGCAAGGCTTTAATGGAGCTCGCCCCTCCATAATCATAGGTGCCGTCGCTGCGCGCTCTCGTGCGGGCGTCCGTCCCGCCGGGCCACAGATAGCTGATGGAGATCAACCCCAGGCTGGTGAAATTCGGATCGGTCAAAAAGCCGGAGGGCTTGGTGAAATAGGGCGAAACCATGATCACCACACCGGCGCTGGTCGTATAGCGCGGCGTGCGAGGGATGGAAATCATCACGGCGATGTTCCCGATACCCGCCGAAGGGAGCGCAGTGACCAAAGTCCGGGCAGTCGAGGATACTGCCGGGGCAGCCCCCGTGTTCGCGCCGCGTGCCTCCCCGCAGGAGGCAAGGAGCAGGCTCAGGACGAGCAAACGAATGAACGGGTTTCGCATGGTGGCCCTCTGGGGATGATTGTAGCATGCCGCCTTACAATACTGAAAGAGGCCCAAGGGTTGCATAGAACGCCAAAACACGGTAATATTGGGGAGGCCATGCTACGGAGTCTGTTAATATCTGCTTTGCTTGGCATCGCGTGGTCAGTTGAAGCCTGACGGGTGAATCATACCTGCCAGGCTTTTTTATTGCCGACCCGCCTCAAATCACAAAATCACGAAGGAGATCGAATGCAGACACCCTGGGAATACCGCTATGCCAACCGGACGCAACGGATGGGCAGTTCCGTCATCCGTGAACTGCTCAAGCTTACCGAGCAGCCGGACATCATTTCATTCGGCGGCGGGCTGCCGGCGCCGGAAGTGTTCCCCCTCAAGGAATTTAAGGCGGCGTGCAACGTGATCCTGGATACCGCTGGCCCTCAAGCCCTGCAATACAGTACCACGGAAGGGTACCGACCTTTACGCGAAATGATCGCCCGCCACACCGGCCGCTACGCAGTATACGTCACACCGGAGAATATCTTGATCACCTCCGGTTCCCAGCAGGCGCTGGATTTTATCGGACGGGTCTTCATCAACCAGGGTGACCACATTATCGTCGAATCTCCCACCTACCTGGGTGCTCTGCAAGCCTGGAACGCATACGGGGCGCAGTACATATCTGTGCCATCTGATGAAAATGGGATGGTCACGTCCGAACTGGAAAAGGCGCTGCGCATCGGGCCAAAGTTCATTTATGTGTTGCCAAACTTCCAGAACCCAAGCGGGTCGACCCTCACCCTGGAACGCCGGAAACAGCTGGTTGAATTGGCCGATCGGTATGGAGTACCCATCATCGAAGATGATCCTTACGGGCAGCTGCGGTTCGAAGGCGACCACCTGCCCCCCCTTGTCTCGCTGGACTGCCAGTATCGGGGAGATGACGGCTGCTATACCGGAAATGTCATCTATTTGAGCACATTTTCAAAACTGCTTGCCCCGGGGATCCGCCTGGCGTGGGTCATCGCCCCAGAGCAGGTCATCCGCAAGCTGGTCCAGGCCAAACAGGCGGCCGACCTGAACACCGCCGCCTTCAATCAGATGGTTGCCTACGAGGTTGGAAAAGGCGGCTTCCTGGACGAACATGTCAAATACATCATCAAGGTCTATCGAGAGCGCCGCAATGTGATGTTGGAAACGATGGATGAACTCTTCCCATCCGAGGTCCATTGGACTCACCCACAGGGCGGCATGTTCCTGTGGGGGATCCTGCCGGAGTGGATGGACGCGGCCGATGTGCTCAAAGTCGCCATCCAGCGTAAGGTGGCCTTCGTGCCCGGCGAGTCCTTCCACCCGAACAACGGGGGCAAGAACACCATGCGCCTCAATTTCTCCTACTCGAACCCTGAGACCATCCGCGAGGGCGTCAACCGCCTGGGAACAGTGCTCAAGGAAATGGTGGCCCAGGAGAAAATGCACCACGCCTGACAAATTTCAGGGCGGCCCCGCTGGGCCGCCCTCTTTTTTTTAATCCACATAGGGCACGTAGTCAGCCCTGGCGATGCCCTGTTCGATCGCTTTCTGCGCCACCGCCCGCGCCACGGCCCGGTGGACATTTTTATCCAGCGGGTTCGGGACCATTTCGCCGGACGGCGTCAGGTCCGCGATCGCCGCGGCTGCCGCGAGCAGCATCTCCTGTGTGATCCGGGGCGCATACGTGTCCACGGCACCGCGGAAGATACCCGGGAAGCCCAGCACGTTATTGACCGATTTCCCGTCGGCTGCAAAGGCCGCCCCGGCCTGCAGCGCGGCGTCCGGTTCGATCTCGGGAACCGGGTTGGAAAGCGCCAGGATGATCTGCCCTTTGCGCACCATCCCCGGCTTGATCAGGCCCTGCGCCCCGGTCGTGGCCACAACGATATCGCATTCCGCCATGATCTCCTTTAGATTCGAGCGTTTCCCGCCGTTCTGCTCGTGGCGCTGCAGGGCCTCCTCGGCCAGATCCGCGCCCAGGACGGGATTACCGGTCAGCTGCATGAGCATGTCCGCAATTGCCGTCCCGGCTGCCCCTAGGCCGATCTGTCCAATGCGTGCCTTGCCGAAATCCACCCCGGTGGCGCGCGCGGCGACCGTCAGAGCGGCGGTCGTGACGACCGCCGTGCCATGTTGATCATCGTGCATGACCGGGATGTCCAGCATCGCCTGTAAGCGCGATTCGATGCCGAAACAACGCGGGGCAGAGATGTCCTC